>Ga0209181_10000213_pt1 | contig 107076 bp, 91 predicted proteins | sample MAT05_FD_187208 | JGI IMG/M metagenome (GOLD analysis project Ga0209181, IMG submission 187208) | Freshwater microbial communities from Lake Fryxell liftoff mats and glacier meltwater in Antarctica - MAT-05 (SPAdes) (version 2) | ecosystem: Environmental > Aquatic > Freshwater > Ice > Liftoff...
CCCGGCTCGTCCGGGCAGGAGGTGCTTAATCCGTTCCCATTGGTCATCTCGCAGGGCGTAACGGCGGCTGGTCATGGCGGTGCATTCCTGTTTAGTTCACGTTGCTCTCTACTTTACCTTCCCTCGGCAAAGGAAAATATTTGATGACACGCCCTAGAATTCACATTTTTGAAAAATCTTCGATTTTTCAAAAATGTTGGTAATGACAAGCTCCCAAGTGGGGAGAGGGACTTGGATCTTGCTCCCCTTCTCCCCTCTTGGGAGAAGGGGCTGGGGGATGAGGGGGTTTTGGCATATCCTCTACAAAACTGAGATGCTTTCCTTTGCATTATCCTGTCGAACCGCGCTTAAACGTGTATCCTTGGCGATCGATTAACCATTTCTGCTTAACTGGGGTATCCTCTCAGGAGGTACAGCCTAATCGCAGGAAGAACGTATGCCACAAACCACACTGCCACACAGAAGGCTCATCCAGGCTGGATTACTTTCATCCTTGGCCTTGATAATATTGTCGATCGCCCACTCAGCCCCTGCTCAGCCCCAAACACCCCCAGCACAGCCCACTCCAGCAACTCAGTCCATTTGGAAACTTTTCTCGTCATCTGAAGGAAAGTTCTCCATTCTCATGCCTGGAAATCCGATCGAACGGAAGCAACCCCAAAGCGGCGAAGTGAAATCCATCAGCTATTCTGTGGAGCGGGAAGGCGAAGCGGCTTACCTCGTCACCTACAGCGACTTTCCCTCTGAGCTAATTTTACGCACTGACCCCAACCAACTCTTTGACAGTGGGCGAGACGAAGCCCTGAAGCGGGCAAAGGGCACCCTAGTTAGTGAGCGCAGCGTTAACTTAAACGGGTTTCCTGGGCGAGACCTGAAGATCGAGGCACCCCAGGGATTAGTCATTTACAACCGCATTTATCTGGTTAACCAACGGATGTATCAAATCATTGTGGTAAGTCCAGAAGCAAAAGCCAAGTTCTTAACGAAAAGCATTGAGGGCTATTTAAGTTCGTTTAAGCTCCTACAACCTGCTAATTAGTTTGGCTCTCCAACTTGTCGGTGAAAAGAGTAAGTCTGCATAGGTTACCTGGCAGTACATTCATTTTGCAATGATGTAACTTATGCAAAGGTGTTTCACTGACTTATGCTGGGATTTTATCTTCAAAAGGTAACTACTCAGCGTTACTACTCAGGCTGCTAACTCAATGTCGAGCCGCCCTCATCCCCCAGTCCCTTCTCCCACTGGGAGAAGGGGAGCCGGGTTGAAGTCCCTCTCCCTAGGGAGAGGGATTTAGGGTGAGGGTAGGCTGAGTAGTTACAACCAGAGAAAGAGTAAATAGAACGAAATCAAGAGGTAGTTGACATGAGCCGAGTTATAGTGCCCGGCACGATCGTCCCTCCAATTTTGTTACCTCCTATGGATATACAACACTCGCCAAAAACTTCAAATGGTCGATCCCAATACAGCACGGGAGCATCTCACTTTTGCAGATCTCCGATCCGCCCTCATCCCCAACCCTTCTCCCCTAGGGGAGAAGGGAGCCGGAATTCAAAGTCCCTCTCCCTAGGGAGAGGGATTTAGGGTGAGGGTGGATCGGGTGGTTGCAAAGTTGAGATGCACCCATACAGCACTTTGCAGATCAGTGCCATACAAAATATAGAACCCCTCGCCTTCAATAGCGAAATTCGATGTACCTAATAGACTTGCAAAGTGCTGTATTTTGTTTTTGACTAGAAGTGCGATCGTATAACTAACCCATCACCGAATCACCTGCACATCCAAAGACAGTGTGAGCGTTGCCCAAGCGCGATCGCATGTCAAAATAGAAACTCCTAATCGCAAGCCCAGACTCAAACAGGCGCGGTCTCCCAAAGACAACCCAGCTTGCCGCGTTTGCTCCCACAATCGTCCTGCCATTTCCCCATCCTCTGGCGTAAACGGCTCCACCATTAAACCAAGATCTGGCAAATCATCTAATATCCCATCGACCTCAACCCTAGCCGCGATCGACTTTTGCACAACCTCCGACCAATTTACACTCGACATCACCGACTCCGCCAACACCCCATCCACGCGATCGACCCCCGGCTCATCTTTCAAATAAGCCAGCAACACCGAAGCATCCAAAACTACTGTCATTCAGCAACTTCCCTTTCCCTTTGCGCCGCTTCCCGCCGTTCTGCAATTAATTCATCCACCAAGCTGCGATCCTTCGGTACCTGGGTAAACCGATTCTTCAGCCGTTGCTTCACCGTTGCTGGTTTTTCCAACACCAATCGCCCTGCTTCCTCACGGGCAACCAGCGTATCCCCTTCCTCAAACCCCAAGAGCTGCCGCAATGCTACCGGAATCACCAACCGACCTTGACGACCCAAATGCACCTCTACTGATCTAGACAGGTTAGCCATACATCCTCTTAGGTGCCACATTTTTTCCTTCGTGCCACATATCGCTAGCATATGCCATCTTCTCCTTCGATTTGTTCAACCTCGATCGAGAAGCAATCTTAAAAGATGCTCTGAAGGGGAGATCTCTAGGGTCTTGGAGTTTAGGTAGAGGAGGGATTTTATGGTTGAGTTAAGGGCACCGATCGCTTCGCCATTCTCGCGCCAACGAATGAGATTATTGCCAAGAAGATTCTTCAAGATACCTGAGAGACAAGTAATATTGCTTTTTCTGAAACTGAAGTCAATCAAGCGTTTTCAAAATAGATAATCCACAGTAGATCACCTTAGGAGATTTTTCAGAAAGGTGTTACCCCTGTAGGGGCGAAGCATCCGGCAAATAAGCCCTTGAATCGACCAGAAGGTCATTGCCCGAATGCTAAGTGCAAAGCACACGCTACGCGAACGCCCTTCCGGTGCCTGGTATAAACTTTTCTAGAAATCTTCTTAGTTGCTCCTGTTCAATGTTCCTCTGGCGGCAATATCACCCCAGCAGGAGTATTTTCGGAAATTCATGGAATTTGTCGTAAACTTGCCATAAAAAAGGATGGCATATAGCCACCCCTTTCTCTAATGCTGTAATTCAATTCAAACTACACGAGATCGAACTGCACAATTACAACTGAGGGATATAGCGTTCCTTTTCAGGGACGATCGTGTACTCAGCCACAATTTGCCGAAACTCTTCGCCGTCGATCGTTTCCTTTTCCACCAGTAAGTCAACCAGGCGATCGACCACCGTGCGATTTTCGCGCATGATTCGGCAGGCTTCGCCGTAACAGAACATCACAATTTCATGGACTTGGGCATCAACCTTAGAGGCAATCTCTTCAGAATATTCCGATCGCGTTGTCCAATCGCGGCCGAGAAACACCTCACCCTGTTGGCTTTCCAGGGATAATGGGCCCAAATCAGACATGCCAAAACGGGTCACCATTTGCCGTGCCATAGAAGAGACTTGTTGGAGATCGTTTCCGGCTCCAGTCGTGACTTCAGCATTGCCAAAAATCACTTCTTCAGCCGCCCGACCTCCCAGAGCGCCCATGATCCGCGCCATAATCTGCGCTCTGGAAATCAACCCTTGGTCTTCGCTTGGGGTGAACCAGGTTAAGCCCTGGGCTTGCCCCCGTGGGATCAAGGTCACCTTTTGCACAGGATCGTGGGCCTTCACCAACGTACCAATGATGGCGTGGCCAATTTCGTGGTAGGCAATCAGGCGCTTGCTCTTGCTATCAACAAGAGGAGTCCCTTCCATCCCTGCGACTACGCGATCGACTGCATTGTCAATCTCCAACATCGTAATGGCTTCTTTGCGCCGTCTGGCTGTGAGAATTGCGGCCTCATTCAACAGGTTTGCCAAATCTGCCCCCGTAAAACCGGGAGTCCGACGGGCAACAATGTCAAGAGAGACTTCTGGAGCCAGCTTTTTGTTGCGGGCGTGAACCTTTAGAACTTCCAAGCGTCCCTTGATATCCGGTGGATCAACTGTGACTTGGCGATCGAAACGACCAGGACGCAGGAGAGCCGAATCCAACACATCAGGGCGGTTGGTTGCTGCAATGATGATAATGCCCGTATTGCCCTCAAACCCATCCATCTCGGTGAGCAGTTGGTTTAAGGTCTGTTCGCGCTCGTCGTTGCCACCGCCAATGCCCGCTCCCCGCTGCCGTCCCACCGCATCAATCTCATCAATGAAGATGATGCAGGGGGCATTCTCTTTGGCTTTTTTGAATAAGTCGCGGACACGGGAAGCTCCAACTCCCACGAACATTTCCACAAACTCAGAACCAGAGATGCTGAAGAAGGGCACTCCCGCTTCTCCGGCGATCGCTTTTGCCAGCAAGGTTTTCCCGGTACCGGGTTGTCCGACGAGGAGGACACCCTTGGGAATTTTGGCTCCCACGGCGGTGAAGCGTTCGGGTTTTTTCAGGAAGGTGACGACTTCTTGCAGTTCTTCCTTGGCTTCTTCGATGCCTGCGACATCATCGAACAGCACACCTGTTTTGGCTTCCATTTGAAAGCGGGCTTTGGATTTACCAAAGTTCATGGCCTGTCCGGGGCCTCCAGGAACATTCCCAGAGCGCCGAAACAGGAAGAACAATCCGGCAATGAGCAGCACGGGAAAGACAAGATTGCCCAACAATCCCCAAATGGCTCCGTCATTGCGGGGCGGATGAGAGTCGAAATTGATTTTGGAGTCTCTCAACCGAGACACAATTTCTGGAGTATTGCCTGGGAGATCAACCCGCAGCCGCTGCACCCGATTATCGAGTTCTGGGTCAACTGCTTCGACGATCGCCGTGCGTCCGTTGTCGTAGAAGTCCACACTGGTGACGCGATCGGCATTTAGATATTCCAAGAATCTGCCATAGGTCATGCGAGTGCTTGCCGTATTCTTAGCCGCATCAGCAGGCGAAGACGCAAACGCCCCTTGCCAAATGAAGAAGCCAATGACCAAGGCAGGCAGTGTCCACAACAATACTGTTTTCCAGGACAATTTCATTTGTTATCAACCTCTTTATATCCGTTCATCTTTATATCTATGGTAACGAGCAATGCTGATAACCATCGAAGAGCATAGGGTTGCTCTTTTACCACTCCTCTACTCAGCATCAGTCATCCGAAGTCAAACCACAAAGTGTGATCCTGAGAGAAGAACTTAACTAAATTTAACCTAATTAGCGCTAGCAACGCAATCACGCCACCCTGGTAGGCTGTCAATCCTTAATTGACGGGTAGCTGAAAGCCGGGAGGTTAGCTGGAGTTAAATTTTGAGGGTCTTCGACCCCTCAAAATTTTCTTGACAGAACACTAGCTGGCGATCGTTTTTACGGGGCATTGAGGTTTCTAATACTCATACGATGGGCAACTTACAGCCTCTCTGTGTCCCTTGGTGACGGCAATTCAGGAACATCGCCCATCGCTTAATACTCCCTAAGTAGAAGTTCAAAGCAAAGCAGGTTCCCACTATTGAGCGATACCACTTAATGGGTGAATGACTAACGTTGAGGAGTAAAGATTCAATCACTTACAGTAGAAATTTGTTTATGAAACCCTCTAAAACCCTCTTATTTACTGGGGTAGCCGTACTGGTATCGAGTCTGGCGATTTTGCCTTCGGCTCTGCCGACCTCTGCCCAGTCAAGTTCTGGCACCTCCACCCAAACAGGCACCACCTCACCGACCACAACTCGGACTGATTCTACCATTCAGACTAGCCCTAGCTCTACCACAATTACTACACCGGGTAGCACCTCTACAGGCACCACTTCACCAACCACGACTCGAACTGACTCTACCATTCAGACTAGCCCTAGCTCTACCACGATTACTACACCGGGTAGCACCTCTACAGGGACTACTTCAACGACCACAACTCCCACTAACTCGGCTCCCGCCACATCAGGGAGTACCACCACGACGATTATTACCCAACCTGGCCCTAGTGGCACGACGACCAACCCTGCCAGCACTGATCTCAGCACACCTTCAGGGGTAGGAACTCAACCCACTTCAGTCAGCCCTAGTCCCTATGCCACATCCAGTCCGGCTCCTGTGCAACAAATCATAACTACTGAGAAACAACCCAGCTCTGGTTGGTTGGGGTTACTCGGCTTAATTGGGCTAATCAATCTGTTCCGTCAACCTAGAAGACGAGTTGTTATTGAAACCGATCGCGATGTGACTACAGCTAGCACAAGTAGTGGTTCCAGCACTGGCTCATCTCGCTTCTAGGTAACCTAGAGTGAAATTACATCCTGCAAAACTGCACCAAAGGAGCCTTTAATTAAGGCTCTTTTTTGTGGTGAATTTTTCTAGGGAGATGCCTGTAGATCGGGACGTTCTTCGGGCACGATCGCCCCTTCTACAGGACAAACCTGCAAACAAATACCGCAATCGATGCAGGTCGTAAAGTCAATCCAGTACCAGTCGGTGCCCTTTACATTCTTGCCAGGGCCATCGTGGATGCAGGCAACGGGGCAGGCATCAACACAGTCTGCAACACCCTCGCACGTATTGGTAACGATCGTATGGGACACAATATTTTTCCTAAGTTGCCAGCATCATCTTAAAGTAGATGAAGTAGGTTTAGCCTAGCAGACTCAGACTACCCGTGTAGATTCTGCATTCCTCTATAGATAGCTTTTAGATCGCTTTTCATGGTCAACTCTCGTAAAACTGACTCACCAGAATCCCAGGCTCTTGGGTCTAACTCTGCTGCCGTGATCATTCGTGATATGGCGATCGATGACCTTGCCCCAATTTATCACTTGGGAGAAGAATTGTTTACCAGTGATTTATATCCCTACCTCTATCGAACCTGGGATGAATGGGAGGTCATTGGGCTATACAATACCGATCCCGAATATTGTCTGGTAGCAGAGATAGAAGAACAAGTCGCCGGATTTGTCCTGGGAACAGTTATTAGCAAGGCATCCTGGATCTACGGCTATATTATCTGGTTGGGTGTAAATGCTAAATTCCAGCGACGAGGCGTGGCGGATAGGCTCGTCGATAAAATTGTGGAGCGGATGATTGAAGAAGGAGTCCGGTTCATGCTGGTGGATACCGATCCCACGAATGCCGCAGCCGTGAAGTTCTTTACCCGTAAGGGCTTTGGCAATATTCGCAAGCACATTTTTCTGTCGATGAACCTGAGTAAGCATGAGCAGTACGGCAGGCTAGTTGCCTACGAACGAGATAAGGCAGAACGGGCCGGCAAACGCCGTAGTCGCCGTCCAGCCTCCAACCCTTAGACTTAGGAGATCTCTAAAAAAGTTTATACCAGGCACCGGAAGGGCGAAGCATCCGGGCAATGACCTTCTGGTCGATTCAAGGCTCTGTCTGCCGGATGCTTCGCCCCTACAGGGATAACATCTTTCTCGGAAATCTCCTTGTAATGCTTGTGGCAACTCTTCATTCTCGATCGCGCACCCAGTTGACGATCGCCTCTCCCAATCCTTCTAGCGTATAGGTGGCAGCTTCTACATCCACCCGTCCCAGGAGTTCTGTGCAGGTTTTGGATGTTTGGGGGCCGATCGAGGCAACGGATACATCTGCCAGGAGGGGAAGCCATCGCTCGCCCACCGCCGCTTCTAGTAACTGACAGAAGCACTTCACCGTTTTGGAACTGGCAAAGGTGACCACATCCACCGTGCCTTGCTGTAACGCCTCCAGTGCCTCTATCGCAAACGCCGCTGGGCACCGGGACTGGTAAGCAGCCACTTCTACCACCGCTGCGCCCCGCTGGGTGAACTCCGCCACCAGCACCTCGCGGCCACCGGTCTCAACTCTGGGAAAGAGAATCCGGCTGTGGGGCAGCGTCTCTGGTTCTGGGAAGTGGGAAATGAGGGCATCGGCCACAAAGTCAGGGGGGATGAAATCGGGCTGGAGGTGATACTGGTGCAGCCGTTGCGCCGTTTTCTCACCCACGACAGCAATTTTGATTCCCGCCAGGGCCCGGGCATCTTTGCCCCGCGCTGCTAGTCGCCCAAAGAAATAATCGATGCCGTTGGTAGAGGTGAGGATGAGCCAATGAAAATGGTGCAGGTCATCGATCGCCTCATCCAAGGCGTGCCAACTAGAGGGCTGTGCAATTTCCAGCGCTGGCATTTCAAGTACCTTGGCCCCGTGGTGTTGTAACAAATGGGGGAGAGTAGAGGATTCTGCTTCTTGCCTGGAGTTGTGCGATCGGGTGACCAAAATTGTTTTACCAGTCAACGGCATTGCTTTTGGTGATAGATGCATACGCCTTCTATCATCTCCAGTTTGAGCGGCAAACTCTAAAGACTTCAAATAAGGCTGCAATTCCACGACTTGCCCGATCACCATCACGCAGGGCGAGAGCGCTTCCCCCGCAGTTTGCGCCACGATCGTTGCCAGGGTGCCCAGCCAGAGCCGTTGCTGGGGGCGGCCTGCCCATTGAATGACAGCGATCGGTGTTTGGGGCGATCGGCTGTGCTGCTGGAGTTGTTGCACAATTTCCGGTAGGGTGTGCCCGCCCATCAAGACCACCAAGGTTTCGATCGCCGCCAAGGCTGTCCAGTTTAAGTCAGCCGGATCATGGGCACTCAGGACAGCAAAGCAGCGGCTCAACACCGGATCAGTGAGGGGAATTCCGGCTAACAAAGGGGCTGCTAAAGCTGATGAGATGCCAGGCACGAGGGCAAAGGCACAGTTTGCCGATCGCAATGCCGCAATCTCCGCCGCCACTCGCCCAAAAATCAACGGATCACCACTTTTCAGCCGGATCACCACCTTGCCCTGCTGACACTGCTCCACCAACAGCCGATTGATTTCCGCCTGCGGCATACTTGGCTGACCACCGCGCTTGCCCACGTTGAATTTCAGGCAAGTCTGAGGGACAAGTTGCAGCAATTGAGCATCCACCAGCGCATCGTAAACCACAACCTCTGCCTGGGTTAGCAATTCCTGCGCCCGCACTGTCAAAAACTCTGCTTCTCCCAGTCCTGCCCCAACTAGATAGACCCGTCCACCTTCAGCTTGTCTCCCGTAGACTTGCTCCTCGCTGTTCTGTTTCAACGCTGCTGCCGCCATTGCTCTAAGGGAACGTAACGGCTCGTTCGGTTATCCCGAACGTCGATCGCCCCTGTCCATTGGTTCACCCGTAAGAGCCAAAGCGGGACTCGGTACCGAGGATGCTGTTCAAATACTTGAATCGTGTAGTACCTAGTCTGTTCAGACGGTTTAGACTTCAGCAACAGAGCGGCAATTTCTGCCCTTCCAGCCGCCGACGTAGCCAATGCCGCTGTCTTCTGCTTTACTTCTGGCAGGTTAAACACTGAATCCATGACACCATATAAGCTGAGTTGGGCTGAAGCACAGGGCAAGGGTACGATTGAGTCGCGCATGATCGCCACTCGTTGGGGTGTCCAAACTGGGTTGCTGGGATCATCAATCACAGTGTTCGGTGTGGAGTTTGTAGGTCTAGACTTCGTAGGTCTAGAAGGAGAGGGACAACCGATCGCCCTTTGGGGAGTTCCTGCAACAATTGGAAACCCCGCCATTACTGTCCCAATTGTTACAATCGCCCATTTTTTTACTTTAATCATAAAGACTCCTGTTTAGCTTCTTACCGATCGAAGAGTACGTAAAATCACAGTAGTTGATAATTTACGGTACTGTTCAAAGAAAGGCTGGTTGAAGATGGGAACTTTACAGAACCCTTGGGGTCAGGTATTAAGTTGTGGACTCCTAATCCTTAGCGCTAACATCTAACTCCACCACCCCATTCCTTTTTTTAACCCAGCTAGTAGTCCCCTAATAAAGGAACTTTGCTAGTTGCTTAAACTTACAGAAACCAATTAATAGAGGTTTTAAGGGGCGGTAGCTCCTCAAAATCTACTTGGCAGACTACTAGGTGTTATCTTTGATTTGAGTTCTTTGGAATTGAAAAATAGTCACCTCATGGGGATGAAATATCGGCGGATTTTGCTCAAGTTGAGCGGCGAAGCTTTGATGGGCGACTTAACCTACGGCATTGACCCCGCTGTGGTTCATGCCATTGCCCAAGAGATCGCAGAGGTGGTAGAAACTGGCATTCAGGTGGCGATCGTTGTCGGTGGTGGCAACATTTTTCGTGGCATCAAAGGAGCCGCTGCCGGGATGGATCGGGCAACCGCTGATTACATTGGCATGATTGCCACTGTCATGAATGCCATGACCCTCCAAGACGCTCTAGAACAGATCTCAGTTCCCACACGGGTACAAACAGCGATCGCCATGCAAGAAGTTGCCGAGCCTTACATTCGGAGGCGGGCAATTCGGCATCTGGAAAAAGGTCGGGTTGTGGTCTTTGGTGCCGGGTCTGGGAATCCATTTTTTACGACCGACACAACAGCAGCCTTACGAGCGGCAGAGATTGGGGCAGATGTGCTATTCAAAGCAACTCAGGTTGATGGAGTCTACGATTCCGATCCCCATCTGAATCCCGATGCAAAACGCTATCAAAGCTTGACCTATGGGCATGTACTGATGCAAGATCTGCGAGTGATGGATAGTACGGCAATTGCTTTGTGTAAAGACAACAATATTCCCGTGATTGTCTTTGATCTGTCGGTACCTGGTAATATTTTCCGTGCTGTGAAGGGAGAACCGATCGGTACGATTGTGGGAGGTTTTTGTGAAATTAGCTGAGACTGAAAGTTTAATGCAACGGGCGATCGAGGCAACTCAACGGGCCTTCAACACCATTCGCACCGGGCGGGCCAATAGTTCGATTCTCGATCGGGTGCAGGTGGAATACTACGGTTCGCTCACACCACTTAAATCGTTGGCCAATATCAATACACCGGATGCCAGTACCATCACGGTTCAACCCTTTGACCGGGGCACCCTCAATCTGATTGAGAAAGCGATTTCGATGTCCGATGTGGGCTTAACCCCCAACAATGACGGCACCGTGATCCGTCTCAATGTGCCGCCCTTGACCAGCGATCGGCGCAAGGAGTTTGTGAAGCTTGCGGCCAAGTGTGCTGAAGAAGGCAGGGTCTCAATTCGCAATGTCCGCCGAGATTCGATCGCCTCTGTGCAAAAACAAGAAAAGAGTGCGGAGATCTCGGAGGATGAGTCCCGTGATCTGCAAGACAGTATTCAGAAAATGACTGATAAATACACTGCTAGGGTTGGTGAACTGTTGGCTGAAAAAGAGAAAGACATCACAACAGTTTGATTCAGCAAGCACCAGCAGGGACGGGTTAACAGATATTTCCTGCATGGTGAAATTATTCTGGTAGACCTGCCTCTTCAAAAGCTCATCCCCTTCCAACAGGCTGTCTGGGGTACAGCTAGTTTAAAGAGTGGGTTTATAAATCTTTCTGAAAATATAAACCATTTTAGTAGACCTGCCCTGGGTTAGGAATAATATTCTACTCACCGGATCAGGCAGCTTGGAACTCTACCAGAACGTTAGCGGCGCGCAAAACATAAGCCATGTGGAGTGGATATCCCTCTCTAGAGTAAATTGCGTCAATGCATTTGAGGGCTGCTTCTCGCTTTTTGTAGGAATATAGAACCTGCTCAGTACCGTTGGCGTAGCAAACACAGACTTGCCAGTTCATGACCGTAACCTCTCAATAATTAGCGACGAACGACTTCATGTAATCTTCATAATTCATCCTAGTTTGATGAAGGCAACTTTGCATTCCGTGCATTCCGTCGAGCATTGAGGCCAATTGTATGAGGGCTTCAAGGCACAGGTTAGCCAAGATTAACCACGCCACCTCTGTGGAATTCAGGATAAGGCAAGGGCCGATCGCGTCAGTCTTGGGCTGTCGATGGCTCAATCCAACGTATTCCCAAATTGAACTCGTGTAATTACGCAACCTAGTTTCTGATTGCAGACTGCACAATTTTGACCTGTACTGTCGATAAGTTGCGTATTCGACAAATGTTAGTTTTACAGGGTATTAAACTTGCGATCTTGAGATTATGTGTATGGGTTAGTTCGATGTCACGATCGCCCCTAATCTACAGCACAGCGCATCTTCAACAGAGACGCTGATCGGACTATGATTTAAACGCATTCTTTGGAGTCCTATGTTTGACTGCATTATTGTGGGTGCGGGCCCTGCTGGTGGCACCGCGGCTTACCACCTAGCCAAGCGAGGGCGATCGGTGCTGGTGTTGGAAAAGGAATCCTTACCGCGCTACAAACCCTGTGGTGGAGGCGTTTCTCCATCGATTGCCGAATGGTTTAACTTCGATTTCACTTCTGCCATTTCTCTGAAGGTGAAAACTATCCGCTACACCTGGAAAACGACAGACCCGATCGATGTGGAGCTAAAAACTCCAGAGCCATTCTGGATGGTGCGCCGGGATATTTTCGACCATTTTTTGATGCAGCAAGCGCAAAAACAGGGCGCTGAGTTGCGGGACAGTGCGGCAGTGACGGGCATTGCTTTTCAGAGTGACCATTGGGTGGTGAAAACCGCCGCTGGCCCTATGGAGGGGCGCTATCTCATTGCAGCGGATGGAGCCAAGGGGCCAATGGCTAAATGGCTGGGTTTCAAAGACCGTAAGCACTCCATCAGTGGTGCCTTAGAAGTAGCGCCAACGGCGCAGCCGATCGAGGACTCGACAGCTTATTTTGACTTTGGCATGATTAAAAATGGCTGTGCGTGGAACTTTCCCAAGGCAGATGGCTATTCTATCAGTCTGGGAACGTTTATCGGGAGACAACCCCAGGATTTTCAGAGCATGATCGCTGAGTACAGTACCCTATTTGGCATTGATGTCAAAGCGACAAAGCAGTATGGGCATCCCCTTTGCCTATGGGATGGGGATCAAACCCTACACACACAAAATGCGCTTTTGGCAGGCGAAGCGGCTTGTGTAGTTGATCCGCTGACGGCTGAGGGGATTCGTCCTTCAATTTTCAGCGGCATGAAGGCAGCCCAGGCGATCGATCGCGCCTTGGCAGGAGATGGGGAAGCACTGGCGAACTATACCCAGACGATCGCTCAGGAGTGGGGATCGGATATGGTGTGGGCGCAGCGTCTTGCTGGGGTGTTCTATCGCGTTCCGGGGATTGGCTATAAAGTGGGTATCAAGCGCCCCTCTGCCACGGAGCACATGGTGAAAATTCTTTGTGGACAAGCTCGTTACGCTGATGTGGCCAACCGGGCGATGAAGCGCTTGAGTGGAGGGCTGATTCCAGGATTTGGGGGGTAAAGAGGTTTCCGAAGATAATGTTAAGTACAATACTTCGGACAGTTTTTGTGGAGGTGCTGGAAACCCTGTTGTGTAGCCAGTATAGACCCTCACCGTTCGGCTGAGTGCTCACGTCGAAGCCTAAATCCCTCTCCCAAGAGGGGAGAGGGATTTCAATCCGGCTCCCCTTCTCCCGTTCTGGGAGAAGGGGTTGGGGGATGAGGGCTAGCTATCGCAAAAATGTCCGAACTATTGTTAATCTACAATCTACAATTCATTCCTATGACTACTGAACTAACTTCCCTTTCCCTGGCTGAAGTGGCGCGACAGACCCGTGAGGCGGCGCGGCAATTGGCAGTGTGTTCAACAGAGGAGCGGAATCAGGCGTTAGAGTCGATCGCCCTTGCCCTTTCTGCTGCGGCCTCAGAGATTTTGGCGGCGAATCAGGCAGATTGTGAAGCGGCAAAGGCAGCGGGGATCGCTTCAGCCTTGTATGCGCGGCTGAAGTTGGATGAAGTGAAATTGCGGGGAGCGATCGGCGGTGTGCGGGAAGTGGCGAACTTGCCTGACCCAGTTGGCGTGGTGCAACTGCATCGGGAACTGGATCAGGGATTGATTTTGAAGCGGGTCACCTGTCCGTTGGGAGTCTTGGGGGTGATTTTTGAAGCTCGTCCCGATGCGGTGATGCAAATTTCGGCGCTGGCGATTAAGTCTGGGAATGGGGTGTTGCTGAAGGGAGGACAGGAGGCAGTGCGATCGTGTCAAGCTTTGGTGAAAGCAATTCAGGAAGGCTTGAGCCAAACGGCCGTATCTCCTCAGGTTGTGCAATTACTGACGACGCGAGAGGAAACCCTAGCGCTCTTGAAGCTGGATCAGGATGTGGATTTAATTATTCCCAGAGGTTCAAATAGCTTTGTCCGCTTTGTGCAGGACAATACTCGGATTCCAGTGCTGGGTCATGCAGAAGGCATTTGTCACACCTACATCGATCGCTCAGCCGATTTAACGAAGGCGATCGTGGTGACCCTAGATGGCAAAACCCAGTATCCTGCCGCCTGCAATGCGATCGAAACCCTCCTGATTCACACGGATATTGCCGCCCAATTTCTGCCCCAAATTGCCTCAGCCTTGGCTGCATCAGGGGTGGAACTGCGAGGAGATGAGCGATCGTGTCGCCTGATCGATGCGAAAGCTGCGACCGATGCCGATTGGACAACTGAGTACAGTGACTTGATCCTGTCCATTAAAGTAGTGGATTCCCTGGCGGCAGCGATCGACTATATCAACACCTATGGCTCTCGACATACTGAGGCGATCGTGACTGAAGACTCCGAAGCGGCTCAAACCTTCTTGGCCCAAGTCGATGCAGCGGGGGTCTATCACAATTGCTCCACACGCTTTGCCGATGGATTTCGCTATGGCTTTGGGGCTGAGGTGGGCATCAGCACCCAAAAAATGCCGCCCCGTGGCCCGGTTGGTTTAGAGGGATTGATAACTTATAAATATCAGCTTGTGGGGGATGGGCACATCAGCGCAACTTACACAGGTGCCGAGGCAAAATCCTTTACCCATCGGGATTTATAAACGGACACTGGGGACGCATTAAGGGATTTGCGTGAAAATAAAATACCAATAAACCGAGTTTCGACTGCGCTCAACTCTCGACGGTTGAGGGTTGAGCGCACTTGTGCTGAGCGCTGTCGAAGTAGTCGAAACCCGTCTGAGTGGGACATTATTAACCCGCAGATCCCTAAGTGGCAATCATCGAAAGTCAAGACAGATCATTTACCATTGGGCTATTCATTCCTCTCTCATTTGGTGAGCCTGCGATGCGATTTCCCGCTTATATAACTGAGTCGATCGCCCCCTAGGGAATCAGTTATACCGTTATAAATCATCTAAAACCTGGCGAATGGTTTGATAGACAGATTCCAGTTCACCAGGAGTGATGCAATAGGGAGGCATGATATAAAGCGTATTGCCCAAAGGACGCAACAGTAAACCTGCCTCCAGGAAGCGAGCTTTGAGGGTGGGGCCGATCGCATTGAAATAGCCATCTGCCTCCGTTGTTTTGATATCCATGGCAGCGATCGTGCCACAGGTGCGAATATGTTCCAAGCGGGGATGACCTTCCAGCCATTGGGTTATATACCGCTGATGGTATTGTTCCAAGTCTTGAAATAGTAGATGCTCTAACAGTTGCAACGATGTGACTCCCGTAGCACAGGCTAGGGGATTGCCCGTATAGGTATGACCGTGGTAGAGCGCCTTGGCGGCATCGTCGCTATAAAACGCCTGATAAATCGTCTCCGTTGCCAGAGTTACCGCCAGCGGCAAACAGCCCCCCGACAAGCCTTTGGAGAGACAGAGAATATCGGGGGCAGTCCCTGACTTGACGCAAGCAAATAACTCCCCAGTGCGCCCGAAGCCCGTCATAACTTCGTCATAAATCACCAAAACTCCAAACTGTTGGGACAACTTCTCTAGACTTTGCAGAAATTGGGGACGACATACCCGCATTCCTGCGGCTCCCTGCACCAGGGGTTCGATCACAATTGCCGCATGGTGCCCTTGGTGCAATAGCCCCTCGATTTCATCCAGGGCTGCTATCTCCCGCTGTTCAACGTGGTCATCGCCAGTAAAGGTCGCTGGAAAGGGCACTGTATCGGTGGCAAATAAAAGGGGCTGAAATGCGTCCCACCAAGGAGAACTTTTGCCGATCGCCATTGCCCCGATCGTATCCCCGTGGTAGCCTCCCTCAAAGCTAATAAAGCGCGATCGGTCTGGCTCTCCCTGGTTAATCCAATATTGATAGGCCATCTTCAGCGCCACTTCCACCGCAGTGGAACCATTGTCAGAAAAAAAGACGCGGCATAGGGAACTTGGAACGTGGGTCAATAATTGCCGTGCCAACTGCTCGGCTGGTTCGTGGGTAAAGCCAGCAAAAATCACCTGCTCCAACTGCTGCGCCTGTCGATATAGGGCTTCAGCTAGGGCAGGATGGGCGTGGCCATGAATCGTCACCCACCAGCTAGAGATACAATCCATAATCCGCCGTCCGTCCGCCAATTCCAACCAGATCCCGTCTCCCTTCACCACATTCAGCGGTGGCGGTGCGGTTTTCATTTGGGTGTAGGGTCGCCAGATGGGTGATTTGTCGTGGGTCATTGGTCGTTTGCTATTTGTTATTTACTATTTGTCATTTAACTGAGAACTGTTCTACCAAACTTAATCTAGGCTGGGCAGTGCCTCTGGCAGATTCCTGGAAGAAATTATGCTGAACCATAGTTTACACTTTACGACATAACAGTTCCCTGAAGAGATTTTTGGTGATGGCACGGGTGTAAGATTGAAGCGATGGAAAGGCAATCAAATTATGCAACGATCGTGGCAGTCACCCAAATTTATTCAACTCGACGGTCAATTCATCACTCTTAAGCCTTTGGTGCCAGAGCGAGATGTGGAAGCATTATATTTAGCCTTCCATGGCACCTCTGAAAAGGAAGCAGTGTGGGATTATCTGCCCTATGGTTCCTTCGATAGTCCCGCTAGTATGAAAAGCTGGATGGAAGCGGATATGGTAGATCGATCTGATCCTCTGGTATGGACAGTTTTTGAGAATACAGCTAATACCCAGGTGGGGATTGTCGGATTATTGGCGATCGTGCCAGAGCATGGACGGGCCGAAATTGGTCATGTGTGGTTTACTCCCGCAGTGCATAAAAGTAAAGTCAATACAGAATCACAATACCTATTGCTTCGTCACTTGTTCGAGCAGCATTCCTATCGGCGGGTGGAATGGAAATGCAATGCCCTTAACCACGCCAGCCGCACAACTGCGACACGAATGGGATTTATCTATGAAGGTCGGTTTCGCCATCATATGGTTGTGCGGGGGAAGAACAGAGATACCGATTGGTTCGCGATGACTGAAAAAGAATGGCCCCGTTGTCGAAATAACTTTGAGCGCTGGCTCTATTCTGGTGAACCCTGCTCATTAATGGAATTAAACAACGGGTAATAGGCGATGTGCAACTTAAAGTCTGCCCTCATCCCCCAGCCCCTTCTCCCAATGGGGGAGAAGGGGAGCCGACCCAGTTTTAGCCCCTCTCCCAGAAGGGGAGAGGGGTTGGGGTGTAGCTTGCTTCCCGAAGGGTGGGCGGTTCGGGAAAGTTGCATATCACCTGTTGACATAACCTATCTGCTTTAGTGCGAGATTATTCAAAATCAAAGTAATTTAGAAAAAGCCGACGAAGCAAACTCAGGCTAAAAGGAGGTAATGGGGGACTAGGGCTTCCTGTACCATTAAGGTGAAATAAGCGAGGGGAACCCCATGAGTGCAAGCAGCAATTCAGGACAGATCAAGTTTGGCACCGATGGCTGGCGTGGTATCATTGCCGACGATTTCACCTTTAGCAATGTGCGGCGGGTGACTAGGGCGATCGCAGCCTATCTTCAAGCCGCCTACGCCCAAGACCGCCCTGTGTTGATTAGCTACGACACCCGATTTTTGGCAGACCAATTTGCCCATACCGCAGCAGAAGTTTTAGCAGACTTAGGTTGGACAGTGAAAATTGTCGATCGCGACTGTCCCACCCCAGTGATTGCCTACAACGCCCGTCACCTCAACTCAGCCGGGGCCCTGATGTTTACAGCAAGTCACAATCCTGCGCCCTACTGCGGCATCAAATACATTCCTGACTATGCGGGCCCTGCCACGACTGAAATCACTGATACGATCGTCGCTGGAATTGAAAGCGCTAGTGATGCTCCAGGCAGTGGCAAAAATGCCGATCGCATCTCCTATTTTGACCCCAAGCCAGACTATTTAGAATTTCTATATACCCTGATCGATGTGGAGCGGATTCGTAGCGCCAAGCTCAAGGTGAAATACGACGCGCTTTATTCCACGTCTCGTGGTTATTTGGATACAGTGTTGGAGTATTGCGGCTGTGAATTGGAGTCCTTCCACGCCTATCGCGATGTGCTGTTTGGCGGCGGAATGCCTGAACCGAAGGGCGAACAATTGGTGGGATTGGTGGAGGCAGTTAAGCGGGATCACGCCGATTTGGGTTTGGCGACGGATGGAGACAGCGATCGGTTTGGGATTGTGGATGAGCAGGGCAATGTCCTCACACCCAATACGGTGCTGCTGTTGCTGGCGCGGCATTTGGTGAAAAATAAGGGCAAAACGGGGGCGATCGTCCGCACCGTGGCCACTACTCATTTGCTCGACAACTTTGCCCACAAGTATGGGTTGGAGATTTACGAAACGGCGGTTGGGTTTAAGTATGTGGGAGCCAAAATGCGGGAAACGGCTGTCTTGATTGGTGGCGAAGAGTCTGGGGGACTGAGCATTGTTGGACATATCCCCGAAAAAGATGGGGTGTTGGCAGATATGTTGGTGGCAGAGGTAATTGCCTATGAGGGCAAGCCCTTGAGCCAATTGGTGGAGGAGGTGATCAAAGAAGCAGGCGGGCCCCTCTATAACCAACGCCTCGACCTCCACCTGAGCAATGACCACAAAGCGGCGATTCTTGACGCTTTCACCAAAAATCCACCAACATCGATCGCAGGTATTTCTGTCAAGGAAGTGGGGCGCAAGGACGGAATCAAACTCTATCTAGAAGACGGAAGTTGGGTGTTGCTGCGTCCGTCTGGGACAGAGCCGTTGATGCGGGTTTACCTGGAAACCCACACGCCAGAGAAGGGGGCAGAGATTGTCACAGAGATGGAGCGATCGTTGCACCAAATTGATCCGGCTGTAGTGTAGTCAGCGATCGTGTAGGGGCGGGATTGCAGATTGGTATGTTTTGTGTAAATGCTGATGCCAGCTTGTCCCTACAGGAATATTATTGTATGAGTGGGTTGAGCCGATCGTTGATATATTGCACCAGTCATGTTGTTTGGGTGAATTTTAGGTTAAGGCTGTTGGGTTTTGCAAGGCTCAACCCAACCTATGAGGCGATCGTACTGCTAGGTAAAGGTAGATATGAGTCAGTTTGATTGGGAAGATTTTCTTAAAGCAGGGAGTCGAAAATTGATTGCAGAGTATTGGGAAGAAATGAGAAGTGGTAAAACAAGACGATGGCATCCGTTTGATCTGTCTCATGAAGAAATTGAGGCTGAATGGTTATGGTCATCTGGAGCTTCAGATACTCAGATCACTGAAGCTGAATCTCGCTTGGGTGTAACGTTGCCAGATTCCTACAAGTCCTTCCTAAAGGTTACAAATGGCTTGCTATATATAACAGGTATGCTCCCACTCATGCCAGTTGAGGAGATTGAATGGTTTCAGACGCTTAACGCTAATTGGATTGAGAGTTGGGAGGAGCTTCCTGAACGACTTTTGGGTGAAGAATATTTTACTTATGATCAGGACTGGCGGAAATGGGAGCAGCCTATTAATGTTGCGTATATGCAGTCAACTTTACAAATTAGTGAGCGTGTAGACTCTGAAGTTCTTTTACTTAACCCTTTAGTTATACACAATAGTGAATGGGAAGCATGGTTTTTTAGCAGCCGATATGCTGGTATCAATCGTTGGCGCTCTTTCGCAGAAATGATGGATACACTAGGTATAGGAGGTATAGGTAACTTTTGGGCGTAATTTTTTATGATTGCCATTTATGAGATAGCCAGCTTAATGTGGCTATAAGCCTCAATATAGTCAGAACTAATCCACCGAATTTCAAAAGAAAGCGCATAGCTTTCACTTACCAACTTTTGTGTATCCTCTAAATATTCCATCTCTTCCAAAGAACCTAACTTATGAGGGCGATCGCACTGCATTAATCACAAGCAATTAAAATTACATCGCCATCACTAGCAGCTTCTTGAAAAAAACTTACAAGAGATGGATACAGAATGCGTAAAAACCGAATTTCACCCTCGATTTCCTCTTCATCCCATCTTCCGCTACGACCCAAAGGATAAATTTCTGCATCATTGAAGTTATCAGCAGTACACTTCGCCTCAAGGGTTTCAAGAGAAATCTTGTTAAGTGCTTCAGATGTTATAGAAACCTCTTCTGGTGTCAAATAACGCACTACTTCAAAGGAACACTCGAATTGAGTAGGTGTTCCCCCCATCACAACACTGCCAAATGGGGGATCTGTGAACGGCTTTTTTTCTAATTCAAAGTGATCTGTTAAAAGGTAATGAATAACATGCCATGACTTTTCTAAACTAAAAATAGATTCCTCCAGCAAGAACAAATTTGCAGTTTTAGGATCGGATTGTAGCCTCTCAAAATCTTCAGGTGTAATCGTCTTGTAATGAACTGTGATTCCCATATTTCTACACATACCTTGCTTTAAGAGTGGAAGTTCCATCGTCGCGTAGTCTTGTAGGTCAGCAATTCTCATTATGGAAATTCCTGTAATGCAAATGTATTGCTGCCACCCAATTAACTAGCTGAAACACCGATTCAACCATTCAAGAATTTAGGCAAAAATCACGGTTAAACCTCTAAAATTAGTGCAAGTGTATCAAAATGAGAATTGCTGCTTGTAGGTTGGGTTTGCGAAACCTAACAGCGTCAAACTATAGTACACCCTAACATCCCCCTCACTTAGACTCCACATGGAAATACGATCGACCCCTTCTGTTATTTAACTTGATATGAAAACACCCCCTAGGGTGGGGGTGTTCAGATGGAATATAATCCTACTTTTCGGACTTACTTCCTTGGATTCTTGTTATCAAATTCAATTCCAGCTTGAGTTTGAGCGATCGCCTGATCTACCAAGCGAACAGCAGCCACACGATGTCCACCTTTGTCCGACGAAGCTTGCTGTAGATTCCCCTTCGCCTGTCTCAAATTGGCCAGAGCCGATCGCATTTGCGGTTGACTTTCCCGCTCCGCTGTGGCTTGCCCAGCCCAAAATCCACCGACCAGCACACTACCCAACGCAGTCAATACAACTGCAACGCGACCAACGGATGATTTGGTAATCATGATTTTCCTTTGAGGTGTTAAGAACATTGCTGACAACTTTCATAAGGTCAACACAGTTATAGACTCCCCAACCTCTGAGCAGGTTCAACTCTGACGCGACCTTAAGAAATGAGAATTGAATCATTAAGGATCAGGAATTAAATAGCTTGCGGAAGTTTAGGAGATTTCCGAGAAAGATGTTATCCCTGTAGGGGCGAAGCGTCTGGCAGACAGAGCCTTGAATCGACCAGAAGGTCATTGCCCGGATGCCAAGTGCAAAGCACACGCTCCGCGAACGCCCTTCCGGTGTCTGGTATAAACTTTTCTAGAAATCTCCTAAAGACTTGGAAAGGGCGAAGCCTATCCTTGGAAATTTCCTAAGGTATGCGAAGTACGGACTTAGCGACTGATTTAAGAGAGTTTCCGGCATCGCTTAGGGCAGAAGCGATCGGTTGCTGCGTCTGCAAAAAGACCCGCGCACAATTGCGTCCTGGCATTCCTGAAATAGAGCCACCAGGATGGGTACCTGCGCCGGTGAGAAACAAGCCATCGATCGGAGTTTTGTAATTTGCCAACTCTGGCAGAGGACGGAAAAACACCATTTGATCCAATGTCATATCAATGTGGTAGTAGTTTCCCTTCATTGCTCCTAGCCGCTCTCCCAACTCTGCCGGACTTTCCACACGTCGGGCAATGAGGGATTTTTTCAGATTCGGGGCGTAGTCTGCCAACTTATCCAAAACGCGATCGGCAACCTTGTTCTTCACATCATCCGTCCAACCTGTACCATGCAAACCTGTACCTTCCGCTCCATCAATCTGATAGGGCGCAAAAAACTCAATCCATAGGGTATGTTTGCCATCAGGAGCCATTGTGGGGTCAAGCATCGTCGGCTGCACCACATACATAGACGGGTCGGCATCGGGAATCTTGCCGATCGCTGGATCAGTGTGGGCAACTTCTACATGTTTAATGGAATCAGCAATCAAAACCGAGCCAATCAAATACTCATCACGGTGATTGTGGTGTTCAAACCGTAATGGTTCAGAAAGGGCACAATCAATCTTGAGAATCGTTTCATTATTGTTGACAATCCGCCGTTCCAAACGCTCCCGCAGAGCAGGATCAGCCGCATCAACATCACTAGAATCCATACAGTGTAGGAATAATCGCTTGGCATCAATGTTGGAGATTACACCCCGCTTAGCGCGATACTCTTCTCCATTCATAGTGCGAACGCCAACTGCTCGCCCATCTTCTATAAGTACCTTATGCACCCGCTGATCCGTCAAAATCACCCCACCTAGGCTTTGTACCAAATTGACCAAGGCTTGCACTAGGGCACCTGTCCCACCCTTGGGTCTTGCCATGCCTGGATCATGTCGCATTGCCATCATAATTGCGCCAATACCCAAGTTCTTTTGGGAGGGAGGGGCACCTAGTTCAGCCGCAAGCCGCGCCAAGGGAGCTTTGAGTAACTCCAGGTCAAACCACTCATTTAATACATCTTCTGCACTTCCCAGCATGGTACGTATAAAATCCAAAGTCATATCAGGGGAACCAAGCACTGAGAATAAATCCTTCAGTTTCTCAACGTTGTAGTTGCCAGCAATGTCCACGATCGACTTGGGAGGAGCATTAAACATCGGAATCATAGCTCCGATCACCCGATGCCAGAACTTGGTGAATTCAGCATACTTCTGAGCATCGCGGGCGCTGTAGCGCTCGATTTCAGCGCACGTTTTTTCGAGGGAACGATGACCCAGAAAATATCGACCATCGGGGTGGGGACAAAAAACAACCGGATCACAGAATAGATACTCCAACCCGTATTTGGTCAGTTCTAGTTCCTCTACAACTGGGCCTAGATGAATAAACTCATGGTCGATCGCACACAGGTTGAACTTAAAACCAGGAGCCTCATCTGGTATAACTTCCTCCGTTGTCGCCGCCCCTCCTGGAACGGGGCGCTTTTCTAGAAGTAAAACGCTGTAGCCTGCTTTCAGCAAGTAAGCAGCGCAAACTAATCCATTGTGACCTGCGCCAATAATGACAACATCATAAACCTGCATAAACCAAAACTCCTGAAAGGTAGCTGAACAGAGGAAGCTAAAGACTATTTCACATTATCTATGGTTTACTCGACTTTAATCTAGTTTTGGTAATAATACTTCCCTGTACTAATTCCGTCCCTCAGTTGGGGTGGTTTAATAGTTGAAGTCTTTGGCAGTAAACTTAACGTTTTTAACACTCCCAAAACCATCTATCGGTTAGATTTATATAAAAATCTGTTAAGGGAGGAAATAAATTAAGTCAAAAGACTAGATCCACTGCTAGACATGGTTTGAAATGCGCTCGATATTAGTAAATTGAATGAGCAGCTTCGGTTCTCTTTTGGAGTTCTTATGATTCTTGGAAGTAAATCATCTAGATGCCTAAATCAATCAATTCCGATCGTAAATCATGCTCCAAACGTGCTCTATTCCTCTAGGCTCAGTGATAATCCATCAAGAGAAGGATGAACTAGATTAACTATTATGAAATGCTCTCATATAGGTCATGACTTTAAACCTGATTAATATAGAGAGGATAACTGAGAATGGTATTAACACTAGACGATACGAAGCGCACAGCAATTGCCTCTAAACTGGCAGACATGAAGGCGCTACAAGAACTATTGATTGCTAACGAGCAAACATTCCTGTCCGAGTGTTCTGACCAGGATATCTGTAAGTGTTTGCAAGACATGCTGGAAGACGATCGCAAAAACATGGGTATTTTGGAAACTGTGATTGTGCAGTATGGCGTTCAAGGTGAGCCGAAACAAACCACTACTGAGATGATCAAGGAAATCCATAAACTTATGGAAGGATCTGAGTTGACTCTGTTTGAAAAAGTGGGACAGCATGAACTGCTCAAGCACCAGCAAGTCATGTCAGGATTGTTGGTCCACAAGGCAGCCCAAGTAGTTGGAGCTGACATTGAAGTCGCTATCACTCCTCTCAACACAGTCAACTTTGAAAACCGCGCCCATCAAGAACAACTGAAGGGAGTTCTGGAAATTCTAGGTGTGCGTGAACTGACCGGAAAAAACCCCGATCAAGGACTATGGGCCAGAGTTCAGGATGCAGTAGCTGCCTTGACAGGGGTTGCGGGTAGTGTTATCTCTCGCACAGATGACGAAATGAACATTCAGGATGTGATTCGGATGGATCACATGAAGGTTAACACCCTGTTTATGGAGATCGCTGGTACGGAAGATCCACAGAAGATTCAAGAGTTCTTCGGTCAAATTTACAAGGATCTGACTGTACACGCAAAAGCTGAAGAACAAGTGGTTTACCCTGCTGTCCGTCCCTTCTACAGCGACACTCAAGAACTCTATGACGAGCAAGCTGAGATGCAAGTTCAACTGGACGAAATCAAATCTCTTAGCCCCTCTTCTCCCCAATTCAAGGAGAAGGTAAGCCAGTTGAAAGAGAAGGTGATGGATCACGTTCGTCAGGAAGAAAGCACGATGTTCACTGCCATTCGCAACAACTGTAGTGATGAGCAAAAAGAACAGTTGGCAACTCAGTTCAAAGCTGCCAAGAGCCAACTCCAAACTCAGCTTGCTGCTTCAATGAAGTAAGTGAGTCTGGTTATTTTTGACGAGCATCTAAGCTCAGTTTAAATAACCAAGTTTGATTATTTAAATCACAAGGTTCTGTAGTCTCTTCCTTCAAGCTCCCGTCATTCTCTAAATTGAATTTAGCAGAGATGATGGGAGCTTTTTCTTACTAATTTTCTTACTAATTCTGGGTTCGATCGCGTCTTAGAGGATGTTTTAAAAGGGTCAGCTTGAGCCTTAAATGCAACTCGGAGGAGTGATCACAAGTCCCAGAATCCTGATCTCTCGTATAAGCTTCTCAGTGATTAGGGTAGCTAAAGACACGCTGGATGACTTTTCAAACGTCCTCTTAGCTTGTTTAATTAAGTCCTACACTTTTGGAATTCAAAATTAAGTAAGCTCACATCAATTTAAGAGCTTAAAAACCCTGGTTAAGGAGTGTAAAAGTTGATGATGGATATTTTGGAATTAATCGCAGCCGATCATCGAACTGTAGATACCCTCTTTGCAGAAATCGAAAGTGCTGAAGACATAGAAACTCTATATGAAATATGCAACCAGTTATATGAGGAATTGAGCTTCCATACTGAAGCTGAAGACGCTGTATTCTACCCAGCCTTACAGGCTTTTGAAGCTGTAGATGCTTTGCTTAGGGAAGCAGAAGATGAACATGTAGAAATTAAGGATTTATTAGAAGAGATCAAAACACTGAGTCCCAGTTCTCCTCAATTCAGAGCTAAGATTACTGATTTGAAAGCTGCTGTGCAACACCACGTTGAGGAAGAAGAAAGTCAGCTATTCACGATCGCCAGAGAACTCATGAGCCAGGAAGATCTAGAGGTTCTTAGTGATGAATTTGAAGGAGTGAAAAACGAAGTTAAAGAAGCCATTTTAGTGGCGCTAGTTCGATGACATCAAAGGACATTTAATAGACGATCGAGAATGGATTGCCAATGGCGTAAAGTAGAGTCTTGCCATTCTCTACGATCGCTCCATGACCCGCACTGCTCATGACCAGTTTGCCAAAAACTACCTCCGTGATCTCTTCGCCAACTCTGGCACTGTGCAGCTAGGGTATACCGTCACGAGTGAAGTGAAGGAGGTTGACCTTTATTTTCAGCCTAACCCAGACGCGATCGAGGCTTTGCAAGCATTAGGATTACTGGGTCGGGTTGCTTCTACATTTTGCCTCATCGAACCCTACAGGAATGCAGTGCAGGTAGAACATGTGCAGGCTTGCCTAAGCAAGTTACTGGAGGCTTGTCTTCAGCAGCGCCGGGATGCCAAGCGCGATCGAGTTCCCGCCAAACAGGTGAGGCTACCACATCTTTGGATTATGGCTCCAACAGCATCCCAAGCACTGATGCAGAGCTTTTGCGCTCAGGAGAGTGAGCAGTGGGGAGAAGGAGTTTACCTGTTGCCTGCCTCGCTGCGTACAGCGATCGTTGTCCTTCATCAACTCCCCATAACTCTTGATACACTATGGTTACGGTTGTTGGGTCGCGGTTCTGTTCAGACCCAGGCAATTTCAGAACTCATTGCCCTTTCCCAGGCTTACGCTTTTCGCAACGTTACCCTCGAACACCTTGCTAACCTTGACTTAATTATGAAGACTCGCCAAAAACGCCTCTCAAAGGACGAGCAGGAATTGCTCACCAATCTTTCCCCAGTCTACAAACTTTGGAAAGCAGAAACGATCGAGCAGGGACGACAAGAAGGACGACAAGAAGGACGACAAGAAGGACGACAAGAAGGACGACAAGAAGGACGACAAGAAGGACGACAAGAAGGACGTGTTGAATCGCTCTCTCGAATACTTCCGGTGCTGTTACAGGTGGGGATGACGATCGAGCAAATTGCTGAACAACTCCAAGTAGATGTTGAAGTGGTCAGGCAGCTTGCTCAGAACACTTAAACTTAAGCAACCAAGCTGATTTAAGTCGTTAGTCCGAGATCTGATGTGTTTCGCAAACTTATCCTCGAACACCTTGCCAAACTTGAACTGATTATGAAAACTCGCCAAAAACGCCGCTCAAAGAGCTATCAGGAATTGCTCGACGAAATCTCTCCACTCTATGAACGCCTGAAAGTAGAAGCGCTCGAACAAGGACGACGAGAAGGACGACGAGAAGCACAACAAGAAGCACAACAAGAAGAACATTCTATATTTCTCTCTCGGGCAGTTCCGTTGCTGTTACAAGTGGGAATGACGATCGAGCAGGTTGCTGAGCAACTTCAGATGGATGTTGAAGCAGTCAGACAGGCGGCTCAGAACACTTGAATTCGGGCAATCAGCCTGCTTTAGGCTATTTCCAGGAAAGACTATACCAAGGGACGTAGGGGCGAAGCATTCGACAGATAAACCTGTGAATTGACCAGAAAGTCATTGCCCGAACGCTTCGCCCGTGCAGGGATAAAATCTTTCTCAGAAATCTCCTTAAGACGTTAGTTCAAGAGTTAAGCTTCTGTCGAGGGTAAACTTGGGAGTGATTTATCAAGACCCATTATGGATGTGATAAGCGGGTTGCCGAAATCCTCGTATTCTTTTGGTCAGCCCCCTGTGTACTATGGGTATGGCATTATGGCTTCACTCATCCACAATCGGGACCTCCAGCATGACCGCAGCGACTTCCAACCCTCCATCTGCAACCCCCACTTTTTGCGAAGGCATTCAATATTTCAGTGAGACAACGCCAGGGTTTGAGACCTATGGGCAGGAGCCTGCGATCGGCCCCGATGCGAAAGCGATCCCCAGCCCCACCGATAAAGCTGCCGTCTTCCAGACCCTCCTCTACGCCGATGCCCTGCGTTACCTAACCCTACAAGTTACCGCCAGCAAGGCCTCTGGACACCCCGGTGGATTTGCCAGTCAAGCCGAAGCCTATGCCGCGTTAGTCATGCTGGGCTACAAAAATATTTTGACGGAAGTTGGTCACCACGCCCCCGGCTTCTACAGCGCCCTGTTTCTCGATCGCTCCCTGGAAGCAATGGGGATCACGACAGTTCAGCAGTTGCGCGATCGGTTCCGTGAAAAACACGGGCTATTGGGACATCTGTCAGGCTATATCCCCGGTGTGCTTGCTCCCGCTGGCCCCCTCGGACAAGGACAACACTTCGCCATGGCAGCCGCCCTCCTTCATCGGCAGACGCTTTTTCCCTTCACCGTTGGCGACGGCGGCTTAGGTGAGCCATATATCGTCAGCAGCATGGCGCACTTCCACACCGCCTATCCCCAAGCCACTAACTTTTTGCCAGTGCTGGTTTGGAATGGCTACTCTCAGGAACATCACAGCATGGTATCCCTCAAATCCAATGCCCAAATGGAAGCCTTCTGGCGGGGCAATGGATTTGAGGAGGTGATTTTAGTCAACGCGAAGGATTTTGACGATCGGAATCAGCAGGGAGACTACGTAGACAGCACTGTTTTCTCCCTAGAAAAGCGCCTTGCCTTCACAGAAGCCATGCTCGTAGCGACTGACAAAGCGGCCCGTTCTGCTTTAGGTGGCACGTTAACGGTATTGATTATCAAGCAACTCAAGGGAGCCGGGGTTCACGCGAGGGGAGCCAAGTCCCATAATCTCTATCCAAAAGATACCCTCGACAGTCCCCACATTATGGAGACGCTAAAGACGATCGCCCTCACTCCTGCTGCCTGGGAACTGGTGCGTATCAACTGCGATCGGGCGGGGGGCGGTGCAGCGGCAAAAACAGCGGTTACGGAATCCGAGTTACCCTTGGCAGACTTGGGGCAATTACCCTTGGAGGAATATACTGTGGGCGGCGAGGCTAAGGTTTCCACGACAGCAATGGGGCGGCTGGTAGCCACGGTGGGAGAGCGCGATCGAACCTTCGTGGTTACTAATGCTGATGGCAACGAAGCTTCTGGGATCGCCAACATCAACCAAGCGCTGAAAATCATTCACCCCACCCCAGATGACCTCTACAACCAGAGTCCTAACGGGCAAGTTTACGAACCCCTGAGCGAGGATGCCTGCGCGGGACTGGCAGCGGGATTGTGCCTGATGGGGGCGCGGACGCTCTGGTGTTCCTACGAATCCTTCGCCATCAACGGCTTACCCATCTGGCAGACGGTCACTCAGGCGATGGCAGAACTGCGCCGCCCCACACCATCCACGATCGCCCTTTATACAGCGGGAGCATTGGAGCAAGGACGCAATGGCTGGACCCACCAACGCCCTGAAATCGAAGCCTACTATGCCGCCATGATGCGAAATGGCAATATCTTTCCGCTCTTTCCCCCCGATGCCAACAGCATTCAAGTTTGCTACGAGTGGGCGCTCAGCACGAAAAATAAGGGCATCGCCATCATCGCCAGCAAATCGCCACTCCCCATCCGCACTACGTTTGCACAAACTCGGCAGGGATTGAGCGATGGGGCAGTCATGCTCCAAAAAACTCCTGGGGATAAAACGATCGCTTTTGCCGTGGTGGGAGACATGAGCTTGATGCCGGTGTTTGAAGCTGCCAAGCAATTGGCGACCCAAGGCATAGGCGTGAAAATTTCCTCGGTGATCAACCCCCGTCGCCTCTATCGCGCCTCTGATGTGGCTTGGAAAACTTGCTCTGAGCCAGATGGCGGGTTTTTGGATGATGCAGGCTTCGATCGCCTCTTTGGTGCCGATGCCCTGATTGGAGTGGCAGGGGGAGCCAGTGGCATGTTGGAACCCGTAATGCTCCGCAGCATGGCGAAGCGAGATACCTTTGCCTGGAAACGGGGTGAAACCACAGCCAGCGCCGGGGAATTGATGGCGTTCAATGGTTTGACGGCCGAAGCTCTAGTGAAACGGGCGATCGAATTACTTAAGTAGACAGCTCTCCTGGGATTGTGGTGGAAACTGTAGTGCAGGCTTCTAGCCTGTGCGGGCAAGATGCCCACCCTACGGAGACTTCCATTTATCTAATCACCTAAAACTCAGAAGAGCCAAATAGATTCACCGATGACTCAACCCAAAATCATTGTTCTAGACGACGATCCCACGGGATCGCAGACCGTTCACAGTTGCTTATTGCTCACGCGCTGGGACGTGGCAACGCTGCAACTGGGATTGAGCGATGCATCCCCCATTTTCTTTGTGCTGACGAATACCCGATCGCTGTCTCCAGAAGAGGCAAAAACCGTCACCGTGGAAGCCTGCCGTAACTTGAAACAAGCCTTGGCGCTAGAAAATATCTCCGACTTTTTGCTCGTCAGCCGTTCCGACTCAACCTTGCGGGGCCACTACCCGATCGAAACCGATGCCATTGCCCAAGAACTCGGCCCCTTCGATGCCCACTTTCTGATCCCTGCATTTTTTGAAGGCGGCCGCTTCACTCGCGATAGTGTCCATTACCTCGTGGTGAACGGCGTGCCCACTCCAGTGCATGAAACCGAGTTTGCCCGTGACTCCGTATTTGGCTACCACCATAGTTATTTACCCAACTACGTAGCCGAAAAAACCAAGGGCGCGATCGTCGCTTCCCAAGTTGAGCGCTTCCTGCTGGCAGACATTCGCGCTGGGAGCCAAGACCGCTTGCGCCACCTGTCCCACAACCAATGTGCGGTTGTCGATGCTGAAACCCAGGCAGACCTCGATCGCTTTGCCGCCGATATTTTGACCGTAGCCGCCGAAGGTAAGCGGTTTCTGTTCCGCAGTGCCGCCAGCATTTTGACTGCCTTGGCTGAGCTTCCCCCGCAACCGATCGCCGCTGAAGCCATGGCGCAATACGTGCGGGACGGCAAATCCGGCGCGGTTCTCGTCGGTTCCCACGTCAAAAAAACGACGGAACAACTTACAATTCTGCTTCAGGAACCACAGACCGTTCCGGTTGAAATTGAAGTGGCGAAGTTGCTAGCGGACTCGACCCAACGCTCCAGCTTACTCACTCAAGCCCTGCAAGCCATTCAAGCCGCCCACGCTGATGGCAAAACCCCCGTCATTTTCACCAGCCGCCAAGAGCTAACCTTTGAAACAGTCCAAGCTCGTCTAGATTTTGGGGTCGCTATCTCTGCCCTACTGATGGAAATCGTGCAAGGCTTGCCTGCCAATCTCGGTTTCCTGGTCAGCAAGGGCGGTATCACCTCCAATGATGTCCTCAGCACGGGGCTGGCATTACCAACCGCTCGGCTTTTGGGACAAATCTTGGCTGGCTGCTCTGTTGTCCGCACTCCCCCCAACCATCCCCGGTTCCCAAATTTGCCCGTGGTACTATTTCCTGGAAATGTCGGTAATGCCGATGCCTTGGCGATCGTCTTCCAGCGCTTAAGCCAACCGATGGGCGATCGGTGAATCCTCAAAGCCCTTCAAAAACATTAGTCAAAGTTAACTTGTTTATTTGACTCGTAATTGAATCAGCTTCAGCGCCGAGCGCCGACTTCACCTCGTTGAGCAAATGCTTGCTTTAAGCCCTTTGCTACATCGTCTACTGCTTGCTTTGCCTTAGGTACTACGCCCGCCAACCCAAAAAATTCATGGGTTAAACCATCGTAACGCTGCAAATGCACTGGAACACCTGCATCAATCAAACGCTGGGCATAGCCCTCTCCTTCATCCCGTAGTGGGTCAAACTCAGCCGTGATCACGATCGCTGGTGGTAAGCCTCTGAGACTAGTTGCTAGCATGGGGGCTGCATAAGGCTCGTGTCCCTGAACCTTATTCTCCAGATAATACGTCCAGAACCACGACATCATTGCAGCATTCAGGGGCTTAGCGTTGACATTTTCAAGGTAGGAAGGTGTGTTCATGGCGCTGTCAGTGACAGGATAGATCAGTAGCTGGGCAATGGGTAGCCGATCTCCTTCATCTCGCGCTTTCAGGCAAGCGACAGTGGCTAAGTTACCCCCTGCACTTTCACCCCCGATCGCCACGCGCAGCGGATCGCCACTCAGTTGCTGGGCGTTTGCTAGCACCCATTGCAGGGCAGCAGCAGCATCTTCAACAGCGGCGGGATACTTATACTCTGGGGCTTGGCGATAGGCAACCGAAACTACGATGCACTCAGCCGCATTGCAAAGGGCGCGACAGGAGGGTTCATAGACTTCAAGATTAGCAATTACCCAACCCCCCCCCGTGAAAATAAACCAGCACAGGAAAGGGTCCATCACCTTTAGGTGTATAGATTCGTGCCAAAATATTGCCCGCAGAACTAGGGATCAAAATGTGGCTAATTTTGCCAACGGGTTCTGGATTTGGCTTGATCAGGCTCAACGATCGCGCCCCAGTGTTCTCTGCAATCATTTCTTCAGCCGCATTCTTGAGCGTCGGTAGATTGCGGGCATTTTCTGGCGACGAGTGTTCGATCGGTGGTGTGCCAAACTTAGAGAACTCATCCAGAACGGCTTGCATCTGTGAATCGATCGGCATAATAATTTTCCCGCTGCTATCGTTCAATTGGATAATCTCATACCAAGTTTAGAGAAGTCGGTTTCAACTTCCCTATGTCTCAAAGATGATCTTGGAGGGTGAGAGGTGTGATATTTAGGAAAGTTGATTGTCTATTGCATGATTCACTTCTGCTTTGCTTTGCACAACTTTAACAATGAAAAGCGAGAGAAGATTATCATGGCTAGTTGTTTTCATGTGTCGGAATTTAAGCGAGTGTTGCTGCTGATTACCTAGTACATAGCGGCGCAAGTCTAGATGCGCTGTAACAAGAGGCTTAAGCCCCTTGCCTGAGTTTCGCAATGGTAACCTCACTTACGCCGCAGACTACTAGCGCCTTCTATTATCTTGGCACAAGAATATTTAAGACGAAACCAGCCTGAACAGTGGAGACCTGAAATTGAGTTGATGATCGACATGCACCATCAGTTTGGAAACCACAAGGATGACCGCAAGCTAAGATTTAGGTGCGGTTGCCTTGGGTATTGAGTAGAGATTTAGCTCGATCGATTTCCTGGGGAGTTCCTTCCATAATCAGCAAAAAGCTGCCATTGGAAACCTGCTGACTGTGAGTCTTAGCCTGCTCTGAGGTTAGTCCTAAGCCAAGCATCGCTCCCGTCAATCCACCTGCTGCTGTGCAAATTCCACCGCTCAGTAACACAAAGGCGATCGTAGACGATAACGCCAGTGCGCCTACTCCCGGTAGAGCAATGAGTCCGGCCCCCAGCAGCAATCCAGTTGCACCCCCTGCAAAATTGCCAATCAAAAAGCCTTTTTTGAGTCCCGCTGCGGTGCCTGTGACCATGCCATGAGGGTTGGCAGGTAGCTTGGGCTGTAGGTTATTCTCGCCTAAGCCATGACCCAGTAGGAAAATCTGTGCGATTGGCAAGCCTGAAAGAATGAGGTGATCGAGGGCTTGTCCTGCGGCTTCACGACTAGAAAACGTGCCGATCACCTGTCGGCGCTGGGTCAGAATGGTAGTTAGCATTGAATAATTCCAAAAGCGAGAGCTTTTTCTGTATCTTTAGCTACTATTCTATCTGTTTGTTTGCCCACGAATGGCACGATCTAGCACATGTCAGCAATTTTTGACAAAAAAAACGATCGTAGGAAGGAGTAACTTACCCACGATCGCAACAAAACAGCAGCTCTGATGTTTGATATTTAGTTTTTAATAAGCTGGAAATTGGGCAAGGGCAAAGCAGTCGTGCAGAAAACGGTTCAACCAGCAGAAAAAACAAACTTGAACCCCTAGGATTAGGAAAATGCCTCGCTGAGAGTAGCAGGTTCTTCGATCGTCAGCGCCACTTCATCCTCTTCACCTGTCCGAATCCGCACCGCTCTACTCACCGGAATCACAAATAACTTACCGTCCCCAACGGTGTCTGTTCTGGCTGTTCTAACGATGGTGTCAACAACAGCATCGGTCATTTCATCATTCACCACAATTTCAATTCTGACCTTGGGTACAAAGTCAACCGTAAAAGGCTTTCCTTCCATGTTGAGGAGTCCAAGAAACGCCATGGGTCGTCCCTTCTGTCGTCCAAAGCCCTTTGCCCCGGTGACGGTCATGCCCTGAATACCGAGCTTGACCAACGCTTCCTTTACGGCACCCAGTTTAGTGGGCTGAATAATGGCAAGAATTAAGTTCATGATGACTGGTATTTATGAATATCTTCGAGAGTCGATGTAAGAGCGTGTGTGCTGAACATAACGATGGTTTTTAAGATGGTTTAGAAGCTTTGGATGCATCGGACTGATCGCGTAACGGATGCTCCAGATCAGCCGGCAAAATAGGGGCTTGCCTTTGATCAAGCTATCGCCAATGAGGTAAGCGAGTCCGGCGACGAAGAAGGCGATCGAAATGCCGATCGCTGTCATAGAGTTAGTTTTGGCGCTTCCTGCTCCAGTCAGTCAATAGTAAAAGATGCCGCAGACCATAAACGAATTTGTTGCTAAGCCCAACAGGGGAATGACGATCGTTTTGAAGGGATTATGCTCCTCATCTAGCAAGTGTCTCAGCGTTGCAATTAAGGTTACGCCACAGGTGATGCCGTAGAGCATAAATGTACCAATGTTGGAAACCAGCGTGACGATCGTGACATTATCCACACTCTGCACGGCATACGCCCCAATGAGGGCCGACAGTCCAGCTAAAAAATAGATGCCAATATGGGGTGTATTGTAGCGACCATGCAAAAATCCAAAGACTGCTGGCAATTCCCGATCGTTGCCCATGGCGTAGCTAATCCGTACGCCAGTTGACAGTGACGAAAGGGCTGTTCCAATCAATGCCATCACCACGGTACTGGCGATCGTAATTTGCAGCAAAAATCCATTGCCAAACAACAGAGTATCCCCCAAAATCTTGGCAATGTCCCCGATCGGCGCACCTGATGAAAGTGCCGCCGCAAATCCAGTCACCGTTTTACCATCAATGGTGGCGGTATATTGACTACCAATGAAGAAGTTGGCGGCAAAGTACTCAAAAAAGTAGCAAATACAGGCTTGAATAAACAGCGATAGAATCACACCTCCAGGAATATCCCGTTGCGGATTAACTGCTTCTCCTGCCATGGCAGTCGCGGATTCAAATCCCACCAGGAGCAGAATGGCGATCGTCGCTTGATAAATTAATCCCAGCAAATCATGGGGAACTACAACACTCAGGGCATTCGCATGTTCATAGGTGACATTGGGATGTCCCAAACGATACACAATCATCAACAATCCTAAAAATACTAATGATGTGATTTGCACAACATTGATAACGATGTTGACCAGTGTAGATCCCGTAACCCCGATCACGGCAATGCTACCTACTAATGCAGCAAAAATGAAACAGATTAAAGCTTTGCTAAACCAACCAGACGCAAAGTTAGGATTAAACAGCTGTCCAATATAAACGACGAGGGTTCCCATAAAGCTGATCATAATACCGGGATAAACCCAGTAATAGAGATGGGCCGCCCAACCCGTCACAAACTTCGCTAGACGAGCTAAGCGGAAATGCTTGTGTTCTTCCTTCGCTAGAATTGCAGCCTCGGCATAGTAGTAAGAACTGCCTGCGCCCGCATCAGGATAGGCTTTGGAAAGTGTGGCATAGCAACTGGCCGTGAGCAGGGCAATGACAGTTGCGAGGGCGATCGCTGCCCACATATTTTTGGCAGAGTCGGGAGGAGCTTGCAGTTGGTAAGTTGTCCATAGAAAAGCGCCTGGTGCAATCAGCGCCATCGCGTTGATCGTAATCCCTACCAGTCCAAGTGTGGGCTTCAGTTAGCTACTTGACTGAGTCATATTTAGTTATTACATCTCTCAGTATTGTGAATATTATCTTGAGGGGGTGAAGATTCACAAGTCTGTATCTCACAATACGATTAGACTAGTATTCTCTGTAACTCCGTTGCAACTGTTGCCACACCTAGCTTTAATTGCAAAGCCAAGTCTTTATACTGTCTTGTAGCTTCTGATACAAATAGTTTCACTCCCTATTTCTACTATGTGTCAGGGTATATATGATTTAAAATAAGTCATTCAAAAAGTAATTCAAAGCAAGTTGCCATCACTGAATTTCAAATATTTTTGAAGCTATATTCCTTTAGTTGTCTGCTTTCGCATTAGTCAATTTGACGTTAATGGTTTCAGTCGCTGGAGAAGAACCATGGAATCCGATCCTATGAACGGGAAACATTCTGAAACTACGCATTCTGAAACTGCAACTGTAGAATTTCTTGCTCCATCATCAGATGATCCAATGGCAAAGGAGGAGAAGCGTAAAGGTAAGAAACATAAAAAGTCCAAACTCAAAGGCACAGAACTGACGGTTTCTCACCATCCCTCCGATCGCGAAGAAGCGGGTTCAGAACTTTCCGATAAAAAGTACGAAAAAGAGCTTGCCCAACTGCAAGTGGAACTGGTGAAACTCCAGTACTGGGTAAAGCACACAGGTGCGCGGATTGTGATTCTGTTTGAAGGACGGGATGCCGCAGGGAAAGGTGGCACAATTAAGCGGATTACTGAACCCTTAAATCCGCGTGGTTGTCGGGTTGTGGCTCTGGGAACGCCAAGCGATCGGGAAAAAACTGAATGGTATTTTCAGCGATATGTAGTCCATCTACCCGCAGCAGGTGAAATTGTTTGCTTCGATCGCAGTTGGTATAACCGTGCTGGAGTCGAGCATGTCATGGGATTTTGCACCAATGAACAGTATCAAGAATTTCTCCAGACCTGTCCTGAATTTGAGCGAATGCTGGTCAGATCTGGAATCATTTTGCTGAAGTATTGGTTCTCAGTCAGTGATGATGAGCAGGAGCGCCGGTTTCAATCTCGCACGACTGATCCAGCCCGCCGCTGGAAGCTAAGCCCGATGGATTTGGAGTCACGCGATCGTTGGGTGGAATATTCCCAGGCGAAGGATGCTATGTTTGCTCATACCAATATTCCTGAAGCGCCCTGGTTCACTGTTGAAGCCGATGACAAAAAGCGGGCCCGCCTCAACTGCATCAGCCACGTTATCAGCAAAATTCCTTACGTGGATATGACTCCAGAACCGCTGAAGCTATCGCCGCGTAAGGCTGCTCCTGAGTACGTGCGGCCACCGCGCAACGAGCAGTTCTTTGTCCCTCAGCTCTATTAATGGCAAGGGATGGAGAAAATTTCCTAGATCACGCCCATTCGATTTCACCTCTTATAATCTTGTATCTAAAGGAAAGACAACAATGAGTGGTAATGAACTTCGCTTCCAGGCAATTTGCCAAGTCACCGATCGTGAGAAACTTCCCCCGAAAACGCCTAACCGTTTAGAAGAGCTATGGGCGATCGATGTATTCACTCTGGGCAAAATGCAAGCATGTTTGCCTAAGGATGTATTTAAGTCGATCAAGAACACAATTCAGACGGGTGGCAAGCTGGATGTGTCGATCGCTGGGATCGTTGCCGCCGCCATGAAAGACTGGGCAATTTCCAAGGGCGCACTGTACTACGCCCACGTTTTTTATCCCATGACCAACATCACGGCTGAAAAGCATGATGGGTTTATCTCTGTGCAAAGCGATGGCTCGGCGATCACCGAATTTTCTGCCAAAGTGCTGGTGCAAGGCGAACCGGATGGTTCCTCCTTCCCCAGCGGCGGCATTCGCTCAACCTTTGAAGCCCGGGGCTACACCGCATGGGATGTTACCAGTCCTGCCTACGTAATGGAAACTGACAATGGATCTACTCTGTGCATTCCCACAGTGTTTATTTCGTGGACAGGGGAAGCGTTAGACAAGAAAACACCCTTGCTGCGCTCCAACGCAGCAATGAGCAAAGCCGCAACCCGACTACTGAAATTGCTGGGAAATACAGACGTGGCGACCGTCAACTCTAGCTGTGGCGCGGAGCAGGAGTACTTCTTGGTGGATGCCCACTTTGCCCATAGCCGTCCCGATATCTTGCTGACGGGTAGAACCCTATTTGGACGACCGGCTGCTAAAGGTCAACAGTTCGATGACCACTATTTTGGCGCAATTCCAGAGCGCGTGCAGGTCTTTATGCAGGATGTGGAAGAGCGTATGTATCGCTTGGGGATTCCGGCTAAAACTCGCCATAACGAGGTGGCCCCTGGTCAGTTTGAGATCGCGCCATTTTTTGAGGCGGCAAATGTGGCCAGCGACCACCAGCAAATGACGATGACCATCCTCAAAAACACGGCGAAGAAGCATGGCTTCATTTGTTTGTTGCATGAGAAGCCCTTTGCTGGCATCAATGGATCTGGGAAGCATGTCAACTGGTCAGTGGGCAATGCCACCCAGGGCAATCTACTTGATCCCGGTGACAATCCCCATACGAACCTGCAATTTTTGCTGTTCTGCGGGGCGGTGATTCGTGGGGTGCATAAGTATGGGCCACTGCTGCGCGCTGTGGTGGCAACTGCCAGTAATGACCATCGATTGGGTGCTAATGAGGCTCCCCCTGCTATTATTTCAGTCTACCTGGGCGTTCAGCTTGAGGATGTGTTTGACCAGATTAAACGGGGCGATGTCAAAAGCTCGGCGTACGCGGGTGTGATGAGTTTAGGTATTCTAACGTTGCCGGAGTTCCCCAAAGATCCAGGCGATCGGAATCGCACGTCCCCCTTTGCTTTTACAGGTAATCGCTTTGAATTCCGGGCAGTTGGGGCTAACCAATCTGTTTCTGGGCCCTTAGTTGCGATGAATACAATTCTGACCGATTCGTTGATTTGGATGTCCGACCACTTAGAAGCTGAGTTGGCAAAAGGAACGGCGCTACAAGATGCGGCGTTTACCGTTCTCAAAGAAGTGATGGATAATCACAGTGCGGTTGTCTTTGGGGGCAATGGTTACTCGGAAGCCTGGCACAAAATGGCTGTGGAGCGGGGGTTGTTAAACTTGCCCACCACCGCCGATGCATTGCCTGTTTTGAAAGAGAAGTACATTGAAGAACTGTTTGAACGAACAGGAGTGCTGTCGGCTGCTGAACTGGAAAGCCGCTTTGATGTCTATGCAGAGCAGTACATTGGGGTCATTGAGATGGAAGCCAAGCTGGTAATCAATCTGGCAAAAACCGTGATTTATCCAGCGGCGTTCCGTTATTTATCAGAGCTTGCTGCCAGTATTTCCAACCTAAAACAAATTGGCATTGAGTTTGAGCAAGACAGTGCTGAAACCGTTGCTGCCTTGACTAAGCGGATGATGGACACGGTGAGCAAGTTGGATAATGCGATCGGCAACCATGATTTCGCTACTGTCGAAGAACATATGCAACACTGCGCCAAAACCCTTCGCCCCCTAATGGATAAGGTGCGCGAGTATGCAGATGCGATCGAAGGAAATGTGGCGGACGATCTGTGGCCCCTGCCCAAGTATCGGGAGATGCTGTTTATTAAGTAACCCAAGGCTGAGATCGCTGAGGAAAAAGTTGCCGCTGTGAGGTGAAGCCTTTGGGAAGTAGCCATGGGCACAAGCCTTAATGAGCTTAGTTGCCGAAGGGAGCATCTCACTTTTGCAACCCTCACCGTTCGGCTGAGCGCTCACATCGAAGCCTAAATCCCTCTCCCCACCTGGGAGAGGGACTTGGATCTTGCTCCCCTTCTCCCCTCTTGGGAGAAGGGGCTGGGGGATGAGGGGGTTGGCGTATCCTCTACAAAACTGAAATGCTCCCGTTGCCGAAGGCTTCGCCCCTACAGGGGAACTGTTTAAGGCTATTCAATCTACGATCCCTGATCCTAGCCAAAGGAAATCACCAGGTAGGCATCTTGGAACTTTGCCCCGGAGACGGGTCTACCGCTGAGTTCTGGTGGCAGAGAAATATTCCGCCTCTGGTCTCCCGCTTCGATCGTGACTTCAGGGCCATTCTGAGTCAGTTTCACCTGTTTTTTATCGAATCCAGGTAAGAACAAGCTCACTTTGCGCTCTGGAATGCTGATAGTCATCGGTCTGGGAGCTTGAGCCGTTTGACTGAAGTCGGGGAGCGCATCCATTAGGGGTTGCCAATCTTGCCCCAATCGGGGAGGCAGGGGACTGATAGTTAGGGGGGCAAAGGCAGTCTGCAAGTCTGGGACTTCTTGAGTGACAACAGAGTCAGGATTGACAATCACCCCCGCTACTGTCAGCCCAATTTGTTGGGCGCTCCCCCAAAGATAGCGAGCAGTGGCCACGTCTAGCGCCTCTGAGGTAGTGACTAGGTAAGCAGCGACCCGCTGGGGATCAGCCAGTGCCGCTTTCCCCTGTTCCAAAATATTGTTCACTTGGTTGGTCGGCTGTCCAAAGTTGTCACTCAGCAAATCCACATTTAAAACTGAGCCAACTAGAGGTTGCAGGAAGGGCAAAACTGTCTTGCCCAGGTCGGAGTCGCTAAAGACTTGCCGGAACCTGCGGATATACCAACTCAGGGTCTCCGGCAGTCCAAACATCCGTAAAGTGCTTTGATCCCCGGAGCCATCGTAGATAATCACATCGAACCGATCGCTGGCGTTATACTCCCGAAGGGCATTCAGGGCCAGGGCCATGTCCATGCCGGGGATCACTCCCAACTCTTGGGCAAAGACAGACTTCAATATAGGAGTACGCAGATATTGGGCTTCCAGCTTTTTCACCTCTTCCCAACTGCGTTCTAGCAAGGTGGCGGTTTGAAATTGCACCGCTTGCAAGTTCGGCATCACTGTCTGGGGATCAGCGCTCAGTGGAGTCTCCAAAAGCGCGCCTAGTGTCGGGTCAGAGTCTTGCCCAATCAGCAACACTCGACTACCATTGTTGGCGAATTTTCTGGCAGTTGCGATCGCTACCGTCGCCCGCCCAATACTATCTTTGCCCAAAAACGTCAGAATAAATGCCATCAAAACCGTCCTAGTGTTGCTTTACTTAAGGTGGCTCTACGTTGGAGTGGCGCTACTTTGCCAGGACTAACTCGTCCTCAAAGAACCATGTAGCAAACTGATCGTCAAACTTGACCAGTAACCCCACTCCACTGCCATCTACCATTTTAAAGTCCTGAATGGTTCCAACCTCTCCCAACCGTTTGATGATCATAGGAGAAACCCGATCTCGTAACCGCCGTACCTTTACCCGTTGACCTCTTTCCATTGCTGCTACTTTGTTGGATAAATGTTTGTTGTGTCGTGAATCCCTCCAAAGTTTACCAGTGTAACGGTATTCTCTAGGGAGTTGAGGAACATAAATGGCTGTGGTCTGCATGTTTGCTAAATCACAATTCCCATGATTCCTATTTTAGAGAGCTACTGGAGCCTAAGAAATGCTGGCAAAAAGAATTCTGCCCTGTTTAGATGTGAAAGCAGGACGAGTGGTCAAGGGAGTCAATTTTGTTAATTTGCAAGATGCGGGAGATCCGGTAGAACTCGCCCAAGTCTATAACCAGGCAGGCGCGGATGAACTAGTGTTTTTGGATATTACAGCGACCCACGAAGACCGCAACATCATTTTTGATGTCGTACAGCGCACGGCGGAGCAAGTTTTCATTCCGTTAACAGTTGGGGGCGGTATCCAAAACGTGGAGACGATCAAACAGTTGCTCCGGGCTGGGGCAGATAAGGTGAGCCTTAATTCAGCAGCAGTGAGGACTCCAGAGCTAATTAATCAAGCGAGCGATCGGTTTGGTAGCCAGTGTATTGTGGTGGCGATCGATGCCCGCCGTCGTCGTGATCCGGGCAATCCGGGATGGGACGTGTTTGTGCGGGGTGGTCGGGAAAAAACGGGGCTGGATGCGATCCTGTGGGCTGAAACGGTTGCCCAGCGGGGAGCAGGTGAGTTGCTGATCACCAGTATGGATGCCGATGGTACCCAAGCTGGGTATGACTTGGAGTTGACCCGAACGATCGCCAGCCGGGTTGGGATTCCGGTGATTGCGTCGGGTGGGGCAGGAAACTGTCAGCACATCTATGAGGCGCTAACCGAGGGCAAGGCTGAGGCAGCGCTTCTGGCTTCGTTGCTGCATTATGGGCAGTTAACTGTTGCTGAGATCAAAACCTATCTCACGGCTCATCAGGTGACGGTGCGATAAAGATTTGGAGACAAAGGGTGGGTTGATACACCCATCTTTCAGGGCGAAGCATACCCTTCGAGAGGAGAGCTACGAGCGATCGTATCTGTTATCCAAATCTGCCAATTTTGCTCCCCAATTTTGCTCTCAAGTATTTCGCTCCTACAATAGCTTGGCTTGGGCATTTCTGAGAACAGTTTATGAAGATGTTAATTAACTTCACAAACATTTATCTTCATGGTTTCTTAAGCTTCATAATTTATTAAGTTAATTTAGCTGAGCTTATTGATTCTATTAGGTTGGAGAACTCGATCGAGGCATGAAGCCTAATGACATCTCTGCTCGATTTGTTACAATGTGTAAACATTAATCAATTGCAGGGACAAATGTAAACGGCTAATGGTCATAATTCTCATTTTTGTAATTGCGTTGGTTGCTTGGTCGTTGCATTTGATGCAGGAAGCAGTCGATCGCAAAGAATTTTCCCTCATGCTAGCTGGCTTCTTGGTTGCCAGTTCTGCGGCTGCGATGCTAGCAGTCTATTTCTTGATGGGAAGTTATGTGGGTTTTATGGCTCATGTTGCTCAATAGCCGTCCAGTCTTGGTGAAGCGTCTTTTCCCTGGTGCAAGTTGTTTCGACCCAGACGAGTCAAGCTTTGTCACAAGCCCCCCTACAAACAACTGACGAACTAGAGAACTTCAGTTTCCCAGAGTGGCGTTAGGGGTAGAACAGCAATCTTCATGTAGTGTTCAAACGTGTGGGTGTGCAATCCAGACACATTGTTGGATAAAGGTTCATCCAAGAAGATCAGCAAGTCTGGAACGCTACTTAGTGACAGACATTGTGTAGAAACACGCAACCTTGCGGAAGCAGAGAAAAGCCTCCTGAAATATTATCAGGAGGACTTTCTCTGCTAGATACTACTTTTGGAGTTTGTCGGGAGGGCTAACAATCACTCGCACTAGGACAGAGATGGCAATAATGATGTAGAACGCGTCGGTGCCAGAAAACGGTGGCGGGGTTGGGAGTGCGATCGAATCACTGGGACTGGTCTGGCGAATGGGCTGGCTAGTTTGACTGGTGGTTGAGGATGCTTGGGGCGATGATAGAGCGAACTGGCGATCGTGAACCATGTCCAACCTCCTATTAAACGTGTTTGTACCCATAGTTTGCAGGTTGAGCTGACTTTCAACTAGGGAAAATCCAGTGGTTAGTCCCGACTTTAGTGGAGGTAAGCTAAAGTCCTGAATTCGTTTACCAATGGTAGTTTGAGTAAATAGATCCGAGTTCCCTGTATCCAGATAATCGCGTTTCTAGGTGCTTATCTTCCGCAAGTCTGCCAAAATATCAGTAATGCCAGAGTAAATTGAACCAAGAATCATGAATGCTCCCAAACGCAGCCGTGCCCGTGTACTTAGACCGGAAGGACTGAAGAAGCTTCGGGAACAGATACGATCGCACGAAGCCGAAGAAAATTCAGGCTTTAAATACACGCTGGAACGATTGGGGGAGTTGACTGGACTCGATCCAGAGACAGTGAAAAATGTCCTGGATGGCAAAGGCTCCGATAAACGGACGATCGCCCGTTGCTTTGAATCTTTTGGGTTGACGTTGGAGGATAGCGATCACATTCCAGCAACGCAGGCAGTCGCTGCAACCGCTGATCCCAATTTTGTGGGACGGGATGAGGCGCTCATGGATCTGAATGCATTGGTCAGCCGCCAGGCAAAGGTGATCGTGATTCAGGCAAGGGGCGGCGTTGGGAAAACCACGTTGGCACGGAAGTATCTCCAGCAGGAGTTTGGTTCATTTTTGGAGTTTCCGATTGCCAAGGAGACAAAGGACATTGCTTCGATTGAGGTATTAATTGAAGAAAAGCTGCGACAACTGGGGGAAGAACCAGGGCGAGAATTTTTGGTGTCGCTCGATCGGCTCAAACGCAAGCTGCAAGCAGAACGCATTGGGATCTTGATTGATAACCTGGAGCCTGCACTAGACTCAGCAGGCAAATTCATTGAGGCCCATCGTCGCTATGTGGAACTGCTGCGAGTGCTGAGTGATCCGAGCGTCAAGTCACTTACCTTAATCACCAGTCGAGAACGCCTGCGAGAAGCGGATGTCACGGTGCAGCATTATGCGTTGAGAAGTTTGGATGTACAAGCCTGGGAGCAGTTTTTTCAGAGTCGCAATATCAATGTAGAAACTCCGGCGCTGGCTGCTTTGCACAATGCCTATGGGGGAAATGCAAAGGCAATGGACATTCTCAGTGGGGCAGTGTTAGAAGATTTTTCTGGTGATGTCGAAGCTTACTGGCAAGCAAATCAGGAAGATTTGTTTATTGAGCGAGACTTAGAAGATCTCGTCACGAAACAGTTCGATCGCTTGCAACAACTTGATTCAGATGCTTATAAATTACTCTGTCGCATGGGTTGCTATCGCTATCAAGATGTGCCAACAGTGCCCATTGCAGGACTCTTTTGCTTACTTTGGGATATCCCAGAAAATCGCCACCGACGAGTGATTAAGTCATTGCAGGATCGATCGCTAATTGATTTTGAAGATGGAGAGTTTTGGTTGCATCCAGTAATCCGAGCAGAGGCAATAATTCGGTTGAGAGCAGGTGAAGAGTGGAACACAGCTAATCGAAAAGCAGCAGAGTTTTGGACTCAAAATATTAAGACTATCGAAACATTGAAGGAGGCATTAAGAGCTTTTGAGGCCTATCACCACTATATGATGATTAATGATTTTAATATGTCCGGAGTTGTAATTGTCAATCAGAGACCTAATCAGTGGGAAGGAAATGAACCTTTAGGTCGTTCATTTTACAGGTTAGGAGTACTTCAACAAACTATGGCTTCAATACTTGAAATAGTACATAAAGTTAATCCTGGTTATGTTCTTAGTAGACTCTACAATATGCTAGGGGGTCTATTTTGGTTGACGGGGAGTCCTAACAAAGCTATAGAAGCTCACAAAAAATCAGGCTTAATATCGAAAGAATTTCTTGAAAATAATCAAGAATCTAAGCAAGATGGTTTTTGGTTTAAAAGATTGACTAGATATGCCCTCTTCAATATAGGTTTATGCAATTTGGATCTGTGGGAACTTGAAATTTCACTACAGTATTTTGAAGAGGTTCTAGCTATTTTTGAGAAAGATTGCTCTTCTGAAAATGGTTTCTATACCAATGAGGGTGGGATGGAAACCTGGTGCTGTCTGGCTTTCACAACTTCCTACTTGTCTGATAGAGAAAGAGCTTTCACTTGCGCTAATTTTGCATATAACTCAATAGCATCAGAAAAATTAGATTCTTGGGCCACGGGCTACTGTCCATTACTCTTAGGTTCCTCCTACAAGAATTTGGGAGACTTTAAAAAAGCTTTTGAAATGTATGAAAAGGCTATGTCATATTCTGAAGAGAGTCACTACAAACAGGTAAGGGCTAAAGCTCTAACCGGTTTAGCTGAGCCTTACCGAGATCAGCTAGACTTTAAGAAAGCTATTTCACATCATTCAGAGTCTATTGAATATCTGAAAGAAATCAGCGCTAAATGTGATCTTGCTGAGGCTTTTTATCAGCTTGGACTGACCTATCAAGTAATGAGTAACTTTGAAGGAAGTGTAGAGAATTTTCAAGAGGCGATTCAGCTTTTTACTGAAATGGAAGCACCTAAGCAGGTGGAGAGAGTGAGGCAATCAATGCAAAATTGGAAATAGGGAATAGATGCGCGTCATCAGTCGAAAAGCGCTTAGAGAATTTTGGGAAATCCATGCTACTGCTCAAACTGGATTATTACTCTGGTATCAGCGAGTTACAGAGGCTAACTTTCAAACATTCAACGATTTTCGACAGGTCTTTCCTTCAGTAGACCAGGTGAATAACTTAACAGTTTTCAATATTAGCGGTAACAACTTCCGATTAATCACCTACATTGACTATGCCTATCAACTAATATTTATTCGGGCTGTCCTAACCCATGCAGAATATGACAAGGAGAACTGGAAAAATGACGACTGGTTTGAAACGTCCTAGCAACTATTACATGGAACTGATTCAGGAATTTCCACCCCGTCCAATCAGTACTGAAGCTGAGTTAATGGTAACTCAAACTCGAATCCATTCAATTTTGGATAAGCCTAGTCTTACCCAGGACGATCGCGATTACTTGAAGGTCTTAGGGATGTTGGTTTATGACTATGAAGAACAACATGAGCCAATGCCTACCCTCAAAGGTGTTGCACTTCTCAAAGCCTTAATGGAAGAATCTAATCTTCAACCTAATAACTTGGTCTCTATATTTGGAACTGAAACTAATGTTTTAGAGGTCTTAAACCATAAGAGTCAACTAACACATTATCAAGTTCAAGAACTGGCTGAATTTTTTCATATTTCTTCCACTTCTTTCACCTAGTGCAGAAATAAATTTCTCAAGGGACACTGACGCAGATAATGAAACCGATCAGAAAGCAAGTTGTTACTGATAAGTTAATGCGTCCTATTGGTGTGCCGAGAATACTTGAGTACTTTACTGGCAAATCTAAACAGCCAGTCGTATTGACGAGGATGATACATCACGATTTTGTCTTTGCTATTGCAACCAGCCAGCAAACCAAGAACCTATTTGCTGCATCCAACTCAAACTCAACTGCTTAGTTTTAGGATGCTCTAACGAAGGCATTCCTGGTGGCACCCCTTCATCAATTGGAACGACTAGCAGCGTTAGTCCTTCTCTACCAATTACCTTGACAGATGTGCCTGGCAACGCCTCTGTTTGAGAGCCAGGCTGGTAAAACCGGGCAAACCAGGTGGTAGCCATAAATCTGACCCGTCCCCGCAAATGCAGCGTAATGGTTTCCTCGACGTTACCGATCGCAGCTTGAGAAAACAATTCAATGATTTCTGGGGCAAATGTGAAACTCATCGTTGTAGCTCCTTTATTTCTAAGGTTTGATGCACTCAGTATGCAATTCCAAACCCTTCCTAACTAGGGAAAATCCAGTCCTTAGATCCGAAATTAAGCTTTTCTCAGACAAACAATCTAATCACTCCACCTGTCCGCTTTTCAGCATTTAGAAGATTTAGATCCAACCCCGATTGAATCCACTTAAAATCGGCAAAACTCCCTTATCTTCCCGAATATTAGATTTTAACTTCGGTAGCTCGGATCTCTCAGCGAAATCGTCCATAACTTCAGGACAGCCCTAGGAGATTTCCAGAAAAGTTTATACCTGGAATCGGAAGGGCGTTCGCGTAGCGTGTGCTTTGCACTTAGCCTCCGGGCAATGACCTTCTGGTCGATTCAACGGCTTATCTGCCGGAGGCTTCGCCCCTACAGTGGTATCTTCTTTCCCAGAAATCATTTTATTTTTATAAAAATTACAAACCCCAGAGGAATCCTTGGGAGAGTTCCTGTGGGGTTTTGGTCGTCGATCGCTTACTGATCGGCGATCGTCAGAGTTGAGGAGGCGGTGCGACCAAATTCCTCTGGGGCGTATTGCAAATGGGCTTCGCCGCCAGGGTAGAAGAACGTGCCAGGGGTTACCGATCGCACCAAGTAGTGGAGGGTGTAGACTCCGGGAGCGAGTTGATCAGCGTAGGCCACGATCCGATCGCGGTGGATGGTTTGGTAGCCAATTTCCCAGCTATCACCCTTGGATTGGAAGTAGGGCGTAGCGGTTTGGAAACTAGCATCCACTGCTTCAAATCCGGCGGGGAGGGGGTCAGTGATCACTACATTATTGACTGGGTGGTCGGTGATCACCTGTAGCCCGATGTCGAAGACCTGTCCTGGTTGCACTGTAAGCGCTTCTTCAGGGGCGTAAATGCCCAGTTTGCGAATCACCTTGTCTTGATTGGCGGGGCGAATCTCCCGAATAACGCGAATCCCGTTCAAGCGTCCGGGTTGGTTTCCTTGCAGGCGATAGCGGTAGGCTGCTAGGTAGTGCAACGTGCCCCGACCCGATTTGTTTAGGATTAGGTCGTTTTTGCCCTTGGGTAACTCAGCGATCGGCACCCGAATTTCCTGGCTGGGATTGCTGTAGCCCTTGAATTGGGCTGATCCCAAGGTTTTACCCGCAAGCTGCACGGTGGCGGCAAAATCTGGGGGCGTGGGTTGAGTTTTGGCGTAGTCCACGAGGGCAGCTAGGGCAACCGCATTGTCGTAGGAGGTTTGCCAAGTTCCGTTGCGGCGCTGGGACAGTAACCCCTGAAGGAGCCGATCGATCGCCTCTGGTTTGGCTTTTTGGGCAATTAGCAGGCGCAGTGCTTCTGCTTGAGCCGCCGTGGAAGAGCTAATCCAGCCTCGGTTTTCTGGCAGACCCAGTTCTGACGAACCTACCGTGGCAGTGCGTCCCGTGTCATAAATGACTTTTTGGATTTGTTTCGATAGGGTCTGGGCTTCCTGCTGCCAGTCTGGGAATTGGGACAGGTAGCGGCTGAGCTTAATGCGATTCAGCAACGTGAAGTTTTTTTGCTGGGCGTAGATGTCCGCGAGGAAATCATTGCGCCGATCGCCCAAGTCTGCCAACGCTAGCAATGATTCCAGCCGCACTTGGGCTTTGCAGGAATCAGCTTTGCAGTAATCGTACTGTCCTGGATCAGCTAGGAGCTTGTTCAAGTAGGTCTTAACTCCGGTTACCAGAGTGGCACGGTTGGGAGCCGCCGCATTGACCCCAGCGAGACTCCGAGCCGCGTAGGGTGTAACTAGGGGATCGGAGCTTTTTTGTCCGGGATAGGCGGCAAAACCGCCATCGGGTTGCTGGAGCTTTTGCAGGGTTTCCAGGGCTTGATTGGTCTGTTGAGTCACGTCAAATCCCGTCAGGATTTGCTTGTATTGCTGCGAGAGGGTGAGTAAACTGGAGGCGATCGTCAACTGACTGGCGGCGGGTTCCAGGAAGGGGAGTTGCTCCTCATCCAGAACTTGGCGCGCAGGAGTCGTGATTGCGGGGATTAGCGTACTTGCCAACGACACCTCCAAGCCGCCCGCATCCAGGGCAACTTTGTTATCGACATTCAAGGGAATTTTGGCTTGATTGTCCGTGGTTCCCGTTTCCACCACTTGCTCCGTGACCTCCAACGGTTTGACTTCCAGGGGAACTTCAAAGGCATCGCTACCCCCATTGTTCAACTGAGTTGTAAAACGTACTTGAGCTTTCCCTGGACTGCCGACGGCGATCGGGAAGCGATAGGCTTGAGTCCCAGATTCCACCTGGGTTTGCAGGCTGGCCGTTTGACTTTGCTTGTCTACAAACTGGAGAGGCGGAGTAATTTCGCTGTTGATGGTTAGCGCCCCCGGTTGCCCCGTGGTATTGGTGACCGACAGCCCCGCTTGGAGCCGATCGCCAGGACGGGCAAACTGCGGCAAAATGGGGTTCGACAACAACGGCTGCGTGGTGATGAAGGTCGCATCTGCGGTGCCGAACCGGGGTTTCACGCCCGTTGCCGATTTTGGGGTGCCGATCGTGGGTTCCCCAGCCGTGCCGATCGCCATCACGCGCCAGGTGGTTAAATCGTCGGGTAAGGTAAATTTCACCGTTGCCTGACCGTTTTCCGCTGTTGCCAAGCCATAGTAAGCCAAGGGTCGGAAATCTTTGCGGACGCGGGTATTGGCTGCGCCAGTCGAGAGTCCGCCACCGTAGCCCCAGCCCTTTTCCAAGGGAGATGAAAGCGGTTGCAGCACCACATCGGGGCGGTTGTCGCTGAAACGAGTGGCGATCGACTGCTCAGCGTAAACGGTTTTCACCAAATCGGGGAGCCGATAGCCGCTGAGTTGCAAAATCGCCTCATTCACTGCCATCACGATAAATTGTCCAGAAACCGATTTGCCTTGGGCATCTTGTAACTGAAGTTGCACGGTCTGCTCTGCTCCGGGCAGCAAAGACGCTTGCTGGGGCGTAACCTGGACTTTCAGATATTGGTCATCCAAATTCACCTTGAATCCCACCATGCCAACGCGAGAAAGATTGCTCAGTTTCCCTGGTTCCACCTGGTTCAACGGTTGACCTTGACGAATCAGCACCGCTTCCACAGCGGCATTGGGCAACATTTCTGGCGTGACCTGAAACTGAATTTGAGGGGCACCGCCTTTGACCTTGGTTATGGTCTGATACAGCGGTTTGTCGCGAACGACTAAGAAAGCCAGTTCTGCATCTGGGTAGGGCGACTGAATCAAGGCTGTGGCGGTTTCACCCACTTTATAGGTGTCTTTATCGAGTTTAATCTCTAGCCGATCGCCCTCCCGGTTGCCCCAGTTGACGGCATCCTGCCCCGTCACCCACACTTGCAAATCTGTGGCAGTGGCATCGGTGCCCCCGTCTGCCAAGTTTGCCTGGATGCGATAGGAGCCAGAATCGGGCGCAGTGAGGGAAACGGATTGGGGTGTATCTCCAGAGCGCACTTCGGACTTGGCGATCGTCTTATACTCCACCTGGTTTTGGGGCGTTTCGCTGCCTTCCACCACTCGCGTCACACTGCTGTACTGCATCGACTGAAGTTCTAGGCGCACGGTCTGGTTTGAGATAGCTTTGCCAGTGGCATCTGTGACCATCACCTGCACGGGAAACGCCTTGCCTGCATCTGCCACAAAGTTGCTCTGCAAGCCAATAAGTTTATCAGTGGGCAGGGCAGTGAAGGTTTTGGAGCTAGCGACGGATAGATTCGAGACATCGGTCACTTCCACATCCACCTGATAGGTCATGGGGTAGGGCAAATCCTTAGCTACGGGCACAAGTTGCGTATTTTTGCCCTGTTTATCCAAGACCTGATTGCCTTGCAGCACATCGCTGGGAACGGCAGGCGCTTCCTCTGGCCAAAACCAGCGGCGACCAAAGGAAAATTGCTCCCACCCTTTGGGGCTGAGGGTTGCTTGGCGGCGTGTGATGTAGTACTTGGCTTTGCCACCTTCGACGGGAGCGCCGAACAAGTAGCTGCTGGCGGCATTTGCCTGGATTTTGTCGCCTGCCATGGCAAATTCACGATCGATCGCTAGGTCAACCTTGAAGTTGGGCGGCTTGAATTCGGCGACCCGAAACTCACCAGAAATTTCGACCCCATTTTCGCCGATCGCCCGTATGGAGTAGTAACCCAAGGACAGGTTGGCGGGAATTGTCCAATCCACTGAGAAAGTGCCGAAATCATTGGTGGCTTGGCTACCGAGGTCAGTCTTTTGCCCTTCGGGGCCTTCCGCAGTGATGGCGTACCGAGCATTGCTATCCCGTTGCAAAGTACCGTTTTGTAGATAATAAGCGATGCCTGTGAAGGCAGCTTTTTCGCCGGGCTGATAGAGTTGGCGATCGGAGAAAATTGTGCCCCTCGATTCAGGCTTGCCGCTTTGCCACTCAGCATTGATATCGTAACCGTAGGCTCCGCTGTACTCGTTGGTGCGAGTAAAGGCCCAATCCTGACCCTCGCGGGCAATCACGAGCAAGGCAGGACCTTTGGTAAAGGTTTTTCCGCCATCCATACATTTCTGGAGGGCTGGCTGATTCAATGCCAAGGTTCCCGCCGCATCGGTTTTGCCTGTGGCACAGGCTACGGGAGTAGGACGAGATTTTGCTTCCAGTTGTGATGGATAGATTTCGATCGTGGCGTTGGCGATCGGCGACCCATCCGCAAGCCGATGGGCCTTCACGATCCCCGATTCCGGGAACCACTGGGCAAACACCCCGATATTTGTCGATTGCACCAAACCGTAGAACGACGGCTCATTCCATTTTTTCTGCCCATTGTCTTCATACTGGGTGGTGCGCGCCTGCACTCCATAGGCCAACATTCCCGTTGCTGCCTTGAGTTGCTGCCGCAGCGGTACTGCATTTTCTACCGATTGATTTTTGCGTCCTGATGCTTTAAAGGTTTTCCACTTACTCGGATCGGGTAAAAGGTCGTTGCCGTCGCCCTTGGGATAGGCAGAATCGGTGTAGACCAAATCTGTGGGCTGCACAACCCGATAGGCAGCTTTGTAACGGGATTCTGGCAAATTGACCGTGGAAATATTAAGTTGCAAGTCTTTATTGGTGGGGAAGATATTTAAGCCATTGGGGGCCCAGATATCGCCTGTAACGTTGCCCGTTGCGTATTTAACGGTGACCGCCTTGCCCAAGGTTTGCCCAAACCTATCCTTCAGGTCAGGGGCGATCGTCACGGTGTAGGTCGTCGCAGGAGCCAACGCCCACGGGTTCAAGCGCACCACCTTGTCACCCTCGTAGATCTGCACCAACTTGGGCGATTTATAAGGAGCGGGGCTGACCGTAATACTTTTGAGAGCAGATTCGGCATCAATGCCATTGTTGAATTCTAGCTGTCCGCTCCCTTGCTCAAAGCGACCCGAACCGGCCCCGGAGTTTGTGAGGGTTTTGAATGCCAAGGGTGAGTAGGTTTCGACGGCACCTTTAAAGGTTGTATCGCTAGGTAGATTGCCGCCGACGGGTTGCAGACCTGGGGTAAAGGCGAGGTCGTAGCGGGTGCCCGTCGCTAAGGGTTGCTCAGGGGTAAGCTGGTAAATCCAGGTTTTGAGAGACGGATCGAATTGCTCTTGGGGTTGGTCTGGTTGTTCAGCAGGCGTTCCCTCAGTGGCAGACGCATCACTTTTTTCCTGGGTGATTTTGAGGGAAACGGCCTTTGCGTCGGATGATTTAGCGGTCTTCGGGAGCAGTTGGGTATGTTGCTTGAGGGAATCTGGGTCGAGTTCTACGTTGGAGGTGATTTTCAGGGTGGGTTTGAGGGCGATCGGCTCTATATCCTTACCTAGCTCGATCGTCGGCACATCCGACAATTTGATTTTTTCTGTATTAAACGTCCACACCAAATCCTGGGTCAGCTTGTGATTCTTCAAGTCTGCCAAGCCTGATTTCAGTGTCACTTGCACACGAGTCGCCTTGGGAAGTGCTTTATCTGCCTGGAAACCGACCATGCGGGGAGTTAGAAACCGAAACTGTCCGGGCAAGGCAGGGACGATCGCAAACTGCTTCAACTTTTCCTGTTGGTCAGGATTGTCAATACTTTCGAGGGGAATTAATGCCTCTTTGAACCGAATGCGAATTTGAGCGAGGGTGTCGGCATCTCCCGTGGGGCTAATGTCTTCAATCCAGTCGGGCAGTTTGGGATTGGGTAAGGCAGCCACGATCGGCAACGGTTCCGGTTTTGACTCAATCTTGGCTGTGTTACATCCCGTAATACCTAACACTACAATCAGCGCCATCAGCACCGATGTCCAAGCTTTCACAAAACGATTGACGAATTTCATAGTTTCCCCACAATCCACTCTCTGATTAAAGCCCACGGGAGTGACTTCAGGGGACGATCGCAAGTTTCCTTAATTCATTCCATCAACTCACTACCTTCAACAGGCAAAGAAAACCGCGAGTAGCTTTGTTTAGGAGTGACTTGCTTACCAAAAACCAACAAACTCGCGCAGTTTGGCAGACATTCCTGTCCTATGAGGATACTTGGTTTGAAGGTTGAGTTGAGTGCTACTCGGTTATTTTCGCCAACTTGCACTAATGTGCAGGGGTTTAGACAGGTGTGAGATACTCCCACGTTTCCACCTTAATGTAGGAGCGAAGCATACCCTTCGGGAAGCAAGCTACGGCAGATAAGCCTTTAAGTTGACCCAAAGATCATTCTCTGACTGCTAAGTGCAATGCACACGCTACGCGAACGCCCGTGCAGCGGGTAATATCTTGAGCAACGAACTCCTTACTGATTCTCTCTGGCATCCCGAACGGCTGCATAAAAGCAGTACAACGTCAGTGGAATACTTGCCGCCAGTATAATTCCCGTCACCAAATTGCCATACTCAGGACTACCAGACGACAACTCAAAAATCGATCCCACCGCAGCGATCGCCGCCACACAAGATCCACCCAGAAACACACCACTTTTAGGAGTCACACTTTAAAATCCTTGTAAAACAAATTATGGATAGATTAAGCCAGCCTACAACGTTTCAATCTATACCCCAGTCCCTACCTGCTTAAACAATAGTTTTTACAGCCTGAGTAGAAAAGCCCTGCTTAGCCAATTCTTGCTTCAGCATCAACGAGTTTTCCACCCGATCGACAAACAAAATGCCATTGAGATGATCCATCTCATGCTGAATCACCCGTGCCAGGATGTCATCGGCACTGAGCTTTTGAGGACGACCATACTCATCTTTGTACTGAACTTCGATCGCGCTCGGCCGCTTCACATCTAAAAATACATTGGGGACGCTCAGACACCCTTCTTGAATCACACAGGTATCGCGGCTGACCTGCTTGATCGTCGGGTTGATCAAGATTAAAGGTGGGCGAGCTGGGTTATCAATTTCATAGTCAATCACCAACAATTGCTTATGTACACCAACTTGGGGCGCAGCCAAACCAATGCCCTCAGAGCTATACATGGTTTGTAGCATCTCACGAATCAATTGCCGAAGCTCCGCATCCACATGCACCACTCGCTTCGCAGGTTGACGCAGAATTCGATCGCCCAAGAAATGGACATTCAAAGGCGGTTTAGCCAGCTTCTTCTTCTCTACCAAAACTTCAGAACTCATTAACCCTTACACTCACAAATCGAAATGATTCCGCTTTATCTCAATCTTAGCAACAGAAGACCCAACAATTTACTTTAGGAGATTTACGAGAAAAATGTTACCCGTACCCAATCTCGAACATGGTGAATTCACAATCCTAAAGCACTTTATGCGTATGCTCATGCTGCTTCACATTGTCCTCAGTTCTCACAACCCGCTGAGAATTGAGTACTCATTTACGCTCAGTTGAATAATTGAAATCCTTGTACAACATTCCCAGAGCAAGGTGGGTTTGGGCAACAGGACGACGCTTATAGGTACGAGCTGTGGCGATCGTTCGACTGATAAATTCATCGCAAAATTGAGCATCTGCGGGAAATTCCCTTGGCACCAAGGGTGGGTCTTGGGCTAGCGCTACACCAAGGGGCATCGCAGTTGCCATTTGGTAGGACGTGGGAATGCCTTTTAAAATCGCCTCCCAAGAACCCGAAGGAATTGGTTCGATCAATTGCACTTCATGCACATCTCCGTCGTCTTTGATAAAACATGTTGCCAAGCCAAGGACTAGACAGTCGTCTGCCGCTAAGTCAGGGGCGTTGGCGAAGAACTCTTCTGTCATAAATAAACCAATGAACGGCTTTGGTCGAAAATCAAATGCTCTGCTAGGCAACCATCGCCTTAGGAGATTTCTAGAAAAGTTTATACCAGGCACCGGAAGGGCGTTCGCGTAGCGTGTGCTTTGCACTTAGCATCCGGGCAATGACCTTCTGGTCGATTCAAGGCTCTGTCTGCCGGATGCTTCGCCCTTACAGGGGTAACATCTTTCTGAGAAACCTCCTTAAGGCACAACCGGAAACCACAAAACGCTGTGGCGCAAACATCCCACCCTTGCAGGATAGATCGCCATGTTAGCGTAGCTGTTGCAGTTTCAGAAACGTCAGACTCAAGAGATGTAGCTCTCTTCTAGGATATGGGTTCAATGCCATCTTTAGGCGGACGATCGAAGGTGAAAGTTTGCTACTAAGGAACGAGAATTAAGCCGACTAAATGTTGCACCATTTCTAAAAGACTTGGTATAGATACCCAGAAACTAGGTGCTTAAGTGAGAAATCAAGGGTTTTACCCAACTCTTCTCGCCAGCAATGGTCAGAAACTTCTCCAAGCAGCATAGGGCACTCTGACACCTGAGTAAGTGCCACATGCATCGATCGCTACCAGGATTAAACCCTGTACGTTAAGTTCATCTAGTTGTGGATATGGGAGGCTCGTATGCGTGTTCACTCTCTTGCAGACTGCTCTAATCAAAAACAAGCTTTATTTCATGATTCCCAGCGTTCCGCCCTTTCACCCCGGCTAGGGAAAAGGTACTTGAAGCGTCCCTCCCGGCAGTTACGGCGAGCTAAGCAGGTGAGACAGTCTACGAGCCAGCAACTAGATGCCCAGTGGAGTCGGCTAGAGCAACAGCGGCTCCATCAACAGGTGGTGGCAGCCGTGCAAGTAGGAAATCACGCTCAGGCGATCGGTATCCTCGATCAGCTTGTGACTCTGCATCCTAACAATGCCACCCACTACAACAACCGGGGACTCCTTTACTTCCAAAGTGGGCAACTAGAGCGCGCCTTGGCAGATTATGACCTAGCCATCTACCTTAACCCTAAGTTAGCCAGCGTCTACAATAACCGGGCCAACTGTTATTGCGCCCAGAATCGCTTGCAAGAGGCGATCGAAGATTACGACACCGCAATTGATCTCAACCCTGGCAATTTGCGGGCGTGGCTCAACCAGGGCATTACCTATCGCGACTTAGGGCTATACGATCGGGCCTTGGAAAACTTTGACTTCATCTTAGACTGGGGCTTGCAAGTTCATACCCCAGCCCATGAGACGATCGCCAGAGCCTTCTGGGAAGGACATGTTTACGCAGAGCGGGGGCGCACCCACCACCTCGCAGGAGATTGGAATTGGGCCATTGCCGACTATCAACAAGCCCTCACCCGACTCCCCCAAAGCAGCTTGTTGGCACTCAAGCCCGACTCTCGTCTACGGCTGCAAGTTGAAACCTGGCTAGCAAACTTGCTGGGCGCATGGCTCCCCCGCGATAGTCAAGGGCAATGAGTTGACAAGCGCAATATGTTACGGGGTTTACCTAACGCATCCTATGGTTCTATGGGTTATGGCTCTGAGATTATGGGGCTTTTATTCTTATCTACCCAAACCACAGGTTTTTGCTGGGAATCAACCCACAAGCGTTTTTCCTGCATGGCGCTACGGGTCTGTTTGCTATCGAAGTAGCGACTAAATTCAGCATTCAGGCGATCGACTCGTCCCCCTGCCAAACTCACTTCCGATCGAACTTCCTGCAACTTTTCTTGCTGGGATAGCTGGTAGGGCATGATTTTCACCAGCGTGATCACAGCAACCGCCGAGAATGCCAGGTTCACAGCCAGCTTGGCCGCCACCTCAAACGCCACAGTCCGGTTGGACTGACCATGGGGGTAAGGATTAGCACGGGAGCGCGATCGGGGAGCGCGTACCGGTTGTAGAGGGGGTCTTAAGGGTCGCAGTGCATTCATAACGTCAAAGCTAGCAAGCAGTCACTAATGTCAAGCATCCTGCTCTTTGATACTGTACTTTTCAATACCAGTCAACTCAGGATGAACGAGCAGAAGCAAGATCTCTAAGATATGACCTATTGAACATCATCTTTCCAATAAGCGCTATTAATTCAGAGACAATCTCGCTCAAGCAATACTTCAAGATTTGATAAGAGAGAAGTATTCGGCAAAAGGCTCTGATTGAACCTCAAAGGGTTTTGCCCGAATGCTTCTCCCATACAAGCAGACTGTTCTGTGTGATTCAATTCACGAGCTTTAGCAGTCAACAACTTTACTTGTAAAGTTCAGTTGCCAAACGAAATGCCAAGATACCAGGAATGAGGGCAACAACTAACGCAACGTAGACTTGTGTATCTGTGAGTGACATAGTGGTAATTCTCCAGAGCTTTTAACTGATGATATAGCAGTCCCTGTCCGGAAAGCGACAGGATTGTGAACTTTTATTTGGGCAGGTGGGATTCTGCGTTGAATCTGTTGAAAGAATACTCTGTCTTAGTTCCAAGAAATCACGCTCTCTGAAGGCTGGGATACCTCTAAGCATTTCCATATCCCCTAGGATGGCTATAGTTCCATTACTTGGCTTAAGTTCCCCCTAATTAACTGAGAAGCCTATAGTGCTGCCTGTAGTTTGTTTACAGGTTGCCTATGGATTCCTTTTTTATCAAATAAGGAGAGGGAGAGGTTCTCAACGACGTAAGTCCTAATTTTATTTGGCAGGGGATCTATTGGAAAATCAAAGAACGACTCCTCTCTATTTTGAACGTCAACTGAAGCAGCTTCAGCGAGATGTCCTGCGGATGGGTGCTTTGGTGGAAGAGTCCTGTCGGCTTGCCCGTCGGGCCTTATTTGAGCGCGATTTGTCCGCCGCAAGCCAGATTACAATCCAGGATAAGCAAATTGATCGCTTGTACCGCCAGATTGAGTCGGATTGTGTCAATATGATGGCGTTACAAATTGCTGTGACACAAAACCTCCGGTTGATCACGGCTGTGATGCAATTGGTTCGAGATCTGGAGCGAATTGGGGACTATGCTGAAGACTTGGGAGAAATTGCTGTCATGCTGTTTCCCTATCCCGTTCATTCCTCGATGGATCGGGTTCAGGTGATGCTCGATCGCTGTCGGGCGATGTTGGCAATGAGTTTGGCGGCGTTGTCTGACCTGGATGCAAAGTCTGGGTTGGATATGAAGGTAAAGGATGACGCAGTAGATTCAGACTACGAAACCCTCTATAACCTCCTAGCCCGTCAAACGCATGTACAGGGTCCTGTGGAACCGATCGTCCTCCTTGTGTTGGTGATTCGTCATTTAGAGCGCATGGCAGATCATGCGACCAATATTGGTCAACGGGTCGTGTATATTGTCACTGGGCAACGCTGAGGAATGGCGCACAGTGGATCTTGGGGATTGGTTTGTGTCAGTGGGGGAGATTCGACCCTAAACTTGAAAAAAGACGGGTACTGAGAGACGATTCACGATTGTCCCTATTTAAGCTAGACATCTTGATTTATAGACCCATTGACCTAAAAATACCTGAATCTTACTCTTAACCGATCGAGCGGATTAAACTGAAAGGCTCTGAGGGGTGCAGCTATTCAGGGCAGTCTGAAGAAACAGGTTTATGCCAAGAAGTCCCTGGACTGGAACCCTTTAGGATGCTGATTGATTCTCTTTAGATCATCCGATCGAGGGGTAGATGTTCTAGAGCAAACTCTGCTGACGTTGCTCCTTGGTTGACTGGTTCTACTCATTACAGCTTGAATCCTCAATACTCTTGAATCCTTGGACTTGAATCCTTGGACTTGAATCTCTGGTTATCTTGATCTAATTACTTTGAAGGACTTACGACTGCATGGAATTTTCGATCGCCACACTACTGTCTAATTTTACCGATGATAAATTGGTTGCCCCGAAAGCTCTGGAAAAGAAGCTGAACTGCGAAGATGAGGTGAGTTTACGCAAACTGCAAATCGCACTGGATGCCCTAGAGAAAACCGGAATTTTGGTGAAAGACAAGGGCAAGTACCGACGGGTCACGGAAGATGGTGTGGTGGAAGGCAAGTTGCGCTGCTCTAGCAAGGGGTTCTGCTTTGCGATTCAAGAAGCTGAGGACTCCGAAGATATTTACATCAAAGAGAGCCATTTGAGTACAGCCTGGAATGGCGATCGGGTTCTGGTCAGAGTCACCAAAGAAGGAAGCCGACGGCGTAGCCCCGAAGGTGAGGTGAAGCTGATTTTAGAGCGAGCGAACTCTTCAGTTCTGGCGCGGGTGAAGCAAGCAGAGGAAAAGTTTCGGGCGGTGCCCTTAGACGATCGCTTGCTGTTTGAACTAGACCTGCAACCTAATGGCAACAGTCTCTCAGAAGTCATTGACTACTTGGTGCATGTGGAAGTTCTGCGCTATCCCTTGGGGCAGCAGCTTCCCTTGGGCAAGGTGACCCAAATCCTGGGCAGTGATGCTCAGTCTGCAACGGACACGGATATCGTGTCGTGCAAGTATGACCTGACCCGCGCCTTTTCTCCCCAAGCTTTGGCAGCAGCGCAGGCACTGCCCGGTGAGTTGCACTCCAGTGATTTGAGCGATCGGCTAGACCTGCGGCATCTGCTCACCCTCACCCTGAATGCAGATGGGATCAAAGACGGGTGTGATGATGCGCTCACCCTGGAAAAAATAGGTGACGATCGCTGGCGGCTGGGAGTACACATTGCAGATGTGTCCCACTTTGTCTCCGCTGGCTCCCCCCTCGACCAGGATGCCCAAAAGCGGGGAACCTCCGTCTACTTGGGTGACACGGTGCTACCCATGTTTCCAGAGCAAATTTCCCAGCTTTGCTGCTTAACCCCTGGTTCTGCCCGTGTTGCCCTCTCTGTGATGTTTATCTTAGACTCTACGGCTCAAGTGATTGAATTTGAGGTGCAGCCCACAGTCGTGCAGGTGGATCACAACCTGACCTATCAGCAGGTGCAAACCATTTTGGAACCAGGAGGGGACAGCGGGGAATCTGCTGAGGAACCCATACAGGTTTCCGCAGAGGTGGCAGAAATGCTGGGTCAGTTGCGGCAGTTGAGCCAAGCGCTGGGAGAGCGACGACGGGAACGGGGCGCGTTTGACCTGAACCTACCCGATACGAAGTTGCACTACGACGACGAGGGAGTGCTGGGTGCGGTGATTGTTTCATTGCCGCTGGTGGCTCGATCGATCGTGGTGGAATGTATGCTTTTGGCCAATCAGTCGATCGCAGCCCATCTGCAAGCGTTGGGCGTGCCGGGAATCTACCGAGTGCATCCTGCCCCCAACGTAGGAGATGTGCAGGATTTGATGAAGTTGGTGGGCAACATGGGGATCGACCTGACCTTGGAGCAGGAAGACACCATCCAACCCCAGGACTATCAAAGCTTCACTGTGAAATTTGCCCAGTCACGGGCAGAAAAAGTCTTAACCTACTTGCTAAGAGAAAATCTCAAGCCTGCGACCTACAGTGTTACACCCCGGGCCCATTTCGGACTGTCTCTAAAGCAGGGATATACCCATTTCACGGCTCCGCTGCGGCGTTACCCCGATTTACTTGTGCATCGGGTGCTTCATGCCGTGTTTGAGTATGGGCGCGATCGGCGCTCCAGTCGGGCGAAGGATAATGTGAATCTGTACCACAGTTCCAGCCACGGTCACATCAACTGGAATGTGTTGCCCCCAGAAACTCACCAAGAGTTTGAGTCCTACTTTGCCTCGATCGTCAGCCACCTTACAGAACGGGAAAAGGTCGCCCAGGAAGCAGAAGATGACCTGGAAGGGCTGAAAAAAGCTGGCTTTATGAAAGCTCACACCGGGGAAATTTTCCAGGGGCTAATTACAGGGGTACAGTCCTACGGCTTCTTTGTAGAAATTGAAGACCTGTTAGTAGAGGGACTGGTGCATGTCAGTTCCTTAAAGGATGACTGGTATGAATTCCGCTCTCGGCAACAAAAGCTGGTGGGTCGCAAAAACCGACGGCAGTACAAGTTGGGCGATCGGGTCGATGTGCAAGTCAAGAGCGTGGACTATTACCGCCAACAAATTGACCTAATTGCTGTGGGCGGCGGTAGCGAAGCTACAGAAGATGAACCAGATGAGCCAATGTCTTCCAACTCAGAATCTGGGTTTGAGGCAGAATAGGTGGCTGCTTCCCTTCCCTTGATCCTGGCAGTTTCAGGAGCCTCTGGACTGATCTACGCGGTTCGATCGCTGAAATTCTTGCTGGAAGCAGACTATGCGATCGAACTGGTGGCTTCTAAAGCGGTTTACATGGTGTGGCAGGCGGAGCAAAATGTGCGAATGCCCCCCGACTCGGTGCAGCAGGAGCAGTTTTGGCGACAGCAGGCAGGGGTGGAAACAGCGGGTAAACTGGTGTGCCATCCCTGGGGCGATGTGGGCGCAAATATTGCCAGTGGCTCGTTTCGCACCTTGGGGATGATCGTGATCCCATGCAGCATGAGTACCGCGGCAAAATTAGCCGCTGGACTCAGTTCCGATCTGCTGGAACGGGCTGCTGATGTGCAGCTTAAGGAGGGGCGCAAATTAGTGCTAGTGCCCCGCGAAACGCCCTTTAGTCTGATTCACCTACGAAACCTGACGGCGTTGGCAGAAGCAGGGGCGCGGATTGTCCCCGCGATCCCTGCCTGGTATCACAATCCACAAACGATCGAAGACTTGGTGGATTTTGTGGTGGCTAGGGCGCTTGATCAATTGGGGATCGATTGTGTGCCGATCGATCGGTGGCAAGGGCGATGAGGAGTGGAGGATGCCAGATGATTACTCTGCTTTGCTCATCCTACTCAACTATTCCCGATAATATTTTTAATGCTCAGACTTGGAACTTATTGCTGATTTAGGCAGACATTCTTAGTAAATTTCTGCATATTGAAATTCGGATTTGCACCTTTCAACGGAGAAACTTATGAAACCTAGTGTATTGCTTGGCTTAACACTTTTACTACTGGGCAGTGTGCCCAAAATCGCCAGCGCACAACCGATGACCTGCTATCGCGACAGTGCTAATTCCACCATTAGTTGCCCTGGATTTGGTGATTTCAACTATCGCCAACAAAGTAGTGGTGGTGGCAATTCCTATCAGAATCGAGCAGATGTTTATGATGCGGTCGATGAACTCTATCAGGAAGTGCTAGGGCGAGATGCCGATCGAGCCGGATTGAGAACCTATCGCAGATTCATTGAGCAAGGCTGGTCTTTATCGCGGGTGCGGAGTGCCCTAGCTAGCAGCCCGGAAGCTGAGCAAATCATCAATAGCATTTACCGCCAATATTTAGGACGGGACGCTGATCCCGGTGGTATGGATACCTACAGAGGGTTTCTCGATCGGGGTTGGTCGATGGATCAAGTGCGCCGGGCGGTGGCTGAAAGCCCTGAGGCAAAATCTAGGTAATTGGCGATGCGGCTGGAAATCTCCTAATGTCCTGACTCCTCCTAGTGCAAGCTAGCAGAAGTAAGTGGATAACACTCAGGAGGTTTCTAGAAAAGCTTATACCAGGCACCGGAAGGGCGTTCGCGGAGCGTGTGCTTTGCACTTAGCATCCGGGCAATGACCTTCTGGTCGATTCAAAGGCTTGTCTGCCGGATGCTTCGCCCCTACAGGGGTAACATCTTTCTCGGAAATCTCCTAAGTAGTAAGCAGTTAGCACTCAAAACTCAAAACTATTGCCAAGCTGCACTAATTACTCTGCCTCGCCAACTAGCATAAACGCCGCCCATTGTGCGGGGTCAGGATACTGCTCCTTCGTTGTCAACATTGCTTGGCGCAACGCCTGTGCCTTATCCATTCCCTGCTGCAAGTTGCCATAGAACGCCTGCATCAAGAAGGCTGTCGAGTCATCCTGCACACCCCACAGCGACACCACCACACTCGGCACGCCCGCTGAGAGGAACGATCGCGACAAGCCAATCACCCCGTCGCCACTAATCTTTCCTCGTCCGGTATCACAGGCACTCAACACAACTAAGGTTGCCTGCAACAACTGCCCTGGAGCCGTGCCAAAGGTAGCCAACACTTCCCCCGCACTCAACAACCCAGAATCCTGACCTGTGGGAGCAAAGGCTAAATAACTCGCCAATCCCTGCTGGCTATCGTAGGAGCCGTGGGTGGCAAAGTGAATGATGCGGGCGGTGCCCATCTTGGCTTTTACGGCGGCTTTGGTGGCTTGGTCTCCGGTGAGAAACGGCACTCCCAACATAGCAGCAACGGCTTTCGCTTCTTGGGCAGCGTAGGGGAGGCTGGGCAATTGATTGGGCATGGTGGGATTACCCACGACTAAAGCAGAGCGGTTGAGCTTGCCGGAGCCGATCGCCACTCTCCTCTGTTGAGTGAATTGCAGGGCTTGGATGGAGGGAGCCAAAAGTAAGGTGTGTTTCTCAATCAACGATCGCCCTTGGTCATCTGCCAAGGCGGGGAAGGGGACGAGAAACAGGCTTTCGTGGGGAATGAAGATGACGCGCTGGGTGGGGTCGCTGGGCAACAGGTCGGCGATCGGGGCAATCAGCAGTTGATGGAGTTGGTGTAACTGGAGGTTTGGGGCAGGGGCAGGGGGGAGGGCAACTGGATAAGCCTCTGCGGCTTGGGCGTTGAATGGGATGAAGCGATTGGCACGACTGACACGAGTAGATGCTTCCCCTACAGCGGTGGCAACTCGTGTGTTTTCCACCAAGGTAGCGAGGGGAAGGGTTAAGGATTTGAGGCTGACTTCTCGAAAGGTGATTTGTCCATTCGGTTGTACGACCCAGATGTAGAGTTTGTCAGCACTAGTTTTATCAGCGATAACTGAATATTCCACCAGAGTTGCCTGATGGCTTTGGGCAATCTGTTGAATCTCTGCCAGGGTGGGAGGAGATACGGCACCAGGTAAGGCATTGTCACTGGTTTGACGATTTTGGGCGAGTAGTTCTACGAAGGCCCGGGCCCGTCCCCGCTCGGCAACTTCCAGAGCTTGAGTCACTTTTTTCTGAGCGATTAGCGCCCGTTGTAAGTTGTTGTAAGCGTTTCTCTGAGTATCAAAAATTGAGACTTTCTGGGAGTCCGTCAAATTCACTCTCAACGATTCAGAAACCTCGATCGAGTTTCGGAGAGCGGCTTCTGCCTCAGCCAGTCGACCAGCATTAATCAGAGCTAACCTCGAAATGCCCTGCGATGCCAATAGCCGGGAAGCTGCCTCAGTCAGTTGACTAGCGTTAATCAGAGTTACCCCCAAGTTATTCAGCGAATCTTTCTCCCCCGAACGGTCTTTAATCTCTCTGGCAATTGCCAAACCTTGCTTGTGATACTCAATCGCTTTAGAATAATCCCCAAGAGAATTATAGACATATCCCAAATTGATTAGGGATGACCCCTCCCCTTTACGGTCTTTAATCTCCCTGGCAATTGCCAAACTTTGCCTGTGATACTCGACCGCTTTTAAATGCATCCCAAGAGCATAGTAAGCATTTCCCAAGTTGTTCAGTGATGACCCCTCCCTTGTACGGTCTTTAATCTCTCTGGCAATCTCCAAGCTCTGCTTGTAATACTCGATCGCTTTAGAATAATCTTTAAGAGAATAATAGATGATGCCCAAGTTGTTCAGTGATGACCCCTCCCCTGTACGGTTTTTAATCTCTCTGGCAATCTCCAAGCTCTGCTTGTAATACTCGATCGCTTTAGAATAATCTCCGAGAGAATCATAAGCATTTCCCAAGTTGTTCAGTGATTGCCCCTCCCCCAAACGATCTTTAAGCTCCCGTGCAATTACTAGGAACTGTTGGTGGTATTCAACTGCTTTTGGATAGTCCCCAAGAGCCTGGTAAACAGCCCCCAAATTACCAAGTGACTGTCCCTTTCCTAAACGGTCTTGAATCTCCCGTGCAATTGCCAAGCTCTGCTGCTGGTATTCAATTGCTTTTGGATAATTTCCCAGAGAATAGTAAACATTTCCTAAATTACCGAGCGCCGCTTCTTCTCCCAAACGGTCTTTAATCTCCCTGGCAATTGCTAATCTCTGTTGCTGGTAGTCGATCGCTGTGGGATAATCTCCCAGAGAATAGTAAGCAGCCCCCAGATTACCGAGGGATCGCCCCTCTCCCAAACGGTCTTGAAGTTGTCGGTAAATTGCTAAGGACTGTTGCCACGATTGCAGGGCTGCCTCAAATTGACTGGTGTTGAACTGTTCCTTTCCCTGATTGAGGAGCCGATCGGCTTCTGCTTTCTGCTCACTAGGATTAGTCTGGGCGATGAGAAGTGGGCGATGGGCGAGGGAGCGCTGGGTAAGCTGAGTTGTCCCGATCGCACTCAGCAGCACGATCGCCATGAACTGGGTTCCAAGTCTTTGAGCAAGAAGGCGATCGGGCGGGTGTAGCTTTGTCATCGGGGTACCTCTGGGGTTCACAATGCTGCTGTCGTTAGCGTTAACTTATTTGTTTTGAATACGAAACTCCATCGGAGCTTCTCGGAGAGGTTGAGCAGGATTCCAAATGCCCAGCCCCAGAATTCTAGCTTTGGTTTGGGCATTAGCCAAACGTTGGTCGTAGCGGGTTTTGGGCTGAAACGTGCCCGTGGCATCGGGATAAACCGATCGCGGCATCGCCAACGCGTGGCCTTCCAACACCAATTGCTCATTCAAAAGGGTTTTGCCTTGCCAGACATAGGCGAGTCGGCGATCGAAGCGGTCTAGGCTGCTGCCCTCCGACTCCAACAGCACCGATCGCCCCGCTAGCAATTGCTCCAACCGCTCCTTGGCCCGCAATCCCCACGGATCTTGCTGCAACTCTGGGGCATCGATCCCGATTAGGCGCACTCGCTGCACCTGGTCTGCTTGCCCTCCTGGAACGCTGATTTCCAGGGAATCCCCGCTAACGGTTTGCACGATGGTGGCGATCGTCCCTTGGGGAGCCGTAGCTTGGCATCCCATCAGGCAAATCAACAACACAATGCTGATTAGGAATCGTAGCGATCGATAGACATTGCCCATTGTCCTTAGTCCTCATCCAAGGGCAACCCAAACCACACCCGACCTTTGCCAAAGTAGCGCCCAAACTGCAATTCGTACACTTCGTCCTCATCTTGAGTTTCTACCTCCAGGTCAGAGCGGGCATAACTGACACAGAGGAGCGCGTACCCCTGTTCCCGCAATTTGGGCGAAAGTCCCATTGCTTCTGGCTGGTGAACGTGCCCCGATCGCACCCGCACAGCACAGGTGGTACAAGCCCCATTGCGGCAGGCAAAAGCTAGCTCTACGCCTTGGTTTTCGGCACTGTGTAGAATGTAGCGATCGTCTGGCACCCGTACCGTGTAGTGCGTTTCTCGTTGGCGATCGTAGATGCGGATGGTGTGAAAGCGAGTCATAGGATAGAGATTGGCTCATTGCCAAGTTCAAGAAAAACGTGAAAATGAAGCTGATAGATAAAATCTTACTTCGCAAACGGGCACTCATTGAGTTTGTCAATGACCAACTCAAAAACCTTCGTTAGATTGAACATTCCCGGCATCACAGTAGCCAGAACCTTCGGGTCAATTTGTCGAACTGGGTATGTCATTTAACCGCATGACCCAACCTCCCCTTGAAGAAGCTTGTCATTACCAACATTTTTGAGAAATCTTCGATTTCTCAAAAATATAAATTCTAAACCCTAAACCCTAAACCTTTGTTACTTGTTCTCAATAATCAGTGACTGTTGAGAACAAAGTCAAACTTCAGCAGCTTCGTTGTGTAAGAGGCTGTCTGAAAAGTCCCGAATTGTCGCCCGAACCGCCCCCCTGCCCCCCAATTCTGGGGGGTTCTGAGATCGAAGTCCCCCAGAATTGGGGCCTTAAAGCCTTTCAGGCATACATGAAAAGGGGGCAAGTGCAAGGTCTATAGCATTTTTCAGACCCCCTCTAAGCTGTTTAAGAGATGTTGGTAATGACAAGTTGAAGAAGAGATTAGGTCATGCAAACCGATCGGCGTGATTGAGTTTGCCTCCCCAATAGCAGTTCGCTTAACGGGTGGCTTGCTCAGACAAATGGGTCAGGAGTTGATTCGATCGCTCCACAAACAACTTCATTCCCTCGGCATCAAATCCCTTCTGAGACATCAGCGCCAAGTCATACACCTGCTGACAAATTAAACTGGCCAGCGTGCCAGACACGGATTGTCCGCCACTTTGCACAATGCTGCCCTGGCTGAGACTCACCAAATTTTGGATCAGCGGGTGGGCTGTGTTCACCAGCAGGACGTGTTCTTCAGGGAACTGAGCCGCCTGTTGTTGCATCATGGCCATCATTTCTTGCATACGGCGCAGGGCTTCGGGAAGCAGCACGATCGCTGGCGGCGCAGGTTGGTTAGCGTTGGACTTCAGAGCCTCGGTACGAATGATCAACTTAGGCTTAGCCAGAGCCTTTTGAAAGAGTTCCTTAATTTGCTCACCCTTCGTCTGATTTGTCTTTGGATCTACAATCTCAGCCGCCTTGTCCTTGTCGATCAAAATGTCGTCCAAGTCGGCATCAACGCGGGAAAACCTCACATCGGAATATTCCCGCTCCAAGAAATTGATGAAATGGGTATCAATGAAGGAATCCAAGAACAGCACTTCCAGTCCTTGCTTTTTGTGCAAGTCCACGTAAGTCGCCTGGGTGATTTCATCAGTGCAGTAATAAACCCGGTTGGCGTGGCGATTTTGATTGCGCTCCAGATATTCCTTCAAGGTTGTATATCCCGGGCCGTCGCCATTGCTGACAGGGGGACTGACTTCTTGCCAGGCATCTCCGGTGTCCGCTTGCACTTCCACAGTGGGTTGTTCTGCTGAGGCTTGGCTCAAGTCAGTCGTTGTGCGATAGATCAGGATGTCTTCGACCTGCTTTTTAAACTTGTCATCATTGATGGAGCCAAATTTGACGAAGGTGCCCAAGTCTTGCCAACCCCGAATGTATTCAACGCGATCGTCCCGGTACAATTCCTTGAGCCGATCGCCCACCTTTTTGGCAATGTAATCCGCAATGCGGCGCACCGTGCGATCGGTCTGCAAGAAGCTCCGCGACACATTTAGGGGAATATCGCTGCTATCAATCACGCCCCGCAATGGCATCAGGAATTTCGGAATAATTTCCTCACAATTGTCACTGACAAAAACCTGATTACTAAACAGCTTGATTTGCCCTTTGGTAATGTCCACATCCGGTTTCAACTTCGGAAAGTAGAGGATGCCATTAACAATAAAGGGGTAATCAGTATTCAAATGCACCCAGAGCAGTGGCTCTTCCTCAAAGGGATAAAGGTAGCGATAAAACTCCAGATAGTTTTCCTTGGTCAAGCTATTTGGGGTTTCTTTCCAAGGTGCTTGCTGCCGATTGATGGTTTCGCCCTCTAGTTCAATGGGCACGGGCAAGAAATCGCAATAGGTTTTAACCAGGGTTTTAATCCGAGGAGTTTCCAGATACTCCACTTCTTCATCCAGCAGAGTCAGGGTGATCGTGGTCCCTACCTCAGTGCGCGTGGAATCCTCTAAGCGAAACTCAGTGGAGCCATCGCAGGACCAATGCACGGCGGTCGTCCCTTCTTTATAGGACAACGTATCGATTTCCACCGTGCGAGCCACCATGAAGGCAGAGTAGAAACCCAAGCCAAAGTGACCGATGATCTGCTGGTCAGTGTTGGCGGTGTATTTTTGGACAAATTCTTCGGCACTGGAGAAAGCCACTTGATTGATGTATTTCTTGACTTCCTCAGCCGTCATCCCAATGCCGTTGTCGGTAATCGCAAGGGTCTTGTTGTCTTTGTCGATCGCCAACTGAATTTTAGGATCGGGTAGGGTTCCCGCAAATTCGCCTGCGGTGGATACCATCTTTAGTTTCTGGATCGCATCCACCGCATTAGAAATTAGTTCTCTCAAAAAAATCTCATGGTCAGTGTAGAGAGATTTTTTGATGATTGGGAAAATGTTCTCGGTGTGAAATGTGATGTTGCCCTGTTCCAGAATGGTTGCCATAGATTTCTTTAAGGATTTAACTCAAAAGCTGGGTAAGTGAATTCTGTTACTGATTGTGGGCGATCGTTCCACCCTGCTAACTGAGGGATTCCTCCCAAAGAGAGGTGCGGATCTCCCTACAAATTTAGCCTTTACGGCTTATGTGAGTTGGGATCTAAAACCACTGTCGCGCAAGCGTCTCGCTTGCCTACTAAATCTGGATGCAGGCTGGAAGCCTACTAAACCTGGATGCAGGCTGGAAGCCTACTAAATCTGGATGCAGGCTGGAAGCCTACTAAACCTGGATGCAGGCTGGAAGCCTACTAAACCTGGATGCAGGCTGGAAGCCTACTAAACCTGGATGCAGGCTGGAAGCCTGCGCGACGACTGCTACCTGAACAACTCACATAATGCGTCCTCTGTGAGGTTGGATCAAATGATGAACCGATCGGAGGAGGCGCTAGTGCAGCTTGGCAGAAGTTTCTAACCAGTTAGGGGGATCGTTTTGAGTTTTGAGTGCTGCTCATTTATTTCTACCAGCTTGTACTAGGCGAATGCCTTAACGGATCACTCTCAGTTTTTGACCCACAGAATTTTTCTGAATAAAGTCCTACGACGGCTCTACCAGATTCATCCGCTCCCACCAGCGATTGAGAGGATAATAAATCGCCGGGGCCCACATACTGCTGAGAATGGCTGAAGAGAGAGCCACCCGCTGATGGTACGTCCAGATTTCGAGTAAGGTACGAAATCCTTCGGCAGATGCGCCACCCCGAATCCCTTCCCAGGTAAATTGCAGTGCGGTCACCGTTTCCGCTATGACAGCCATCCCAAAGACAATGAGTGCAACAGAAATAAAATCTTCCTGAATGTAGCGCTGCTTCTGAATTTTAGCCGTCAGCACCCCCACCACAATCAAGCTCAGAGCGTGGGTGGGGTAGGGAGATGTCATGCCATCCTGCATCAGTCCCAATACGAGACCGGCGAGGGCACCCTCTACAGCCGTCCGCTTTATACTCCACGCCACCACCCAAATTAGCAGCCAATTGGGAGCAATTCCAGCCAGTTCCATGCCAGGTAGACGGGCAGGAAGCACAAGCAAGCATAGTAGGACAGAGGCGATCGTCACGACCCAATTGAGCGCCAAGCGATTGTAGGGATGCGACTGGACTGGACTGGCGTTCATCAAGGTTGAACTCCAGTAGGCGCAGGGGCTTGGATCTCAGGAGCTACAGTTGGAGCCACATCTTTGTGCGTCGCTTTTTGGTTGGAAGACACGTTGACCCACTCCAGATGGCTAATGGGAGCAGATAGCTCAATCACAGCTTCAGGGGCGGGGCTTTTGCTGAGGTTGATGGACTCAATCCGACCGATCGGGAGTCCCGGTGGAAATAGCTGGCTAAAGGATGAAGTGGACACCGCATCTCCCGGACGGACATCGGGCACTTTGTCAAAAAATTCCATCACGACCCGATTGCCAGCTTGTCCTCGCATGTAGCCTGTGTAGCGCGATCGGCTCACCGTTACCCCCACCTGACTTGTGGGATCACTGAGCAGCAAAACCCGACTAGTATTGGGAGTTACGCTAATGACTCGTCCGACCACTCCGCCAACCCCCGTCACGATCGCCCCTATCTGAATGCCGTCATTACTTCCCCGATCGATCGTTAGCTGTTGCCACCAGTGATCAGCACTACGCCCGATCACAGCCGCCACAACCCCCTTACGATTAGCAGGCGCAACATAGCCAACTAGGTCTTGCAAGCGTTGGTTTTGACTCTCTAATTCCGTGAGGCGCTCTTGCAATTCGGCAGTACGAGCATTAATCAAGCGCTCCTCAAGAGTTGGAGTCGGTTGAAAAGGATGCACTGCCCAACGATACATTTCCAGAACAACGGCTCCTTGGGTTTGTCGAATAAACCAAGCAGCCCCCAAAGCCAGACCTACCAATACAGTCTGCAATCCGTGGCGATCCCACCAGCGACGCGGTGTAAACATAGTTGTTAGCCCTCAGCGATTAGCGGCTGACTGCCAGAGCTTCAGGCTTGCCATTTTTGTCATCATCCATTGCATAACCCACACCTCTCCTCACTCTCACACATTCAAACTCGACTCTGAAACTAAACCCCGATCGGCACCCCTACATACGATTCCGCGAACGACCGCTGAACACCCGCTCTAGCTGCTTGAAGTTCTCCAACACTCTGCCGGTACCGAGGACCACGCAGCTTAGAGGATCAGCAGCAACGTGAGTCACAATGCCTGTCTCATGGCTAATTAGCGTGTCTAGACCCTTCAGCAAGGCTCCGCCACCCGCCAACATAATACCGCGATCGATAATGTCTGCGGCGAGTTCCGGTGGAGTGCGCTCCAAGGTGCGTTTCACGGCTTCAATAATGACCGAAAGCGGCTCCGACATACTTTCCCGGATTTCGGGGCCCTTAATTGTCACGGTGCGTGGCAACCCAGATAACAGGTGCAATCCTCGCACTTCAAAAGTGCCTTCATCAATTTCAGGGGTGGGGTAGGCAGAGCCAATTTGAATTTTGATCTCTTCTGAAGTGCGCTCTCCAATCACGAGGTTGTGGACTTTTTTCATGTACTGGGTGATGGCTTCACTCAGTTCGTCGCCTGCAACCCTCACAGATTCGCTCAGCACAGTTCCCTGCAAACTCAGCACTGCAACTTCAGTTGTGCCGCCGCCAATGTCAATAATCATGTTACCCGTCGGTTCCGCCACGGGGAGTCCAGCACCGATCGCTGCTGCCACAGGCTCATCAATCAGATAAACTTCTCGCGCTCCTGCTTGGGAGGCTGCTTCCATGACAGCCCGTCGTTCCACGCCCGTCACACCACTGGGAATGCCAATCACGATGCGGGGAGAAACCAACGCTCTACCTTCATGCACTCGGCGAATAAAATGCTTCAGCATCAGTTCAGCCGTATCGAAGTCAGCAATGACCCCATCCCGTAGAGGACGCAGTGCCACAACGTTACCGGGAGTTCGTCCCAACATTTTTTTGGCATCTTCCCCAACGGCTAGGGGAATTTTCTCATCCATATCCATCGCCACGACGGAAGGTTCTTGCAGGACGATACCTTTACCAGAAACATAGACTAGTGTGTTGGCAGTACCGAGGTCGATACCCATATCCCGCGATAACGAAAAGCGACTGAAAAAACCCACTGGCTTTACGCCCCCAAATGTGAAGTTTGCAATTGTAGATTGATCGAAACGGTGACTTGATGAGATGGTTGCTTGACACACCGTAACGAGGTGGATTCTATTACGTTTTCTATCCTGAGTCTAGTCAACGATATAATTTCCAATAAATAGTTGAATGAACAGGAATTAATTAGAGGTCTTTCTCACCGAGGCGAAAGCTCTTAGTTTCACCTGGATTCACGGACATCTCGTTCACAAAATTATTCATGATTAAAGTTCCAAATCCTTGGAGATGGAATCAGGATATTTTTAAGTGAGGCTAGCCCTTAAAGACTATTTTCTAAAGTTCCTTTTAAAGGCCGTTAAATATCTTCGTTAGCTTAGCAGTCCATATTCCATGCTTTTCAGTTTTGTCGATGCCGTTCCAATTTAAGATTTAAGGATAGCTTTACTCCCTTATCGTCTCACTATAGTTGTTTCAGTTGCTTTAAGCCTGATTGATTAAACTGGAAGTCGATCGGAATCTGGCTGGTTGCGCTGAATTTGGCCTAGAATTTGGCGTAAATTAATGGGATATAGAGTGAATGGGTATGGATTTGCGGCGATCGTCAGATCCCCCAATACATGTGTCAAATACATGCTTCAATTAGTTACCCTAGAGTAAAGAGTACATATATACTGAAAAACTATGAGTCTTAATGTTGTCACCCTGGTAGGGCGTGTGGGCGGTGAACCTGATGTCAAGTATTTTGAGTCGGGGAGCGTGGTGTGCAATCTCACCTTGGCGGTAAATCGCCGCTCTCGTAATAATGACCAACCCGATTGGTTCAATTTAGAAATTTGGGGCAAAACCGCAGAGGTGGCGGCCAATTATGTCCGTAAGGGCAGCTTGATTGGGGTCAGCGGTTCCTTGAAATTTGAATCGTGGCAAGACAAAGGTACTGGGATGAGTCGCTCTAAGCCAGTGATTCGGGTGGATCGGCTGGATTTGCTGGGATCTAAGCGAGATGAAGTAAATGAAGGGTCTCCTAGCTATGGCGATAATGAGGGCGAGTTTTAGGTCGATTACTCAGGCAGTCCATCCATTGAGCTAGAGCTTAGGGATTTATTAACCCACAATCGATCGGGGCACAGTAGTGCTGTGCCCCGATCGATTGTGGGTTTTATGCCCCCTTTTGGCTTGAACCTTCCTGAAGCATCGCAGGTCTAACATGCAGAATACAGTTCAGTATTAAGGGACTATTATGCATTCCGATCAAACTTTCACCCGTACACAACGCCAGGGATCAACTCTGGCTCGTAATTTCCTAATCTGTGCCACTACGCTAACCCTCGGGGTGATGGTGCTACCAAGCCTCGTTACAGCAGCACCTGTCCCAGCTTCGTCGATCGCTCAAGTGCCAACGAGTGCGCCTACCTCCGCTCCTAGGGAGAATCGCTTGAACTTGACGGATACCCAAAAGCAGCAGATCAAAGCCATCCGTCAAAGTGAACGGAGCCAAATTGCTGGTATCTTGAATCCACAGCAACGGACTCAGTACGAGCAGGCTTTGCAAGCTAACCAAAAGAAACGGGGGCTGTTACGATCGTTGAACTTGACGGATACCCAAAAAGAACAGATGCGTACCATCAAGCAAGCCTCTAAACAACAAATCCAATCCCTGCTCACTCCAGAGCAATTGCAATTGATGCAGCAACGCAAGCCTCGTCCCCAAGCTCAATAGTTTTGTAGACAAAACCTGAAAAAACAAGGGGCTGAAGCCCCTTGTTTTTTATGACAACATCTCAGAGGAGTATTTTATGTTTCGTATATCCAGGTTGGATTGTAGAAATAATCCTCTTGCAATCGCACTCAGGGCAATCGCACTCAGGGCAATCGCACTCAGGGCAACCGCACTTAGGGCAATCGCACTCAGGGCAATCGTGTTTAGGTCAATCTTGTCTAGAGCAATCTCGTTGCGACAACTTCAGCTTGGGTTGCTCTTCGTGCTTACCTTTGGAGCCGCAGTGGTGTTGACGATCGCCCCACCTCTCACCGCCCAATCTGCCAGCATTACCCAGGCGAAGGTGAGCGAAATTCTAGATGGCAGCCAGGTGTTTATTCAAAACCAGTTAGTGGCGGTGAACTCTGTGGCCAATCAAGGGCAGCAGGTGCGGACTGGTCAAGCACGGGCAGAACTCACCTTCAACACGGGGGCAGTTGGGCGGATGAATCCCAACTCTGTGATGAGTATTGGCAGTCAATGCACGCAGCTTCAAAAGGGGAGCTTGTTGATCAATGGAGCCGTGAATGGCTGCACATCTTCCTTAGTGGCAGGAGTCCGAGGCACAACCTATGTGTTGGATGTCACTGATGCGGGGGAAGAACAGGTCAGTGTTCTAGAAGGCGAGGTTTCTGTAACCCCCCGATTGGCAACGCCAGGCAATCCATCTGTTCCCAAACCGACCTTTTTAAAAGCGGGGCAACGAGTTGGTATCGGACGCGATCGACGGTTGAGCATCGCCCAACAAATTCCCCGTGAGGAGTTCGATCGGCTGCTGAGCGGGCCCTTGTTTAACCGTTATCAGCGGCAATTACCGGGCAGGGATAAAATTCAGCGTAGCTACGGCAGACTATTTCCGGGTCGGACATTTCCCCTCAAACCCAGCAATTTACGCAACAATCGTCCGTCACCTCGTAAGAGAGCGCTCTGACCTGGACGCGAACTAGTTAGACGCTAGATTAATGGCTCAAATCAACTACTGGAGGTCACCGATCGGGGGCGATTTCGTCTAGCTTCGATCGCACCACCTGGATATCTTGCCACATCAGCCATTTGGGGCTGTTGGGTTCACGGGAGGAATTGTGGAGCAGGTAAGCAGGGTGCAGAATCGGCATACAGAGCCGCCCTTCCCATTCCAGCCACTGGCCCCGGATTTTGGTGATTTGCACTTTTTTGCTGCCCATCACTCCCTCCACAGCAGTTCTTCCAGCAAGTAGAATAATCTTGGGGTCTACCATCCGCACTTGTTCCAGCAGGTAAGGCTTGCAGGCTTTCACTTCATTAGGCTCAGGGTCACGATTTTTAGGTGGACGGCATTTTACGACATTGCAAATGAAGACATCTTCAGCCGTTAAGTTTACAGACTCCAAAATTTTATCTAGGAGTTGCCCCGCTTTGCCCACAAATGGCAACCCTGTTTCATCTTCATTTTGTCCTGGCCCTTCTCCCACAATCATGATGGGGGCATGGGGGTTGCCCCGGCTGACAACAGCGTGGGTGCGCGTCTTACCCAATTCACACCGAAAGCACTGGTTACAATGGACTGACATGGCTTCCATCGATGGGTAGGTGCCGGGGGGAATGGGTATCGTAGCACTGGTGGGAATGAGCGCCGGATCGAAGATGGCAGGTTCAGGCTCTGCAAGGCTGAAGAGACTGATTTGGTCGGGGCTATCCATGATTTTTAGACGGTGGGGAAGATGAATTAGGAAGATACGGCTTGTTGCTTTGTATCCTCTTGGCAAGTTAAAAATGCAGCTAGAACGATCCCCGAAGCAGGGTTAAAACATTTCCTACTGATTCTTTTCTTACTGATTCTAAAGGGGAAGTAACTACTCAGCCTACCCTCACCCTAAATCCCTCTCCCTAGGGAGAGGGACTTCAATCCGGCTCCCCTTCTCCCACTGGGAGAAGGGGCTGGGGGATGAGGGCGGCTCGACATTGAGTTGGCAGCCTGAGTAGTTACAAGGGGAACTTTTAAGTTTGAGAGCTATCCCTTGATAGAACCGGTTCATTAGCTAATTAGTGCGGGCTGGTAGAAATAACTGAGCAGCACTCAAAACTCAAAACTCAAAGAATCCCCCTAACTGGTCAGAAACTTCTGCCAAGTTGCACTAGTGTCTAAAACAGGCGCAACATCCAAATTCAGGTTTTTCAGACAGAGTGCAGAAGTTAACCCCTTGGCTAGGGGTAAAAGTCATTTTATCCATCTTAGTTTTTAGCGTAAAAGAAGTTGATGAACGCGTTGCTATTTCACGATCGCCACGATGCAGGGACAAAATTAGCTGAGGCAGTTTTAGCAGAGATGGCATCTGCACCTGCTGCTGAGCCGATCGTTTATGCCTTACCCAAGGGGGGTTTGGATGTCGCTGAGCCAGTGGCCCGCCTGTTGCACTGTCCCATGGATGTGGTGATTGCCAAAAAAATTACCCAACCCAGGAACCCAGAAACTGCGATCGGAGCAGTGACACCTGCTGGCGATGTTTTATGGTCGGTCTACCAGCCGACCAAGGTGGCAGAAGAGATTTTACAGCAGGCATTTGATGAGGCCCAGTCCCAAGCTCAGATTCAATTAGCCCAATTTACCGCCCACTTTCCCTCCGTGAGTCCCAAAGGTAAAGTGGCGATCGTGGTGGACGATGGCATTGCCACAGGTATGACGATGGCTGTAGCAGTGCAAACGCTCCGGGAACAACAATCCGCAGAAATCTGGATTTGCGTTCCTGTCGCTCCTGCCAGCCTGCTAAAAGAGTTGCAAAAGTCTGCCGATCGGGTGATCATTCTCCACGCCCCCGAACAATTTTCCAGTGTCAGTCGCTTCTACAATCGCTTTCCCCAGTTAACGATGGAGGCAGCGATCGAGTGTCTTCAACGCCACCACGACTGGCTTGGGTCTAGGGGTGATGGGAGTCAGTGACTTCTAGATGTGTGGCCCTGAAACAAGCGACAATCGATTTATCTACCTACTATCTGAAATCGTGCCTTTAGGGCACACTTTCAGGTAGCTGGATTGACTGCAATTCGTGGGACTTCCCCACCCTCAAAGTAAGCCGCGATCGTCTCCCCAGACCAAGAACCAATGGTTTCAATGGCTTCAGTCCCCTCTGGCGAGAAAACATTAACAATGCGTAAGTCATCCGCTATGTTCACCACACCGTCCCGATTCAGATCGATCACCAAGTCTGCGTTCTGTCGGCGCATTCCCATTTCACCGATCGCCAATTGCAACGAAGGGTTACCGTCATTGAAGGCGATCCGGTTCCTGCCCTCCGTATCCTGAATCTGAGCGCCACCTCCAGCAGACGTAATGAGATAGGTATCGTTGTCCGCACCTCCCGCTAAAATATCTGCTCCTTGAGTGGCAATCAGTACATCATCTCCGGGGCCCCCGTTCAGCATGTCTTTTCCAGATCCCCCATCCAAGCGATCGTTACCGGGGCCGCCTAAAATCAAATTAGCCTCGCTGTTGCCAATGACTTCATCGTTACTCGATGAGCCTACCAAGGTGTGAATTTTGACACCGAATCCCACAACCGTGGCAAACTTAGACACAGGAAATTGCTGATTCGCATCTCCATTAGGATTTTGGTTCGCTGCATTATGCAGTAGATAACTCCCTGTGTTGAAGGCATTTTTGGCCGTCAATTGTCCGGCTGGACGTAGGTCAAAGTGATAGCCTTCAGCCTCGGGTTGTAGCTGGGACGCGTCGATCGTATTGGTTCCCCCAGCATCCCAAATGGTTTGAGTAGCCTTGAATTGGCGATCGGTGCCACTGAAGGGATAGAGAGTGGTGCCATCACTATTAAACTTGTAGACCGTATCACCCGCTTGAAAGTTCTGATTAGCGCCATAGAGAGACTGCAAAGCCGCAATATCGTAGGCCATTAGAGACCAATTCCAAGAGGACGGTTCTTCAGCCAAGTCTGTATCAACGTTGTAGGACATGACTGTGACGATACAATTGTCCTTAGTTAGAGGCAGATAGGGTTCCTCGTCACTCACCGTATAACGACCGGGGTGCTTCAACCCCATTGCGTGCCCCAGTTCATGCACCAGTGAAGCGTATTCCGCACTGCCAGGGCCTTTCGTCCAATCACCGCCTCCAGTGTAGAGAAACACATCACCATCTCTAGAATCACCAAATGACTTGGGATAGTAAGCTGAAGCGTAGCTCCCAGAATCATTCTGGAAAATCATTACCCGAATGTTGGCAGCTTTCTGCTCGTCGTTGGTGTCTGTAATTTCCTTAAAGTTAATCGGAATCACTGAGGCATAGATCTCCTCTAGGATCTCTTTAACGTAAGTTTTAGTTTGGTTGGGGACAGGGGAAACCTTCTCTGGCTCTTCTGGATAACCCGTAGCATTTGCAGCCGTGACAAAGCTGTAGGTAACCGTTTCACCGGGTTTCACATCCCATTTATCGACTTCTCCTTTTTCGTCTTTTGGGGATAATACGGCTTTAAAGCTGTCTAAGAAGCGATCGGGGTTTGTTTGAGCAGTTTGAGTCCCCCGTGACTTAATTTTCTTTGAGTCGCCCTTAGATTCGGAGATTTGGGGAGGATTAGCATCATTAGACTGAGATGAAGTTCTGGCGTAGCAGGACTCAACTGTAACAATCACCAAAAATGCAGCAACAAATGCAATCAAAAAATTTCTAGCAGTCACAAACTTAAGCATGAATTTAGGTCTCTAAGTGAGGGTTGATCGTTATGAAGTAGCTTTAATCAAGCATCTCTAGTTCACCTACTTCTAGTTATAGATTTTAGGCAAATCCTCTCAATGAGATGATCCCTGCTTTCTAAGGACGATCGTCCCCCTCTAAATGAGGCTACCAGTTAAGCAAACTCGCTCATACTTCCATAACTTTAGGCATAGCCCCTTAGAGTGAGTCCAACGATTTAAAATTTAAGAGCTAAAGCCAATAGTCCTAAATTATGCAACTTGCCCATCGCTTGCAACCGCTACAGTCAAACGTCTTTGCTGACATGGATCAGGCAAAAGCTAGGGCCAGAAGTGCTGGGAGAGAGATCATCGACCTATCCCTTGGCTCATCAGATTTGCCCACTGCTGAGCATATCACCCAGACGATCGCCCACTCCCTCAGCGATCCCAGCACCCACGGCTACCTGTTGTTTCATGGCACTCAGCCCTTTCGCCAGGCTGCTGCTGCGTGGTATACCCGCAAGTTTGGCATTCCCGTTGACCCCGAAACCGAAGTCTTAGCCCTGATTGGTTCCCAGGAAGGCACGGCCCATTTACCCTTAGCTGTCTTGAATCCAGGGGAATTTGCGCTGCTGCTCGACCCAGGCTACCCCTCCCATGCGGGCGGCGTTTACCTTGCCAGTGGGCAGATTTACCCCATGCCTTTGCTGGCAGAAAACGGATTTTTGCCCATTTTTGCCGATATTCCAGAGCCAGTGCTAGCCCAAGCGCGGCTGATGGTGCTGAGCTATCCCCACAATCCCACTGCCGCCTGCGCTCCCTTGGCTTTCTTTCAAGAAGCCGTTGCGTTTTGCCAAGCACATAATTTAGTGCTAGCCCACGATTTCCCCTATGCAGATTTGACGTTTGAGGATGTGACCCTGCCCTCCATCCTCCAAGCTGATCCTGACAAAACTGTGTCGATCGAATTCTTTTCCCTGTCCAAGTCCTACAATATGGGTGGCTTTCGGGTGGGCTATGCGATCGGCAACGCCACCTTGATTACAGCGCTGCGGCAGGTTAAAGCAGCCGTGGACTTCAATCAGTACCAAGGCATTTTACACGGTGCAGTTGCCGCCCTGACTGGCCCCCAAACTGGAGTGCAAGCCATGGTCAACACCTTTCGCCAACGCCGGGATGCCTGTATCCACGCCCTCGATCGCATCGGGTGGCAGGCACCCACACCCACAGCCACCATGTACATTTGGGCCAAGCTCCCCACTGCATGGACTCAAAGCTCGATGGAATTTTGCACCCAACTTGTAGAGGCAACGGGAGTCGCCCTCTCCCCCGGTAGTGGTTTTGGTAAGACAGGGGAAGGCTATGTGCGGTTTGCCCTCGTCCACGAGCCGCCTATTTTAGCAACGGCGATCGATCGGATTGCCCAGTTCTTGAGCCAGGTTTAGGGAAAGAATGTTTTGCGCCCGTTGCTATCAATTGGAAACGGGCGGATCTACAGATCTTTTTTGCGTGTTGCAACGATTTCAGTAGACCCACCCCCTACAGACACTTTTTGCCTTAGCCGCCACTTTTAGCCGATTGCAAATCCACAATCAACTGAGCCAAATGATCAGAACTAGCTTGGTAAACCTCGCCGCAAAAGTGACAGGTTGCTTCGGCCCCGTTGTCCTTTTCAATCATGTCCTGCAACTCCTCTTCGCCCAACATGCGAAGCGCCCCCAAGACGCGATCGAAGGAGCAGCCACAGTGAAAGCGCACCAATTGCGTTTCCGACAATAGCTCCAGCCCCATATCACCCAACAACTGCTCAAAAATAGCGGGAAGGGTCAGATTTGCCTGGAGGAGCGGCGTAAACCCAGCGAGGGCGGCCACCCGTGATTCCAGGGTTTCCACCAAGGCTTCATCGTGGGATGCCTTTGGCATGACCTGAAGCAAGATTCCTCCCGCAGACGTTACGCCCTCTGCCCCCACAAATACCCCTAGGACGACTGCCGAGGGTGTTTGCTCAGAAGCCACCAAATAATGAGCAATATCATCCCCGATCTCCCCGGTCACTAGCTCGACTGTACTGGAGTAAGGGTAGCCATAGCCCACATCTCGCACAACGTAGAGGTAGCCCTCAGCACCAACCGCCCCGCCCACATCCAGTTTGCCCTTGGCATTCGGCGGCAACTCCACCTCTGGGTGATCCACGTAGCCCCGCACGGTTCCATCCAATCCCGCGTCAATCAAAATACCGCCCAAGGGGCCATTTCCATTGACTCGAATGTTCACTCTAGACTCAGGACGCTTCATGCTGGAAGCGAGGAGCAACCCCGCCGCCATCGTGCGACCCAAAGCAGCCGTTGCTACGTAGGAAAGTTTGTGCCGGTTCCGGGCTTCTTGTGTCAAGCGGGTTGTGATGACCCCAACTGCCCGGATGCCCCCATCGGCTGCCGTAGCTCGAATTAACTGATCAACCATGAGAAACCTTACATTTCTTAACAGTGCTACTTCCTATTCTAGGATGCAGGTGTAGAGGAGTGAGGGGTTGAATGTTCGGTGTTCCACTCCGCACTCCGCACTCTACACTTCTTTGTCATACTGAAGCAAATCCCCACACCACTTAAGTCATTTAAGAGCTATGTTTGGTAATTTTCAGCAAAGCAACTTGCGAATTGAAATCGCAGCCTCTGAGTCTGTGATTCGAGACAGTTTACTGCGTCCTGCCCAAATGCAGAAATGGCTGATGTTTCAGCAGTTCTCGGAAGGATTGCCGGAAGAAATGCATTCGGGACTAAAGTTCACTAGCTATGTTGGCCCTGTCGCTATCCAGCATGAAGTTGCTACGGCAGATCAGAATGGTCTGCGATTGCTGCTTAGCCAGGGGATTGATGGTTTCCATGAATGGCGCTGGGGTGATGGATGGGTGCAGTCCCGCTTAGAAGGGATTACACTTTTGCCGCTGAGTTTGGGTCAAACGTTGAGTCTGTCTAGTTTGCGCCAGTTTTTGGTAAGCAAGTAAGGATTGTGAATTCGATCGGTTTGAGATTTGGTCAGAATGCTCCGCTCCTACTTTTAGCTACCTATTTTCAACACAATAGCGAGAGTCTCATTGTATTCCAGGGGAGCAAGATGTCCACCCTACGGTAATTTGAAAGAGAAACTCACACTATGCGCTCTTATGTTTTTCTTGTCAAAACTGCTCCCGTTGTTTATCTATCCATTGGGGTTAGTATGTGTCTTGATGGGGTTGGCGTTGCTATTGTTTTGGAAACGCCCCCGCTGGGCGATCGGCTCCATTGCCCTGGCGTTAACTGTTTTACTGGTGACAGGTAATGGCTGGTTTGCCGGGTGGCTCGTGCGATCGTTGGAGTGGCAGTATATTCCAACGCGCCCTTTGGCTAAGGCTGAGGCGATCGTGGTGCTGGGCGGAGGCACTAAACCGGCTCTGTTGCCCCGTCCTGGCGTGGATTTTGGGGATGGGGGTGATCGAATCTTCTACGGCTCTCAACTTTACCGGGAAGGAAATGCGCCACTGTTGATGCTGAGTGGTGGCCGCATCATTTGGCGGGGCGGCGGATCGGCGGAGTCGGAAGATATGGCGACGATCGCTGAGTTTATTGGGGTGCCGCGATCGGCCATGTTGCAGGACACCAATTCGCTCAATACCCACGAAAATGCGGTGAATGTGAAGCAAATCTTAGCGGCACGGGGCATTAATCGGATTCTGTTGGTGACATCGGCAATGCACATGCCGCGATCGGTTGCGATCTTTAAGCATGAAGGGTTTGAGGTGCTTCCCGCCCCAACGGATTTCCAGGTAACGCGGGAGGAGGCAGATCAGGAGGTGACTGCGGAAGGAGTGCTACTCAATCTGGTACCGGATATTGGGCGATTGCAGCAGGTGACTCTGGCTATCAAGGAATACCTGGGTTTGGTCATCTATCGGCTGCGCGGCTGGTTGTAGAAATACTTCAACAGCTAGGATAATCTGAAGGCTACAAGTCCACTGCCAACCCCTCAACCTGACGAGTAGAACATGACGAATAGAAGCCCTGGTAGTGCCTCTCTCCGACTGGTAGCCGTGGCTGGAGTTGCTGAACAAGCCTCTGCACATCCTCTGTTTACTGGGCAAGTTGTGGCGATCGGACGTGACCCGCAACAATGCCAAATTGTGTTGGATTCTCCCCGCTACGGGATGGTGTCCCGTCGCCATGCTGAGCTACGACCGGTAACGGTCACCACAACTGGATATCCCCTTTGGGAGGTTTGGGACTTGGGGAGCGCCAATGGCACCTATGTGAATGGGGAACGGGTGCAGGGAAGCCGGGTGTTGCAGGTGGGCGATCGGCTCGTTCTGGGTCAAGCTGGCCCCGAATTTAGCTTTGAGGGAGAAACGAGTTCTGTTCCCCTCGGTGCTGCTTTCCCCGATCCTATTTCGGTCAGTCCTCTTCCCCTCAACCCCACAATTCCAGACCCCCAGTTGCTGCCGATCGGCAATCCAGGTCAACCTGCCAGACTCGCCCCACTTGATGGTGTCACCCTGAGTCAATTACTTCCCATTTTGTCTACAGGCGGGGATCTGCGCCGCAAAGGTTTTTTGGTGCCGGGGATTCTGACGGTCATTTTTGTGGTGTTAATGTTCGTGACGGTGGGGTCACCTGGAGCCTTTAACTTGGTGCTTGCCTGCTATCTAGCTGGAGCCGCTTATTTCTTCGTGTATCAACTTTGCGGCAAAAGTAAGCCCTGGTGGGTACTGTTTGGGGCTGGATTGATGACCATGATTGTGATTATTACGCCCCTGTTCTACCTGTTTGAACTGGTGTTTCGCCGCATTTTGCCGGGGGATGTCTTTGGCTTACCTGATAATGCTGGGTTTCTGCGGGAATTAGTTGCTAACTTTTTCGGGGCTGGGATGTTGGAGGAGTTGTTGAAGGCTTTGCCTGTGTTTCTGATGTGTTGGGTGGGTTCCTGGTTTCGATCGCCCCGTCGTGAGCGAGTGGGAGTGTGGGAACCCCTAGATGGCATTTTGATTGGCGCTGCTTCCGCTGTCGGCTTTACGTTGTTGGAAACATTGGCACAGTATGTTCCCAATGTGGTGGATAAGCTGGGAGAAGCGGCTGGGACACAACTTTTGATTCCTCGGATTCTGGGGTCGATCGCTGGACACATGGCCTACAGTGGCTACTTTGGCTACTTCATTGGACTCAGCATGATGAAACCATCGCGCCGCTGGGCCATTTTAGGTGTAGGCTACCTGACAGCATCCATTCTTCACGCCCTCTGGAATTCCGCAACCGCGTTAAATGTATTGCTATTACCTGTGGTGGGTGTGTTGTCCTACGCGTTTCTCACGGCTGCCATTCTCAAGGCGAGGGCGCTCTCTCCAAACCGGGCCCAAAACTTTGCGACTCGAATTCTTTAGTTGAGTTAGCAATGACTGATTTTCTCTACTGCTATCCCCCGCTTTATCCTGGAACGTTACTCAAGCGCTACAAGCGATTTTTTGCCGATATTGAGTTGCTGTCGGGTGAAGTTGTGACGGCCCATTGTCCCAATACGGGGCCAATGACCAGTATTTCTACACCAGGGAGTTTGGTGCAGGTTTCCCAAACAGATAAGGCCGATCGCAAACTCCGCTACACCTGGGAAATGATTCAGTTACAGGAAGAGGGAATTACTACCTGGGTGGGGGTCAATACAGCGATGCCAAATCGCATTGTTAAATTGGCACTAGAACAGCATGTAATCCCACTAGAGCGTTATGACCAGATCCGGTCTGAGGTGCCCTATGGAAAAGATAAGAAGAGCCGAGTAGATTTTTTGCTGGCAGATGAAGAAAATGCATCAGAGATCTATGTCGAGGTGAAAAGCACAACATGGGGGCAGGGGGACTTGGTTCTGTTTCCTGATACGGTGACGACTCGTGGACAGAAGCACCTACGGGAGTTGACGGATCTGTTGCCAGGAGCCAGGGCAGTGATGCTCTATTTCATTAATCGAGGGGATTGCACGTATTTTGCCCCAGGAGACAGTGCTGATCCGGTGTATGGACAGTTGCTGCGAGAGGCGATCGGCCAAGGATTAGAAGTTTTACCCTGCCGTTTTGAGATCACCCCAGAAGGAATTCGCTATCTCGGACTCGCCGCTCTGCAACTGTGAACCGGCTGTTCTGCAACAAATGCTCCCCCGTGAATGACCGATAACGCCGATCGCCAGACCCACAGTCACCGGGCAGGCGGGTTAAAATACCTATGACCCAACACAAGAGATCAGAGCCTGTGCTGTCTATTCTCCTTGCTGACTTTCGCATCATCTTTGAGCGTGACCCTGCGGCACGCAATTGGTTAGAAGTCTTGTTTTGCTATCCCGGTTTGCAGGCTCTGTTGCTGCATCGCTTAGCCCACTGGTTGTATACCTTGGGGCTGCCCTTTATTCCCCGGCTCATTTCTGCCGTGTCGCGCTTTTTAACTGGGGTAGAAATTCATCCCGGCGCGGTGATTGGCAAAAGTGTGTTTATTGACCATGGCATGGGAGTGGTGATTGGCGAAACGGCGATCGTGGGCGATTATGCGTTGATCTACCAAGGGGTGACGCTGGGAGGCACCGGAAAAGAGGTGGGGAAGCGGCATCCTACACTGGGAGAAAATGTGGTGGTGGGCGCTGGGGCGAAGGTGTTGGGCAATATCCACATCGGCAGCAGTGTGCGGATTGGGGCAGGTTCTGTGGTTTTGCGGGATGTGCCAGCGGATTGCACAGTGGTTGGGGTGCCGGGGCGGATTGTCTACCGTTCTGGGGTGCGGGTTAGCCCGTTGGAACATGGCAGTTTGCCGGATTCGGAGGCGCAGGTGATTCGAGCGCTAGTCGATCGCATTGAACAAATGGAGCAACAGATTCAGGATTTAAGGAGCCGTCAGTTGTTGGCGATGTGCTTTTCTAAGGAGGCGGTTCCGGGGCAATCTTCAGCGACGGATGCTAATTTTTTGGAGCGCCTGAATGGGGGTGCAGACTTAATCAATGACTTGAATGGTGCAACAAGTTATTTGACTCCCGATAGCCCCCAGTGTCGGCTTCGAGACAAAATTATTGAAGAATTTTTGGACGGTTCAGGAATTTAATCTGTGGTTGTCAAGCTAATGTTATCAACCCAGACTCGTGCTACAGCCAGTTTCATGCCACAGCCAGTTAGTGTTTACCAGCGATCGTAAAGGCTCGAAAGTAACTGGCTTGTTGTTCAATTCGACTGGCAAGCCGATCGCAAACTGAGTTACATAGCTCAAAAATAAATTCGTCTTCCACGCTGTAGTAGGCTGAAGTTCCTTCACTGCGGCGGCTCAAAATTCCTGCTTGCAGCATGACTTTTAAATGTTTGGAAACGTTGGCTTGACTGGTTTCCGTTGCATCTACTAAGTCCTGAACACACTTCTCACCGTCTCGAAGCAAGTTCAAGATTCGGAGGCGCATGGGTTCACTCAAAATACTGAAATATTCGGCAATTTGCTGAACCACTTCTTGCGGCACATGCTTTGTTAATTTCATACCACTCCGATGCAAAGGTAATGATCCCCAGATTTTAGCAGTCAATCCATCTATGACAATACATATCTCTAGAAATTAAGCGATAACTACACAAAGCTAGAGATTAGGCTGATTTTCGATCGGTAACCTAAAGCTTTTGGTTTAGTACAAAACCATTGGGCACTGAAACGCTTAAGGTAACCGCTACTTCAGCAATTTGCAACCTTAATTGTCCAATCGTAACTACTCAGCCTACCCTCACCGTTCGGCTGAGCGCTCACGTCGAAGCCTAAATCCCTCTCCCTGGGGAGAGGGACTTCAATCCGGCTCCCCTTCTCCCAGTGGGAGAAGGGGCTGGGGGATGAGGGCAGGCTTGACATTGAGTTAGTAGCCTGAGTAGTTACGTCCAATCTTTACCAAGGACGGATTGTGACCCAAAGTTGTGGGTTGTATATAGCCATCCATCAACGTAGTTACGTTCAATCTTTACCAAGGACGGATTGTGACCTTTATTTCCTTGGTGAGATTCTGGGATCAACTTAATGGGAGCAATGATAGCTGAACTTTGCTCTTTTAACACCCTCTGATTTTGATTACATCTAGCTGGCTATTAAGTACTCGTCTCTCGAACCCTGATCCGTTAATTCTGAGAAGTTTTACGCTCGATCGTCGCCTTTTCTCACAAATCTCCTTATTGGTAGGGAACCTCTCAGCCAGCGACAGCGATCGGTGAGTCGATATGTTTGGCAGAGATGGCAACTTGACAACTTTATATATGGGAGAATTTTTGAGGTGCATCGTTGCGACTCAAAATGAACACTACCGATTGGGAATCAGTTCGGGCGGCGTTTCGGAAAATTTGGGGATACTCAGATTTTCGATCGCCCCAAGGTGAAATTATTCGCTGTCTCTTGTCCCAGCGGGATGCGGTGATTGTGATGCCCACGGGGGGCGGCAAGTCGATTTGTTTTCAGTTGCCAGCGTTGTTGCAAAGTGGGCTGACGCTGGTGATTTCGCCGCTGGTCGCACTGATGGAAAATCAGGTTCTGGAGTTGCGCGATCGTCGTCTCCCGGCGGCGTTGTTGCACAGTGAAGTGCCATCCCAGCAACGGCAGCAAACCCTGCGGGCGATCGATCGCCAAACGCTGCGATTACTGTATCTATCGCCAGAAACGTTGCTAACGACACCTGTTTGGGAGCGTTTGAGCCAGCCGGAGGTGAGAATTAATGGGCTGATTTTGGATGAGGCCCATTGCTTGGTGCAGTGGGGTGAAACATTTCGCCCGACGTATTATCGCTTAGGGGCAGTGCGATCGTGGCTGCTGAAGGGCAAACCCAAGGACACCCGAATTGCAGTCGCTGCGTTTACCGCTACGGCTGATCCCCAGGCTCAACAAACGATTCAGCGCATTCTCCAGCTTCGATCGCCCCAGATGTTTCAACTCAGTCCCTATCGGGCTAACTTGCACTTGAATGTCAGAGTAGTCTGGACTCCCAGGGGTCGTCGCCAGCAGCTTGCTCAGTTCATTCAGGCGAGAACGGGGGAGGCAGGCTTGGTTTATGTTCGCACCCGTCGGGATACAGAGGATTTGGCTACATTTTTGACGACTCAGGGGCACAGCACGGCGGCGTATCATGCGGGGCTAAGTCCGGAAGAACGTCGGGCGATCGAGGCGGCATGGCTGACGGGGGAGACGCAGTTTGTGATTTGTACGAGTGCCTTTGGGATGGGGATCAATAAGGCAAATTGTCGCTGGATTGTGCATTTTCACGCGCCATCGCTACTCTCGGAGTATGTGCAGGAGGTGGGACGGGCAGGGCGAGATGGTGAGCGATCGGATGCTCTGATGTTGGTGAGTGAGCCAACGGGGTTACTTGACCCAGAGGATAAGCAGCGGCATCAGTTTTTCACGGAAAAGATTCAACAGCAGCGCCGGGAGGCCCAGGAGTTGGTGAAAAAATTGCCAACTCAGGGAGACGTGAGTGCGGTCTGTCGCCAGTTTAAGGGGGCGGCCCTAGCGCTGGCTTGGCTGCATGGCACGGGGCAACTAGTCTGGAATGGGCCGTTTCACTATGCGCTGAAGTTGTCCCAGCCCGCCCAAGGGACTCAGGGCAACGAGGATGCAGCGAAGCAGATGATTCAGTATGTGCGGACTCGTGATTGTCGCTGGCAGGTTTTGTTGCGATCGTTTGGGTTTTCTCAGGAGGCACAGGTTATGCGCTGTGGGCATTGTGACAATTGTCGGGGGTGAGGGAGTGATGGGGTAGGGGAGTGATGGAGTAGTTGTGAGAAATTAGGCTATTTCTAGAAAAGGTCAGTCCAGGGAATGTGGTAGTCGCCTGAGATTATCTCATCCCCTCACCCCCAACCCCTCTCCCAGAGGGCGAGGGGAGCCGATTCAGGTTTTGTTCCCTCTCCTTCGGGAGAGGGCTAGGGTGAGGGGGTTCGGATGGGTACGAGATAATCTCACGTTTCTACCGGGAATGTAGGGGTGAAGCGGTAAATTTTTCTCAGAAATCTTCCTGGCTGTTTAAAGAGGTTCAGCTTGGTCAGAAATTCTGGTTCTGGTGTTCTAGGGTCAAATTTAAGGTAAGTTAACGTAGTGACTTTTCGCCAAATGGGGGGGTGAAGCCATGACCGCGTATGAATATCGGGCAGGTTTAGAAGGGGTTCCAGCTACTCAGTCCAGCATTAGCTTTGTGGATGGACAAAAGGGAATCTTGGAATATCGGGGGATTGCGATCGAGGAGTTGGCTGCCAAAAGCACATTCTTAGAGACGACCTATCTCCTGATTTGGGGCGAACTGCCGTCCAGGGAGGAATTGTCGGCGTTTGAAAATGAGATTCAGTACCATCGGCGGGTCAAGTACCGGATTCGCGACATGATGAAGTGCTTCCCGGAAAGTGGGCATCCCATGGATGCGCTGCAAGCTTCAGCAGCGGCGTTGGGGCTGTTTTATTCTCGCCGTGATTTAGAGAATCCGGCTTATATTCGAGAGACTGTAGTCCGGTTGGTGGCGAAGATTCCCACGATGGTGGCAGCGTTTCAACTGATTCGCAAGGGAAATGACCCGGTGCAGCCCAATGACGGGTTAAGTTACGCTGAGAACTTTTTGTATATGCTGAATGAGAAGAAGCCTGATCCTCTGGCGGCAAGGATTTTGGATATTTCTCTGACACTACACGCTGAGCATACGATCAATGCCTCGACGTTCTCGGCGATGGTGACGGCTTCGGCACTAACTGATCCCTATGCGGTGGTGGCTTCAGCGGTGGGCACCTTGGCGGGGCCGCTGCATGGCGGGGCCAATGAGGAAGTGATCACGATGCTGGAGGCGATCGGCTCTGTGGAGAATGTGCGCCCTTACCTGGAAGACCGATTGGAACGCAAGGCTAAAATTATGGGCTTTGGGCATCGGGTCTACAAGGTGAAAGATCCCCGTGCCATTATTTTGCAAGATTTAGCAGAGCAGCTATTTGAGAAGTTTGGGCGGGATAAATACTACGACATCGCCACGGAGTTGGAACGGGCGGTGGAGGAAAAGCTAGGAAATAAAGGGATTTATCCCAATGTCGATTTTTATTCGGGCTTGGTTTATCGAAAGCTAGGAATTCCTTTGGATTTGTTTACGCCAGTGTTTGCGATCGCCCGCGTTCCCGGCTGGCTGGCGCACTGGAAGGAACAATTGGCAGAGAATCGCATTTTTCGTCCCACCCAAATCTATACGGGTGTTCACGATGCCCCCTACATCCCGATCGAGGAGCGGCGATCGTCGATGACCACAATGGAGTGATGACGCAACCCTATTGATTGGAGAATGGGGAATCCTGTCATAATTCAAGTGCAGTTGGAGGTGATTTATGGAGCAACGTACTTTTGAAGGAACCTGGGAAGAAATTCTCCTTCATGAGCCTGAGTTAATTGGACGACGGGTAAAATTGACAGTGCTTGCCAATCAGGATGCAAGTCTGCAAAACACAACCGCTTTAGATCAGGTGTTAAAAGGCAGGGTTGGGCGCGTTCATTTTCAACCCTCGAATTTGTCTGAGCGAACGGGAGAAGCGTTTGCCGATCTTTTGGAAGATCAATACAAATCGTTGAGATTGAGCCAGTGACTCTCTGTGACGCTTCTGCTTTAATTGCTCTAATTAACCAGAGAGATGCCAACCACGATCGTTGTGTTGATGCCTTATCCAAACTGCCAGCACCATTAGTCACAACTTGGTCATGCTTTACAGAAGCGATGTATCTGCTAAGGCGTTATGGTGGGTGGCTAGCTCAGGAGGAATTGTGGAGCTATGCTGCTGACCAAATTCTTGTGCTGCATTTCAATGAGGAAGAAGAGCAAGCGAAAATGAGGGTGCTAATGGAGCAATACCGCGATATACCAATGGATTTAGCAGATGCATCCCTAGTTGCTGCTGAGACCCTTAACCAGAGACGAATCTTTACGCTCGATCGAGATTTTCAAATTTATCGCTTCCGTGGTAATCAACCTTTTGAAGTTGTACCTCAAGAAACTAGGCGATAGAAAAGTAAAGATTGTAGGAGATGCACCGATTAGAAATTTACGAAGATGACCTGACAGGTAAAGAGATCGCTGACTTGCTTTGGGAACATCTCTAACATATGTATGAGATTACGCCGCCTGAAAGCGTTCATGCTCTTGATTTAGAAGCATTACGATCACCCGATATTACTTTTTGGACAGCTTGGGAGGGCAATGAATTACTCGGATGCGGGGCACTGAAAGAACTGGATTCAAAAAGTGGTGAAGTCAAGTCAATGCATACTGCCAAGGCTCATCGTCGTAGGGGTTTCGCGGCAAAGATTCTTGAACACATCATAAAAGAAGCTAAACGGCGTGTTTACGATTGCTTGAATTTGGAAACAGGAGCTTTTCCTGAGTTCGCCCCAGCACGAGCCTTGTATACACGGTATGGGTTTGAGTACCGAGGACTCTTTGCCGACTACGTTGACGATTCAAACAGCGTGTTTATGACGAAAAAACTGTAGGCTCCACTTCTGGAGACTGCCCTATTTCTTGAAAATCTTTCGATCGCAAGTCGTAAAGCTGCTGACAATTTTTGATTCGTTCATGTCTTAGAGTAGGGCTAATCTGTTTAACTGAAGGGCTAATTTTCAAACGAGGTTGGATGACCTGTTTAACCTGTTAGAAATACGTCACTCAAGTCGCTCACATTCGTACTTCAGGACTTCATCATGCCAAATCTAACTCCCAATCCCAGCTTTAGTCTCACAATTCGTTTTCAATTGCCTAATCAAGCGGGGATGCTGGCCAGCGTGACCCAAGCAATTGCTTCTAAGGGAGGAAATATTGGCCAGATTGATTTGATTGAGCAAACGCGCAAGGTGTCCGTTCGCGACATTACGATCGATGCGGCAAGTAGTGACCACGAAGAAAGCTTGGTGGAAGCGGTCAAGGCGTTACCCGATATCCAGGTGCTTAATGTTTACGATCGCACCTTTGCTCTACATCAAGGCGGTAAAATTAGCGTTCATAGCAAAACTCCATTGAAGAGCCAATCGGAGTTGGCGATGGCCTACACGCCAGGGGTGGGAAGAATTTGCAATGCCATTGCCCAAGACCCAGAGCAGGTTTACAAGCTGACGATTAAACGGAATACGGTGGCGGTGGTGACGGATGGCAGCGCGGTGTTGGGTTTGGGCAATTTGGGGCCAGAGGCGGCATTGCCAGTGATGGAAGGGAAGGCGATGCTGTTCAAGGAGTTTGCGGGCATCGATGCGTTTCCCATTTGTTTAGCGACTCAGGACACTCAGGAGATTATTCAAACGGTTAAGAACATTGCCCCAGTATTTGGTGGCATTAATTTGGAGGATATTGCGGCACCGCGCTGTTTTGAGATTGAAACCCAATTGCGGCGGGAGTTAGATATTCCAGTGTTCCATGATGATCAGCACGGAACGGCGATCGTCACATTGGCGGCGCTGATTAATGCCTTGAAGGTAGTGAAAAAGTCTCTGTCTGAGGTTCAGATTGTGATCAATGGTGCAGGGGCAGCGGGGGTGGCGATCGCTCTGCTGCTGCGGAAGGCGGGGGCTGAAAAAATCCTGATGTGTGATTCTAAGGGACTGATTACAACGGCTCGGACGGATTTGACGACGGAGAAGCGGGATTTTGCCATTGCTGATAGCAGTCGATCGACGCTGACCGATGCCATGATAGGGGCTGATATTTTTCTGGGAGTGAGTGCGCCGGGGGTGGTGAGTCCAGAGATGGTGCGATCGATGGCGAAGGATGCGATCGTGTTTGCGATGGCGAATCCGACTCCTGAAATCCAACCGGAACTGATTGAGTCGGAGGTGGCGGTGATGGCAACGGGACGCAGTGATTACCCGAATCAAATCAACAATGTCTTGGCGTTTCCAGGTATTTTCCGAGGAGCGCTCGATTGCCGAGCTTCAGCGCTAACAACCAATATGTATTTACAAGCAGCGCAGGCGATCGCCTCTCTGGTGAACCCATCGGAACTGGAGCGGGAGCATATTGTGCCGTCGGTGTTCGACGATCGGGTGGCCAGTTCTGTGGCGGCAGCGGTGCAGCAGGCAGCCCGGCAAGATGGCGTTGCCCGTAGCTAGGATTAAGCTCTGCAAGAAAGCAAGGAGCTTAAGCCCGGAAGCATCTCACTTTTGCAACCCTCACCCTAAATCCCTCTCCCAGGTGGGGACAGGGACTTGGATCTTGCTCCCCTTCTCCCCACCTGGGAGAAGGGGCTGGGGGATGAGGGGGTTTTGGTAAGCCCCTTGTGATTTCTGTCCTCTGCTTCCCAAGATTTCTAGATTAATCCCTGTCCTTGGTGGCGCTTGTCTTCTTCGATCGTGAGGTCGCCTGCACTGTCGTGCTTCAGGTCTGCTAGTTGGGCAGCACGTTCGGCGGTAAGGGCAGCTTCTTTCTCGCGGAGGTCGCCTGGCTCATTGATGTACATTTCGGGTTCCACGGCGTAGTTGTTGAGCAACCCTTCTTTATCTACGGTGTAGCCGTCGGTGGTGCGAATGCTGTCGCTGTGGGTCTGATCGTCGGTCTCCTCACTGGCTTCTTGTTCTTCGGTAGGATGGGTTTTGAACCGATCGCCCTCGCGCTCTTTGCGGGCTGCTGTCTCGGCGGGGACGATACCGCGATCGTATGTATCTACATCAGCGGGATGGGTGGAAGAAGAACTATCCCCTGGAACTGTTTTGCTTACCATAAATCTGTCCTCTTATGAGTATCGAGATTCAGATTAGTGGGTTTAATGTATGTAGGGATACTACCGTTGGTATTAACTTGAGCTATTGGGGTTAAGTTTTCCTATCTCTATGGATGGATTTTGGATGAGGGATGGGGCGATCGGGCTTATCAAGATTCTTGTATTACAAACATCTTTTCCGTCTATGTTGAATGATTTTTTGGTTACTAGGTATATAGAAATAGAAACTGAGTTTTCACACAAGAATCAAGGGTTTTACGCCACTATTATTGCTAGGAACCCAGTTTCTATATTGGAAGATTCGAGTGAGCTAGTCAATGACGATCGGGGTTGGCGTAGTGGAACCCGTGGGCACAGTTGGGATGGGAGGTTTGCGGTAATCGCTGTAGAGCCGATCGCGCCAAGTGAAGAAAGGTTCACAGGCAGGGTTGTCGGCGATGCCAGGAACACCTTTTCCTTTCAGCGTTTCGGGCAATTCCAGGTAGGGCCCGGCGGGGAATTTGAGATACATGCTGAGGCCGGCCATGGCGAAGTCTGCCAGGGTGGGACGATCGCTGACCAAGTAGGGGCGATCGACGAGGAGGGCACTCAGGGAAATGAGGGTTTGTTGCAGGCTCTCACGGGTAGACCGGACAACTTCGGGGCTATATCCCACCCCGGAGCCAAGGATGCTCAAGAACTCTCCAGGGACGGCTCCGATGAGGCGGCGCAATAGGTCTGGAGTGGAGGAGGGCAGGGCGGCGGAGCGGAAGCTTTGATTTTGGTTGAAGGTATCAATGAGGACGGTGCGCGCCTGTAACCCAACGGATTGGTCGGCGAGTTCTTCCAACAAGGTGCAAAGAGCAAGCTCCTTGGGGTCGGTGGGAAGGATGGGGCGATCGGGGAATTTGCGTTCTAGGTAGTGGGCGATAGCGGTGGAATCTGCCACAATTTGAGTGCCGTCTTTGAGGACGGGGACTTGGCGTTGTCCCGATAGTCTAAAGATTTCTAGCTGTCCCAATCCAGGAGTGACTTCGATCTTGCGATAGGCTAACCCTTTGTAGTCCAAGATGAGTCTCACTTTCTCAACATAATGGGACATCTCGAATTGGTACAACTCCAGCATATTAGTCTCCTGTAAAGTGGCGGGTAGTGGCTGCTCCATCTCATCTTAGGTGATGTTTTTTGCAACAGTGTCTTGGCGAAATTGGTAGAAAATCTGGAGATTGAGGCTGATCTCCGAATAATCCTCCTTAGGTGAGACTGTGCGAATTGCCCAGCTTGCTATTGTCCAAGGAAGAGAACAGGTTGAAACCCAAGGAGAACTTATGACGGTTGCAAATACGGCTGCACCAACGGTAACTGCGGCTCATGGCGCACCAGAACGAACCATTACGGCTGTCATTAAGGAGCGGGAGCAAATTGATAGTATTGTCCGTAGGTTGCTCGATCGGGGCATTTCCCGCGAACATATCTCCCTAGTTGGCAGAAACTTTCACTCAGAAACTCGCATTGCTGGCTTTATCACCAAGCGAGATGTGATCTTGGGGGGCTTGAAGCAGGGCGCAGCGTTTGGGTCTTTCTTTGGCTCGGTTCTAGGGTTGCTGACTGGGGTTGGTGTGCTGTTTATCCCCTTTGTGGGCACGATCGCCGTAGCGGGGCCGATCGGGGGCTTGCTCCTGGGTGCAGCGAGTGGCGCGATCGCTGGGTCGGCAGGGGCTGGGCTGGTTTCAGCGCTGGCAGCGTGGGGAATGCCTGAGGATAAGGCGGCAATCTACCAGACTCGTGTGGAAGCGGGGGAATTCTTGGTGATGGTGGAAGTGCCGATGAATAAGTCGGGCGAAATTCAATTGTTGCTGGAAAGTGCGGGCGGTGAGGAAATTTCGACGGTGGATTCCCCCTTACCTCGTCAAATAGCGGGGGCAATGACGGATGCCAGCCAGTTGTCGCCGGAGGTCAAATCTCACTTGTCTGAGGACGCGCAAAAGCTATACCTCGATCGCTACAACGTAGCTTGGGCGGATGGCGAGGATGACGCTAAGGCGGAAAAGGCGGCGTGGGATGCGGTGCATCAGCAATATGAGGAAGATGCCAATGGGGTATGGTCTAAGCCTAAGACGACGGTTTAGAGGTTTACCCGATCGCAAACGCTTAATTTTGAATCTCCGAGATGTGGAGACACAACGCTATGAAACGTTGTGTCTTTTTTTTGCGATCGAGGGACTTCCTTGAATCCCCAATAATCTTCATATCCTATTGAGACTTAATTTCCTTCCTGCTACAGGACACAGATCTTAGTCCGATGAGGAAGTTCTGATATTTTCACTCCAGATTAAGTGATTTCACGGAGATAATGAAAATCTTATACGGAACTCTGTACTTAAGATATTTAAAGTTTCATCCTGTACCAAAGCCTTTATATGTAATTTTTTGATGAAGAGCAGAGTAAAACATTGATTATGTTGAGCAAAGCATGACAAGTTTATGTCAGTGTTTTCACTTATAAAATTTAAGCGTAAGCGAAATTACTTAAATACTAGATTTCAAGATACGGGTATATTTTTTACCAATACGGAATTTAGTAAGCATTGGAACTTTAGACTGGCACTCTTTACTAATATCAACCTTAATTTGTTTGGAGATTTAGGAAAAATGGTTATTCCAACTGCGATTAAAAAATTATCGATCGCGATGGCTGGTGCGGCATTGATGGTGATGGGAATCGCAGGTGCAGCTCAAGCCGCCACCTTTCGATTCTCCTATCCTCTTGTCAAAACTAATGATGTCCTCAGTGGTATTTTGACGGGAGATGTTCAACCAGACGGTAATACTGTCATTGTTTCATCGGTTATTCAAGCTAGCCTCAATAATGTAGCTGGCCCTACACTGCCCTATGTTGCTGTTAACGATGGGACAGGGACAGCCAACGGTGGTCCTACTAGAACCACCGTTAGTTTCAGCGGTGTTCCAATGCATATCGCTGCCTGTACAAACTCTAGCTGTACTGATGGCTTTTATATTCGGACTAGCGATCGCATCGCTTTCCCTGAAATTTACCTATATGGGTTTTTTGACCCTAGCAATGGTAGTATCTCTGGCTATTCAGAACTTTACGACTTCAATAGATTTCAGCTTACCCCTGTCTCTGAACCTGCTTCTGTTCCTGAACCCACTTCGACCTTAAGCTTGCTGGCGATCGGTGCGATCGGTGCAGGTTTGATGTTCAAACGCAAGCAGCAACAAAAGGTGATGGTCAAGGAATGGACTAAGCCGTAGTGCAGGACAGAAGCTTGAAAACACAGTCCAAGCATTGATTTTAGACCTCTAAGATGTGGGGACACAACGTTTCACAGCGTTGTGTCTTTTTTTATTATTTCTTCAGCGTTCATTTGACCTATAAATCTCCAGATCCTTGACCCGCTAATCTGTTTACATTCATTTACAAACATTTTCTTGAGTTTGGCAATTGAGCCAGAACACATTCACTTGTTTCTAAATTGTCCGCCTGATATTGCCCCGTCTCAATTGATGCATCGCATTAAAGGCGCAACGTCTTGCTCTTTGAGACAGGAGTTTCCCGTTTTGTTGAAGCTCCCTAGTGTTCTGTCAAGAAATTTTGAAGGGTCGAAGACCCTCAAAATTTAACTCCAACTAACCTCCCAGCTTTCAGCTACCCGTCAATCAATGATTGACAGACTACTAGTCTATGGATAAGAGCCTATTTCTGCTCCACTGCTGGCAATGTAGCGAGTTCCACAGTTCAGAAGTATATTGAGGCTCAAGGCAAAGACTGACGGCGCTTAAAAGCGCGCTCCGCTCCATCCCACGCTTCAAAGACGTGAGCTTTGCTCGATTTTTTGTAAGCTCCAAATTCAATGATGATACTGCCTAAGATACCGTCAGGAGATCGCTGGTTAACCGCCTGAAGGCGAGACGTTCATTTTCTATATCAACGAAAATAGTGTCTCCATCTTCAAATTCTCCTCGGAGAATGGATTTGGCAATTTGAGTTTCCAACTCACGCTGGATGGCACGCTTGAGCGGTCGAGCGCCATAGACTGGGTCAAAGCCCACATCTACTAGGAAGTCGAGGGCAGGGTCGGACAGTTTGAGCGTCATTTTCCGATCGCCCAACCGTTGTTGCAGCCGCTGACATTGCAGTTTCACAATCTGCCGCAGTTGAGCTTTGAGGAGCGGATGGAAGATGATGATCTCATCAATACGGTTAAGGAATTCGGGACGGAAGTTGGTTCGCATCGCTTCCAAAACCCTCGATCGCATCTCATCGTAGCGTGTCTCATCCCCAGATACATCCAGGATGAACTGCGACCCAATGTTGCTCGTCATGATGATAATGGCGTTTTTGAAGTCCACCGTGCGACCTTGGGAGTCTGTGATCCGCCCATCATCCAGCATTTGCAGCAGCACATTAAACACATCTGGGTGAGCTTTTTCCACTTCATCAAACAAAATAACCGCATAGGGGCGACGGCGCACCGCTTCGGTCAGTTGTCCACCTTCCTCATAGCCCACATAACCCGGCGGCGCACCAATTAAGCGAGACACAGAGTGCTTCTCCATATACTCTGACATGTCAATCCGCACCATGGCTTCTTCAGTGTCAAACATGAAGACAGCCAAGGCTTTGGCGAGTTCTGTTTTGCCTACCCCTGTGGGGCCCAAAAAGATGAAGCTGGCGATCGGTCGATTGGGATCAGCTAAACCTGCCCGCGATCGTTGAATCGCATCAGCAACCACTGTCACAGCTTCTTCTTGACCAATGACTCGCTTGTGTAGCTCATCTTCTAAATGCAGCAGCTTTTCTTTTTCCGATTCCACCAGCTTGCTGATGGGAATGCCCGTCCACTTAGAAATAATTTCTGCAATGTCTGCCTCAGTCACTTCTTCCCGCAGGAGAGAAGAACCTGCCGTTTTAGTCTGGGCCAGTTTAGTTTCCGCTTCCTGTAACTGGCGTTGCAGGTCAGGCAACTTGCTGTATTTCAGCTCAGCCGCTCGGTTGAGGTCGTATTCTCGCTCAGCCTGCTCAATCTCGACATTGACCTTATCGAGTTCTTCCTTCAACTTTTTCCGCCGATCGAGGATTTCCTTCTCGGAGAGCCATTGAGCATTCAATCCGCTCTGTTGCTCCTTCAAATCAGCCAATTCCCTTTCCAGCCGTTCCAAACGCTCCCTGGATGAAGGGTCACTTTCCTTTTGCAGGGACAAGCGCTCCATGTCCAGTTGCAGAATTTTGCGATCGATCTCATCTAATTCCTCTGGCTTAGACGTGCTTTCCATCTTCAGCTTTGCCGCTGCTTCATCCACCAAGTCAATGGCTTTGTCGGGAAGGAACCGATCGCTGATGTAGCGAGTAGACAGGACAGCCGCCGCAACCAAGGCATTGTCAGAGATCTTGACGTTGTGATGGGTTTCGTAGCGATCCTTCAGTCCCCGGAGGATGGAAATTGTATCTTCTACGCTGGGTTGATCCACATACACCTGTTGGAAGCGTCGTTCCAGCGCCGCATCTTTTTCAATATACTTCCGGTATTCATCTAACGTGGTTGCCCCAATACACCGCAGTTCGCCCCTAGCCAGCATCGGTTTCAGCAGATTTCCTGCATCCATGGAGCCTTGCGCTGCCCCCGCCCCCACGACAGTGTGAATTTCATCAATAAACAGCACAATCTGTCCTTTTGAATCCGTCACTTCTTTCAGGACTGCTTTGAGCCGCTCTTCAAACTCGCCCCGCAACTTTGCCCCCGCAATTAAAGCCCCCATATCCAACGCAATCAGTTGCCGATCGCGCAGAGATTCGGGCACATCGCCTTTCACAATCCGTTGAGCCAGCCCCTCAGCAATGGCAGTTTTACCGACACCAGGCTCCCCAATGAGGACTGGGTTGTTTTTAGTTCGACGTGACAAAATCTGCACCGTGCGTCGAATCTCGTCATCTCGCCCAATCACTGGGTCAAGCTTGCCTTCCCGCGCCGCTTGGGTCAGGTCACGACCATATTTCTGGAGCGCCTCATATTTACCTTCTGGATTTTGGTCAGTCACTTTCTGGCTCCCCCGAATTTTTTCAACGGTTTGGCGTAGCTTGGTTTCATCTAGTTTAAATTCTTGGAATAAAGCGCGACCAAAGCGATCGTCCTTGGCATAAGCCAACAATAGATGCTCAATCGAAATAAAGTCATCTCCAAAGGATTTACGTTCTACCTCGGCCCGATCTAGCAGTACATCAACACTACGACCAACGTACACGCCATTCGCACTTCCAGAGATTTTTGGTTGTCGCTTAATAAAGTCGTCAGTGCGAGTGCGCCATTGTTGCACATTAATCTCAGCTCGATTCAAAATACTACTGGTCAAGGCATCCTGTTCTAGCAGCGACTTCATCAAATGCTCCGTTTCCATCTGCTGCTGCTGAACTTGCCGAGTGATGTCAGGCATCCTCACCAGGGCTTCCCAAGCTTTTTCAGTAAATTGATTCGGGTTAGTCGGTTGCATAGGAAAATCTACAAAAAACTACAAATATCGATAGCTCAATTGTAGAGAGGCAGGGGCGATCGAAACGATCGGTATTTACATCTGCTCATGGGGTATTGTCACCCATGCTTTCTCTGCATAGATCTGCATAGAACAGTGAAAACTCGATCGCTGTGTCTCCGTGGTTCCATCCAAGTATTTTTCCTACGAAATCTCCCGATGCTCCAAACAATGAAACTTATGTTTCAAAGCGAAGAGATAAAATATCCTGGCTTGATCAAATGCCGAGTTGGGTGGATCTTGGGTTAACCCTCTCAAGAGTAGTTCCCGAAAGTTGCTCGATCAACATCAAAAATTCATAAAAGGAGCAGTCAGTTCAAAGATTGAGCGAAACTCCGTGATTTCACTATCTAAAGCAGCATCAGGACTCCTATATTGGCGATAGAAAGCAGCCATCTACTGAGGAGTTCTGCAAGCTGTGTTAACAACTTCTAGCCCCCCCACCACCTTTTTTACAACTTCTATTACCCTTGAATTTCCAGTTCGCGCTTACGTGGCACCCCACGCTTCAGCGATTCATGCCTCCGCCACTAGCAAAGTAAAGCGTCTGGTTGATATTTTGGGAGCCTTAATTGGTCTTGTGATTACTGCCCTAATTGCAATTCCGATAACGATCGCTGTTTATTTAGATGACCCCGGCCCCATCCTCTACAGCCAAGTTCGCTGCGGGTTGAAGGGTCGCCCCTTCAAGATCTGGAAGTTTCGCTCCATGGTTGTTGATGCCGAAAAGTTGAAGCATCTCGTAGACAATCAAGCAAAGGGTTGTATTTTTAAGAGCAAAAACGATCCTCGGATTACCAAAGTTGGTCGGTTTTTGCGTAAGACTAGCTTGGATGAATTCCCTCAATTCTGGAACGTGTTGATGGGAGATATGAGCTTGGTGGGAACCCGCCCGCCAACGGTTGATGAAGTTTTGCAATACAAGACGCATCACTGGAAGCGCCTCAACGTCAAACCTGGCATGACCGGTGAATGGCAGGTGAATGGTCGCTCTAGTGTGGAAGATTTTGAAGATATTGTCCGCTTAGATTTGCGCTACCAAAGCAAGTGGTCTGTACGCTACGACTTAGGTTTGATCGTCAAGACGATATGGGTTGTGTTGAACAAGCATGGGGCTTGCTAGGGAAGCACGATCGCGGCAGATTTCGTTCATTTTGAACTAGAGAAGCGCGGAAAAATTTTCCGCGCTTCTTTGCGTTTAGAAGGTTTGTAGCGCTACTCCAACAGATTCCCTACGGTCTGATATTTATCAAGGGCGGCCCTACTTTCTCTTCAGCACCACCAGGGTAATATCGTCGTAGACGGTATGTTGCCCAATGTGCAAATGGACATCTGCAATCACAGCTTCCCGAATATCACTCGCTGACTGCTGCCAGTGGGCTTCAATCACGCTAATCAACTGCTCTAATCCATACAGCTTGCGCCGATCGTTCTCCGCCTCAGTAATGCCATCAGTGTAGAGAACTACACTTTCGCCAGGGTTGAGCGCAATTTGGATTTGGGACACAAAGGCATCAATGTTATCAACCATGCCGATCGGGAAGCCTAAGTCGATCGTGTCAATCCGCTCCACAATGCCGCCCCGCACTACCAACACTTCTTCGTGCTGTCCGGTGATCTGCAACTGCCCATTCTGGTAGTTCAACAGGGCTAGGGTCAGGTTTTTGCCAGGACTCATGCGCTGAGCATTTTGGTAGATTGCCTGATTCACCGCACCCAGAAACTTAACGGGGTCGCGCTCCTTTGCGGCAACTAGGGTGAGTACTGCTGTTTGCGCCATGATCATCATCACCCCACTCTCCAACCCGTGCCCCGTCACATCCCCAATGCCGATCGTCACGTGTCCGTCTTGCCGAATCACATCGTAGTAGTCGCCACCCACTTCTGCTGCCACTTCCATGAAGCCAGCAATGTCCAAGTCAGAAATTTGACTGAGTTCTTGGGTTGTGGGCAGAATCATCTGCTGCAATCGCCGAGCCACATCCAATTCAGACTCCATGCGCCGATTTTCCTGACGCAGGCGATCGTTGAGCAGGTTGATCTCTTGGTTCGCGGCTTTGAGTTCCACGGTTCGCGATTCCACACGGGTTTCGAGGTCGGCATTGGCGGCTTCCAGCGCTGAAAAGCTCTCTCGCAACTGTTGCGCCATCTGGTTAAACGATCGAGCCAAAACGTCAATTTCGCCCACACTTTGTTCCTCGACCGGGCGATCTAAATTTCCGGCTGCAATGTCTTGGCTGGCTGCACTCAGTTTGAGAATGGGTTGGCTGATGCGACGAGCAGTGAGGATGCCAACGATCGTGGCGATCCCTAGCGCTAGCAAACACAGCAATACTGTGTTCCGCAAATTAGTGTTGATTTGCTCCATAAATTCTGCTTCAGGAATCACCACCACCACGAGCCAATCCAGCCCCAACTTGTCCCGCCAAGGACTCACCAAGACAAACTGGGATTGATCTTGGATCAAAAATACAGCTTGGTGTCTCGTCTGGATTTGATTCCAGGTTTGAAACTGCTTCAGCAAGACTGTCGTGGTTTCCCGGATTTGGGGATCGCGGCTATCTGTGGCTCTAAGCCGAGTAGGTTTTCCCTTCACCAGCTTGTAGGGAGGCTCGGCCGCATTAGAACTCGCCACCAGTAGCCCACTCCGCTCTAAGATGAAAACCTTTGCAGCAGAATTCTTGACGGCAGGATTAACGTTGAGTTGATGCAGAAAATCACTAGCCTGCGAGAGGCGCTGCTCCACAGCGGTAATGGCAATCAGATTACCCTTGGAGTTATAGATGGGCTGGGTAGCGGCGATCGAGAGCGGGTAAGGGGGAACTTCCCATTGATAGATGCGGCTCCAGATCGGCTTTTCAGCCCGCACAGTGTCGGCGTACCAGCCTTCTTTTTGGAAGGCATAGTTTTTGTCGATACTCAGAATCGTGGTGCGATTTCCCTGTTGATCAGTTTTGTAGGTTCTGACATCCCGATCGCCATACCGAGTTAAATTAAGCTCATAGATTACCACACCATTATTGTACAGAGAATAACCTGCTCCCGCAGACTCTCCGGTGGCTGTACCATACAGCACGTAGCCGCTTGGATTGGCGTGTATCTGTTTCCAGAAGAAATGCCCCATTTTTTCTAAATCCTGTAGCCCAATGATGCCCAGTTCGATCGCATCTTTGTTAGTTTGGCTCAACCTTTGTGCCGTTTGCAAATAGCTACTGAGGTGCTGATCGACGCGATCGTTGACTCCAATCATCAGTTGGCTGGCCAGATCATTTACCGCTTTTTGACCATTTCTAAACGAAAGGTAGCCAACCAAGCCGACTGCACCAAAAATTTGTAGCACAAATGGCACAATCAGCAGGGTACGAAGTGAAAGTCTGGATTTGTAGGACTGCATCGTGGGTGAGTCTTTGAGGCTGACAGAGTAGAGGCAGGACGTATGCTTTCACGAGCGGATCAGTAATAGTTGATCTGTCATTAAACTAATCTGTCATTAAACTAAGTTTAGTCCACTGCTCAAAATTAAGTATTGACGAACCTTAGCGAGACCAGGATTTTAGAAGTGCCCCCAGTATTTTGACAATACACTTAACAATGGACTTTACAGCCCTTCCCCAGAATAGCCAGTACGACTAAATTAGAGGAACTGTTGTTTGCTAAATATTGCTCTTGTACTGAGTTATGAAGGGCCAAGCTGTAAGCAATTTTTAATAGCAATTTACCCTCGTAAACCGAGTGCTCAGCTTTTCTGTTGATTGACTTCTATAATTCAGGTAAGTTGAGAATCCCTGCCCCTCTCAACGTCAAACCGTGAGGAAGTGCGAAAGCCAGAAGCTTCTATGAAGTATGGCGCTCTAACCTCGCACGTTTAATCTGCCATCCCATACTTAGAGCAATATAACTATTTTTATTTATGAAACCTATTATGGTTGTGGGCACTACGTCCCATGCAGGCAAATCTCTTCTCGTCACGGCACTTTGTCGCATCCTGTCACGGCGGGGGTGGCGCGTCACTCCATTCAAAGGACAGAACATGGCTTTGAATGCCTACGTTACTGCTAGTGGGGGTGAGATTGGTCATGCCCAGGCAGTGCAGGCCTGGGCCGCAGGCGTATCTCCTAGGATAGAAATGAACCCAATTTTGCTTAAGCCTCAAGGAGATATGATGTCCCAGGTCGTGCTTAAGGGCAGGGCAGTGGGCAAAATTTCGGCGGCTGACTACTATGAGCATTACTTTGAGTTGGGGTGGCAGGCGATCGAAGAATCTCTCAGTCGCCTCAATGAAGAATTTGATTTGATTATCTGTGAAGGGGCAGGCAGCCCAGCCGAGATTAACCTGAAGCACAGAGACCTGACCAATATGCGGGTGGCGAAGCACCTGAATGCCGCAACAGTGCTGATTGTGGATATTGATCGGGGGGGCGCATTTGCCCATGTCGTGGGGACACTGGAGTTGCTTGACCCCGATGAACGATCGCTGATCAAGGGCATTGTGATCAATAAATTTCGGGGACAGCAATCCCTTCTAGATCCAGGCATTACTTGGCTGGAAGAGCGCACAGGCATTCCAGTCTTGGGGGTAATTCCTTGGATGGAGCAAATTTTTCCCTCAGAGGACTCCTTGGATTTGTTCGATCGCCGTCCTCAAAATTTAGGAGCCGATATTACGATCGTGGTGATTCGTCTCCCACGAATTTCCAACTTCACAGACTTTGACTCTCTGGAAGCCGAAGCTACCGTGTCTCTCAAATACCTGGGGTTACGGGACACACTGGGATATCCCGATGCGGTGATTTTGCCTGGCTCAAAAACGACGATCGCTGATTTGGTGGCCATGCAAAAAACAGGCATGGCTGAAGCGATTCAAAATTATGCAGCGGCTGGAGGCACGGTTCTGGGTGTATGTGGCGGCTTCCAAATGATGGGGAAAATGGTCGCTGATCCCGAAGGCATTGAAGGACAGGAAGGACGCTACAAAGGCTTAGGGCTACTTCCTCTGAGAACCATCATCACTGGTCAAAAAGTTGCCCGTCAACGCTTGGTGAGTTCCAATTACCCGCAAATGGGACTCCCAATCACAGGTTATGAAATTCACCAAGGACGCACTACCCCTGTAGACACAGAAGGCGAAAGCAAGGATATCGCCTACAGTTCCCTATTTGACGACCCTAATCTAGGCGTGGTTGACACGAGTCAGTCTCTCTGGGGCACTTATTTACATGGTTTATTTGACAATGGCCCGTGGCGGCGTACCTGGCTGAATCGTCTGCGTCAACAGCGGGGGCTGAAAGCTCTGCCAACAGGGATTTCTAACTATCGAGATCAAAGGGAAGCCATGCTGGATACGTTGGCTAATACAGTGGAAGGGTGCTTAAATTTGGCTCCCTTACTAGACTAGCCTTCCTAGACGATCGACCACCCCTGTCTCATAACAGCGGGCGGGAAAACCGTGTGCGCTTGTCGGTGCGGATGAAAGCCCGATTAATTGCGTCTGGTGTTGAACAATCCAACAAAGAAGCGAATAGAATCATGACCGATCCGATCGACAAAAAGACCTATATCGATCCTGAGGTCAACAAATTTGTCACTGAAGAGAAGGGGTAAACCCGCGATGCCACTGATGAAGAAGTCGAAGCGACAACCGAAAAGTGGGCTGAGGATCAAAAAGCTGGCGAAGATGTTGTGAAGCGTCAAAATTCATAACTTGTATGGAGAGCACTATGACTATCAGTCCAACGAAGCTCACAACTCAGCGTTCTGCTACATCTGTCCCTAGAGCAAAGCTTCAGCCGGGCTGTACGCCTGAAGAAATTTACTACCCTACCCGAATCGTCAGGTTCAATGGCAGTCTGTTTCGGGTCATGTGGTGCGACGGCATGAATGTCAAGCTGAGTGCAGAACAGGGTGGAGGCATCTACCGACCTTACCCCGCTGGCACATATTGGGCATTTGACGGGTGGGTTGTGCCTGTCAATCACATCTTCCTGAGCGTGATATGAAGTGTCGTGTTTCCATCCCCGTCAATTTGCCCGCTGAGCGGTTTCTGCGGCTGATGGCTGAGTGTGCAGAGATCTCGGAAATCTCTTTGATTGGCGTTTAAGGCTATTTCCAGGAGAGATTATACCAAGGGATGTAAGGGTGAAGCATTCGGGCAATGATTTTCTGGTCAATTCACAGGTTTATCTGTCGTAGCTTGCTTCCAGAAGGGTATGCTTCGCCCATGCATGGGTAAAATCTCTCTCAGCAATCTCTTAAGTAGCCGCTTCAATAAACACCCCGATCGATCGAAACTTTTGGTAACGCGCTTCTCGGCGTTGGGCATTGGTCATTTGATCGAGTTCTGCCAGGTGCCGTAACAAGTTTTCCTTCAGCACTGCTGATGCTTTGAGGGGATCGGCATGGGCACCGCCAACGGGTTCAGGTAAAAGTTGATCCAGAATTCCTAGATGTTTTAAATCATGGGCTGTCATTTTCAGCGCTTCTGCCGCTTGGGGCGCTTTGGTTACATCCCGCCACAGGATAGACGCGCAGGCTTCGGGAGTTGCAACGGTATAGACCGAATGCTCAAACATCAGCAGCCGATCGCTCACCCCAATTCCTAGCGCGCCCCCCGATCCCCCTTCACCAATAACGGTACAAAGAATCGGCACATTCAACCGAAACATTTCCCGCAGGTTGTAGGCAATGGCTTCACCTTGCCCCATTTGTTCTGCATCCAAACCTGTCCACGCACCCGGTGTATCAATGAAGGTCAAAATTGGCATTTCAAAGCGATCGGCGTGTTCCATTAACCGCATCGCCTTCCGATAGCCCCCTGGTGAAGCCATGCCAAAGTTACGGGCAATGTTATCTTTCGTGTCCCGTCCCTTTTGATGTCCCAGAATCACAACAGACCGGCCAGCAAAGCGAGCGATCCCTCCCACCAAAGCCAAATCATCTGCTCCGCATCGATCGCCGTGTAACTCCACCCATTCATCAGTGATGGCCTGTACATAATCCAAGGTGCTGGGACGACGGGGATGACGCGCCACTTGGAGCCGTTGAGTTGGCGATAAGCCACTAAAAATTTCTTGGCGAAGCTGAACAGCCCGTAACTCTAACTGATGAATTTGATCAGAAACATCAACTTCATTTTCTTCAGCCAGTTCCCGAATTTGGTTGATTCGAGCTTCTAGCTCCACCAAAGGCTTTTCAAAATCCAGCAGAATCGGTTTGCGATCGGTCGTTGGCATAGTCCCAAGCAAGTCCTGAAAAAACAAAAACAAGGTCTGGTTGGGTTGTTATCAAAAAATCCCCAAAGATGAACCTAATCACCCGACCTCACTATAGATAGATTAGCCTGTGTTAACAGCGAGTGTGAGCCTTACGGCGAGATGAGCAAAGCCAACTTAGTCCTGCATAAAATCTGCGGAGTTGACCAGATCCGTTATTTAAGAGAACGCCAAAGAATGATTGATCCTGGGATACTGGGACATTGTGAATCGGAAGAATCCCCCTGAACCCAGTCCCTCTGATCCAACTAACCAATAGTCTGAAATCCCTGTACATCAAAACGGCTGAGAAGTTGAAGGGGAGTGACCGACGGCAATTCATGGCAGAAGTGGT
>Ga0209181_10000214_pt1 | contig 106856 bp, 92 predicted proteins | sample MAT05_FD_187208 | JGI IMG/M metagenome (GOLD analysis project Ga0209181, IMG submission 187208) | Freshwater microbial communities from Lake Fryxell liftoff mats and glacier meltwater in Antarctica - MAT-05 (SPAdes) (version 2) | ecosystem: Environmental > Aquatic > Freshwater > Ice > Liftoff...
AGGCCGGAGCCGGCGTAGACCACGCGGCCGTCGGCGGCGGCGAGCACGGAGTCGCCGGCCTTGCCGGTGATCGTCAGGCCCTTGCTGCGCGCTTCGTCGAAACCGCTCGCCACCGGGCCGGCGGCGGGCCAGGCCCAGGGAATGTCCTCGTCGGGTTCGCGCGGCACGGCGGCGGCGGCAGGCGCAGGCGCAGGCGGCGGCACCGCAACAATGGCCGCGGGAATCGGCAGCGCAGCTCCGGAGGCCGCGGCGGGTCCGCTGGCCGCCGCACGGCCGTCGAGTGGCCGCGCGTCGACGCGCCCCGGCGCCACCGGCCGGGCCGCCACGGTGCCGGCATCCACACCCGGCGGCAGCACGCGCAGCACCTGACCGACTTCGATCAGGTTCGGGTTCTCGATGCCGTTCCAGCGCGCCACGTCACGCCAGTTCTGGCCGTTTTCCAGGCCGATGCGGATCAGCGTGTCGCCGGGCCTGACGCTGTAATAACCGGGCTTGCCGCCGTTCTCGGCACCCGGCAGCACCTTGGCGGCCGGGTCGGTCTCGGGCGCGGAGGCTGCGCTGGCAGCCGGTTTCGGGCGCGCCGAGGCGCTGCGGTCTTCCACCGGCGCCTTGTTGCGCGGCGACGCGCAGCCGGCCAGAAGGGCGGCCAGCAACAAGGCGCACAGCGCACCGGTCCGGCCAGATACAAACGACTTCATGCCCACGTGCTTTCCTGTCATTCGGTGCCTGATTTTAGAGGGACGAAGTGCACGGCCTCGGCCAGCCGGCGATGCAGCCCGTCGCTGCGCTTGTCGATCACCAGGAGCATCTGGCCGCCGGCGGCGGCATCGAACATCGGCGCCACCAGGCGGCCGCCGACGGCCAACTGCTCGACCCAGGCCGCCGGCAGATCGGCACCGCCGGCGGCAGCCACCAGGCTGTCGTACGGCGCGCGCGGGGCGTGGCCGAGACGGCCGTCGCCATACACCAGGCGCACGTCGCCGGCGCGCCAGCCGACCAGGTTGTCTCGCGCCTTGTCGTGCAGCGGTTTCAGCCGCTCGATCGACAGCACGCGGCTGCCCAGCAGCGCCAGCAGCGCGGTCTGGTAGCCGCAGCCGGTGCCGACTTCGAGCACGCGGCCCAGCGAGCCCGAGACACGCGCGTTGTCGCCATCGAACAGCAGCGTCAGCATGCGCGCCACCACCGAGGGTTTGGAGATCGTCTGCTGCAGGCCGATCGGCAAGCTGGTGTCTTCGTAGGCCTGGGCGGCCAAGGCGCTGTCGACGAAGAGGTGGCGCTGCACGGTGTTGAAGGCCTGCAGCACCGGCTCGCAGCGGATTCCGTCGGCGCGCAGCCGCTCGACCATGCGCGCCCGCACCGCCGACGAGTCGAGCCCGAGGCCGCTGCTGACGACGCGCCGGGCGGCGTCGGTCGTGGCCTCATGAAGGGGCCGCTGCGGTTGCTGCGGCCGCTGCACGCCGGTGGCGGCACGTGACGACGGGCTCAGACTGTCCAGACCGGCCGGGAAGCGCCCGCTGCGCGGTGGCCTGGTCATCGGGCTGCAGTCGGACTCAAGCCAGTCCGGCACCCAGGCGGGCCGCCCAGTCGCCGCGCGAGGCATGGTCGGTCAAGTCGACCTGCAGGGGCGTGATGGAGATGTTGCCGCCGGCCACGGCATGGAAGTCGGTGCCGGCGCCGGCTTCGCGCGCCTCACCGGCCGGGCCGATCCAGTACATGGGCTCGCCGCGCGGGCTGGTCTGGCAAATCACCGGCTCGCTGGAGTGGCGGCGGCCCAGGCGCGTCACGAGCCGGGGCAGGCTGGTGGCGTCGGCGCGGTTCGGAATGTTCACGTTGAGCAGCCAGTGGCCGCTGGGCAAACCGCCCGCCAGCACCTGGTCGATGATGGCGCGGGCGGCGGCGGCAGCGGCGTCGAGCTCGCCCCAGCCTTTTTCGGCCTGCGAGAAGGCGATGGCGGGGATACCGAACAGATAACCCTCCATCGCCGCGGCGACGGTGCCCGAATACAGCGTGTCGTCGCCCATGTTGGCGCCGTTGTTGATGCCCGACAGCACCAGATCGGGCCGCCGGGGCAGCAGGCCGGTGAGCGCGACGTGCACGCAGTCGGAAGGCGTGCCGTTGATGACGAGAAAGCCGCTGACATGCTCGCCGCGCGCCTCGAACATCGTCAGCGGCCGGCTCAGCGTCAGCGCGTTGGAGGTGCCGCTGGCGTTCTGCTCAGGTGCGATGACGTCGATGTGGCCGAGCCCGGCGCAGGCCTTGACGAGCGCGGCCAGGCCCGGTGCGAGGTAGCCGTCGTCGTTGGCGATCAGGATGTTCATGCTTCGATTGTAGGAGCCGCCACGCGGGCGACCCGGCGGGTGATGGCCGAAAGACAGCCGCGTCATGTCACTGCTTCGTATCATCGCGACCCGAACCCGCTGCGGAGAGCACCGATGAATGCCTGGCTTTGTGAAACCCTGGACGGCATCGCCGCAATGAAGTGGCGCGAACTGCCGACGCCCGAGCCCTTGCCCGGTGAAGTGCGCATCGCCATCAAGGCGGCCAGCCTGAACTTCCCCGACCTGCTGATCGTCGAAGGCAAGTACCAGTTCAAGCCGGCCCTGCCCTTCGTGCCGGGCGCCGAGTTCTCGGGCCTCGTAGACGCCGTCGGCGAGGGCGTCGGGCATCTGAAAGTGGGCGATCCGGTGGCCGCCATCGCCGGCACCGGCGGCTTCGCGACGCATGCCAGCGTGGACGCCACGCGCGTGCTGCCCTTGCCGCCGGGCTTCGCGCTCGACGACGCCGCCGCCTTCGCCTTCACCTACGGCACATCGCACCACGCGCTGATCGACCGCGCGGCCTTGCAGCCCGGCGAAACCGTGCTCGTGCTCGGCGCGGCAGGCGGCGTCGGCAGCTCCGCGCTGCAGATCGCCAAGGCGGCGGGTGCGCGTGTCATCGCGGCAACGTCGAGCGACGAGAAATGCGCCTTGTGCACCGCGCTGGGCGCCGACGCCACGCTGAACTACAGCACCGCCAACGTGCGCGAGGCACTGAAAGCGCTGACCGGCGGCAAGGGCCCCGACGTCGTCTACGACCCGGTGGGAGGCGACCTGGCCGAGCCGGTGTTCCGTTCGATCGCCTGGCGCGGCCGCTACCTTGTGGTGGGCTTCGCGCAGGGCGGCATCCCGGCGCTGCCCTGGAACCTGGCGCTGCTGAAGGGCGCTTCCATCGTCGGCGTGTTCTGGGGCGACTTCGTCAAGCGTGAACCCAAGGCCAGCGCCGCCGCGCTGGCGCAGCTGGCGAGGTGGTACGGCGAGGGCAAGATCAAGCCGGTGATCGACCAGCGACTGCCAATGAGCGAGTTGCCGGCGGCCTTCGAGCGCATGGGGCGGCGGCAGGTGATGGGCAAGATGGTGATGGTCAACGATTGACCTCATCGGCCGCTTTGACAGGTGGCGCCACCTGTCAAAGCTGCCAGTCGCGGAACAACGCATCTGCGCTAGCATGCCCTCAGCGAGGCAGAGGAGCCACCAATGACCGTCAAGGTCCTGATCCTGGAAGACAACCCGGTAGCCCGCAGCTTCCTGTGCCGGGTCGTGCGCGAGAGTTTCAGCGATGCCAACCTGATCACCGAGGCCGGTGACCTGGAAACCGCACGCCGCCACATCAACCTGACCGGCGGCGCCCGTGGGCTGCACGGCGTCGACCCCTTCAAGCTGATCCTGGTCGACCTGGAACTGCCTGACGGCAACGGCATGGAACTGCTGGCTGAACTGGCTCAGTACCCGGCCACGAAGATCGTCACCACGCTGTATTCGGACGATGACCACCTGTTCCCGGCGCTGCAATGCGGCGCCGATGGCTACCTGTTGAAGGAAGACCGCTTCGAGGTGCTGGTCGAGGAATTGCAGAAGATCGTGCGCGGCCAGCCGCCCCTGTCGCCGGCCATCGCGCGCCGCCTGCTCACGCATTTCCGGCAAGGTGTCGGCGGCGACAGCCAGGCACCCGACTCGGGCTTCATGAAGGCCACGGGCTTCACCAGCAGCCGCCCGGTGCCGATCGAGAAACAACCCGACCACGAACGCCTGACCCCGCGCGAGACGGAGGTACTGACATACCTCAGCAAGGGTTTCACGATCAAGGAAATCGCCAGCCTGATGGGCATCAAGTGGTTCACGGTGAACGACCACATCAAGTCGATCTACAAGAAGCTCAACGTCTCGAGCCGCGCCGAGGCCGCCGTGCTGGCCAGCAAGCAGGGGCTGGTGTGATCCGCCCGCTTCGCGCCGGATGCGCCGGCCACGTCGGCTAGCCGGCCACCCGGGCCATGGCCGAGCGTGTGGCCCACGACGGCGGCGCCGCCGACTCGAACTTCGACGCCAGCGGCTTCGAACATTCGCTGAACCCCGCCGCGCCCCGGCGCTGGACCGGCTGGCGGCGCAGCGCGCTGCTGGCGGCGGCGCTGCTGGCGGTTCTGAGCCTGCTCGTGCTGGCCCGCATGCTGGCCGGCACGGCCCATCTCGACGCCCAGTGGCAGGCCGCGCCGGCCGGCACGCTGACCCTGCTGTCATCGGACCAGGCCGCGCTGAACGTCATGGCCGGCCGCACGCTTGCCACCATCGCCGGCATCGACCTCGAGCCCTTCGAGGTCGATGCACTTGCGCTGCAACGCTCACCGCGCTGGCAGGTCGATGACCTGCGGCGGCGGCGGCAGATGGACTTGCAGGAACGATTGAGCCAGGCTTTTGCCACCGGCCGCGTGACGCTGCGCTTCACCGACGGCAGCCAGGTACTGGCGGCGACGCCGCCGCGTGGCGCGGCCGGCCTGGGTCTGCTGTTCTGGCCGCTGGCCGGGCTGGCGCTGCTGCTGGCCCTGACGGGAGTGGCGGTGCTGCTGGCGCGGCCACGCCTGGTCAACGCGCTCTACTTGGTGATGGCCTTCTGCCAGGCCGGCAACCTGCTGTTCATCGGCATCGAAACGCTGCAGGGCCTGGGCTTGCCGGCCGGGCTGAGCCGACACGAAATGCTGCTGCGGCTGGCCTTCGACGCCATCACTGCCGCCGCCGCGGTGCACGCCTTCGCCCTGCACCCCAGGCGGCTGCCCTCGGTCATGCCGGTGGTGACAACGGCCTGGGCCATCACCGCCCTGGTGGTGGCGCTGGCTGCGGCCGGCCGGCTGCCCTGGCTCTGGTGGTGGGCGCAGGGCCTGCCGCTCGCGCTGGGCGTGGCCGCGCTGCTGCTGCTGGGCGTCTCGCACCGCATCGAGCCACATCCCTTCGCCGCGCTGATGCGGCGCTTCGGCGTCATTGCAGCGGCCACCTATGCCCTGGTGAGCGTGGCGGTGGCCACCGCCGCCGAGCGGTCTGGCGTGGCGGACAACGTGGCCGTCATCGGCGCGGTGGTCTGGTACCTTTTTTTCGCGACCCTGCTGCTGCTGGTGCCGTTCCTGGCGCGTTCACGGCAGGCGCTGCGCGAATTCGCCATGCTGGCCGGCATCGGCACCGTGGCGGCCTCGTTGGGCCTGCTGTTCGTGGCGGTGTTCGAGGTCGGCCCCGCCGCGTCGCTGACGCTGGCGGTTTTCCTGGCGCTGGGCGTGTATGCCGTGGCGCGCCAGTGGATCCTCAACCATCTGGTCGGCCGCAGCGCGCTCAGCACCGAGCGCACCTTCGAACAGTTCCACACGACCGCGCGCGCCGTGCAGGAGCAACCCGAACGCCACGCCGAGTTGCTGGCCCAGCTCCTGCGCGAGCTCTTCGAACCGTCGGAGGTGCTGACGCTCGACCGCGGCGCCGACAGGGCCCGCGTGGTGGGCGCCGGCTCGGCGCTGCTGGTGCCGGTGCGCGGCGGCGACGTTGAGAGCACGCTGCCGCCGGCCCTGATGCTGCGCTTGGCGCGCCGAGGCCAGCGGCTGTTCACGCTGGAAGACGCGCGGCTGGCCGAGCGCGTGGTCGAACAGCTGAAACGCGCCGTGGCCTACGACCGTGCGGTGGAACGTGGCCGCAACGAAGAACGGCTGCGCATCGCGCAGGACCTGCACGACGACATCGGCGCCCGTTTGCTCACGCTGATGTACCAGGCGCAGAGCCGCGAGATGGAAGACTACATCCGCAACACCCTGAAGGACCTGAAGACACTCACGCGCGGCCTGGCCAGCACCGACCACCGCTTGTCGCACGCCGCCGGCGAGTGGAAGGCCGACATCAGCCAGCGCCTGACGGTCGCCCAGGTGCAGCTGAACTGGTCTTTCAACTTCGACCAGGACCAGCGGCTGAGCATGGCGCAATGGTCGGCGTTGACGCGGGTGCTCAGGGAACTCGTCAGCAACACCCTGCAGCACGCGATGGCCAGCCGCGTCGATGTGAATTTCAGCCTGCAGCGCCAGCGGCTCAGTCTGACGGTGGCTGACGACGGCATCGGACGCGCGCCCGACAACTGGGCGCACGGTCTGGGCCTCGGCGGGGTGCGCAAGCGCGTCAAGCTGCTGGGCGGCGAGGTGCGCTGGCGCGACAACGACAAGGCAGGCATCGTCTGCGAGGTGACGGTGGCGGAGTTCGGCTCCCGCCGCTGAAAGCGGCGGTTTCAGGGCGGCAGGGCCAGACCTTCCAGCACGGTGATGGTCGTCACCACATCGATCGGGCTGGCCCCGGCCCGCCGCCGGGCTGCGGAAAAACGGTCAGATGCGCGCCAGTCCCAGCAGGTGGGCCATGTCCTTGAAGAAGATGCGCACCTGCTGCATCGGCTTTTTGCGCGTCAGCTTCTTGTTCATGTACGACTCGAAGGTCATCTGCTGGACGTCCTTGTCCTTGCAGATGCTGACGAAGCGCTCGCGCCGCTTGTCGTTGGTGTACCAGAAGCGCTGCATGATGCCGAGCACCAGGAACACCGTGCCGTGCTCCTTCATGAAACGCTTGCGCGCATGCGCCAGTGAACGGCCCTTGCCGGTGACCAGCAACTGCTCGACTGCCTCTGCGGCCACGCGGCCGCCGAACATCGCGTAGTAGATGCCCTCGCCCGAGGCGGGCGCCACGACGCCGGCGGCGTCGCCGGCCAGCACCACGTCCCGACCGTTGTCCCATCGCTTCAACGGCTTCATCGGCAGCGGCGCGCCCTCGCGGCGCAGCGTCTCGGTGCCTTGCAGGCCCGCAGCCTCGCGCAGCTGGCTGGTGGCATTGCGCAGGGAAAAGCCCTTGTCGGCGCTGCCTGTGCCGATGCTCAGCGTGTCGCCGTGCGGAAACACCCAGCCGTAGAAGTCGGGGCTGACGGTGCCGCGGTAATAGACGTCGCAGCGGCTGCCGTCGTAGCCCGGCGGAGGCTCGGCCGGAGCGCGCACGATCTCGTGATAGGCAAAGACGCAGGCCACGTTTTCCGCCCCGGGCACGGCATCGCGCGCCACGCCGGAGCGCGCGCCGTCAGCGCCGATCACGGCGCGGGCGCGCACGGCTGTGGCCACGCCTTCGCCACGCGCCCCCGGCTCGCGGGCCAGGTAGTGCACGACCGCGGTGCCGTCGTCGTCACGGCCCAGCTTGTCGAAGGTGCCGGTGCGGCGCTCGGCGCCGCCGGCGGCCGCGCGCACGCGCAGCCACTCATCGAACTGGTCGCGGTCGACCATGCCGACAAAACCGTTCTCAATGGGGATATCGACCTTGACATCGCCCGGCGACACCATGCGAGCCGAACGCGCCTTCGCCACGAGCAGTTCGTCCGGGATCTCGAAGTCCTTGATCAACCGCGGCGGGATGGCGCCGCCGCAGGGCTTGATGCGCCCCGCCCGGTCCAGCAGCAGCACCTTGCGGCCCAGCCGCGCCAGGTCTTCGGCGGCAGTGGCGCCGGCCGGGCCGCCACCGACCACCACCACATCGAAGGTTTCATTCGTTTGCATCACTCGCTACTCCTGAGTATTCAACGTCCATCGAAACCCGCCACGGCAGGCTTGTGCAAAGCATGCCGCGGCGACCGGGCGCGTGCAGCGCCTGCCTCGGCATCGGCACCCTGGGGCGCCCGGTCGACGCGCGCAGCCAACAAGGCGGCTACCACGAACAGCAGCGCCTCCAGGCCGAAGACGGTGGCGTAGGCCGCCCCGGTCGAACCGATCAGCCAGTGCGCCAGGTCGCTGGCGCCGGTGCCGAGCAGGCCGCCGAAACCGAAGGCGATCGCCTGCGCGGCGCCCCACAGGCCCATGCGCACGCCCTCGCGGCCCGCCGCGCCCTCGCCGGCCAGCCGCATCATCGAGGCGATGGCGGCAATCGAAAACGCTCCGTTGGCCGCGCCCAGCAGGAACACGTTGGCCTGCAGCGGCCAGCCCGGGCCGACCTGTCCGGCCACCACCAGCCCGGCCAGCGCGAGCGCTGAAGCCAGGCAGCCGCCGATGGCCCAGAACCTCAGCGAGCCGAAACGCCGGCCGGCCAGTCCCGAGCCCGCGAGCGCCACCAGCATCATGCCGAGCAGCACGCCGCCGTTCTGCACGCCCGACAGCGTCGTGGTCTGCCCGGGCGTCCAGCCGAACACGGCACCGGCGAAGGGCTCGAGGATCAGGTCCTGCGCGCTGAAAGCCACCATCGAGATGAAGACGAAAACCGTGAAGCGGCGCGCCGCCGGCTCGGCCCAGACCTCGGCCAGCGCGACACGGAAGCGCGGGGCAGCGGCCGGGCTGTCGTCACCTCTCGTGCTGCCCGGGCCCTCCAGCCCGTGCATGGCCAGCACGGCCAGGACGAAGGCCAGTGCCGCCACTGCCGCCACCACGGCCACCAGACGCGCGCCGGAATAGGGGTCGAGCAGCTTGCCCGCCATGCCGGCGGTGACCGCGAAGCCGACGATCATCATCATCCATACCAGCGTGGCCGCGGGGGCGCGCCGCGCTGGCGCCACCCGCTTGGCCAGCAACACCAGCAAGGACGTGCCCGCCGCGCTGACGCCGAAGCCGATGGCGATGAAGCTCACCACCGCCAGCGCGATGCCGGACCAGCGCTCGGTGGCCATCCAGGCCACGGCCAGCGCGGCGCCCGCGCCGCCGAGCGCCAGCAAGCCCATGCCGCCGATGATCCAGGGCGTGCGGCGGCCCCCCGTGTCCGATCCGAACCCCATGCGCGGCCGCGCCAGTTGCACCAGATAGTGCAGCGCCACCAGCAGGCCGGGCAGCAAAGCCGGCAGCGCCAGTTCAACGACCATCACGCGGTTCAGGGTCGATGTCGTCAGCACCACGATGGCGCCGATGGCCGCCTGCACCAGGCCGATGCGGGCGATGGCCAGCCAGCCGAAGTCGGCGGCCGTGGATGCTTCAACAGCGGACTTCACAGCGCCGCCTGTGAGCGCAGCGCGAAGGCGCTGACCATCATGCCGGCGACGAACAGAGGGACACCGAAGCCGCTGTAGTAGAGCGCTCGCTCGACCGGCTTGAAGATGAACCAGCGCATCATCACACCCTGGCCGACGAGCAAGGCGGCCACCGCCAGCGCGTGCCAGGGTGCATCCCAGTTCAGCAGCAAAGCGATGACGACCACCTGCGGCAGCGCCATCACGACACTAGACACCACCGCTGCGCGTTCGGCGCCGAGTTGCACGGGGAGCGAACGGATGCCCATCAGTCGGTCGCCCGCCATCGCCTTGAAATCGTTCAGGGCCATGATCCCCAGCGCGCCCAGGCTGTACAGCGCGGCGAGCAGCAATGAAGACGCTGACGGCATGGCGCCGCCGGCCATCACCGCAGCGCCCGTGACCCAGGCCAGGCCTTCATACGACAAGCCGCAGGCGGCGCAGCCAAGCCAGCCGTTCTGCTTCAGGCGCAGCGGCGGCGCGCTGTAGATCCAGGCCAGCAGCAGGCCCGCGACCGCCGCTGCGAAACCCCATGGCCCGAGTGCCGTGGCCACCAGCAGCGACACGCAGGTCCAGCCGATGGCGATGAACAGGCCCCAGCGGCCTGGAATGCGGCCAGAGGGTATGGGCCGCTGAGGCTCATTGATGGCGTCGACTTCGCGGTCGTACCAGTCGTTGACGGCCTGGCTGGTAGCACACACCAGCGGGCCTGCAAGCAGCACGCCTACCAGCGCAATCCACCATTTGCCGGTCATCGGCACACCGGAGGCGACGACACCGCAGGCAAACGCCCACATCGGCGGGAACCAGGTGATCGGCTTGAAAAGCTCAGCCACGGCGCGCCACTCGGGCAATGCCCTGGAGGCGGCGGTGGCGGTCGATGTCATTTGGATATATTGCCGTTGACAACGATTCGTGTCAATCAGCATTGACACTTTTTACCCGTCGAACGCAGCTTTTGACCCTGCATGGAAATCCGCCCCGCACATGCCCTGCCGAGGCAAATCGCCCAGGCTGATGCAGACCGCCGACACCGCGCTCGATGCGGAAAAGCCCGTCAAATACCGACGCGCCGCTCGAGTTGTTGACCGGCGGCGGTGCTGGTCGGGCCTGGCAACCGCCGGGCGGCGCCTACTTTTCGGCGCTGTCCTCGCCCAGGTTGCCCAGCCCGTAGCGCCGCAGCTTGACATACAGGCTCTGCCTCGACAGGCCCAGCATCTCGGCGGCCGAGGCGCGGTTGTCGCGCGTCAGTTCGAGCGCGGCTTCGATGCACAGCTGTTCAATGAGGTCCGTCGTCTCGCCGACGATGTCCTTCATCGGCACGCGTCCCACGAGTTCGGTAAGCTGGCTCACGGAGCGCGGCAGTTCACGACCCGGCCGCGGCTCGGCACTGAGGCGCCGACCGATGTCCCGGATGGTGAAACCGAGGAAAGGATGGTCACCGTGCGGCACCATGGCTGCCGAGATTTCGACCTCGGTGACGGCGCCGTACTCGCCGCGCAAGGTGGTCGCGAACAAACGCACCGCCCCGCGCTGGCGCAGGTTGGAGATCAGCACGCTGAGGTCGACACCGGTGCGGCCGAGCCAGCGATCCAGCGTTTCGCCGCGCACCTGCTCTTCGGTGGTGAGTTGCGCCAGTTCGATGAACGCCATGTTGGCAGACATCACGCGGCCTTCGAGGTCGGTGATGACCAGGCAGTCGGGCGCGTTCAGAACCAGTTGCAGGAGCATCGAGTTCGTGCTGGGGGCGGCGTCCGCCAGCATTTGTTGCCGCACCCGGCTCAGGCGGACGAGAAAGTGCGACACCCGGTCCTGCCGGTAGGTCGACACGGCGGCCAGCACTTCTCCGCTGGCGTCTGCCAGTTCGGCCCGGCATTCGTCGGCGCGGCCAGTGGCACGCACGCCGGCCAGGAGGTTGTTCAACGCCTCGGCGCCCGACGCGTCCATGCCATATGGGAATGGCTGGCCGACCAGGCTGGTGGTGACACCGTCGCCCAGCAGGCGCGCCGCCGCCGGGTTGGCTTCCAGAATCTTCTGCGTCGTGGCGTCGATCACCAGCACCGCTTCAGCCCCCACCTGGAACAGGTGCCGGTAGCGGGTCTCGGCATGACGGAACTTCCAGTAGTCGCGCTCGACGGCCTGCTGCGCTTCGACGAGGCGCTGCTGCAGCACGAAGGTCGGCCGAAGGTCGCGGCCGAAAGCCACTGCCTGGCCAGGGACGTCACCACGGCCTTCCTGTTCGACCGGTACAGCGGAGTAAAGCAGCGGCAGTTCACGGCCACTCGGCAGCACGTGGTTGACCTGGCGCCATCGCGGTTTGCCGGTTCCCGTTCCAGCCTCACTCAGCAGCGACTCGATCTTCGCGCGGCTGTCGGCCGTGACCGTGTCCACCCAGGCCTGACCCAGCCAGCCGGCACAGTCTTCCTGCGACATCTCATCGCTGCCGGTGGCCATGTCGCGAATGACTCCTTCGCCGTCGATGATGAGAGCGATGTCACTGGCGGCCGACAAAAGCATACCGGCCGTTTCGGCAGACAAGGCGCCGAGCGTGGATTCCGGTTGTGCGAACGGTCTCATCCGAGAACCGCCTTTCAGCGAAAGACTACGTTGAGGGAAACTGCTGCGGAGAAGATCATTGCGCCGCAGGGCCCTTGCGGTCTTTAAAGGCGACGGGCGCGGGAACCCAGCAGGCCCTCGGCCACGTCGGGCGCCCGCCTGCCGTCCGGCGCGGTGGCATCGGCGCCGACCTCTGCGGCGCGCTCCGGATACACCGCGAAAACCGGGCCGCCTACAAGCACCCCGATGGCCCGGTTGCGTGACGCACCACGAAGCGCTGTGATGCCTGATTTGAGCCAGTCCAGGCGAGCCTCGACACCGACCGAAATACCGACCACGTCGTACCACTCGTTACGCACCACTGCGGCCGCATCCAGACCGTCTTCGCCGTCGGCACCCACCACTTCCCAGCCAGCGCGGCGAAAGAACTCCGCCACGATGGAAAGGCCAAAAGTGTGCTGCTCGCCAGGCGCCGGAATCAACAAGATGCGCCGGCCATCGCCCGGCGCGTCGACTTCGTTGCCGAAACTCTGGCTCATGCCGCGCATCAAGCGCTGCAGACGGCCGATGGCCACCGTGACGTCACTGAAAGAAGTCAGGTCTTCATCCCAACGGCGGCCCAGTTCACGTGCCGCCGGCGTCAGCAGTTCGAGGTAGACGTTCTCCACCGAGACACCGCGGGCCAGCAAGCGCTCGATCAGATCCGTGTAACCGGCTTCATGGTCTGCCAGCACGAGTTCCACGAAGTCCAGAACCTCAGCGGCCGAGGGCCGGGAATCCGATGTTGGTGGGGGCTCGGGCAACACCGACGGAGCAGGCTGATGGGCGCGCACCAGACGCGGAATGATTTCGGCCTCGATCGTGCGGACGATGTGCGAGATTCGCTCCTGGGCCGACGGTGGGCGCTGCCCAACCACACCCGGCAGGTCAAACAGCAGACTGGGCAACCCGCAGCCGTCAACATCGACGGGAAGCAGGGAAATGGGCTGAGACATCCGATCCATGAAGCGCCTCCTCAGAACGCGCCGAAGACCCCGTGCACGTTCCCGTGACTTCATGACTGGAAAGCCCATGATCACCTGGTTCGCGAGGGAAAAGCGTCCGGAGTGCGGCAGATGCACTTCCGAAGCCGTTTCCCATCTTCGACTCGACGCGACTTTCAAGTCCCCCCCTTTCAGCGTCAAGCCATCGTTAACCCGACACGCTGCTGAGGTTAGTGTCAGCTTTGCTTGACGTCAACCCCTGTTGACATCAATCGGGTGGGAGTCTAGATTCGAGATATGGGCAGACCAGAGATCACTTCCATTACGGAGCCGCGCGCTTTTGCCGCCGGCAAACCACGCGCTGCGCTCTACACGGCCGAAGAGCGCGTGCGGCGCGACAACACCGTCTGGACGCTGGTGCAGGGCATCCTGGCCCCGGTGCAGTTCCTGGTGTTCATCGTCAGTCTGGTGCTGGTGATTCGCTTCCTGCTCACCGGCGAGGGTCACGACGCCGCCACCTGGTCCGTGGTGGTGAAGACTTTTACGCTGTACACCATCATGGTGACCGGCTGTATCTGGGAGAAGGTGGTTTTCGACGCCTGGTTGTTCGCCCCGGCTTTCTACTGGGAGGACGTCTTCAGCATGCTCGTGCTGGCTCTGCACACCGCCTACCTGCTGGCGCTGGTGACCGGCTGGCTCGACGCCCGCCAGCAGATGCTGCTGGCCCTGGCCGCCTACGCCACCTATGTGATCAACGCCACTCAGTTCATCCTGAAGCTGCGCGCGGCGCGGCTCGACCAGGCCCGCCAGTCACTGCAAGGCGGCATCCCGGCATGAACGCGGTGATCGACATCCGGCCGGCGGCATCCGAGGGCTGCTCCGACGCGCCCGTGTTGCGCGAGCGCGGCCAGCGGGAAGTGTTCTGCGGCCTCACGGGCATCATCTGGCTGCACCGCAAGATCCAGGACGCGTTCTTTCTCGTTATCGGCTCGCGCACCTGCGCCCACCTTCTGCAGTCGGCGGCCGGTGTGATGATCTTCGCCGAGCCACGTTTCGCCACCGCCATCATCGACGAGCGCGATCTCGCCGGCCTGGCCGACGCGAACGAGGAACTCGACCGCGTGGTGACGCGCCTGCTGGAACGTCGGCCCGACATCCGCATGCTGTTCCTGGTGGGGTCATGCCCATCGGAAGTCATCAAACTCGATCTCTCGCGCGCCGCAGCCCGCTTGTCGAAGAGTTTTTCGCCGCAGGTCCGCATCCTGAACTACTCCGGCAGCGGCATAGAGACCACCTTCACGCAAGGGGAAGACGCCTGCCTGGCCTCGCTGGTGCCCGAATTGCCGGCAGCTGGAATGAACGAAGCCCCCTCGCTGATGGTGGTCGGCGCGCTGGCCGATGTCGTCGAAGACCAGTTTCGCCGCCTGTTCGATGAAATGGGTGTCGGCCCGCTGCAGTTCTTCCCGCCGCGCCGTTCCACCGAGTTGCCGACGGTCGGGCCGAACACGCGCTTCCTGCTCGCCCAGCCCTTTCTCGCCGACACCGCGCGTGCGCTCGAAGAGCGCGGTGCCCGGCGCTTGCCGGCCGCGTTCCCGCTCGGCGCCGAGGGCACGACACTCTGGCTGCGGGCCGCGGCCGAGGCGTTCGGCGTCCCGGCGGAACGCTTCGAAAGCGTGGTCGCGCCGAAGCGCGAACGTGCCCAGCGCGCACTGGCCCGCCACCGCACGCAACTCGCCGGCAAGCGCATCTTCTTCTTCCCCGATTCGCAGCTCGAACTGCCGCTGGCGCGTTTCCTGTCACGTGAACTCGGCATGGCGCTCACCGAGGTCGGCACGCCCTTCCTGCACCGCCAGCACATGGCGCAGGAACTCGCCTTGCTGCCCGCAGGCACCATTTTGTCTGAAGGCCAGGACGTCGACCGCCAGCTCGACCGCTGCCGCGCCGCCCAGCCCGACATCGTGGTCTGCGGCCTCGGCCTGGCCAACCCTCTGGAGAGCGAGGGGCTGACCACCAAGTGGGCGATCGAACTCGTGTTCACGCCGATCCAGGGTTACGACCAGGCGGCCGATCTGGCCGAACTGTTCACCCGACCGCTGCTGCGCCGAATGAAGCTGGTGGCCTGATGACCCGCCGTCAAGCTCACTTCGTTCGTTGCCCCCGGAGGACTTCAGTGCCTCCCCGCTGCTGTCTCTGCTACGTATTGCTATCTGCAGGGCGCTCAGTGCCCTTCGGGCGACCGGGCGAGCGCTGACATGCAGCTCACCCTCTGGACCTACGAAGGCCCACCGCACGTTGGCGCCATGCGCGTGGCCACCGCGATGGAGGACGTGCACTACGTGCTGCACGCGCCGCAGGGCGACACCTACGCCGACCTGCTTTTCACGATGATCGAGCGCCTGCCCAAGCGACCGCCGGTCACCTACACGACCTTCCAGGCGCGCGACCTCGGCGGCGACACCGCCGAGCTCTTCAAGACCGCCGCCGCGAAGGCCTTCGAACGTTTCAAGCCGAAGGCCATGTTGGTCGGCTCGTCCTGCACGGCCGAACTCATCCAGGACGACCCGGGCGGCCTGGCGCGCGCACTGGCGCTGCCGATCCCGGTCATTCCTTTGGAACTGCCCTCGTACCAGAAGAAGGAAAATTGGGGAGCCTCGGAAACTTTCTACCAGATGGTGCGTGCGCTGGCCGGCCCGAACGTGCCGGCGCCAGGCGCCGTGCGGCAAGCTCGCACCGAAGGCCAGCGTCCGCGCTGCAACCTGCTCGGCCCCACCGCACTGGGCTTCCGTCATCGCGACGACGTGCAGGAGATCAGCGGCCTGCTGGCCCAACTCGGCATCGACGTGCACGTGGTGGCACCGCTGGGCGCCACGCCCGACGATCTGGCTGGCCTCGGCGACGCCGACTTCAATGTCGTGCTGTACCCGGAAATCGGCGCCAGCACCGCAGGTTGGCTGCAGCGCCAGTTCGGCCAGCCGCACACGCGCACCGTGCCCATCGGAGCGGGCGCGACGCGGGAATTCATCGCAGAAGTGCTGGCGCTTGCCGGCCTGCCCGCCGACACCGCGCTGCCTGATTCGGCCTCGCATTCACCCTGGTATGCGCGCTCGGTCGATTCCACCTACCTCACCGGCAAGCGTGTGTTCGTTTTTGGAGACGCCACTCACGCCATTGCCGCCGCCCGCGTGGCGCAGCAGGAATTCGGCTTCACGGTGGTCGGCCTGGGTACCTACAGCCGCGAATTCGCCCGTGACGTGCGGGAAGCCGCCAAGCTCTACGGCGTCGAAGCGCTGATCACCGACGACTACCTGGACGTCGAGGCCAAGGTCGCAGAACTGCAGGTCGAACTGGTGCTGGGCACGCAGATGGAACGTCACATCGCCAAGCGGCTGGGCGTGCCCTGCGCGGTGATCTCGGCTCCGGTGCACGTGCAGGACTTTCCCGCGCGCTACTCGCCGCAGATGGGTTTCGAAGGCGCGAACGTGCTTTTCGACACCTGGGTGCACCCGCTGATGATGGGTCTGGAAGAGCACCTGCTGACGATGTTCCGCGGCGACTTCGAGTTCCACGACGGCGCGGCAGCCTCGCATCTCGGGCGCAGCGGCGGCCCGGCCGCAGTGACTGCCCCTGCGGCGCCCGCCGTCGATCCCGTGGCTGTTGTGCAAGCGTCCGCTGAACCGAAGCCTGCGGAGACCGCCACAAGCAACGTCATCGCCATCGCCGACTGGGCGCCCGACGCACAGAAAGAACTGCAGAAGATTCCATTTTTCGTGCGCGGCAAGGCCCGGCGCAACACAGAAAAGTTCGCAGCCGAGCACGGCGTGGCGACGATCACCGTGGACACCCTGTATGACGCAAAAGCCCACTTCGGACGCTAGCCCGGCAATGTCGGCAGCACCGCTGCCGATCCATGTCGTCATCGTCACGATGGACACTCACCTGGCAAGCGCCACCGAACGTGCTCGCCCGACTCTCGCACGCGAGTTCCCGGGCCTGAGCATCAGCTATCACGCGGCTTCAGAGTACGCAGGCAACGAGCGCGCCATCGCCCGTGTGAAGGCCGATATCGCGCAGGCCGACATCATCGTCGCCGGCATGCTGTTCCTGGAAGACCACTTCCTGCCCATCATCGACGACCTGCGGGCGCGCCGGGACAATTGCGACGCGCTGATCTGCATGGCCTCTGCGGCCGAAGTCGTCAAGCTCACGCGTCTCGGCCACTTCGACATGGACAAGCCAGCCAGCGGGCCGATGGCGCTGCTGAAGAAGCTGCGCGGCAACAAGGAAAAGGCCGCCACCGGCGGCGCCGCGCAGATGAAGATGCTGCGCCGCCTGCCGCAGATGCTGCGCTTCATCCCCGGCACCGCGCAGGACGTGCGTGCCTACTTCATCACCCTGCAGTACTGGCTCGGCGGTTCAGACGAGAACATGCTCAACCTGGTTCGCCATGTCATCGACCGCGGCGCCGCCGGCCCGCGCCGCTCTCTGCGCGGCCTGGTCAGGGTGCAGGCACCCGTCGACTACCCGGACATCGGCGTCTACCACCCGCGCCTGGCAGGTCGCCTGTCGGACGATGCAACCGCGCTGCCGCTGCCTCCCGGGCGCGAAGTGCGCGGCACGGTGGGCGTGTTGCTGCTGCGTTCCTACCTGCTGTCGAGCAACGCAGGCCACTACGACGGCGTCATCGCGGCGCTGGAAGCACGCGGCCTGCGTGTCGTGCCGGCCTTCGCGGCGGGGCTAGATTCACGGCCTGCGATCGAACAGTTCTTCATCGAGGACGGCCGCGTGGTGGTCGACGCCGTGGTCTCGCTGACGGGCTTCTCCCTGGTCGGCGGCCCGGCCTACAACGACGCCAAAGCCGCCGAAGACATCCTGTCACGGCTCGACGTGCCCTACGTGGCCGCGCACCCGGTGGAGTTCCAGAGCCTCGATCAATGGGGCGGGTCGGATCGCGGCCTGCTGCCGGTCGAAAGCACCATCATGGTGGCCATCCCCGAGCTCGACGGCGCTACCAGCCCGATCGTCTTCGGTGGGCGCCCGGGCGCCGCCGGCGTCACCTGCGCGGGCTGCCACCACGCCTGCACCTTCAAGGCCACGGACAGCGCGCAGGACATGCACACCTGCCCCGAGCGCGCGTTGATGCTGGCCGCGCGCATCGACAAGCTGGTGGCGCTGAAACGCGGTGAACGTGCGCAGCGCAAGGTGGCCGTGGTGATCTTCAACTTCCCGCCGAATGCGGGCAACGTGGGCAGCGCCGCCTACCTGTCGGTCTTCGAGTCGATGTTCCACACCCTGGGCGCGATGCGGGCTCAGGGCTATACGGTGGACATGCCGGAAAGCGTCGACGCACTGCGCGACGCAGTGCTGCACGGCAATGCCGTCCAGCATGGCGCCGACGCCAACGTGCATACCCTGATCGCCACCGACGATCATGTCAGGCGCGAGACCTGGCTGGGGGAGATCGAAGCGCAATGGGGCCCGGCGCCGGGCCGCCAGCTCAGCAACGGCAGTGCCATCATGGTGCTCGGCAAGCAATTCGGCAATGTGCTGATCGCCGTCCAGCCTTCGTTCGGCTATGAAGGCGATCCGATGCGCCTGCTGTTCGAAAAGGGCTTGGCACCGACGCACGCCTTTTCGGCCTTCTACCGCTACCTGCGCGAGGACTTCAAGGCAAATGCGGTGCTGCACTTCGGCACCCACGGCGCGCTCGAATTCATGCCCGGCAAACAGAGCGGCATGTCCGGCGCCTGCTGGCCCGACCGCCTCATCAACGACCTGCCGAACATCTACCTCTACGCATCGAACAACCCGTCGGAGGGCGCCATCGCGAAGCGCCGCTCGGGCGCCACGCTGATCAGCTATCTGACGCCGCCTGTCGCACAAGCAGGGCTGTACAAGGGCCTGAACGACCTCAAGGGCTCGGTGGAGCGCTGGCGAGCCATGGAGCCGATGGCCCGTGAGCGCGCCGAACTCGCCGTGTTGCTGCAATCACAAGCCGCCGAGCTCGACCTGGTTGCCGCCGAACCGCTGTGGGATGCCTCATTGCTTGGTGACGCCGACCACCGTGTCATGAAACTGGCCGAGCAGGTGCTGGAACTGGAGTACACCCTGATTCCGCACGGCCTGCACGTCACCGGCCGTGCGCCTTCAGCCGCCGAGCGGGTCGACATGCTGCTCGCTATGGCCGACGCCACGCACGGCCTGCAATTGCAGCGCGCCGGCATCGAAGCGCTGGTGGCTGGCCAAAGCATCGAACGTGCCTTGCCGCAGACCGGTCTGCCGCGTGACGACGCTTCGTTGGCCGTGATGGCCGAGCTGGCGGACGCCAGCGCGATGCTGGCTGTGGACACCGAAGTGGCGGCATTGCTGCACGCACTCGACGGTGGCTTCATCCGCCCGGCGCCGGGTGGCGACATCCTGCGCACGCCGGCCGTGCTGCCCACAGGCCGCAACATCCACGGCTTCGATCCTTTCCGCATCCCCAGCAGTTTTGCTGTCAAGGACGGCGCGCAGCAGGCCCAGCGCCTGATCGACCGCTACGTGGCAGACGGCCATCCGCTGCCGGAGTCGGTGGCGATGGTGCTCTGGGGCAGCGACAACCTGAAGAACGAAGGCTCGCCTATCGCGCAGTGCCTGGCGCTGATGGGCGCGCTGCCGCGCTTCGACAGCTACGGCCGCATAGCCGGCGCCACGCTGATCCCGCTTGCCACTCTGGGCAGGCCGCGCATCGACGTCGTCATCACGCTATCGGGCATCTTCCGCGACCTGATGCCGCTGCAGATCAAGCTGCTCGCAGAAGCGGCATTCCTGGCCGCCTCGGCGGCCGACGAACCCGTCGAGATGAACTGGATCCGCAAGCACGCGCTGGCGTACCAGCTGGAACATGGCTGCACACTGGAGATCGCTTCCTTGCGTGTGTATGGCAATGCCGAAGGCGCTTACGGGTCCAACGTCAACAACCTCGTCGAAAGCAGCAAATGGACCGATGAAGGCGAGCTGGCCGAAACCTACACGCGCCGCAAGGGTTTCGCCTACGGCCGCACCGGCCGCGCCGTGCAGCAGACCGCTTTGCTGCAAAGCGCGCTGGCCGACGTGCAGCTGACCTATCAGAACCTCGACTCGGTCGAACTCGGCGTGACCACTGTCGACAACTACTTCGACACGCTGGGCGGAATCACCCAAGCCGTCAAGGTGGCCAAGGGCGGCAAGACGCCGCCGGTCTACATCGGTGACCAGACCAAGGGTGATGGCGCGGTGCGCTCGCTGCAAGAGCAGGTAGCGCTCGAAACACGCACCCGCATGCTGAACCCGAAGTGGTACGAGGGCATGCTGGAACACGGCTACGAAGGCGTGCGCCAGATCGAGGTGCATGTCACCAACACGATGGGCTGGTCGGCCACCACGGGGCAGGTGCAGCCCTGGGTCTACAAGCAGCTCACCGAGACTTTCATGCTCGACCCCGAGATGCGTGAGCGTCTGGCGCGGCTGAATCCCACCGCGTCGGCGCGTGTCGCCAACCGTTTGATAGAAGCTTCCGAGCGTAATTACTGGCAGCCAGACGCTGCCATGCTCGAAGCCCTGAAACGTGCCGGCGATGAGCTGGAAGACCGCCTCGAAGGCGTATACGAAGGAAGTCCGGCATGAATACCTCCACCATCTCGCCCAACGCCATCCGGCGTGGCCCGGGCGGCCGACCTGACGGTGAGGGCAGCGTGCAGGTGCAACTCGATCCGAGCCTGAAGATCGGCACCGCCAAGGTGTTCGCCATCTACGGCAAGGGCGGCATCGGCAAGAGCACGACTTCGAGCAACCTCAGCGTGGCATTTTCGAAGCTCGGCAAGCGGGTGCTGCAGATCGGCTGCGACCCCAAGCACGACTCGACCTTCACGCTGACCAAGAAGATGATGCCCACCGTCATCGACGTGCTGGAAACCGTCGACTTCCACCCCGAGGAACTACGGGTGGAAGACTTCGTTTATCCCGGCTACAACGGTGTCATGTGCGTGGAAGCCGGCGGCCCGCCGGCGGGCACAGGCTGCGGTGGTTATGTGGTCGGCCAGACGGTCAAGCTGTTGAAAGAGCACCATCTGCTCGAAGAGACCGATGTCGTCATCTTCGACGTGCTGGGCGATGTGGTGTGTGGTGGTTTCGCCGCCCCGCTGCAGCACGCCGACCGCGCATTGATCGTTACCGCCAACGACTTCGATTCGATCTTCGCGATGAACCGCATCGTGCAGGCGATCGGCGCCAAGGCGAAGAACTACAACGTGCGCCTCGGCGGCGTGATCGCCAACCGATCCGACGAAACCGATCAGATCGACAAGTACAACGAACGGGTCGGCCTGCAGACCATGGCGCGCTTTCCGTCGCTTGACGTCATCCGCCGCAGCCGCCTCAAGAAGAGCACGTTGTTCGAAATGGAAGAAACGCCGGAACTGAAGGCCGTGACCGACGAGTACATGCGGTTGGCCGCCAAGCTGTGGCTGGGCGTAGAGCCCCTGATCTGCGACCCGATGAAAGATCGCGATATCTTCGATTTGCTCGGCTTCGATTGACTTGCACCTTCGATGAGTGAACCAGCAATGGACAGCGCCACCTACACCACCCGCCGCGCGGAGATCGAGAACTACTTCGACCGCACCGCCGTCGCGGCCTGGGCCAAGTTGACCAGCAACGCCCCGGTCGGCCGCATCCGCGCCACCGTGCGCGCCGGACGTGACCGCATGCGCGCCACCCTCCTGTCATGGTTGCCGGCCGACCTCAGCGGCCGGCGGCTTCTCGACGCCGGTTGCGGCACGGGCGCGCTGGCGATCGAAGCCGCTCGCCGCGGCGCCGAGGTGGTGGCGATCGACCTCTCGCCGACCCTCGTCGAGCTGGCGCGTGAGCGGCTGCCAGCCGACCTGGGCGGCGGCAGCATCGACTTCCGCAGTGGCGACATGCTGGCCCCGGAACTGGGCCGCTTCGATCACGTGGTGGCGATGGACTCCATCATCCACTACGGCACAGACGATGCAGTGCAGGCTCTGTCGCGGCTGGCCGATCGCACCTCGGGCTCGATGGTCTTCACCTTCGCGCCACGCACGCCATTGCTCGCCACGATGATCTCCGTCGGCCGCCTGTTCCCGCGCGGCGACCGCGCGCCATGGCTCAACCCGATGGCTGCCGACACGCTGAACACGATGATGCGGCGCGACACCGTGCTGCAGCATTGGCAGGCCGGCCGCACCCAACGCATCTCCAGCGGCTTCTACAAGTCGCAGGCGCTGGAGTGGAAGCGCACATGACGCGCAAGATGTTCAGCAAGGTTGCCAAAAGCCTGCCGGCTGAATGGATGCCGTTCGCCGACGTGGCGAGCGACGACCTGCCGCTGCGGCGGCTGCTGCGCCTGTCGCTGTTCAAGGTGACCATGGGCATGACCACCGCGTTGATGGTCGGCACGCTGAACCGGGTGATGATCGTCGAGCTCGGCCTGGCGGCCTGGCTGGTGTCGTTGATGGTCGCACTGCCGATGCTGGTGGCGCCGTTTCGTGCTGCCGCCGGTTACCAGTCCGACATCCACCGTTCAGCCTTCGGCTGGCGCCGTGTGCCCTTCATGTGGGCCGGCACCTTGCTGCAGTTCTTCGGCCTGGCAGTCATGCCGTTTGCGCTGCTCGTGATGTCTGGTGGCAATGCCGTGCCGGTTCCCGACTGGTTTGGTCCCGCCGCCGCGGCGGTGTCGTTCTTGATGGTCGGTGCCGGCCTGCAGACATCACAGACGGCCGGGCTGGCACTGGCCACCGACCAGGCCAGCGAAACAACCCGTCCCCGCGTCGTAGCGCTGATGTACATCATGCTGCTGCTCGGCGCAGTCGTCGGCAGCCTGGTTTTCAGCCTGCTGCTCGCCGACTTCTCGCCCCAGCGCCTGGTGCAGACGGTACAAGGCTTTGCTCTCGTCGTGCTTGTCCTCAACTGCATCGCGCTGTGGAAGCAGGAACCACGCAACCCGGCAAGAGTGGCCGCCATGAGAACCGCTCCCAAGCCCGAGCCGTTTCGTGCGGTGTGGTCGCGCTTCGTCGCCAACCGGCGGGCGCGGCGTTTCCTGTGGGCCACCGGTCTGGGCTCCCTGGCCTTCAACATGCAGGACATCATTCTCGAGCCCTATGGTGGCGAGATACTCCGCATGAGTGTGGGAGCCACCAGCGCGCTCACCGCGATGCTGGCGGGCGGCGCCTTGATCGGCTTCGTGCTGGCTGGCCGCCAGCTGACCCGCGGCGCCGATCCCATTCGTCTGGCAGCCTATGGTGTGCTGGCGGGGATACCAGCTTTCGCCGCTATCGTCTTCGCCGCGCCCCTGGACGCCGGCTGGCTGTTCCGCGGCGGCGCGTGCGGCATTGGATTCGGCGGCGGCTTGTTCGCCATAGGCACCTTGTCGGCGGCCATGCGCATGGAAGAGGGCGGCTTTGTCGGCATGGCCCTGGGCGCCTGGGGCGCCGTGCAATCAGCGAGCATCGGCCTCTCGACCTTTCTGGGCGGAGGCCTGCGCGACACTGTCTCGACACTGGCCACCAATGGCGCGCTGGGTACCGCCCTGGCTTCACCGGTCACCGGATACAGCTTTGTCTACCACCTCGAAATTCTGTTGTTGTTTCTGACCCTGGTCGTCATCGGTCCGCTTGTCGGCCGGCGCACCGAATCCACCCCCACCGCCCGAAAGTTCGGCTTGGCCGAACTGCCGAGCTAGCCGCCCACACTGAGGAGCACCCACCATGCAATTCGGCGCAATTACCGGTTACATCGATCTGGCTCAGATCCTTTTGTATGTTTTCTGGCTTTTCTTTGCCGGTCTCATCTTTTACCTCGTCCGTGAAGGTCACCGCGAGGGCTACCCGATGCAGACCGACGGACTGAGCCTCGAAATCAAGGGCTGGCCAGTGCCGCCACCGAAGGTCTTCAAGACGGTGCATGGTGATGTCACGGTGCCTGACGTCAACCGCAGCGAACCCGTCTATCACGGCGCAAGCACTTATCCGGCACCGGGCTCGCCGATCGAGCCCATGGGCAATCCGCTGCTGGCCGGTGTGGGCGCAGGCGCGTGGTCAAACCGCGCTGACGTGCCGGACATGATGGTTGCCGGCGGCGCGAAGATCGTTCCTCTGCGCGTGGCCACCGACTTCAGCATCTCGACTAAAGACACCGACCCTCGTGGCCTTCCGGTCATCGGCGGCGACCATCAGCCCGGCGGCAAGGTGGTCGACATTTGGCTCGACCAGGCCGAAATGCTGTTCCGTTACCTCGAGGTCGAAACCCCCACCGCGAGCGGCCCGCGGCGCGTGCTCTTGCCGATCCCGTTTGCGCGCATCGGCAGCCGCAGTGTGCAGGTAAAGTCGATCTTCGGCAGTCAGTTTGCCGGCGTGCCGGGGCTGAAGAATCCTGACCAGGTGACCTACCTCGAAGAAGACATCATCAGCGCGTACTACGGCGCCGGCACGCTTTACGCTGACCCGCAGCGCAGCGAACCAATCCTCTAATATTCGCTGATCTCATCACGTTCTCCCGGAGCCTCCATGACGATAGAAAGCCACGGCCACGAGCACGAATTCGAACCCGAGTACGGCCTGCCTGAAGCGCTGCCGGCGGACGAACGCATCCTCTGGCAGGGTTCTCCGGATTTCGTCACGGTGGCCCTGCGCATCTTCCATCTGAGAAAGGTCGCGCTCTACTTTTTCCTCATGTTGGCTTTCCGCGCCGGTTACGTGATGGACGGCGGTGGCAGTCTGGTCGACGGCCTGCAGTCACTTACCGTGCCTGGCGGACTGGCGCTGATGGCGCTGGGTGCCCTGACCGGGCTGGCCTGGATGACGGCGAGCACTGCGGTGTACACGTTGACAGACAAACGCATCGTCATGCGCATCGGCATCGTGCTGACCCTCACCTTCAACCTGCCGCTGCGCCTGGTGAAGTCGGCAGCGCTTCGCCAGCAGCCCGGTGGCAACGGCGACATCGTCGTCACGATGGGAGGCGAAGACCACATCGCCTGGCTGCACCTGTGGCCGCACGTGCGGCCTTGGCAGATCAACCGTGCGCAGCCGATGCTGCGCGCCGTGCCAGACGCTGCGCACGTCGCGTCACTGCTCACGAAGGCCTGGTCGGCCAGCACCGGCGTGGCGGTGACGACGCCGCCCTCGCCGAACACGCCTGAAGCCGGCACGCCGCAGCCACGCCTGCAAACCAGTTCAACCTGATACCGATAGCGCTGCTGCTCCCGCCATGAATCCTGCCATCCGCAATACCAAGCCTTCAGCAAGCGAACGTAAACCCGACAACTTTCCGCGCTGGGTGCTGCTGTGCGGTGCAGGTGTGATTCTCTTCTCGCTGCTCAGCGTGGGGCTTGTCCGCATCACCGGCAACGGACCCGACCAGAAGCCGGCCCCCGCCAGCTTCGAGCGCCCGCTGCGCTTTGAAGACCGGCCCGATGGCAGCATTGCCGTGATCGACGGCCGCACTGGCGGGTTGATCTCGTCGGTGAAGGGCGAGCAGGGTTTCCTTCGCGGCGCGTTGCGCGCCCTTTCCCGCGAAAGAAAGGCGCGCGGCATCGGCTCGGAACTCCCGTTCCAGTTGATGGCGCGCACCGATGGCGGGTTAACACTGTACGACCCGGTCACCAGCCAGCGTGTTGATCTGGAATCATTCGGACCGACGAATGCGGGCGCATTCCTGCCCCTGCTGACCGCCGAACCCGACAAGCCGACCGTCAAGCCTTGAAGTCAAAGGACATCGCCATGCAAGTCTCCGCCAACACGATCAACAGTTCCGAGGAAGCCGCCCGCAAGGCGAAGACCGAATCGCTGCTGAGCCCACGCTTCTACACCACGGACTTCAAGGCGATGGATGCCATCGATGTCTCGCCGATCCGGGCCGAGTGGGACATCATGATGGCCGAGTACGAAGGCGACAACAACCACGACCATTTCCAGCGTACGCCGGAATTCGCCACCGAGGTGGCGCAGATCTTCTCGCAGGTCTCACCTGAACTGCGCCAGGAGTTCGTCGACTTCCTGATCAGTTCGATCACCAGCGAATTCAGCGGTTGCATTCTCTACAACGAGATCCAGAAGAACGTCACCAACCCCGACATCAAGGCGCTGATGCGCTATATGGCGCGCGACGAATCACGCCACGCCGGCTTCATCAATCAGAGCCTGAAGGACTTCGGTCTCGGCATCGACCTCGGTGACCTGAAGCGCACCAAGGCCTACACATACTTCAAGCCCAAGTACATCTTCTACGCAACCTACCTGAGCGAGAAGATCGGCTATGCGCGCTACATCACCATCTTCCGCCAGCTCGAGCGTCACCCCGACAAGCGATTCCACCCGATCTTTCGCTGGTTCGAGCGCTGGTGCAACGACGAGTTCCGGCATGGCGAATCGTTTGCGCTGATCATGCGTACCCAGCCCCATCTGCTGCGCGGCCCGAACCTGCTGTGGGTACGCTTTTTCCTGCTCGCCGTGTATGCCACCATGTATGTGCGCGACCACACGAGGCCGATGCTGCACCACGCCATGGGACTCGATTCGGACTCCTACGACTACGACGTCTTCCGCATCACCACCGAAATCACCAAGCAGGTCTTCCCGATCTCGCTCGACACCGACAACCCAGCGTTCCGCGCCGGGCTGGCTCGGCTGTTCACGATCCAGAAGAACATGGACGCCGCCAAAAAACGTGGTGGATTGGTGGGCAAGTTCAAGCAGGGCCTTTGGGCGGCTGCCGGTGCAGCAACTTTCGTCAGGATGTATGTGATGCCGGTCAAGCGCCACGAATTGCCTGCCAATGTACGCATGGCGCCTGCTTGGTGAACCAGTTCATCCTACAAGCTACCTTTTCATTGACTCACGGACTTGTCCCCCGACATGGCTGACATTGCTCTGGCCGCGCTGTTTGCGGTGTTCATATGGTGGTTCAGCACTGGCATCGTCCTGCTGCTCAACGGCATGCAGCGGCGCGCCTACCGGTGGAGCCTGCTGATCTCAACGGCCCTGGCCACCGCCTCTCTGGTGGCCCTGGCACACACCGCGCAGCAGACCACGATGGCCGGCGCCTATTGCGCCTTTACCTGCGCACTGCTGGTCTGGGGCTGGCATGAACTGAGTTTCCTGACCGGCTGGATCACCGGGCCACGCACCACCGCGCTGCCCGAGCACCTGCGCGAGGGGCACGAAGGCCAGCGTTTCGTGCAATCGGTGCGTGCGATCCTCTGGCATGAACTCGCCATTGTTGCCGTCGGCCTGTTCATCGTCGCCATTACCTGGGGCGCGCCGAACCAGGTCGGCACCTGGACCTTCCTGGTGTTGTGGAGCATGCGCACCAGCGCCAAGCTGAATCTGTTCCTGGGCGTGCGCAACCTGAGCGAAGAGTTCCTGCCGCCCCATCTGGTATATCTGAGCAGTTTCTTCCGCCGGCGTGCGATGAACCTGTTGTTCCCCTTCGTTGTCACTGCGGCCAGCGCTGTGCTGGCACTGATGGTGATGCGGGCCCTTGAACCTGGGATTGATGAAGTCACCGTGCTCGGGTTGACCTTGGTGGGCACCATGCTTGCCCTCGCCATACTTGAACACTGGATGCTGGTGCTGCCCGTGCCGACGACCGCGCTGTGGCGCTGGGCGATGGCCAGCAAGCGCCAGCCGCCGGCACTGGCGGTGAAGGAACCCGCAATTCCAAGCTCACCCGCCCAAGCCCATCCGGCGATTGGCGGCACACCGTTGGACAACGATGAAAAGTTACTTCACCCCCGCCAGTACGCCCAGTAGCAATCCCCCGCTGCCTCCTGCCGGCCACGGCAGCCAAGGGCCGAACGGTGGACAACGAGCGCTGGTCATCGGCAGCGGGTTCGGCGGTCTTGCCGCTGCGATCCGGCTGGCTGTGCGCGGCTGGCGTGTCGAGGTACTTGAGAAGCTGGATGCCGCCGGTGGCCGCGCCTACGTCTGGCGGCAGGACGGCTTCATCTTCGATGCCGGCCCCACCATCATCACAGCGCCCTTCATGTTCGACGAGCTGTGGGCGCTGGCCGGCAAGACCTTCAGCGACGACGTCGAGCTGCGGAAAATGGACCCGTTCTACCGCATCCGCTTCGATGACGGCACCTGGTTCGATTACACCGGCGACGCCGATCGCATGCGCGCCGAAGTGGCCCGTTTCAGCCCCGAAGACTTGCCGGGCTACGAGAAGTTCCTGGAAGAGGCCGCGGTTTGCTACCAGAAGGGTTTCATCGAACTGGGTGGCATCGCCTACAACACCGTGGGTGACCTGTTACGAGCCGTGCCAAAGATGCTGCAGATGCGTGGTTGGCGCAGCATCCACCAGATGGCCTGCAGTCACTTCAGGAACCCGAAGCTGCGTGTCGTGTTCAGCTTCCACCCGCTGCTGATCGGCGGCAACCCGGCGTCGGTGACCTGCATTTACAGCCTCATCAACACCCTTGAGCGACGCTACGGCGTGCACTCTGCAATGGGCGGTACGGGCGCGATCATCACCGCGATGGTCAATCTGCTGCAGAGCCTGGGCGGCCGCATCCGTTACCACGCAGAGGTGGCGCGCATCGACGTCGAGCCGGCCCGTGCCGGCAGCGACAAGATCGGTCGCACAACGGGCGTGACGCTGGCCGGTGGCGAGAAACTGGACGCCGAGATCGTGGTCTCCAACGCCGACACGATGTGGACCTATCGCCACCTCATCGAGCCGAAGTACCGGCGCCGCTGGACGGACAAACGCATCGAGAACAGCCGGCAGTCGATGAGTCTGTTCGTCTGGTACTTCGGCACCGACAAACGATATGAAGACGTGCCTCACCACATGATGGTGCTGGGCCCGCGCTATGACGAGTTGCTGAAAGACATCTTCAAGCGTCACAAGCTGGCCAAGGATTTCAGCCTCTACCTGCACCGCCCGACCGCCACCGACCCCTCGATGGCGCCGGCCGGCTGCGACGCCTTCTACGTGCTCAGCCCGGTGCCCCATTTGGCCAGCGGCACCGATTGGGCCAGCCAAGCCGAGCCCTACCGGCAGGCCGTGGCCGAGGCACTCGAGCGCACAGTTTTGCCGGGCCTGCGTCAGCACATCGTCACGAGCCGCGTGACGACCCCGCAGGACTTCCACGACCGGCTGCTGTCGTACAAGGGTGCAGCGTTCGGCCAGGAGCCACTGTTGCTGCAAAGCGCCTGGTTTCGCGCCCACAACCGCAGCGAAGATATCGAAAACCTCTTCATGGTGGGTGCCGGCACTCACCCTGGGGCGGGTATCCCTGGCGTGCTCATGTCTGCCAAGACGCTTGAACAGGTGCTCCCCGATGTCAAAGCCCATGTTTGAAACAAGCTTCGGGGCATCACAAGACACGCCGGAGGCGGCCCCGTTTGCCAGCTTGTCGCAGGTGGCGGGCGCTGCCACGCTGGCCGCCAACTCGGTGATGCGCGACACGCCGTACGACGAGGCGGCCTGCCGCACCCTGATGCGTGGCGGATCGAAGAGTTTCTTCGCCGCTTCGCTGCTGCTGCCGGCGCGCGTGCGGGCGCCGGCAAGCGCCTTGTATGCCTACTGCCGGCAGGCCGACGACGCCGTCGACCTGGGCTCCGACCCGCACGCCGAAATATTGGCCTTGCAAGCGCGGCTCGACGCCATCTACCGCGGCCGCCCGGGCGCAGCCGATGCCGACCGCGCGCTCTGCCAGGTCGTGCACCGATACACCATTCCGCGCGAGCTGGTCGACGGCCTGCTCGAAGGCTTTCTCTGGGACGCCCAGGGCCGGCGCTACGAAACCCTGGCCGACGTCGAGGACTACGGCGCGCGCGTCGCCGGCACCGTCGGCGCCATGATGGCCCTGGTGATGGGCACGCGCACGCCGCGCGCCCTGGCCCGCGCCTGTGAACTCGGCGTCGCGATGCAGCTGACCAACATCGCCCGCGATGTCGGCGAAGACGCGCGCAACGGCCGGCTCTACTTGCCACGCGAATGGCTGCGTGAAGCCGGCATCGACCCCGACACCTGGCTGCAGGCGCCCACCTTCACGCTGGCCATCGGCCATGTCGTGCGCCGTCTGCTGCAGGCAGCTGAAGCGCTTTACCAGCGTGCCGAGCAAGGCATTGCCGAGCTGCCGCGCGACTGCCGCCCGGCCATCCACGCCGCGCGCCTGGTGTACGCCGAGATCGGCAGGCAGCTCGAGCGGGACGGCCTGGACTCCATCTCGCACCGCACGGTGGTGTCGCGTTCGCGCAAACTGGCGCTGATCGCCCGTGCCACCGGAGCGGCCATCGTCGCACCAGCCGGGCAGACCCATGAAATGGCGGCACTGCCGGCCATTCAATTCCTGGTGTCGGCGGCGGCTTCGCCGCTCGGCGAGTTGCCGCTGGCGCGGCGGGCCGTGCCGCGCCGGAGCTTCGATGAGCGCATGGACTGGGCCACCGACGTATACGCCCGGCTGGAACAGCAACGACGTGCCGGGCGCTGATCGCGCGGCGTTGAACCCTGTCATGTCCGATACCGGATGGCTCAAGCTGGTAGAAGCCGGCGGTTTGGTGGCGGCGCTGGCTGTTTTTGTATGGTGGCAAATGCGTGACCTGGCGAACGCGAAAAGAGAATCGGCAGCCAAGCGCGAGAAGGATGCCACCGCAGACAAAACCTCTGCCAGCACCGGCGATGGTCGAGACACGCCATGATTGAGATCGGCACACTGAAGACCATCCATGTGCTGTCGGCTTGCCTGTTCCTCGGCAACGTCATCGTCAGCGGCACCTGGGCGGCGATGGCCGAGCGCACGCGCAACCACCTGATCATTCAGTTCAGCAATCGCCTGGTGCTGATCACCGACGTGCTCTTCACGTTGACCGGCGCGCTGGGTGTCATCATCACCGGCTCGATGATGGCGAAGGCCTATGGCGGCAGCGCCAACCATGCCTGGATCAGCTGGTCCTACCTGCTGTTCGGCTTGTCCGGGCTGATCTGGGTGCTGGTGCTGTTTCCGATCCAGCTCAAGCTGCGTGTGTTGCTGCGCCGACACGACCACATCACCAGTGAGTACCTGCGCCTGTCGCGGGTATGGCAGATCTCGGGCGCGGTGGCCACCGCGCTGCCATTGCCCATCATCTACCTGATGTTCAACAAGTCGGCCTGATCCAGGACGCCGCCCCTTGACGAGTCCGCCGCCCCCGCTGCGTGGTCAAGTGATCTTGATCACCGGTGCCGGCTCGGGCATTGGCGCGGCAACCGCGCTGGAACTGCAGCGCCGCGGCGCGTTGCCGGTGCTGGTGGACTGCGACGCCGCCGGCATCGCAGCCACCGCGCAGGCCCTGGGTGGAAGCGTGCTGTGCGTGACGGCCGACATCACATGCGCGGGCGACTGCGAGGCCGCAGTCGCCCAAGCCCTGGCGCGCCACGGCCGCATCGACGTGGTGTGGGCCAACGCCGGCATGGCGTCGTTCGGCCCGCTGCAGTACACCGACCCGCAGGCCTTCAGACGCTGTATCGAGGTCAATGTGCTGGGCACCTTCAACACCGTCCGGGCCGCCTTGCCGGCGGTGCTGGCGAGCCGCGGCTATGTGGCGGTCTCGGCGTCGCTGGCCTCCTTTGCCCACCCGCCGTTCATGTCGGCCTATGCCGCTTCGAAAGCAGCGATCGAGGCGATGTGCAACGCCTGGCGAATCGAACTCGCCGCCCATGGGGTGCGGGTGGGCGTGATCCACGCGGCGGCTGTGACGACGCCCTTGATGACCGAGGGCGCGCTGCACCCGTCCTTCATCCTCCTTCAGCAGGCCACGCCGGCGCCGCTGCGCGCCGAACTGTCCGCCGCCGAAGCCGCGCGCATGATCGTCGACGGCTTCGCCCGGCGCGCGCGCCGCATCTGGGTTCCGGGGTGGGTGCGGGCGATGTACTGGCTGCGTTCGCTGTTGCACACCGCACTGGCAGAGCGTGAACTGCTGCGCGTCGCGCCCGAGATGGAAGCGCACTACCTCGAGGGCATGGCCGAGGTCGGGCCGTTGGCGTCTTCGCTGGGCCCGCGCGAGCTCGCGGGAGCATTGGCCCGAGCAAAGGCCCGGCCCGCAGCGGGCGACGAGCCCGCCACTGCGGAGCCGGGCCCCTCGGCTGGCTGTTGACGAAACTGGATGCCATTCGGCAAAGGTCTTCAAGCAATAGATGATCGTGATGAAAACACTGGGCCGCGCGGTTGCGCCTTGCCGGCGGGCGGCACGGGGAGATCAACCAGGATATTTTTTGCTCCAGGCACAACGCCTACCTTGATGTTCCAGCAGACCTTGGCCGTCGCCCGCCGCCTCCTGCTCGAGCAATTGCGACAGCGCCGCGGCCTCATTTTCTGGGCCGTGTTTCCGGCGTTGATGATGCTGCTCTTCGGCCTCGTGTATGCCCACAACGCCACCATGCGCGCCGGACTGGACGCCGCCGCGGCCGGCATCCTGATGGGTGCAGCGCTGTTCTTCAGCTGCCTGGGCGGCACGGTGGCTCTGCTGGCAGTTGAACGCGAACGCGGCACCTTGCGCCGCTTGCTGGCGTCACCGCTGCGGCCGGCCGCCTACTTCATGGGCGTCGTGTTGGCGCAATCCCTGCTGGCAGCGGTGCAGGTGGTCATGCTGGTGGCCATCGCTTATGCCGTTGGTGCGCGGTACCACGGCAGTGTGACGCTGGGCCTCTTCATCGTGGCGTTGGCGGTGTTGATTTATGTCGGTCTGGGCTTCTTCTTCGGCGCGCGCTTCGCGCGGCGCTCCGAGGAAGTGGTAGTGGCGCTGTCGGCCATCGGTGTTCCGTTGCTCGTGCTCGGCGGCACGTTCTTCCCGCTCGAGCTGATGCCCGCGGCCATGCAGAAGCTGGCGCATCTGAACCCCATCCTGTACCTGAACGAAACGCTCAAGGCGGTGGCGGCGCGCGGGCAAGGCGTGGCCGAGCTGCGCGTCGAACTGGCCGGACTCGTGCTGTTCGGCGCTGGTTCGGTGGGCCTGGGGCTGTGGTCGTGGCGGCTGCTGCTGCGCGCGGAGCAGGGCGCGTGACGCAGCTGACCTTCAACGGCATTTGCAAACGCTACGGCGGGCGAGTGGTGCTGGACGACTTCTGCCTGGACATCCAGACCGGCGAAGTCGTCGGCCTGCTCGGCCCCAACGGTTGCGGCAAGTCGACCGTGCTGAACATCGTCAGCCAATTGCTGCGGGCTGACGCCGGGCAGGTGCTTCTGGGTGGCGAGCCTTTGTCGGCGGCCTGTCGCGCCCGCATCGGCCTGTGTCCGCAACACAGCGCGCTGTACCGCGACCTGCTGCCCGCAGAGAACCTGGACTTCTTCGCCCGTCTGCATGGCCTGGCCGGCGCGGAGCGAACTCGGCGCGTGGCCGAGTTGATGGAGCAGTTCCAATTGGGTCCGCATGCGGGCACGGCAGTGGGCAAACTCTCGGGCGGCTGGCAGCAGCGGCTCAGCCTGGCCATTGCGCTGGTGCACCGGCCGGCCTTGCTTCTCCTGGACGAGCCCACGGGGGCTGTCGATGTGCAGGCGCGCCACGAACTCTGGTCGCTGATCGAAGGCCTGCGCGCCAGCGGCGTGACGCTGCTGCTGACCACCCACCAGCTGGCCGAAGCTGAGCGCTTGTGCAGCCGCGTGGCGCTGCTGCAGAGCGGTCGCGTCGCGGCGGCGGGCACGCTGCCCGAGCTGTTGGCCCAGGTGCCGGCAAGCGCCGTGGCCATCATTCAAACGCAGGATGGCGCCGCTGCCCGTGCCCGCGCAGCCGGCCTGGGCTGGGGTGTGCGCAACTGGGCAGGCCAACTGGCTTGCCTGCTGCCGCAGCCCTTGTCCCTGGGCGAGGTGGTGGCGAGCCTGGACGGCCTGGCGGTCACCTCTGTCAGCGTGCAGCCTGTGGGCCTGGAACATGCGTACCTGGAGGTGATGCAGGCCACGGCCGTCTGATGCTCGGGCTCGGAGGGCCTCCAGGCAGCCGATCTACCTCTTCAGTCCCCCGCTTGGATCAAGGAAAACCGGAGCCACATTTCCTTGCGGGCGCGTCGACACCGTCAACGCACTTGACTGCGGAGTGCTTTCACCCCCGCCGCGGCATCCGCCAGGGCAGCATCATCTGCACCGGCCAGCTCACCAGTCGCGGCACGTTCAGCGTCTCGTGCATCGCGGTGACGCGCTCGCCCTGGACGCTGGCGTCGAGCAGCGAGCGGGCATAGAAGGGGGTGTCCTCCAGGCTTTGCTTGAGTCGCGGTGGCACGTCGGCATCGCTGCGCATCGTGCGTGCGATGCGCCAGGCCGATCGCGGCAGCGGCTGGCGCGCGGGCGCGGTGAACGGGACGTGGCTGCCGTCCGGCGCGAAGCGCTGCGCTATCACGCGGTCGGGCCCGAGGCCCGGCGCCGGGCGCACGTCGTAGATCACGGTCGTGCTGCCGTCGGCCATTTGCGAGCGCGACCAGTCCCACTCGTCGAAGGCGCGGTCGATCGGCTCGCTGCCCTGGTTGGCATCCATGTAGGCCTGGCCGCTCCAGCGCAGGCCCGGGTGCTGCAGGTCGACCTCGATGCGCGCGCAGGGCGCGATCGGCCCCCAGTGGTGGCGGCCGGCGGCATCCAGCGGGGTGATGAAATTGCACACCGCGCCGGGCCGCAGCACGACACGGCCGCGCACCCGCTGCGGGATCGGAGCCGTGATCTCGTCTATGTCGACCGTCAGAGCCTCTCCGTCCCAGGCGAGGCTGCTGCCGCCGATCCGGTAGGCGCCGGCACTGCGTTCAATGGCGCCGCGGCCACGCTCGGTCATCGCCCAGCGTTTGCCGCCGGCGCCGTACAACGCGACGTTCAGCGCGCAGTGGTTTTCGGGGTCGTTGCGACCGCGGGCGCGGGACCAGGCGTAGTACGGCGAGAAGACGCTGCCGACGAAGGCGATGATCGTCAGTCCGTGTCGGCCGTCGTCGCTGAGGGCGTCGAGATACCACCAGAGGTAGCCGCCCGGCGCGACCGGCTGGTCGAATCGAGGTGCTCCAGAAGCGTCTCGGCCGCCAAGCGGCCCGACATCGCCGCCATCGGCACCCCCGGCCCCGGGTGGACGCTGCCGCCCGCCAGGTACAGGCCCGGCACCGGCGTCGTCGAGCCCGACCTTCTGAACACTGCCATCCAGCCCTGGCTGGCCGGGCCGTACAGCGCCCCGCCAGTGGCCGGGAACAGGCGGTTGAAATCCGTCGGCGTCGTGGCCTGCATCTGGTGCGGCTGCGGGTCGACTTGCAGACCGCAGTGCTGCAGCAGAGCCAGGCTGCGGGTTTGGCATGAGGCGATCTCCGAAGCTTCTAGGGGGCGGTTGTCGCCGTCGGGTGGGGCGTTGACGAGGCACAGCAAGCGCTCTGCGCGCACGTTGCCTGCGGCTCCCGGGGCCGCACCCAGATCATCGCGGTCCTGGGCGCAGACATACACTGTGCCGCGTTGCGGCAGGCGGCGCTGGCGGAAGATGTCATCGAACTCCGACGCGTAGTCGTCGTCGAAAAAGACGTTGTGCCGCACGAGATCGAAGCCGCTGGTCGGCGCATGCACTGCCCAGGTCAGGGCCGACAGCGAGCGCTGCTGTACCTGCACCGGCGGTGCGGCGCGGGTCACCGCTGGCCCGAGCAGGCCCTGGCTCAGCGCCTGGGCGTCGCCGTTGAAGATGACCGCATCTGCAGGCAGCACCCGCCCGTCGGCCAGACGCACCGCTGCGACCCGGCCTTGCCGAGTCTCGATCTGCTCGCAACGCTGGCCAAGGACCAGGCGCGCGCCCCGGGCTCGCGCCAGGCCTGCCAGGCTCTGTGCCAGCGTATGCATGCCACCGCGCAGCGACCAGACGCCGCACTGCTCGACATGGGCTACGAGCATCAGTGTGGCCGGGGCCACCCAGGGTGAGGTCCCACAGTAGGTGGCGTAGCGGCCGAAGAGCTGCTGCAGGCGAGGGTCATGGAAGTGATGTGCCAGCCGCTGCCAGAGCGTGGCAAAAGGCCCGAGGCCAGCCAACGTGCCCAGCCCGGCCGGCCCCAGCCGCTTCCCCATGCTCAGCAAGTTCGGGCGTTGCGAGCGGATGTGGGCAGTTTCCAGGTGCCGGTAGACCTTTGCCGTCTCATCGCAAAAGGCGAGGTAACGGCGCCCTTCGGCGGGGCCGGCAAATCGGGCAATGGCGTCGGCCGAGGCGACCTTGTCGGCCAGCAGGTCGAGCCGGTCGGTGGCCGGCACATGCGGCGCGCCACCGCGCCCGCGCCATGCGTGGCGGGCCAGCACCGACAAAGGTTGCAATGCAAGTTCGGCCTCCAGAGTCGTGCCGGCCTGCGCGAATATCTGGTCGAAGACCCAACGCATCGTGAAGACCGTGGGCCCGCCGTCGATGCGGGCGCCATCCACGACTTGCTGGCGCATCTTGCCCCCAGGCGCTGCGGCCGCCTCGACCAGAGTCACGTCGAGCCCCTTGCAGGCCAGCAGCAGCGCGCTCACCAGCCCACCCACCCCGGCACCGATGACGACCACGCGGTGGTCGCGGCGGACGCCGACGCCATCACCCATGGTGATGGCCCTTGAAGCTGCCACTGAGTTGCAGGATCTTGAAGCGCACGAACATCGACTCGCTGAAATAGCCTTCGCGGTGGGCGGCCTGGATGGCCTGCAGATGGGCGCCTTGCCGCGCATACGCGTCCATCTGCGCCTGGCTGTCCCAGACGCTGAAAGTGGCCTGCCGCAGCACTGGCGCTTCGCCGAGGCCGACGGCCAACCGGCACCCGGCGGCCTGCTCCAGCGACTGCTCGGAGGCGGGCGAATAGCGCCAGAAGGACCAAGCGCGGCTCGGCTTGATCGACGCGCGTGTCAGCGCCGCCACCGGTTCCTCAGCCACCTGCTCGGCCGTCACGGCGATGCCCTGGCCGGCCCAGCGTCCGCGACTCGACAGGGCGCGCAGCTTGGCGGTGCAGATTTCGCGCGCATGGCGCCGGTAGGATGTCAGCACGGGCGAGTCGGCCAGGAACAGATCGGCAGCGGCCTCGCTGTCGAACAGTGCAAACAGGCCTTGTCGCGTGGCACTCGGTCGCAGCCCGAAACCGCCACCCTCCCCGCTGCCCATCGCCTTGACAAAGCAGAGTCCGTCGATACCGCGCAAGAGCCAACCGCCGAAGACGATTCTCGACCAGCCCCAGAGCAGGGCGCCGGGCTTCAGGTCGATCAGCACCACCACCGCCACGTGATCGAGACCCGCCGGCGTGGGCGTCGCAGAGGCTGCGCTCACACCGGCCGCAATAGCCGAAGAAGGGTCGGCTCCACTGCCTTGCACGACACGTGAGGAACCCACAGAGGTGACCACCTCGGAACTGTTCATCGGCAAAGCATATCCCGACCGCAACCCCAGGTCACCGACCCGGGGAAGCAACTCACTTCACCGTAACTTCGACGCGCCGGGCTGCGGGATCTTCACCTGCCAGGTTGGACTCAGCCTGCACCGGCTTCTCGAGCAGCACCCGTTCGGTGGCTACACCCCCTGCGACCAACGAATCGCGCACCGCGATGGCGCGCTGCTTGGCCAACTCCTGGTTCGCCGCCACCTCGCCTGAGGCCGAGTGGTAACCCGAGATCGTGACCGTCGCCGCCGGGTTGGCGGCCATCGAGGCGACGAGCTGCGCCATGCCTTTGGCTTGTTCGCCTTCCAGCGTGGCCGATGACGTGTTGAAGTACATCACAGCCCGCATCGCTTCTGCCAGAGGCGCTGGCAAACTGCCGCCCTTGTAGGCTGCCAGCAGTTCCGGGTGATCCTTGGCCATGGCCGCGCCGTACAGCGGCTTGTTGACGCCCTGATGGCAGGTGGCACAGTTGACCTTGGCAACATCGCCCTTGACGCCCAGCCGGTTGGCCGGGAACGTGTCGGTCAGGGGCACGATGTAGTCGTTGTTCATCGCCCGCACCATGCGGATGCCGTACCAGGCCGTCGATCGCGTCGGCGGTGAAATTGCCCACGACTGCACCGCCTGAGCGTTGTGGCAATGCGTGCAGTTGACGCCCAAAGAATTCGAAAAATGGATCATCAGGCCATAGGTGAACTCAGCTTGCTTGGTGCTGGCATTGTTGTTCGCTGCACCGGTCATGCGCAGCGCTTCGTTGCCGTTGACACGGATCGGCTTGGCATCGAGCAGATAAGGCGTGAAGATGTCGTTCGGGAGTGAAGACAAACCGACCGCCTTCGACGCGATGTTCTGACTCGCCAGATTACCCATCGATGAATTGGCCGCGTACTTGCGGTCACCGGGCTTGAACCAGACCTGCTGCGGCACCGGGTTGCCGCGATGGCAGGTGTAGCAGGTCACCCCAGTGGCGCCATTGTGTTGTTTCCAGTCCGAATTGAGTGTCTGCGTCATCTGCAGCATGCGACGGGCCACTACTTTGGTGTACTTGCTCTCATCAGCGAAGTTCAAGACGTTATGGCAATAAGCGCAGCCCTCCTGGGGTGCTACCCACTGTGTGATGGCAGCCATATTGCGTGAGAACTCGGCTACGCTTAAATGACCCAACACCTGAACGTTCTTGTAGATGTCGGCGGCCTTCGGGCCGTCGGGGCTGGCCGGCGCGGCCGCCTCGGGCGCCCGGTTCAGCGCCACCTTCACAGCCTCAGTGCGCGGGTTGATGTTCTGCTCCATGCCATTGCCACGGAAGCCTCCCTGCGTGGTCACGATCGGCGGCCGCTCGCAGCCCGCCAGAAGGCTGGCTGCCAGCCCCACAGCAAGCAGCGACAGGAGGCGTGTCTTGAAGTTCATCAAAGACCTCATGGCTTGACACTCGACAACAGAGCCGGATCGACCGTCACAGGGTAGACCAGCGGGTAGGAAGGCACCACATGATGTTTCATCGACCACAGATACCAGTTATCGACCACCGTGCCGGTAAGCAGGATGCCGATGCCGCCAACCAGCGGGCACAGCACGGCGAACCACCAGGCCCAGCGGTGAATGGACTCCATCGACGCGTTGAAGCCCATCGTCCAGCGCCAGAAAAGCGCGGCACGTTCACTGGCGGTTCCGCGATCGACGATCTGCTCTATTTCGCGTTCTCCACCGAACCGGCTGACAGCCAGGATGGTCGCACCGTGCATGGCAAATAGCAGCACCGAACCATAGAGGAAAACGATCGACAAGGCGTGGAAGGGGTTGTAGAAAAGGTTCCCGTAGCGCAGGGAGATGGCTGAGACCCAATCGAGGTGCGGGAAGATTCCGAAGGGCACCGCCTCAGACCAGCTGCCCATCATGATGGGTCGAAAGAAACCGCAGACCAGGTACAGCCAGATCGCCGCCGCAAAGGCCCAGGCCACGTGGGTGCCCATGCCCATCTGTCGGGCCCTTCGGTAGGTTCTTGCCCACCACAGCATGATCGACAGCGTGAGCAGGAAGCCGACGACCAGCCACCAGCCACCATCCGCCAGCGGCGGAATGCTCAGGCCGTAGGACGGCGGTGGCGGCTCCAGCGCCAGCCAGAAGAGCTGACGAATCAGCTGCATCGGATTCCAGTCCACCGAGGCCAGCATGTTGAAGCCGATGATGTTGAAGGCCAGCGTGCCGAACACCAGAGACGCGACCCCCAGACCGCCGAGGTAGATCGGGCCGATCTGTGCGTTGCCGAGGCGACCCAGCAAATGAAAGAAGAATGGTTTGCCACTGCGACGCCAGTCGCCCGATGGGAGTGCCGGGCCGTCGTGGATCGGGCCCACCGCCTGCACTGCGGTAAACATGTTCTGGTTCTCTAGCGAGAACAGGGGTTGGTATTGCGCCATATTTTTTCTCCTGCGTGCGCTTAGTTAGCGTGTTCAGAGCCAGATCGGCAGGTTGAGCCACCAGCCCCACCATTCAGGCCAACCTTTGGTCCAGAAAGGGCCGCTGATGACGATGCAAAGTGCCGCGAACCAGACCGCCGCCAAGGCGAGGAACAAACCCACCCGGTGGATGCCCAGCGTGCCCACAGAGTAACCAATGAAGTCGCGGAAGAAGGTGTCTTCGTGTTCCGGAGTCTTTACAAACTCGCCCTTCTTCGGATTGACCGAAGACAGTACCAGGCCGCCATGCAGCGACAGTGCGAGAACAGTAGCGAAGAACAGGCTGGCGGCGATCATGTGCGCCGGGTTGTAGTGGAAATGCAGGTACTGATAGGCCACATTGCTGACCCAGTCGAGATGGCTGTAGATGCCGTAGGGAAAAGCGTGTCCCCACGCGCCAAGCAGTACCGGTCGGATTATCTGCAGCGTCACATACGCCAAAATCGCAAAACCAAAGGCAAAAGGAACATGCAACCCCATGCCGAGTTTTCGACAGATTTCGACCTCGCGCAGCAACCAGGAAAAGAACGCACCGAGAGCGCAGACCGTGATGATCTGCCACAAGCCGCCTTCCATCATCGGCGCCATACGCAGGCCGTAACTGAGGTCGGGCGGCGCAATGTTGATCTGCCAGATGTTCCAGGTCGGCCCCATCGCGGCAGACCAAAGGATCATCGCGGTGCCAAGCAAGGAAAAGAAGGCAGTGGTGATACCAAAAAAGCCCACGTAAAAGGGCCCTACCCAAAAGTCGAACAGGTCACCCCCGACAAGGGTGCCACCGCGCACTCGGTACTTGCGTTCAAAGCTCAGCATGGCCATGTTTGTGTCCTCCGTCCTGCGGGCGGTAAGTTCGAATTCGACGTCAGATGAATCTCAAAAAAATAACGGGCAGGCGCACCATTTGAATGAACACGTATGCGCCCGCCTTCAGAACGACCGAAGTCGTTACTTGGGCAACGGCGCGTTCTGCGCCGCCATCGCGGCTTTCACCGTGCTGGGATGCCAGGTATTGATGTTGTAACGATCGCCACTGACCTGAATCAGATGGATGCTCGTCGAAACAAACGCGATCAGCAGACCGACCAGAATGATCGCCTTGCGGGGATCGACAACTCGCCACATACGCCACATATTTCTTTCCTTCGCACTAACTAAGTTGGGAAATCACGGTGTAGACAGCGCTTTTGACACCATCCAACATCGATCGAGCGCCCTCTGCCCCAGGCAGGAAGGTGCGCCAGTTCAGGGCCAACAGCATCGAAGCCAACGCCACAACAAAGAAGACGATGAAGATCACGACGAATATGCCTTGAAAGCCCTCGAGAGAGCCTTCGCGACGTGTCGGGTGGAATACAGCGGTTTCGTGTGTCATGGTGGACCTCATCAACTGTTACTCAGAACCAGGGACGCCAGATCCAGACCAGGCTGTGGGCGAAAAGTGCTCCGACAGCCCACAGCAGATACCCCTGGATGAAGTACTTGTGGAACTCCTGGCACTCGTCGTCGTTCAGACCCGACGGATTCACGTTTGAAGCCATAGCTCAAACTCCTGCTCAAGACGCCTTGCGGCAAAACCACGCCTGAGGGCGTGGACAAAGGACCACCGTCGCCGTTGATGCGACAGTGGACATGCGCTGCGTGAGACACAGCGCTTGTGGGTTGGCGGACGCGGCGAAGGACAGCATCACGCTGGCACCTCGGTTTTGCGTTCACCGAAAAGTTGGGCCACCAAAGCGGCAGAGACCCGCTCCTGGCCGACACGGCGCGCTTCGGACTCAGCGCGGTCGCGGAGCCGTTTGGCCGCCGAGATGCGAACCAGCATCGGTTCGGAGTCGACCAGTTCCTGCAGATGCTGTTGCGCATCGTCGTCCCAGGGCAGCGGCTGCGACAGGCGGCTCGGCGTGGCGTCCACTTTGTCGAGCTCGGTGCCGAGTGGCAGGATGTGGAACAGCGAATCGAACAGCGCGTTGCAGAACTCCTGCACGATGTAGGTGGCGCCCGCATACCCCATGAACGGCGTTCCGGTGTGGCGGCGGATGACCGCACCCGGGAAGCTGGCGGGAATGTAGGTGGGCCGGGGTCCATAGCCGACCGCCATCTCGGCCAGATACATGCGCTCGTTGTAGCTGCCGAACATCACCAGCGGCGGTTTGCTGTGAGTGAGCTTGCGCACGGTCTCGTTGTCGGTCTTGCTGCCCGCAGTGCGCGACACCGCGAAGTTGCAAGGCATGCCCAATTCGTCCTCGAGAAAGTGGCGGATGCCGCGCGCATAGGTCTCACCGGCCACTACGGCGAAGTTGGCGGTGCCGAAAAAGTCCTGCGTCACGCTGCGCCACAAGTCCCAGATCGGCTTGATGGTGGTGTGCTTCTCGCGGGCGATGAACGGCTCAGGGTCCAGGTGCAGCATCTGGCCGAGCTGGCGCAGGAAGGCGGTGGTGCTGTGCAGGCCGATCGGCGCCTGCAGGTAAGGCCGCTCGAGCGCCTCGCACAGCATGCGACCGTATTCGCGGTACATGCAGATGTTGACGTCGGCTTCGACCAGCCGCGACACGTCGGCCAGGTGGCTGCCGAGCGGGAACACCATGTTCACGTCGGCACCGATGCCCTGCACCAGCCGGCGGATCTCGGCCAGGTCGCTGGGCATGTTGAAGGTGCCGTAGCATGGGCCGATGATGTTGACGCGCGGCCTCTCGGTGGCGGGGCGGTCCTCGAAGGGCACGCGTTGCGGCACCTTGCGCAGACCGTATTGCGTCCACAACCAGTACATGGCACGGTTGGCGCACTGCCACTGGTCTTCGTCGATCGTGCGCGGCAGGAAACGCTGGATGGTGGTGCCTTCAGGCGTCACGCCGCCGCCGATCATCTCGGCGATGGAACCGGTGACCACCACGCTAGGCAGGTCGGGGTCGAGCGCGGCGTGGGCACGCTTCATCGCGCCTTCGGTGCCTTCACGGCCGAGTTGCTCTTCGGCCAGGCCGGTCACTACGATGGGCAGTTCGTGCGGCGGCAGCGCGTCGGTGTAGTGCAGCACGCTGGTCACCGGCAGATTTTCGCAGCCCACCGGGCCATCGATGATGACCTGCAGCCCCTTGATCGCCGTGAACACGTAAACGGCACCCCAGTAGCCGCCCGCGCGGTCATGGTCGATGACGTAGTTGAGCTTGCTCATTGGCCCATCTCCTCGGCCTTGCGCTTCTTTATCAGCTTGATCACCTGGCGCTTGGTCTCGGCACGGAACTCGGGGCGTTCTTGCGGAATGCCTTCCCAGACACCGGCGCGGTCGCCATGGCCCGTCTCGCCGAAGAAGTCGCGCATCTGTTCGAAGCGCGCCTTGTTGCCCATGGCCGTGTTGACCACCTGGGCCAACGAACCGGCGCCGGCGGGGCCCATCAACGGCCGCGCGGAAATCAGATTCGTGAAATACAGCGAAGGAATCGTCGCTTCCTTGGCCGCCTGCACCACCGGCGTGGTGCCGATCGCCAGGTCGGGCTTGAATTCGCGTACCGCCGCGATGTCCTGCTCGAGAGAAGCACGGTATTGCACGTGCACACCGCGTGCTTGCAGCCATTCGAGGTCGGGCGCGCTCCATGGCGTCTTCGGACAGGCACTGCCGACGTACGGCACTTCGGCTCCACTTTCGATCAACAGGCGCGCGACCAGCAGTTCACTGCCCTCGTAGCCGCTGACCGTGATACGACCCTTGATCGGGGTCTTGGCCAGCACGCCGCGTATGACGGGCAGGAAGCGGTTCTTCGCCGCGTCGATCTGCGCCTGGCCGATATTGCAGGCGTTGCCGATGGCCTGCAGCCAAGCTTCGGTTCCGTCGTGGCCCACCGGTGCGGAGGCCACGATGGCACGGCCGGCGGTGCTGAACTCACGCACGCTGGCCGTGTAGAACGGGTGGATGGCGGCCACCGCAGCGCAGTCGAGCGCGGCATACAACTCCCGCCATTCGCGGGTCGGCACCACCGGGCCGGCAGCCAAGCCCATCGGCTCCAGCATCGCGCCGATGATCATCGGGTCGGCGGGGAACATCTCACCGAGCAGGGTGACCGTCGGCTTGCTCGAAACACCCTGACGCGGCGCTGTCACCGGGCCGGCTTCGGCCTCGGTGCGGGCATAACGCAGCATGGCGCCTGCGAGCACGTCCTTGGCCTCGGCATGCGTCGGCACGCCGAACCCGGGCACGTCGATGCCGATAATGCGCACACCATTGATCTGCTTGGGCAGCAGCTGCAGCGGCACGCCGCTGGCGGTCGGCACGCACAGGTTGATGATGATGATGCTGTCGTACTTCTCGGGGTCGGCCTGCTGGTGCACGGCCTCACGAATGTCTTCGAACAGCTTGCCGGTGACCAGCGATTCGCTGTTGAAAGGCACGTAGCCCACGCTGCGGCGCGCGCCGTAGAAGTGGCTGGTGAAGGTCAGCCCGTAGACGCAGCAGGCCGAGCCCGACAGGATGGTGTGGGTGCGGCGCATGCGCAGGCCCACCCGCAGCGAGCCGAACGCCGGGCACATGCTCTGCGGTTGGTCGTGCGGACCGGCACCTTCGGGCAGCGGGTAGTCCTTGGCGTATTGCTTCAGCATCTCGCTCTTGCCGGCAGCCTGGGCGGCCGAGAGCATGGCTTCCTTGCCGGAGTGGCAGCCGACACCGTCGCCGGTGAGGGCGGCGGGGTTGGTGACAGGATGTACAGCGTCCATGTCAGGCTCAGGCGGCGTCGTAGACGACTTCGAGCGTCGGCTTGATGATTTCGGTCTTGCCGACCATGTCGAACAGCGTGGCCGGCTCCATCTTGAAATTGCGGCCCGTCACTTCGGCCGAGAACAGGCCGAGCAACTGGTCCTGTGTCTGCGGCTTCGGCCGCACCGGCGGGGCGATGGCGACGTTGGTGGCGAGTTCCTCGAACAACGGCGCCCACTGCGTGCCGGGCCGGCCGATGATTTCGTAGCTGGCACTCTTGCGGCGGATGTCGTCGTTTGCGGGAATAGTGGCGAGCACCGGGATGCCGGCGGCTTCGGCGAACTTCTTCGCCTCGCCGGTGCCGTCGTCGCGGTTGATCACCACGCCCGCAACCCCGACGTTGCCGCCGAGCTTGCGGAAGTATTCGACCGCGCTGCACACGTTGTTGGCCACGTACAGGCTTTGCAGGTCGTTGCTCGCCACGACGATGACCTTCTGGCACATGTCGCGGGCGATCGGCAGGCCGAAGCCGCCGCAGACCACGTCGCCCAGGAAGTCGAGCAGTACGAAGTCGAAACCCCAGTCGTGGAAGCCGAGCTTTTCGAGCGTCTCGAAGCCGTGGATGATGCCGCGCCCGCCGCAGCCGCGGCCGACCTCGGGCCCGCCGAGTTCCATCGCGTAGACACCGTCGCGCTTGAAGCAGACGTCGCCGATGGCCACCGCCTCGCCGGCCAGTTTCTTCTTCGAACTGGTCTCGATGATGGTCGGGCAGGCCTTGCCGCCGAACAGCAGGCTGGTGGTGTCGCTCTTCGGGTCACATCCGATCAGCAGCACTTTCTTGCCCTGCTGCGCCATCATGTAGCTCAGGTTGGCCAGGGTGAAACTCTTGCCGATGCCGCCCTTGCCATAGATCGCGATGATCTGGGTCTCCTTGGTGACGGGGCCGGTGGCGACTGCATCGGGCTCGATGGCAGCTTCGGCTTTGAGACGTTCATCTCTCATGAACATCACGGGTGCGGTGCCTGCATTCATTGACAACTTCTCCAGTCCAGGACCATCTTCAGGCAGTCGGAATCACCGAAAGCCACGCGGTAGGCCGCGTCGGCATGCATCGGTTCATCGTGATGAGTGATCAGGCCGTCCAGCGACAGGCGACCCGTTTCGGCCAGTTCACTGACGGCCAGCAGATCGGCACGCTGCCATTCGGCAGCGCAGCGGATTTGAGCTTCGCGCATGAAAGCCGGCGCAAAGTTGAAGTTCAAGGGTTCGGTATAAAAACCGGCCAGCACCACTTCGCCACCAGGCGCCAGGCGCGTGATCAGGTGGTCGAGAATCTGCGAGTCCCCGCTGACGTCGTAGACAGCGTGGTAATCGCGCCGCAGGTCTTCGTCGGGATGCAAAACCGGGTAGCCGGTGGCGCCCATCGCGCGCAGCGGGTTGGTTTCCCACACGGTGGGCGGCGGGAAACCGGCTACCACCGTCATTCTCGCCAGCAGCCGGCCGAGCACACCGTGGCCGACGATGAGGTCGGGAGGCACGATGGGAGAGCGCTTGCCTCCCCCCGACACCGAGTGGTAAGCGGTGGCCGCCAGCGCCAGCAGCACGGCCAGCTCACCCAGAGAGTCGGAGACCGGCACAACCCGTGCATCGCCGACGACGACTTTCGAGGCTGCGCCGCCGAACAGGCCACGCACTTCGCCGTAACAAAGCGCGCCGGGCACAAATACGCGGTCACCGACCTGGTGCAGAGCGGCCGGACCGGCCTGCACCACACGGCCCACCGATTCGTACCCTGGCACCAGCGGGTAACCCATGCCCGGAAACGTCGGCATGCTGCCGCTCCAGAACAATTTTTCGGTGCCGGTGCTGATGCCGCTGAACTCGATGTCGACCACCAGATCGTCAGCCTCAGGCGGTGTGAGTTCGAGTTCGCTGAAGACGATGCGCTCGGGCTGCTGCAGCACGATCGCTCGTGTCTTCAGGCGAGCCTGCCCACCCAGCACATCGGGCGTACGCGCCGGGTGCGGGACCGTGGACGCAATGAAACTTGGGGTTGGGTACATCACAGCGTCATCTTATGCTGACGCATCGAAGTGTCAATAGGACTGGACACTTCTTATCTCAGGGTTTACGCGGGACGGCAACGTGCCACGAGCAAGCCGGTTTGCAACGGCATGCGTGTGGGCACGGAGCGACCCGCGTCGAAGCCGGCTTCAACCAGCAGACTGGACAGCTGGGCGGCCGAACGCGGCCGGCCGCGCCCCATCGCCAGCAGGTAGAAACCGAAGTAGGCGTCGCCCATGGCCTCGACCCCAGGCACGTCCGACATCGGCTCGGCCAGCAGCACGGTGCCGTGCTCAGGCAGGGCACGGCGCACGTTCTTCAGCAGTTGCAGCACACGCTCATCGGGATGGTCGAAAGCGATGCGGATCAGGGAAACGATGTCGGCGCCAGATGGCAGGGTGTCGTTGAAAAAGTCACCACCAAAACAGTGTGTGCGGTCCGCCAGGCCGCTGGCTGCAAAACGCGCCTGCGCCAGGTTTGCCACGGCGGGCAGGTCGAACAGGATCAGCGACAGATCTGGCGCCCGCGCGGCCACGGCGGAGAGGAATGCGCCCTCGCCGCCGCCCACATCGAGCAGCACGCGGTGGCGGTCGAAACGGTAGGCGTCCAGCACCTCACGCGCCACCAGCGGCTGCGAGGCCGTCATCAGCGCCGAATACTCCGCCACGCGCTCGGGGGCCAGCGCCGCAGGCGACACCGCGCTGCCGGCCGCCGCCGCATACGGCCAGTAACCGGCCATCGCAGGCTCCCCGCCCTCACCACGCAGCAGCGCCACCGGGTCGGCCAGGTCGCCATACAAGGTGGCATGGTGTTCGACCATCGATGTAATGGCACGGTTGCCGACCAGCGGTGCGCCCAGGCGGCCCAGCGCCACGCGGTCACCGCTGCGCAACTCCACCAGCTGCAGGGCAGCGGCGGCGGCAAGCAGCCGGCGTGTCGCTTGCGGATTCAACTTGATGCGCTCGGCCAGTGTGTCGACCGGCAGGGCGCCATCGGCCAGCACCTCGAACAGGTTCAGACGCACACAGGCCAGGAGCACCTGAGAGTAGACAAAACCCGCCAGCAGATCGAACAACTCACGCGCATGGCGGCGTGCCGTTGGCCGGGTGAGCGGGAAGGCCGCCGCCCAACGCTGAAATTCAGGTCGGGCGATGGTGCGGTTGCGCCAGTCGCGCCAGCGTTCGAACAGGCTGATCGGCGGGCGCGGCTCCGGCACCTGCGGCATGGCCTCGGAATGGTTGCTCGGCATGCCGCTCAGGCAGCTGCGGCGGGTGTCTGAGGGCGGCTGGGTTCGGCCGGCTTGATGCGGTCAGGCGTCAGGCGCCGGATGCCTGCAGACCAGGCTTTGGGCACCAGCCGCTCGGCTTCCATGCGCACCAGGGCACGCAGTTGCGACGAGCCCCGGCACGGCGGAATGGCCTCGATGGCGCAGGCCACCAGGCGGTCAAAATGTTCTATGGCGCCGGCCAGGCCGTGTTCACTGGCCGAACTCGGCCGGCCCAGTGCGACATCACGACCGGTGGGCTTGCCCAGCAGGGCGGGGTCTGCGAGTACGTCCCGCACGTCGTCGGCCACCTGATAGGCCTCGCCCAGCCATTCGCCGAGGGCGCGCCAGGTTTCACCGTCGGCACCGGCCGCTTCGGCGCCAGCGCTGGTGGCTGCGGCAAACAAGGCGCCCGTCTTGGCACGCTGGTAGTCCGACAAGGCAACCCGTGGCTCACATTCCCAAGCCTGCCCGGCGACGATGCCGAACGGCATGCCGACACCACGCGCCACGGTGCCGATCACCCGGCCGAGGCGTGCCGGGGAGCGGTTGCCCGACATGCCCAGCGTCTGGAAGGCCAGCACGATGAGCGCGTCACCGGCCAGCACGGCCAGCCGTTCGCCGTAGGCGCGGTGCACCGAAGGCAGGCCGCGACGCAGCGGGGCGTCGTCGAAGCACGGCAGATCGTCGTGCACCAGCGAGCCGCAGTGCAACAGTTCGATGGCCGCCGCAGCGGCGTCGGCCAGTGCCGGGTCACTGTCGCCACAGGAACGTGCAACCGCCAAGCAGAGTTGCGGCCGGATGCGTGCACCGCCCGGGAAGACGGCGTGGCGCAGTGCCGCAGCCAGTCGGGGCGGGCAACCGGCTGTTTCACCCGGGCCAAGGGCCGCCTGCAAAGCCTGCTCGATGCGCGTCATGGTTTCCATCGGGATCCTCAGCCTGTAAATACCCGTCAGGGTTGCGACTGTAAGTTTGACATGTCACTCTTTACTGTCAACTCATTCTGACATACGGTCTTTGCATGTCAATCATGGCGGACACCGCTTCTGCGCAGCACCGGGCTGCCAGACGTCCGACGAGAAGGCACTCGGCCCGTCCCGCAAGGCCATGGCGATCAGGTACGTCGGCAATGCCGAAGACCTTCGCTGCCGCAACCTGAGTCTCGGCATTGCCTGCGTTCACAGTGGCACACGGCCGCCATCACGCAGGCACAGCATGCGTGCCGCATGCCCGTCAATTTGACATTTCGCAAGATGGACCGTCGCCACCATCCGCAGAATGCCACTGCGAATGCATGGTGCTGCCGACGGGAAGGGCATGCGACATGGTGGCCAAGAAAGCAGCGTTGAGCATCACGCCGAAGGTACGTTCCGGTTCGCTGAAAGCCTGGGCCGTGGCGGCACGGCCACGCACCCTGCTGGTGGCCATCAGCCCGGTGCTGGTGGGCGCCGCGCTCGGCTTCGAGCGTGTGGGCGCCATCGACATGGTGGCAGCACTGCTGGTGCTCGGTGCCGCCGTGCTGATGCAGGTGATCACGAACCTGCAGAACGACGTCGGCTACACGGTGCGCGGCGGCGACAGCAGCGGTACGCGCACCGGCCTGCCGCGCGCCACAGCGAATGGCTGGCTCAGCGTCCGTCGCGTTCGCGGCGGCATCGTACTGGTGGCGGCCGTGGCCGTCGCGCTCGGCCTGGCGCTGGTGACCTACCGAGGCTGGCCGGTGTTGGCGATCGGCAGCGCGTCGCTGCTGGCCGCGCTGGCCTACATGGGCGGGTCACGGCCCATTGCCTACACGCCCTTCGGCGAACTGACGGTGTTCATCTTCTTCGGCGTCGTCGCCGTCACAGGCTCCGACTGGGTGCTCACCGGCAGCGTGGGCGCCGTCAGCGGGCTGGCATCGATCGCCATCGGTGGCCTGGCAGCGGCCGCGCTAGCGGTAAATAACCATCGCGACATCTCGCATGACAGGCTGGTCGGCCGCCGCACCTTTGCCGTCACCTTCGGAGAAAGCGGCTCGCGTCGGCTCTACACGGCACTGCTGTACGGTCCTTTCATGCTGGTACCGGTGATGGCCTGGTGGGCTCGGAGCCCGGCCCTGCTGCTGCCATTGCTGCTGCTGCCAGCCGCCGTGCAGCTGCGCCGCAGCTTCGTGCACTGCGCGCGTGGAGTGGCCTTCAACGAAGTGCTGTTCCGCACGTTCCGCCTGGAACTGTGGTTCGCGGCGCTGCTGTCGGCAGGCGCCATCCTGAGCCGCAGCTTCGGTGGGATGGTCGTCTGATGGACGGCACTGCCGTCAGCCGACGTGACATGCTGGCCCTGCTGCTCGCGGCTGGCGCCGGGTCCGGTGCGCGCGCCGCACCGGCTGCGCCCTTCCCCGATCGGCAGACTGGTGGTGCCCTACTCGGTGGAAATCGGCCCGGACGTGGTGGTGCGCAGCCTGGCCGACACCGCCACGCTGGGCGTCAACCCGCTGCTGCACGCCACCCTGCTCGACGCGGCGCGCCGCGCACAGGGCAGCGTCAGCTACGTCACGCTGGGCAACGGCCACGCCAGCCATGTCGTGATCGATACCGTCGCGGGTGCCGCCGAGGTGCAGATGCTGCATGTGCCTTTCAAGGACGCCGGCGCCCTGCTTGGCAGCGTTGCCGCGGGCGACGTCGACCTCACCGCGACAGGCATGAACGGCGCCGCCGGGCTGATGGCCAGCGGCTGCAGCCGCTGGCGGTGGCGGCGCGCACCCGGCTGGCATCGCACCCGGACGTTCCGACGCTGGCTGAAGCCGGCGGCCTGCCGGTGCAGATGCACCCCTGGTCCGCGCTGGTCGGTGTGTCGGGCACGCCGCTGGCATTGATGGAGCGCTTGCAGCGCGACATCGTCGCCCCGCAGGCCTCGCCCGAAGTGCTGGTGATGGCGGAACGCACCGGTTTGCAGATCACGCCTTCGACGCAGGCGCTGCGCGAGCGCGTGGCCGCCGACATCGCGCTGCTCGCCCCGCTGATTGCCGAAGGGCGCATCGCGAGGCTCCAGGCTGCAGCGCACCGCCACCAGAAGCACCTGCGATGCTGCGCCGTTCCGCGCTGGTAGCGCGCCCCGCCTCCCACCTGTTCGACATCATCGAAGCGGCAGAACACTGTCCGCACTTCCTGCCCTGGTGCGCCGGCGCGCAGATCATCAGCCGCGATGAGAGCATGGTCAGCGCCGACATCCGCGTGCGCTGGGGCGGCATGAAGTTCGAGTTCCGCACGCGCAACCCCAAGCAGCGGCCAGAGCACATGGCGAACCACCTCGAACACGGACCGTTCCGTCGCTTCGATGGCGAATGGCGGCTGAAGGCACTGACCTATGCAGCCTGCAAGGTAGAGTTAGCGCTCGACTGCGAGTTCGACAGCGCACTGATGTCACGCACCGCCGGGCCGATGTTCGACCGCATCTCCGACACGCTGGTCGATGCGTTCGTGCAACGCGCGCAGGCCCTGCCGCCGGCGCCCGTGCAAGATGCGGCTCTGGGCACGCCGGCAGTCGGCGGGCCGGCATCGTGTGGAGGTCGGGAATGAAGTGGCTGCGTTTCAGGCATGGCTTCGAGGTCGGGTTCGGCACGCTGGAGGGCGATCGGGTCCGCTTGCACACCGGCAATCTGTTCGACGACCCACGGCGCACCGGTGACACGCTGGCGGTGGCCGCCATCGAATGGCTGCCACCGTGCGTGCCCGGCAAGATCATCGGCCTGTGGAACAACTTCCGCGCCGTGGCCGAAAAGAACGGTTGGGCCACGCCGGCCGAACCGCTGTACTTCCTGAAATCACCCGGCAGCGCAGCCGCCCATGGCCAGGTCATCGCCGTGCCTGCGACATACGACGGCCGCGTGGTCTATGAAGGCGAACTCGCAGTGGTGATCGGAAAGCGCGCCCGCGCCGTGACGCCGGCCGAAGCACCCGCGCACATCTTCGGCTATGCCTGCGCCAACGACCTCACCGCGCTCGAACTGCTGAACCGCGACCCGTCGTTTCCGCAGTGGACGCGCTCCAAGAGCTTCGACGGCTTCGGCGCCTTCGGTCCGGTGATCGAGACCGACTTCGACGTCACTACTGCGCGGCTTCGCACCCTCGTGGACGGCCGAGAGAGGCAGAACTACGCCTTGTCCGACATGTTCTTCAGCCCGGCCGAACTGGTGTCGCGCATCTCGATGGACGTGACGCTGGAACCCGGCGACCTGATTTTCTGCGGCACCTCGCTGGGCGTGCTGCCGATGAAGGCGGGCAGCGCGGTCGAGGTGGTGGTGGACGGCATCGGCACTTTGGCCAACGTCTACGGATAGGCGGTGCGCCGCGTCAGCGCTGATGGTTTCTCGCCCTCAAACCGGCTCGATGCGCAAACGCCCGTGCTGCGCGGCCAGTGTGCGAGACAACAGCGTGGTGGCGGCGTAGATCGCCTCGATGGTCGGCGTCGCCGCGCCGCTGATGCGGCCGAGTTCCACCACCGCACCCACAAGCGCTTCGAGTTCGAGCGCGCGGCCGTGCTCGACGTCCTGCAGCATCGAGGTCTTGTGCGCGCCGACGGCCTCGGCGCCGGCGATGCGCTGTTCCAGGGTGATCTTGAAGCGCACGCCCAGCGACTCGGCCACGCGCTGCGCCTCGCCCATCATGGCCGCCGCCAGTGCGCGCGTGGCCGGAAAGCGGCAGATGTCTTCCAGCGCGGCATGTGTCAAGGCGCTGATCGGGTTGAAGCTCAGGTTGCCCCAGAGCTTGATCCAGATCTCGCTGCGGATGTCCTTGGCCACCGGCGCCTTGAAGCCGGCGCGCATCATCACCTGCGACAGCGCGTCGATGCGCTCGCTGCGCGAGCCGTCGAGTTCGCCCAGGGTGAAGCGGTTGCCTTCGATCAGCCGCACCGCGCCCGGCGCCACCAGTTCTGCCGCCGGATAGACCACGCTGCCGATGATGCGTTCGGGTTCGATGTGCGCGGCGATCACGCCACCCGGGTCGACACTTTCCAGCCCGCGCCCTTCATGGGCACCCGCCAGCTTGTGGAAGTACCACCAGGGAATGCCGTTGATCATCGTGACGACCATCGTCTGCGGGCCGAACAGCTCGCGCAGGCCGGGCAGCAGGTCGACGACCTGGTGTGCCTTCACGGTCAGCAGCACCACGTCCTGCGGGCCGGCCTCGGCCATGTGCTGAACCGCCCTGGCGGTGGGCGCGTGCTCTTCGGTTCCGTCTTCCAGGATGAGCCGGAAGCCGTTGGCGCGTATCGCTTCCAGGTTGCGATTGCGCGCGATGAAGGTCACGTCTTCCCCGGCCCGCGCCAGCTTCGCGCCCAGGTAACCGCCGATGGCTCCGGCGCCGACGACAGCGATCTTCATGCCGGCCTCGCTTCACGCGCACGCGCAAGGTTCTTGGCCGCGCCCCACAGCGGCCAGACCAGCAGCGCAATGGCCAGGAAGAACAGCGTGCCGACCAGCGGGTTGGACCAGAAGATCGCCAGGCTGCCCTGGCTGAGCAACATCGACTGGCGGAAGCTGGTCTCGGCCATGTCGCCCAGCACCAGCGCCAGCACCAAGGGCGCCAGCGGGTACTTCAGCTTCTTGAACAGATAGCCCAACACGCCGAAAACCAGCATCGTCACCACGTCGAACATCGAATTGTTGACGGTGTAGGCGCCGATCGCGCAGATGACGATGATGACCGGCGCGATCACCGAGAACGGGATGCGCAAAATTGCCGCCCACCAGGGCACAGTGGTCAGCACGACGATCAGGCCGACGATGTTGCCGAGGTACATGCTGGCGATCAGCCCCCAGACGAAGTCTTTCTGTTCGACGAAGAGCATGGGCCCGGGCTGCAGGCCCCAGATCAGCAGGCCGCCCAGCAACACGGCGGCGGTCGGCGAGCCCGGGATGCCCAGTGTCAGCATCGGCAGCAGCGCGGCGGTGCCGGCCGCATGCGCAGCGGTCTCGGGCGCGATCACGCCTTCGATATTGCCCTTGCCGAAGCTCTGCGGATCTTTCGCAAAACGGCGTGCCATGCCGTAGCTCATGAACGACGCCGGTGTCGCGCCACCGGGCGTGATGCCCATCCAGCAGCCGATGGCCGTCGAGCGCAAGAAGGTCTTCCAGTACTTGAGGATTTCGCCCCAGGTCTGCCACACCACCTTGGGGCTGATCTTCGCGGTCTTGCCCTTGAACGACAGGCCTTCTTCCATGGTCAGCAAGATCTCGCCGATGCCGAACAAGCCGATCACGGCGATCAGGAAGTTGAACCCTTTCAGCAACTCGGGCACGTCGTAGGTCATGCGCAGCTGGCCGGTGACCATGTCCATGCCGACGGCGGCCAGCGCAAAGCCGAACATCATCGATGCGATCGTCTTGGCCGCCGGTTCCTTGCTCATGCCGATGAAGCTGCAGAAGGTCAGCAACTGCACCGCAAAGAACTCGGCGGGCCCGAACTTCAAGGCGAATCTGGCCAGCACGGGCGCCAGGAAAGTGATCAATGCGACGGCAAAGATCGCCCCGACGAATGAACTGGTGAAGGCCGCCGTCAGCGCCTGTGCCGCGCGCTGTTGCTGGGCCATCGGGAATCCGTCGAAGGTGGTCGCCACCGACCACGGCTCACCGGGAATGTTGAACAGGATCGACGTGATCGCCCCGCCGAACAGCGCACCCCAGTAAATGCAGCTGAGCATGATGATCGCCGAGGTCGGGTTCATGCTGAAGGTCAGCGGCAACAGGATGGCGATGCCGTTGGCCCCGCCCAGCCCGGGCAGCACGCCGATCAGGATGCCCAGCGTGATGCCGATCAGCATGAAGCCCAGGTTGGGCAGGGTCAGCGCGACGGCAAAACCGCCGGCCAGATTGGAGAGTTCTTCCACGATGCCGCCGCTTTACAAACCGAGCAGGTGCTCGATGGGGCCCTTGGGCAACATCACGAGAAACCAGCGCTCGAACACCAAATAGAAGAACAGCGGCACGCCGATGGCGACCGGAAGCGTGACCGCCCAGCGGTACTTGCCGTAGCGGAACATGAAGTAGACGATCAGCAGCGCCGAGGCGATGTAGATGCCGATGACGAAGATCAGCCCGACGTAAAGCACCATCGGCCACAGGACCGCCATCACCAGCCGCAGTTGTTCGTGCTCGGCAAAGACCTCGGTGGTGCGGGCCCAGCGGCGCAGCTGGCTGACCATGATCCAGCCGCTGGAGCCGGCGAGCAGCAGCCCGATGTAGAAGGGGAAGTAGCCTGCCTTCGGCCCGTCGTCACCCCAACCGGTGCCCACGCGCAAGCTGTCGGTGATGACCAGCATCGCTGCGCCGAACAGCAGTCCGGCCAACGCCAACTCGGGCCAGCGCGTTCGCAGGTGGGCGGCGGCGGCGCTGGCATCACTCGATTCGGTACTCAAGATCCCGCTCCCTGGCGCCGCTCAGATGCAGCGCACGTTCGATCTGACAATGCGCCGCCCGAAGGCCAGGCCGGGCGAGTCGCACCGCGCGCGCCTGCGTGGCTCCGATGGCGCTTTATTGCGCGATGAAGCCGGCTTCCTTCATCAGCACCCGGTGCAGTTGCTCGTTCTTGCCCAGCCATTCGAAGAACTCGGGGCCGGCCAGCGCGGTCTGGTTGAAGGCGCCCTTGTCCATGAAGTCCTTCCACTCGGGCAGCGCGCGCACCTTCTTGAACAGCTCGGTATAGAAGGCCACCTGTTCGGGCGTCACGCCCGGCGGCATGAAGATGCCGCGCAGCATGAGGTAGTCGACCGGCAGGCCGGCGCTGGCGCAAGTGGGTACGTCGGCCCAGGACTGCGTGGCTGTCAGCTTTGCCTTGTAGGGCATGGCAGCTTTGTCGAACACGCACAAGGCCCGCAGCTTGCCGGCGCGCCAGTGCGATTCAGCCTCGATCGGGTTGTTCACCGTCGAGCCGATGTGGTTGCCCACCAGTTGCACCGCCACGTCGCCACCGCCCTTGAACGGGATGTAGGTGATCTTCTTGCCGGCAGCCTTCTCGACCATCACGGTGATGATCTGGTCTTCCTGCTTGGAGCCGGTGCCACCCATCTTCATGGTGTTCGGCGGCGCCGCTTTCACGGCGTCGAGATATTCCTTGGCGGTCTTGTAAGGCGAGTCGGCGTTGACCCACAGCACGAACTGGTCCAGTGCGAGCATCTGCACCGGCGTCAGGTCGCGCCAGTTGAAGGGCACGCCGGTGGCCAGCGGCGTGGTGAACAGGTTGGACAGCGTGATGACGATCTTGTGCGGGTTGCCCTTGTCGCCCTTGACGTCGAGAAAACCCTCGGCGCCGGCGCCACCGGACTTGTTGACGACGATGATCGGCTGCTTCATCAGCTTGTTCTTCGCCACCACGCCCTGGATGAAGCGCGCCATCTGGTCGGCACCGCCGCCGGTGCCGGCCGGCACGACGAATTCAACAGGCTTGGTGGGCTCCCAGGCGGCAAACGCGGGCGCAACGGCCAGCATCGCAGCGCCCGCCAGGGCGCGCAGGGTCAGCGGTGCAGAACGAATCGACTTCAAGTTCATTGGAAATCCTGGTGACGATGCTGAAAAACCTCCGCCCTCGTTCAGGGCGGACATAAAGGACTCTAAAAGACCATCCCCAATACGTAAATTCAGGACTTCTACCGAGGTGAATTCAGAGAACCTTAACTGTCGACTTCGGGACGATCAACCCAGCCCCAGTTTTTGCGCCAGGCCGATGCGCTGCAACTTGCCCGTGGCGCCCTTCGGGATCTCGTCCATGAAGAGGATCTTCTTCGGCACCTTGTAGTCGGCGGCGCGGCTCGCCACGTAGGTCTGCAACTCGCGCTCGGTGGCCTGCTGGCCCTCGCGCAGCACTACCACGGCGGCCACTTCCTCGCCCAGCTTGGGATGCGGCATGCCGAAGCACACCACCTGCGCCACCGCCGGGTGGTCCATCAGGACTTCGTCGACCTCGCGCGGGCTGACCTTTTCACCGCCGCGGTTGATGATTTCCTTGAGCCGCCCGGTGATGCTGACGTAGCCGTCCTCGTCCATCACGCCCTGGTCACCGGTGCGGAACCAGCCGTTCAGAAACCCTTCGGCATTCGCCTTCGGGTTGTTCTCGTAGCCGGCCGTCACGTTGGGGCCGCGGATGACGATTTCGCCGGTGTTTTCCAGGCCCGTGCCGCGCGGCAGCAGCGTGCCGTCCTCGGCCATGATGGCCACTTCCGGCCCGGCCGCCACGCCCACTGTGCCGGGCTTGCGCACGCCGGGCGGCAGCGCGTTGCTGGCCATCTGGTGCGTCGCCTCGGTCATGCCGTAGCTTTCGATCAGCGGGGCGTGGAAGATGTCTTCCAGTTCCTTGATGACCTGCGGCGGCATCGAAGACGACGACGAGCGCAAAAAGCGCAGCGGATGGCGCGCGATCACGTCGGCATTTTTCGAAGCCCGGCTGACGATGGCCTGGTGCATGGTCGGCACCGCCGTGTACCAGGTGGGCCGCGCTTCGTCCATCCAGCCGAAGAACTTCAGCGCATTGAAGCCGGGCGTGCAGAAGACCTGGCTGCCGGCCGCCAGCGGCGCCAGCACGCCGGCGATCAGGCCGTGGATGTGGAACAGCGGCATGATGTTCAGCCCGCAGTCGGCCGCAGTGAAGCGCAGCGTGTTCCTGATGTGCGTGGCCGAGGCTGCCAGGTTGCGCTGCGACAACGGCACGATCTTCGGCCGCGAGGTGGTGCCCGAGGTGTGCAGAACCATCGAGATGTCGTCGGGATGCGCATAGCCGGGGCTGGCGGCGGCAGCGCCGCCCTGGCCGCTTTGGCCGTCTCGGGCGCCGAGCGTGAAGGCGCCGGCCGGCATCTCCGGCGTGCTGACCAGGTCGATCAGGCGCACGCCGAGTTTCTGCGCCGCGGCGATGGCCGGTGAGGCGCTGGCCGCTTCGACGATCAACGCCTTGGCGTTCAGGTCGGACAGATAGAACTCGAACTCGTCGGCGCGGTAGGCAGGGTTCAGCGGCGCGCTCGTCACCCCGCTGGCGCAGGCCATGAAACAGGCGGCCATCTCAGGGCCGTTGTTGAGCACGATGGCGACGCGGTCGTTGCGGCCGATGCCCAGCGAATTCAAGGTCGCGAGCGTGCGGGCGATGAGGGCGCGCAGTTCGCCGTGGCTGAGCGGCGAGCGGCCGGGCGCCGTCAGCGCCACGGCCGCATCGGCGCCGGCGGCGAGCAGGTCTTTCAGGGTTTGGCTCAATCGAAGACTCCTAGAAGATGGCGCGATACACGTCGTGCCGCGCCGTGCCGGCCCGGGCCAGGCGCACGGCAAGAGCGGGCGGTTATACCCGAGGCCCCGGTGACCGGCCATCGGTACCGGCCAGCGCACGCAGCCAGGCTGCCACGGCGGCAGGGTCTTCTTCATGCGCCAGATGGCCCAGGCGCGGCAGCGTGACGAGCGTGGTGCCGGGCCGGCGCAATGCCACCTTGCGCGCCTGGCGCGGCGCCACCGCGCGGTCGCCCGCGCCCACCAGCAGGTGCATCGGCGTGCCTAGCCGCGGCAGGTCTCGCGCAAGGCCGCGCAGGTCCCAGTGCGCCATCATGCCGAGCGCAGCCTCGGTGTGCGCCGGGCTGCACATCAGGCGGCCGTACAGCGCCAGGCCTTCGGCGTCGAGCGTGGAACCCGTGCCGCCGACCAGTCGCTCCACCACCTTCGGGTCGGCGGCGCGGCGCGAGAACATGCGCGGCACCCAGGCGGCGCCGTGCAGCAGGCGCGCCAGCGGCGTGAAGATCGGTGCGGCCACGCCGCCGAAGGGCAGGAAGGCGCCGTTGATGGCGCCGATGGCCTGCGCCTGCAACTGCCCGTCGAGCGCCATGCGGACCAGGATGGCGGCGCCGGCCGAATGGCCCACGGCCACGGTCGGCATCCAGCCCAGCGTGGTCAGCAATTCGGCCAGCGCGCCGGCCATGCCGGGCAACGAGAGCTGCCGCGCCGCCGCCTTCGACGTGTAGCCATGGCCGGGCAGGTCGAGCGCCAACCAGCTGAAACGGTCCGCCAGCAGCGGCAGCAGGCCGCGCCAGCTGTGCGTGGAGGCACCCGTGCCGTGCAGCAGCAGCAGGCGCGGCGCATCGTCTCCGTAGACGGTCTCGACATCATGGCGCTGCACATGCCAGCGCAAACCGGCGGCGTCGACGAAACGGCTGTGCTCGTGCAACGGCCAGCTGTTGCCGTCGCGAGCCCAGTTCAGTGCCGTGGGCACCGGTCAGCCGCGCGCCGCGGCCGCCGCGACGGACGTCGCGCGCACCACCTGTGACAGCGCCTGCGGACCAGCCTGCGGCAGCGGCAGGTAGGCGGCGCGCATCTCGGCAGCCAGCCGCGCGGCCTGCGCATGCGGTCGTGGCGAGGTGTCGATCAGCAGCACGGCCGCCCCCGTCAGCCGCAGCCGCCGGGCCGCGGCCAGCGCGTCGTCCTCGGCACGCGCGCGGCCGGCGCTGCCGTCCAGCGCCACGTTGCCGCGGCCATCTGTCAGCAGCACCACCACCGGGGTGTCGCCACGGCGGCGGATGCTGTCGGCCAGCAGCGCGGCGGCGTCGATGGCGGTGGCGAGCGGCGTGCCACCGCCGCCCGGCAGGCCGGCCAGCGCACGCTTGGCGCGCACCAGCGAACGGGTCGGCGGCAGCAGCAGCTCGGCGGTGCGGCCACGGAACGCGATCACGGCGACCCGGTCGCGGCGCACGTAACAGTCGGCCAGCAGCAGTTCGACGGCGCCTTTGGCTTCTGCCAGTCTCGCCAGCGCCGCCGAACCCGAGGCGTCGACCGCGAAGATCGTGGTCGTTTCGCGGCGCTGCTTGAAATGGCTGACGTGGAAGTCTTCGGCGCGCACTTCGATGCGGGTGTATGCCGGCCGCTCGCCAGCGACAGCGACAGCGCCAACCGCCTGGCGGCGCAGCTTCTGCCAGGGCGCGGCGGCGCGCAGCGTCTCGATGACGTTCAGGCGCAGCGCCCCGCGCGGTTCGCCGCGTCGCACGCCGGCCGGCCGGCCGCGCTGGCCGGTTTTCTGCACCGCGCCGGCCTTGCCGGCGGCGCGGCCGGCCATCTGCGCTGCCTGCTCGGCCTTCAGTCGCGCCAGCGTGCCGGGCGGCAAGGCGGCTAGCGCGGCCTGCAGGATGACGTCGTCGAGCGCGCCCTCGGGCAGTTCGGGTTCGGGCGGCTCGGACTCCGCCTCGCCTTCGGGCGGCGGTGGCGCATCGGCGGGTGGTTCAGGCTCGGGCGGCGGTTCGGGTTCTGGGTTCTCTTCGGGCTCTGGCTCGGGCTCGGTCTGCGGTTCAGGCTCCGGCGGCAGCAGGCTGGCGCGCGGCGCCAGCACCAGCCGCGCCGCCACCGCCGCGTCGTCGGCCTCGACTTCCTCACGGCCGAACAGCGCGGCGTGCGCGCGTGCCAGTCGGGCCGCCAGCAACACGGGGCGCAGCGAAGCCACACCCAGCGCCAGCGCGGCGGCGCAGAGCGCCTGCAAGGGTGCGTCGGGCAGGCTGACCCTGGGCAGAACCGCGCGCGCGACCGCCAACTGCGAAAGCGCACCTTCGAGGTCGATGGCCACCGCGTCACGCGGCGCCACCTCGCCCAGGTTCAGGTGCAGCGCCAGCCGGTCGAGCAGCGCGGCCGGCATCTGTTCGTCGTCGGCAATGCCTTCATCGAGCGCGACGACGCCGAAGCGTGTGGCGTGGCGCTGCGCCACGCCGTCACGCTCGACCACCACCTCGCCACGGTCGAGCACCGCAGCCAGCCGCGCCGCGGTGCCGGCCGGCAGCCGTTCGGCCATCGCCACCAGCAGCACACCGCCGTCGATCTCGGCCAGCAGGCCGCGCTGCGCCACCGGCCGGCCGGCTTGCAACGTGGCCGTCAGATCCAGACCGCCAAGCAGGCGGTCGTCGCGAATGTGCAACGGCAGCCGGCGCTGCGCCACGGCCTGGCCCAGCAAGCCGCGAAGCAGCGCGAGCCACTGCTCGCGCACCGGCCCGGCGGGTGCACGCAAGGCCACGCCGCCGAGGCCGGCGGGGTCGACGGCGAACAGCGCCGCAGCCAGCGTGGCATCGGCCCAGACGGGCGAATCGCTCATCGTGTGAACTGCAGGCTCAAGTGTCGATACGTTCAGGCGTTCAGACGAACAGCTCGGCCACCGCGCGGTCGACGCGCGCCGTCGAGCCGGAGTCGTCCAGCGGGTTGCGGCGCAACCGGTGGCGCAGCGCCGGCGCGGCAATGCGCTTGAGCAGCACATCGTCCACTTCGGCCAGGCCATCGAGCGCCGCCAGCGCACGCGCCGCGCGCATCAGCGTGAGCTCGCCGCGCAGGCCGTCGGTGCCGAGCTTCATGCACAGGCGCGCCGCGCTTTCGAGCGCGGCGTCGGGCACGGTCACGTCGGCCAGCCGCTTGCGGGCGGCGACGATGCGGCGGCGGATGCGCTCATCCTCGGCATGCCAGCTTCCGGTGAAGGCGGCGGGGTCGCGTTCGTAGGCGTCGCGGCGGCGCACGACCTCGATGCGCGAAGGCAGGTCGGTCGGCGTCTTCACTTCCACCGACAAACCAAAGCGGTCGAGCAGTTGCGGCCGCAGTTCGCCTTCTTCGGGGTTGCCGCTGCCGACCAGCACGAAACGCGCCGGGTGGCGCACCGACAGGCCTTCGCGCTCGACGACGTTCTCGCCCGACACCGCGACGTCGATCAGCAGATCGACCAGGTGGTCTTCGAGCAGGTTGACTTCGTCGATGTAGAGAAAACCGCGGTTGGCGCGCGCCAGCAGGCCGGGCTCGAAGGCCTTGATGCCCTGCGACAGCGCGCGCTCCAGGTCGAGCGCGCCGACCACACGGTCTTCGGTGGCGCCCAGCGGCAGGTCGACCACCGGCACCGGAATCAGTTCGCTCTTCACGGGCTTGCTATTGAGGCCGCCCTTCAGCGCGGCGCATTGGTCGCAGGCGCTGCCACCGCCGGCGGGGTCGCAGTGGTAGCGGCAGCCGACGGTGACACGCATCTTCGGCAGCAGCGCGGCCAGGCCGCGCACGGCCGTCGACTTGCCGGTGCCGCGGTCACCGAAGACGAGCACGCCGCCGACCGTGGGGTCGACGGCGGCGATCAGGATCGCCAGCTTCATCTCGTCCTGGCCGACGATGGCGGAAAAAGGGAACGTGAACGACATCTTCAAAACACTTTCGGAACGATCACTTATTGAATGAACGCGAGGGCTGGCCGGCCTCGGAGGCCTCGATTCTGCGGCGCGCGCGGCGCACGGCCAGCAGCACGAAACCGCCAACGACGGGCACCGCCACGGCGACGATCAGGTCGGGGTTGATCTGCAGGCCGCCGGCCTTGAAACCCTTGGCCAGATAGCCGATCAGCCCGGCCGCGTAATAGGCGATGGCCGCCACCGACAAGCCTTCCACCGTCTGCTGCAACCGCAACTGCAGTTGGGCACGGCGGTCCATCGAGGCCAGCAGTTCCTGGTTCTGCCTTTCCCGCGCGATGCCCACGCGGGTGCTGAGCAGGCCACTGGCCTGCGCGACGCGCTCCGACAGGCCGTGCAGGCGCTGCGACACCGTGTTGCAGGTGGCCACGGCGGGCGTGAAACGCCGGGCCATGAATTCCTCGATCGTCTGGATCCCGGAAATGCGCACCTCGCGCAACTCGCTGACGCGCGTGTTCACCAGTTCGGCATAGGCGCGGCAGGCGCCGAAGCGGAACTGACTGGCCGCCAGCCCGCTTTCCACCTCGGCAGCCAAGCGGGTCAGCTCGTGCAGAAGCACTTCGTCCTGGCCATCTTCGCGGGCAATGCCGTCGGTCAGCTCGGCCAGCGACTTTTCGATGGCGACGATGCGCGGCGACTGCCGGCGCGCGATCGGCAATGCCAGCAACGCCAGCATGCGGTAGGCCTCGATCTCGAACAGCCGCTGCAACATGCGGCCGGCCTGGCGCGGCGTGAAGCTGCGGTCCACCATCACGAAACGCGTGCAGCCGTCTTCATGGATGCGGAAGTCGGTGTAGGCATATCCCGCGCCGTCACCGATGCCGGCACCGACCACGATGTTGCCCTCGAAGTGCTCGGCCAGGACGGCGGCGTCAGGCGGCCCGTCACCGGCCGTCAACAGCTTGGCATGCGCGGCCACGATGGTGTGCCCCGGCATGGCCTGCAGCCAGCCGGCGGGCAGCAGCGTGCTGGCCGGCTCGCTGAAGGGCAGCGCGCCGCGCCCCGGCACGGTGAAGGTGTAGCCGGAGAACTCGCCGTGCCGTTCCCACTTCAGCCGCACAGGGCCGACCTGCGCACTGAACTGGGTGACGTCTGCCGCCGGCGGCTCGATGTCGAACCGCTCGCAGAGGCGCGCCAGATGGCTGCGTTCGCGCGCACGCTCGTCAGCGTCGACCAGCACGGCCACGTAGGTGGCGCGGCTCGGGGCCTCCAGCGGCGCGGGCGGTCGGGCGTGCACCTCGTCGGCAAGGACGATGCGGTCCGGGTGGTCGGGTGGAAGGTTCGCCATGCGGGCTGATCCTGGTGAGGACGCGGACGGTCAGTGGGAGTCTTGTGCGACGGCGGGCGCGAGTATGTCATCGGGCAGCGCCACGCCAAGCAGCGGGGCGTCGTGCGCGCGCAGCAGCTTCTCGGCCTCTTCGAGCATGTAGTAGCGGAAAGCCTCGGCCGCCGGCGACAGGATCTTTGACAACAAGTGCACGAGGTTCCAGATCTTCATCACCGGCGTGCCTTCGACGTCGAGCACCTTCAGCAGGCCGGCATTCACTTCCAGCCCCATGGTGTGAAGCGAGAGAAAGCTGACGCCCATGCCCGCCATCACCGCCTGCTTGATGGTCTCGTTGCTCGACATCTCCATCGTGATGCGCGGGCTGATGCGGTGTTCGGAGAAAAAATCCTCCATCGCCTTGCGCGTGCCCGACCCCGGCTCACGCACGATGAACGGGTAGTCCTCGAGCGCCGCCGCGTCCGCCGAGTCACGGCGCAGCAGCGGGTGACCGGGCGGCGCCACGAAGACCAGCGGGTGGGCGGCAAAAGGTTCGGCGCGTGTCGCCAGTTCCTTCGGCGGCCGGCCCATCACGGCCAGATCGACCTCGCCGGCGTGCAGCAGCTTGAGCAACTGCTCGCGGTTGCCGCTGACCTGCAGCCGCACTTCCACGCCCGGGTGCTCTTCGCGAAAACGTGCCAGCAGGCGCGGCACGAAGTACTTGGCGGTGCTGACCAGGCCGATGTTCAGCAGCCCGGTCTCGACGCGCCGGAAACGCGCCATCGCGTCTTCGGCGTCCTTCATCGTCGCCAGCAGGCGCCTGGCGTAGACCAGCAGGTACTCGCCGGCCGTCGTCAGCGAGATGTGGCGGCCCTGGCGGTCGAACAGCGCGAGTTCCACCGCCGCTTCGAGTTCCTTGACCTGCATGGTGACGGCCGGCGGCGTCAGGTGCAGGGCCTCGGCCGCGCGCACGAAGCTGAGCCGCCGCGCCACCTCGGTGAAGACCCGCAGTTGCCGCAGAGTGATGTTCCGCATGGAACGTAAGGTTAAGACAAAGTAAAGTGAAAGCCAACTATCTTTGAATAGCGCTTATTGTCCCTGATTTCTATAGTGGAATTACCGAGACACACAGGAGCGACTCCGTGAACCCAGCGACCGACCAAGGCCAGATCACCGACGCCAGGAAGCGCTACAGCGCGGGCGTGCTCAAGTACCGCCAGATGGGCTACTGGGACGCCGACTACGTGCCCAAGGACACTGACGTGCTGTGCCTTTTCCGCATCACCCCGCAGGAAGGCGTGGACCCGGTGGAAGCCGCCGCCGCGGTAGCCGGCGAGTCGAGCACCGCGACGTGGACGGTGGTGTGGACCGACCGCCTGACCGCCTGCGACAGTTACCGTGCCAAGGCGTACCGGATGGACCCGGTGCCGAACAACCCGGGCCAGTACTTCGCCTGGGTGGCCTACGACCTGATCCTGTTCGAGGAAGGCTCGATCTCGAACATGACGGCCAGCCTGATCGGCAACGTCTTCAGCTTCAAGCCGCTGAAGGCGGCGCGGCTTGAGGACATCCGCATCCCGGTGGCGTACGCCAAGACCTTCAAGGGTCCGCCCACCGGGTTGGTGGTCGAACGCGAGCGTCTCGACAAGTTCGGCCGGCCGCTGCTCGGCGCCACCACCAAGCCCAAGCTGGGCTTGTCTGGCCGCAATTACGGCCGCGTGGTCTACGAAGGGCTGAAAGGCGGGCTGGACTTCATGAAGGACGACGAGAACATCAACTCGCAGCCCTTCATGCACTGGCGAGACCGTTTTCTCTACGTGATGGACGCGGTGAACAAGGCGAGTGCGGCCAGCGGCGAGGTGAAAGGCAGCTACCTGAACGTGACCGGCGCTACGATGGAAGACATCTACGAACGTGCCGAGTTCGCCAAGGAACTGGGCTCGGTCGTCATCATGCTCGACCTGGTGATCGGCTGGAGCGCCATCCAGAGCATGGCCAACTGGGCCCGCAAGAACGACATGATCGTGCACATGCACCGCGCCGGACACGGCACCTACACGCGGCAGAAGAACCACGGCGTGAGCTTCCGCGTGATGGCCAAATGGCTGCGTCTGGCCGGCGTCGACCACCTGCACACCGGCACCGCGGTGGGCAAGCTCGAAGGCGACCCGATGACCGTGCAGGGCTACTACAACGTCTGCCGCGACAGCTACACGAAGCAGGACCTGCCACGCGGCCTGTTCTTCGACCAGGACTGGGCCGACTTGAAGAAGGTGATGCCGGTGGCCAGCGGCGGCATCCACGCTGGCCAGATGCACCAGTTGCTCGACCTTTTCGGCGACGACGTGATCCTGCAGTTCGGCGGCGGCACGATCGGCCATCCGGCGGGCATACAGGCCGGCGCGGTGGCCAACCGGGTGGCGCTGGAATGCATGGTGAAGGCGCGCAACGAAGGGCGTTACATCAAGAACGAAGGGCCGGACATCCTCAGGAAGGCAGCGCAGTTCTGCACGCCGCTGAAGCAGGCGCTCGACACCTGGGGCGACATCAGCTTCAACTACGCGTCCACCGATACCAGCGACTTCGCCGTCACCCCAACCGCTGCCTGACCTTCGAGAAGGACCACCACCATGTTGACCAACCCCACCGGCCGCATCACGCAGGGCCAGTTCAGCTTTCTGCCCGAACTGACCGACGCCGAAATCACGCTGCAAGTCGAGTACGGCCTCAGGAAGGGCTACGCCTGGAGCGTCGAATACACCGACGACCCGCACCCGCGCAACACCTACTGGGAGATGTTCGGCATGCCGATGTTCGACCTGACGGACGCCGCCGGCGTGCTGATGGAGATGCAGAACTGCCGCAACACCTTCCCGCAGCACTACATCCGCCTGATGGCCTTCGACTCGACACGCAACGTGGAGACCATCGCGATGAGCTTCATCGTCAACCGGCCCGCCAGGGAGCCCGGGTTCGGCCTCGTGCGGCAGGAGGTGAACGGCCGCTCGGTGCGCTACACGGTGCACAGTTACGCCACTGACAAACCCGAATCCGAACGCTACGGCAACTGAGCAGGCAGACCTTGAGTGCGCCGCTGTACACCATTCCCGGGGCGCCAGCGGCGCCCGTGACGGCCGCCCCGCCCGCCGCCACGGCGAGCAAGGCGCGCACGGTAGGTGAGGTGCTGGCCGAAAGCCAGGTCGAGGCCGTGATGGACGAACTCGACCGCGACCTGATCGGCCTGGCGCCGGTCAAGCAGCGCATCCGCGACATCGCCGCGCTGCTGGTGATCGACAAGCTGCGGTTCAACCTGGGGCTGCAGGCGACTTCGGGCGCCACCGCGCCCAGCCTGCACATGAGCTTTACCGGCAACCCCGGCACCGGCAAGACAACGGTGGCCATGCGCATGGCGCAGATCCTGCACCGGCTGGGTTATTGCAGGAAGGGCCACCTGGTGGCGGTGACCCGCGACGATCTGGTCGGCCAGTACATCGGTCACACCGCGCCGAAGACCAAGGAAGTCCTCAAGCGTGCGATGGGCGGTGTGCTTTTCATCGACGAAGCCTACTATCTGTACCGCCCCGAAAACGAGCGCGACTACGGGCAGGAAGCGATCGAGATCCTGCTGCAGGTGATGGAAAACAACCGTGACGACCTGGTGGTGATCCTGGCAGGTTACAAAGACCGCATGGACACCTTCTTCCAGAGCAACCCGGGTCTGAGTTCGCGCATTGCGCACCACCTGGACTTCCCCGACTATTCGGTCGGTGAACTGCTGCAAATCTCCGAACGTATGCTCGCCGGCCAGCATTACCGTTTTGGCGAGGGTGCGGCCGAGGTGTTCCAGGCCTACTTGCAGCGCCGCACCAGGCAACCGCACTTCGCCAACGCGCGCAGCGTGCGCAACGCGCTCGACCGGGCGCGCCTGCGCCAGGCATCACGCCTGTTTGCCGAGCGTGACCGCGTGCTCGACGAAGCCACGTTGAGCACCCTCACCCCGCAGGACATCCTGGCCAGCCGGGTTTTCCAGACTTCCACTTCGTGAGGCTCCCATGCCCCTGTCGAACCACCGCACCCTCACACAGTACCTGATCGAACAGCGCCGCCGATTCCCCGGCGCCAGCGGCGAGTTGAACGCGCTGATCCTCGACGTGTCGATGGCCTGCAAGGCCATTTCGCGCTCGGTGGCCTTTGGCGGCCTGGGCGACCCGAACACCCGGCACCTGATCGCCGGCGGCGACACCAATGTGCAGGGCGAGGTGCAGAAGCCTCTCGACGTCATCAGCAACGAGATCTTCATCCGCACCACCGAATGGTCGGGCAACCTGGCGGGCATGGCGTCCGAGGAGATGGAGCAGCCTTACCAGATCCAGGACGCTTACCCGCGCGGCAAGTACCTGATCGTCTTCGACCCGCTCGACGGTTCGAGCAACATCGACGTCAACGTCTCGGTCGGCAGCATCTTCTCGATCCTGCGCGCGCCGCAGGACGTCATCGACAGCGGCCGCGCCGTCACCGAGGCCGACTTCCTGCAGCCGGGAACGAGCCAGATCGCCGCCGGCTACGCGATCTACGGCCCGGTGGCGATGTTCGTGCTGACCGTGGGCAACGGCGTGGTGGGCTTCACGCTCGACCCGAACCTGGGCGAGTTCAAGCTCACGCACCCTGAGATCAAGGTGCCCGAGAACACGCAGGAGTTCGCCATCAACACCTCGAACAGCCGCTTCTGGGAGCCGCCGATCAAGCGCTACGTGGACGAATGCCTGGCCGGCCGGACGGGGCCGCGCGGCAAGGACTTCAACATGCGCTGGATCGCCAGCATGGTGGCCGAGGCGCACCGCATCCTGATGCGCGGCGGGGTCTTCATGTACCCGCGCGACACCAAGGACCCGAAGACACCCGGCCGCCTGCGGCTGCTCTACGAGGCCAACCCGGTCGGCTTCCTGATGGAACAGGCCGGCGGCCGCGCGAGCACCGGGCGCCAGCCCGTGCTCGGTGTGCAACCGAGCGAGTTGCACCAGCGCATCGGCATCGTCTTCGGTTCGAAAAACGAAGTCGAGCGCATCGAGCGTTACCACCGCGAGCCCGCCACGCGCGAAGCCTCGACGCCGCTGTTCGCCGAACGCAGCCTGTTCCGCGACTGAACAGATCCAGCCCCCAAGACGTCTTCGGCGTCGCACCCCCCAGACGCCTGCGGCGTCGCTCCCCAATAGGGAACGGCCCGCTTGGCGCGGCCCGGCGCGGGCCCCACCCTGCTTTCCTCACCACCGAGAACACCGCATGTCAGAACGCCACCCCATCATCGCCATCACCGGCTCCTCGGGCGCCGGCACCACCTCGGTGACACGCACCTTCGAGAACATCTTCCGCCGTGAAAACGTGTCGGCTGCGGTCATCGAAGGCGACAGCTTCCACCGCTACGACCGGCTGGAGATGAAGCAGCGGCTGGCCGAGGCCGAACTTGCCGGTGACAAGAACTTCAGCCACTTCGGGCCCGAGAACAACCTGTTCGCCGAACTCGAACAGCTGTTCCACGACTACGGCCAGAGCGGCACCGGGCAGCGTCGCAAGTACCTGCATGACAACGAAGAAGCCGCGCCCTACAAGCAGAAACCCGGCACCTTCACGCCCTGGGAAGCGGTACCCGAGAACACCGACCTGCTGTTCTACGAAGGCCTGCATGGCGGCGTGGTGACCGAGGCGGTGAACATCGCGCGCCACCCCGACCTGCTGATCGGCGTGGTGCCGGTGATCAACCTCGAATGGATACAGAAGCTGTGGCGCGACAAGTCCAAGCGCGGCTACTCCACGGAAGCGGTGACCGACACCATCCTGCGCCGCATGCCCGACTACGTGCACTACATCTGCCCGCAGTTCACCCACACGCACGTGAATTTCCAGCGAGTGCCCTGCGTGGACACCAGCAACCCCTTCATCGCGCGCGACATTCCCGCGCCCGACGAGAGCCTGGTCGTCATCCGCTTCTCCAACCCGAAGGGCATCGACTTCCAGTACCTGCTGAGCATGGTGCACGACTCGTTCATGTCTCGCGCCAATACCGTGGTGGTGCCGGGCGGCAAGATGGAGCTTGCGATGCAGTTGATCTTCACGCCCTTCATCTGGCGCATGATGGAACGGCGCAAACGTTCTCTCGGCGCGCTCTGACAGCGCGCCATGTTGCGCGCCCTGCTCTGGGACGTCGACGGCACGCTGGCCGAGACCGAACGCGACGGCCACCGTGTCGCCTTCAACCTGGCCTTCGATGAATTCGGCCTGCCCTGGCGCTGGCACGAGGCGCACTACGGCCGGCTGCTGGCGGTGACCGGCGGCCTTGAGCGGCTCCTGCAAGACATGGCCTCGCGCCCTGACGCGCCGGCCGACCACGAGGCGCTGGCGCGTGAATTGCACCGACTGAAGACGCGCCATTACGCCGACATCGTTCGGCGGGGCGCTATCACCCTGCGGCGCGGCGTGCGCGAACTCATCGCCGACTGCGCGGCGGCCGGCCTGCGCCAGGCCATCACTACCACCACCAGTCGGCAGAACGTGGAGGAACTGCTGTCGGCCAGCGGCCTGAGCGGGTTCGAATTCATGCTGTGCGCCGACAGCGCGCCGCGCAAGAAGCCCGACCCGCAGGTCTTCCAGATGGCGCTGGCGCGGCTGGCGCTGCCGGCCTCCGCGGTGCTTGCGGTCGAGGATTCGCCCGCCGGCGTGGCTGCCTGCGCCGCCGCCGGCGTGCCCGTGGTGCTGGCACGCAGCGCCTATTTCGCCGACGCCGAAGCGGCCGGCGCGCTCGCCGCCGGGCCCGGCCTGCACACGACGGAAGGCTGGCGGCCGGCGGCCGGGCCCGGCCCGCGCATCGATCTGCCCTGCCTCTTGAAGTGGCTCACGGGAAGTGATCGCGATTTAAGGGGACAATAGAGGGTTAGCGTCTTCTAGGGGCTGCATCCCAGCCTCACCCCAGCGCCATGGCCACACGCCGCTCCGCCTCCGCCCCCGCTACATCCACAGAGCCGAAGCTTCGTCAGACTCAGGCCGAATACACCGCCGCTCGGCCGAATGCCGAGCCCGGGGTGAAGCCCATGATGTCGAGCTCCAAGATGTACGTCTGCATCCGCTGCCACGCCAACTTCAAGACCGGCGACGGAAAGCCCGACCCTCGCCTGCGCGGTCTGGGACGCTGCAACAACTGCCTGGGCGTCACCAGCCCGGCGGCCTGACATGCACGCGCCGCCCTGACGGCGGCGCCTGCGGGTTCAGCTCTTGACCAGGCTGGAGATCACGCTTTCCAGCGCCTCGCCCAGCTTGGCCTTGGCCAGCGCCTGGCATTTCTCAGGCGTGGCGCCTGCCAAGGCATCGAAGCTGGTGGCGATCTTCTCGGGCCGGAACAGCACGGCTTTCAGTGTGCCCGTCAGCGGCACCATCATGATGCGCGCCGTCACGACGCAGGTGCCGGTGCCGGTGACCCCGCCCTCCACCTGGCTCACGAAACCCCACTTCGACGCCGGATAGACCTTCCAGACCTTGGCCGGAATGCCATCGGCGAGCATGGCCTTGGCGCTGGCTGTATCGATCAGCGCCGCGCTCGAAAAATCAAGCAGCACGGCCTTGGCCGGCGGCGCCGCAAAGGCCTGTTGGGCGATCAGCAGGGCAGCGCCCGCCAGCATGTTGCCGAGTTTCATTCGATACCTCTGGAAGATGGTCAGTCGGGCGGATGACACGCCGTCAGGCACGTCCTGAGCGAGGCAGTGTACCCACCTGCGGCAAGGCGGTGCCGCGCTTCGTGAACCGAAGGAACTTGGGCTGCCGGATACACAGGGCTGCCAATCAGCCCCGATCATCGGCGGCACGGGCATTGCCGACGCTGCCAGGCGCAATCACCGGCTCACGCAACAAACGCTCGGCGCGCGCCACGTCGCTGCCGAGCCGGCCGGCGAGCAGTTCGATCAGGTGAAATCCGAAGGCCGGGTTCTGGAAATAGAGTTGCCTCACCGTGCTCTCGTCGAGTTCGAGCAAAGTGCAGCGCGTGACACAGCGCACCGTGTGGGTCCGCCGGTGGTCGGGTGAAAACAGCGCGATCTCGCCGAAGATGCGGCCGGGCTCGATGCGCTGGCCGAGTTCCACCAGTTCGAGTTCGCCGTGCGCCAGCAGGTACAGGCCGCGCGCCCGGTCTCCCTTGCGGAACAACACCCGGCCGGCTGCACGCCGGCGCTTTTTCATGTAAGGCTTGAGCCACAGCCCCGCCATGTCACCGGCCTTCGATGCACGTTTCACGCGGCGTGTCAGCAGCATCATCTCGACGGCGCGCCAGATGTTGATGGGCAGCAGCAGCGCCGAGATCGCCAGCGTCGTCGGCGACGGATGCAGCACCCCGAAAACCAGCAGCCCGAGGTTGCTGCCGACCGCCAGCCAGCGCAGCGGGATCATGGTGCGCACGAAGGCGGCGACGATCACCAGCGCCACGCCCAGCATCGCGGCCAAGTGCGCCACGATCTGCACCGGTGACGAAGCCAGTGCCTCGAGGTAGGCGGCCCCCGCATCGACCCAAGACCCAGGGCTGTCGATCAGCATGGGCAGGGGCTCGTCGGGCGTCGGTGGAAGCGGCTGGCAGGGTGCACGGGACTGGAAAGAGTGGGGTTCGAGATCATCGAAGGCCGGGCTCGACCAGGCTGCGGCCAGGCAGGGCCGTAGTCTATTGCCAGACCATTCGAGCCTTCGACAAACGGCCGATGAGGAACCGCCGCCGCTGAGCGGAAAGCACGGCGCGCCAGGCGGTCATGCTTCGCGGCTGCGGCTCGCTGCCGCGCAATGCATTGCCGCCCAATCTGGCGGCCAATGCCGCCATCCCCGAGATGCCCGACATCCGCGCCTGGGCGGGCCGGCCGAGCCCGGCGATGGAACACGACATGCTGAAGTCGTTCGGGCAGGAATTCATGGTGATGCACGGCGACATGCTGTCTTTCGCGCTGCGCTCTTTGGGCGAATTCCCGACGGAAAGGCATGCGGTGGTGAAACTGCATTTCCCGCTGCCGTCGGTGGCACGCGCCATCGGCGCGGTGTCGCTGCGCTCGCGGCAGCCCAGCCCCCTGGCGCAACAACTTGTGGCCCGGATACAGCGCCAGGCGGCGGTGTCCTGAAGGGCTCGGCAGCCGTGCCAACCGGCCGGTCAGAGCCACCCATGAAAAACCACGAGAGACCCCAAACCGGCCGAAAGCCTGATCCGGCGCCTGCTTAGGCAGCTGAAGATGAGTGAACTGCGGATCTTCGTGGCCGTGCTGGAGCAGCGCAGCTTCCACAAGGCCGCAGTGGCCGTGCATCTGACGCAGCCTGCGGTCACGAAGGCCATCGCGGGCCTGGAAGAGACGCTAGGCGTGCGGCTGTTCGAGCGCCACGCGAATGGCGCCGAGCCCACCGTGCCCGCGCCGAGCCTGGCGGCGCGCGTCGCCGGCATCTTCGAGGAACTGCACCGCGCAGCGAAACATCTGCACGCGCTATCGGCCAGCGCAAACGGCTGCCTGCGTGTCGGCACGGTGCCCATGCCGGCCGTACCCTTCCTGCCGATCGCGACCGGGCAGCTGACGCATGCGCACCCGAACGCCTTCGTTTTCGTGGTCGAGGCCCGCGAAACGGAACTCGTGGACCGTCTTCGCAGCCGGGACATCGACATGGCGATCCTCAGCCTGTCATTGTTCGAGCCAGACGCCGACCTGGAGGTGACGCCCCTGTTCGAGGAGCGGCTGTGCGTGATAGCCGGCAAGGACCACCCGCTGGCGGCCCGCGATCAACTGGACTGGCTCGAACTGCTGGAAGAACACTGGGGGATGCCGCCAGCCGACTGCGACTTCTTCGAGCATGTGCTGCGAACGTTCAAGCGGCTCGGTGTGCCGCTGCCGCGCCTCACCGTCGAGTCCTTCTCGATCAACGTGCAGTTCTGCATGGTGCTGCACGGCGGCATGCTGTCGTTCGGGATGCGCTCGCAGATCGTCTTCTCGCCGAACAAGGAATTGCTGGTGCGCCTGCCCGTCCTCTGCAGTCTGCGGCCGGGGCGGTGAGCGCCGTCACGCTGAAGTCACATCAGCCGAGCCCGCTGGCCCGCAAACTCGTCGGCCACATCCAGGCGCTGACGACCACGTCGCAGGCACGCCCGGGAGCACGGACCAATAAAAACAGGCCCCGCAGGGCCTGTTCAGTTCGTCGACCCCCACGGACCCATCCGGGCCCGCAGCGGCTTCAGCGCTCGCCGCGAAAGGTCGGCTTGGCAAACGAACGGCCGGCTGGCTTGAACGTCTTGCCGAACGGCTTGTTGAAGGTCTTGCCGGGCGGACGGGCGGCACCGGCCGGCTTCGGCTCGGCGCGCTGCGGTTCCAGGCCGACGATGATTTCAGCTGGAATACGCTGCGTGGTGAAGCGCTGGATGCTGTGCACCATGCCGGCATCGCGGCGCTCGGCCAGCGTCACCGCCAGACCGGCGCGGCCGGCACGGCCGGTGCGGCCGATGCGGTGCACGTAGTCTTCGGCCTTCATCGGCAGGCCGTAGTTGATGACATGGCTGATGCTCGGCACGTCAATGCCGCGTGCGGCCACGTCGGTGGCCACCAGGACGCGCAGGTCGCGTGAGCGCAGGCCCTGCAGCACGCGGTTGCGGCGGCCCTGCGGCATGCCGCCGTGCAGCGACGCCACACGATGACCCATGTCGGCCAGGCGGTCGGCCAGCCAGTCGGCGTCACGTTGGGTGCTGGTGAAGACCAGCGCCTGGTCGACGCTCTTCTCGGTCAGGATGTGGTCGAGCAGCGCGTTCTTGTGCGTCTGGTCGTCGGCCCAGTGCAGGCGCTGTTCGATGTCGGCATGCTTTTCGGTGTGCGAGGAGACATCGATCCGCTCGGGGTCGCGCAGCAGGTCTTGCGCCAGGCGGCCCACGTGGCCGGCGAAGGTGGCGCTGTACATCATCGTCTGGCGCGTCTTCGGCAACGCGTTCGCGATGTGGTGGATGGGGTCGATGAAACCCATGTCCAGCATGCGGTCGGCTTCGTCGAGCACCAGCATCTCGATGCCGGCCAGCATGGCCTTGCCCGACTCCATGTGGTCGATCAGGCGGCCGGGCGTGGCGATCAGCACGTCGAGCGGGCCGCGCAGCGCCTTCAGTTGCGCGCCATAAGGCACGCCGCCAACGATGGTGGCCACGCGCAGGCCGGGCACATGGCGACCGTAGTCCACCGTGGCTTTGGCTACCTGCATCGCCAGCTCACGGGTGGGCGTCAGCACGAGGATGCGCGGGCCGTTCGGAGCGTAGCGCGCCGGGCGCTCGCCGGGCACTTGCGGCGCGGCGTCGCGCTTCTTGCCGGCATCGGCACGCGCGGCCAGGATACGCTCGAGCGCGGGCAGCACGAAGCTGGCAGTCTTGCCGCTGCCGGTGCTGGAGGAAACCATCAGGTCGCGGCCTTGCAGTGCGGGCGGAATGGCGCGCATCTGCACTTCGGTGGCGACGGTATAGCCGGCGTCGGCGACGGCGCGGGTCAGGAAGGCGTTCAGGCCCAGGGTATCGAAACTCATCTTCGTACTTTCGCAGGAGATCACCGCGGACAAAGCCGCAGCGTCGGCGCCCTGGAAAAGGCGCCGCACAAGACAGGTCGCAAAGGGCTGACGCCCGGCACGATGCAGGGCAGACGGATCAAGGCGACGGCATCGCCGCCGACCCGTCACCCGGCCATGAGGGCCGGGCAGTGCGTCCTGCTGAAAACGAGGACGAAGGTCGAAGGGGATGAACGAGTGGCATTCGGTAGATGCCAGCCCATGAGTATATCCGACATCGGGTTTGCACGCGTGCGCGGGTTTTCGTTTGCGTTCGCTGTACGCCGCGCCGAGCCGAGCCGAGAGTCGGGCGATCAGGTCTGCCGAAGCCGCCGAGGCGCGTCGTCCGCCGTTTCTTAGATGTGCGGCTCTACGCCGCGCGCGGCGAGCGCCGGGCCGAGCTTGGCGCGCAGGAAGCCCGACGTGGTGCAACGCGCCACGTTCAGATAGTGCCGCTCGACCAGTTCCCGCACCATTTCGGCCAAGGCGTCCTCGACCTGTGGGTCGAGCAAGAAATGGTCGTAGTTCACCACGCCGTAGACCTTGTGGCCGAGCGGCGCCAGCCGCTGCTCGACCTCGCCGCACACCGCCTCGACGTCGGCTGGCGTGCGGATCAGCAGGCGCTCGAAGTTGCTGAACATCGTGCGGCTCGCAGCGTCGTAGGTGAAGCGGTCGGCCAGCGGCAGCAGCGGCAGGCGGGCGCGCAGGCCCATCGGCGGCTCGTTGAAGATCGCCGGGTTCATCAGCGTGGGCTGGCGCTCCATGTAAGGCACGAAGGCCATCGGCGCCAGGATGTCACGCTGGATGTCGATGCCCGACGCCACTTCCAGCAGTTCAAGCCCGCGTCTATGCAGCCCGAAGACGCAGCGCTCGGTGACGTAGAGCACAGGCGGGCCGCGCCGCAGCGCCTCCGCGCCCGAGAACGCGCGCTGCTCGACCCGGTGCGGGAACTTCGGCGTGCGCCGGCCAGGAAGCTGCCGACGAAGACCAGCCTGCGCGCGTTCTGGCTGATATTGATGAAGCCGCCCGCGCCGGCCAGCCTCGGGCCGAACTTGCTGACGTTGACGTTGGCTTCGGCGTCGGCCTGCGCCAGGCCGAGGAAGGCGATGTCGAGGCCGCCGCCGTCGTAAAAATCGAACTGACAAGGCTGGTCGATGACGGCCTGGATGTTGATGGCCGCGCCGAAGTTCAGTCCGCCGGCCGGTATGCCGCCGATCACGCCGGGCTCGGCTGTCAGCGCGATGAGGTCGATCACATGTTCTTCGGCGGCCACCGCGGCCACGCCCTCGGGCATGCCGATGCCGAGGTTGACGACCGCATCCGGCCGCAGTTCCAGCGCCGCCCGCCGCGCAATGATCTTGCGCTCGGGCACTGACGACCCCCAAGGGCGCTGCGCGCCCGCCCCCCGGGGGGCGCAGGCCGTCTTGGGGCGGCCCGGCGGCGGCCCACACCATCGACAGCATCTGCCCGACCGGCAACCGGATCTCGCCGGCAAAGGCCGTGCTGTACGGTTCGGCGAAGGTCTGCGGGTGGTACTCGGGTTTCTCCGCCAGCACCGCGCAGTCGACCAGCACGCCGGGCACCTTCACCTGGCGCGGTGGCAGGCTGTGGGTTTCGGCCAGCCGCTCGACCTGCGCGATGACGATGCAGCCCGAATCGTGCACCGCCATCGCGATGGCCAGTGACTCCCAGCGTCAGCGCCTCGCGCTCCATCGTCAGGTTGCCGTTGCCGTCGGCGGTGGTGGCGCGGTTCAGCGCGACATGGATCGGGAAGGCCTTGTAGAAGACGTAGTCCTCGCCGTCGATGGGCATCAGGCGCACCGGTTCCTCGGTGATGCGCGCGTTGACGCGAACGCCGCCGTGGCGCGGGTCGACGAAAGTGCCCAGCCCGACGCGCGACAGGCGCCCCGGCTTGCCGGCCGCGATGTCGCGGAACAGGTGCGAGATCACGCCCTGCGGCAGGTTCCAGGTCTCGATGCGGTTTTCCACCGCCAGCTTCTGCAATGCCGGCACCAGGCCCCGATGGCCGCCGATGACATGCGCCACCAGCCCTTCGTGGCCGAGGTGGTCGATGCCGCGCGTCTTGCCGTCGCCCTGGCCGGCGGCGCACACCAGCGTCAGGCCGCGCGGTGTGCCGGTGGCCAGGAACCGTTCTTCCAGCGCCACTGCCAGGTTCTCGGCGAAGCCGATGCCGACGAAACCGCTGGTGGCCACCGTGTCGCCGTCGCGCACCAGGCGCAGGGCGTCGGCCGCGCTGACCAGTTTGCCGCGGCCGCCGGCACGCTGGCCGGCCAATCTTTCGATCTTGGCCTGCGGGCCGTTCACGCCGGCGCGCGCTTGTCGAAGGTATTGCAGCCCGCCACCGTGCCGCCCTGCAGCCCGCGCTGGAACCAGGCCATGCGCTGCGCGCTGCTGCCGTGGGTGAAGCTATCAGGCACCACCGTGCCCTGGCTCTTGCGCTGCAGCGTGTCGTCGCCGATCTGCGAGGCGGCGTTCATGGCTTCCTCGAGGTCGCCCTGCTCCAGCCAGCCCTTGCCCTTTTGGGAATTGTGCGCCCACACGCCGGCCAGGCAGTCGGCCTGCAATTCCACGCGAACCGAGACGGCGTTCATCTGTGCTTCCGAGACCCGGCCGCGCATCTGATCGACCTTGGCGCTGACCCCGATCAACTGCTGGATATGGTGGCCGACCTCGTGCGCGATGACGTAGGCCTGGGCGAAATCGCCGGGTGCGCCCAGGCGCGACTTCAGGGTCTCGAAAAACGCCAGGTCGATGTAGACCTTCTGGTCGCCGGGGCAGTAGAACGGTCCCATCGCCGCCGCTCCCTGGCCGCAGGCGGTGGGTATGCGGTCGCGGAACAGTACCAGCTTGGGCGCCCGGTAAGTCGCGCCCTCGGCGGCGAGCAGCGAGGTCCAGACGTCTTCGGTGTCGGCAAGGACGGTGGAGACAAAAGCCGCCTGGCGATCGGTGGCCGGTGGCGGCCGCGCGGGCGTCGGGGCCGACTGGCTGCCGGGCGCCTCCAGCCCCTGCCCGCCCGACAGCAGGCCGAGCACGGTGAGCGGGTTGATGCCGAAGATCCAGCCGGCGACCAGCGCAATGACGATGCTGCCGACGCCGATGCCGCGGCCGCCGATGCGCGGGCCACCGCCGCCTCCGCCACCGCCACCGCCGTCACGTCGATCCTCGACGTTGTCGCTCTGGCGCTCGCCTTCCCATTTCATGTTGTAGCCTCCGCCGGCCGCAAGACCGCTGATGCGGATTGTGCAGCGGCCGCAGCGCGGAGCCGCCTCTCAGTGAAGCTGAAGCGCCAGGGCGCAGTGCTGGCGGTCGGTGGCGGCGAACAGATCGAAAGCCACCTGCCGGAGCCGGACGATGGCGCTGGTGTGCGCCTTCGCGATGCGCTCGTGGGCATAGGTCGCGTCGACGCACATGCGCGGCAGGTCGACGACCCAGCCTTCCAGCGCCATCAGACGTCGGAACCTTGCCAGCAGGAACAATGGCACCTCGGACACGCCGACCCGCGCCAAAGCGGCTTCAAGCCAGTCTGCAGGGTCTTGCCGTTTCATGCTCGAGCTCCCGGTTTGGCGTCAGCAGCCGCCCACTCTTGAGATCCTGCGCCAGAAAAATGGTTTCAGTCCGCAGAGGAAAACCTTCAAGCGGGCTCATTTCACGCCACAGTAGAGCTTCCATGACCGGGCTGACAGGAAACTGTCAATGCCGCATCATCGAAGGACATGAGACTGCGCCGGTGCGGGAATTTCGCTCACGCCGGCCCGGAATGACCCTTGTTCGGTCCGGTGTCGCAGCCAGTGACAACATCCTGCCCTCATGCGGGTTTGTCCGCATCCGCCCCGGGACGTCCACCGATGGATTTCACAGTCAGTGTTCTGCTTGCTACCTTCATCCTGTCGGTGCTGGCCTTGTTTGTCTTCATCGCCTCGATGGCCAAGGGCCTGTTCGGCAGTGGCGGTGCGGCCGCGTTGCAGATCTTCGACGCCGATGAGGTCGGCACGGTCGAAGACCCCGCCGCCACGCCAGCGCAGCGCGGCAGCCTGCAACAGGCCATGGACCCGGCTCATGCTTCACAGCGGCGCACCGCACAGGAAGTAGCCACCCGGCTGCGCGCCGACCAGAGCAGCTCACTGGTGGTCGGTGTGTGCCTGACGATGGCCGTGATCTGGCTCGTGCTGGCCTCGCTGGCCGGTCTGGTGTCGTCGATCAAGCTGCACGCACCGGACTGGTGGGTGGGCGAGGCCTGGTTGACCTTCGGCCGCATCCGCCCGATCCACCTCAACCTGGTCGGTTACGGCTGGTGCTCGATGGCCGGCATCGGCGTGGCGATCTGGTTGATTCCGCGCCTGCTGAAGACCGAACTGGTCGGCGCGAAGTACGCACTGGTCGGTGGCGCGCTGTGGAGCATGGGCGTGGTGGCCGGCACGGTGGCCATCGCGACCGGCCATTCCGACGGGCTGGAGTGGCTCGAGTACCCGTGGCAGATCGACATCCTGCTCGTCATCGGCGGCGCGCTGGTCGGCTTCCCGCTGTGGCTGACGCTGCTGCGGCGCCGGGTCGAGCACCTTTACGTGTCGGTCTGGTACATCGCTGCCGGGTTTCTGTGGTTTCCGGTCTTGTTCCTGATCGCCAATTGGCCCGGCCTGCACTTCGGCGTGCAGCAGGCGACGATGAACTGGTGGTATGGCCACAACGTGCTCGGCCTTTGGTTCACGCCGCTGGCGCTGGCCGCGTCGTACTACTTCATTCCCAAGGTGATCGGCAAGCCGATCCATTCGTACAACCTGTCGCTGCTGGGCTTCTGGTCGCTGGCCTTCTTCTACAGCCAGGTCGGCGGCCACCACCTGATCGGCGGGCCGGTGCCGTCTTGGCTGATCACCATCTCGATCGTGCAAAGCATGATGATGGTGGTGCCGGTGGTCGCGGTGGCCATCAACCAGCACCTCACCGTGGCCGGCAACTTCCGCGCACTTCTGTATTCGCCCACGCTGCGTTTCATCGTGCTGGGCGCCATGATGTACACCGCCGCCTCGGTGCAGGGCTCGATGCAGGCGCTGCGCTCGGTGAACACCGTCACCCACTTCACGCACTACACGGTGGCGCACGCCCACCTCGGGCTCTACGGCTTTTTCACGATGATCATGTTCGGCTCGATCTATTTCATCATGCCGCGCGTGATGAAGTGGGAGTGGCCGTACCCGTGGATGATCTCGGCCCACTTCTGGCTGGTGCTGGTGGGCTTCGGCATCTACTTCATCGGCCTGTCGTTCGGCGGCTGGTACCAGGGGCTGGCAATGCTCGACAAGGACATCCCGTTCATGGACTCGGTGTTGCTGACGATTCCCTACCTGCAAGCGCGCACCGTCGGCGGGGCGGTGATGACGCTCGGCCACCTGGTGTTTGCCGCGCACTTTTTCATGATGGGCTGGAAGTTCGGGCCGCAGCGGCTGGGCGCAGCGCTGCTGGCGTCGCAGCCGGCGACGGCGTCGCCGGGCCTGGTGATGGCGAAGGCGGTACTGGAATGACGGGCGCCGTCGGCAGATGGGAGATGGACGAACTGCGCCTGATCGTCGGCGCAATGGTGATCCTCTCCGGCGCCACCGCGCTGCTGGTGGTGATGCCCTATCTGTTGCTGAAGGACCAGCAGCCGCCGCCCGGCCTGAAGCCTTACACGGCCGAGCAGCTGGTCGGCCGGCAGGTCTACATCGCCAGCGGCTGCATCTACTGCCATACCCAGCAACCACGCGACATCGCGCAGGCCCCCGACGCGCTGCGCGGCTGGGGCCGCGCGCCGGTGGCAGCCGACTACGCCTACGACACGCCCCACCTGCTGGGCACGATGCGCACCGGGCCCGACCTGCTGAACATCGGCGCGCGCCAGCCCAGCAAGGACTGGCACCTCGGCCACCTGTACCAGCCACGCGCCTACACGCCGGGCTCGATCATGCCGGCCTACCCATTTTTGTTCGAGGTGCGCCGGGGCGCGGCAGTGCCGGGCGACACCGTGGTCGCACTGCCGCCGGCTTTCGCCCGCCCCGGCGAGGTGGTGGTGGCCAAACCCGAGGCGCTGGCGCTGGTGGCTTACCTGCTGTCGCTGGACCGCACCTACCCGGCGCTGGCGCCGCTGCCGGTGCCGGCCGCAGCCGCCGCGAAGAAGGCTGGGCCATGACGGACAAGTCCGACGACACCCTGCGTCGCGACCAGGGCGACGCCGCCACCCGACGCGAAAACGCCGATCCCGACGAACGTGTGCGCCCGCTGCCGTGGTTCTTCACGATGTTCCTCGGCGCGATGGGCATGTGGGGCGCGTTCTACATCGCCACAGCGCCGCCGGGCGGCAGTTCGGCCTGGGGCGACCAGCGCAGCGTGGCCACGCTGCGCCCGCCGGTGGCTGCCGCCGCGGGCGCTGCGGCGGGCGTCGACGGCAAGCTGCTGTTCGGCGCCAAGTGCGCCGCCTGTCACCAGGCAACCGGCCTGGGCCTGGCGGGCGTGTTTCCGCCGCTGGCCGGTGCCGAATGGGTGATCGGCAACGAGAAGGTGTTGATCAGCGCGCTGCTGCACGGCATCAAGGGCGAAATCATCGTCAAGGGCAACAAGTACAACGGCGCGATGCCGGCCTTCAAGAACCTGAGCGATGACGAGCTTGCCGCCATCCTCACTTACATCCGCAGCGACTGGGGTAACGCCGCGCCCGCAGTGACCGCCGCCGCAGTAACGGCAACTCGCGAAGCGACGAAGGACCAGGCCGCCGAGTACGCCGGCGGCGACGCGCTGAAGGCGCTGGTGCCCTGACATGCAGGCCCCCGTGCAACCGGCCGCCAGCGACCCGATGGCCGGACTGGCGGCCACCTTTGCGGCCAGCCTGGCGGTGTTGCTGATCGGGCTGGCGGCGTTGTTCACGGCCACCGGCGGCGGCGCCGGCTTCACCACCGAAACGCTGCGTCGCAGCCAGGTCGCACAGGCGCCGGCAGCCATCCCCGACTTCAGTCTGGTCGATGCTCAGGGGCAGCTGCAGTCGCTGCACACGCTGCTGGCGCAGGACGGCCGGGTCTGGATCGTCGACTTCATCTACACCCGCTGCCCGACCCTGTGTCTGACGCTGGGCAGCGTGTTCCAGCAGTTGCAGGCGACGATCGTCGAACAAGGCCTGCAGAGGCAAGTGGGCTTGTTGTCGATCAGCTTCGACCCGGCCAACGACCGCCCCGCCGAGCTGCAGGAATACGCGCGCCGCATGCAGATGCGGCCCGAGGTCTGGCAGCTGGTGAGCCTGCAGGAAGCCGCCGACCGGCGCCGCCTGCTCGACAGCTTCGGCATCATGGTGGTGCCTGCGCCGCGCGGCGAGTTCGAGCACAACGCGGCGCTGCATGTCGTGCGACCGGACGGCCAGTTGGTGCGCATCCTCGACCTGAATCAGCCAGCGGCAGCGATCGACGCGGCACTGGCGGCCGGCCTGACACCGGTGCAGGCGGCCGTTGTGGCGGCTAGATGAGCGCTGAGCGCCAGCATGCCGGCCTGCTGCCGGCCAGCGCCGCCGCCGTCACGGCCGGCGCTTTGGCATTATCCGTGCCGCCGCTGCGTTCGCTCATCGAGCAGAGCATGGTCTGGCACATGCTGGTGCAGATGCCGCTTCTGGTGGCGGGCGGCGCGCTTTGCGCTGCAGCGCTGCAGCGCAGGCGGCGTGGCGCGCCCCCTGCGGCCACCGGGCGGCTCGGCCGGATAAACCGCTACGGTCTGACCGGCTTCATGTTCGCGCTGTTCGTCGGCGCCTACTGGATGCTTCCGGCCACCGTCGACCGCGCCGTCGTGCTGCCGGCCGCCGACGCCGTGAAGATCATCTCATTGTGGCTGGCTGGCGCCGCGCTGCGCCACGCCTTCGGCCGCGCACCGGCCGCTGTGCAGTTGTTCTTCGTCGGCAGTGCGCTGCCGATGGGCGTGTGGGTGGGTGTCTACCTGGCCAGCACCGACCTGAGGCTGTGCAATGCCTACTCGCTGGCCAGCCAGATCGCCACCGGCCGCGGCATGGTGGCCCTCAGCCTGCTGGCCGGCGCGGTCTGGCTGGCCAGCATGCGCGGCCATGGTCGCCCGCGCGTCGACGCGGCGCAGGCGTTGCAGGGCTGATGTTCAGGTCTTGGGCAGCGTCACGCCGCGTTGCCCCTGGTACTTCCCGCCGCGATCCTTGTAGCTGGTCTCGCAGACTTCGTCGCTTTCGAAGAACAGCACCTGCGCGCAGCCCTCGCCGGCATAGATCTTGGCGGGCAGCGGCGTCGTGTTGCTGAATTCCAGCGTCACGAAACCTTCCCACTCGGGCTCGAAGGGCGTCACGTTGACGATGATGCCGCAGCGCGCATAGGTGCTCTTGCCCAGGCAGATGGTGAGCACGCTGCGCGGGATGCGGAAATACTCCATCGTGCGCGCCAGCACGAAGCTGTTGGGCGGGATGATGCAGACATCGGCCTCGATGTCGACGAAGCTCTTCTCGTCGAAGGCCTTCGGATCGACCACCGTGCTGTAGACGTTGGTGAACACCTTGAACTCGCGCGCGCAGCGGATGTCGTAGCCGTAGCTGCTGGTGCCGTAGCTGACGATGCGCTGGCCGTCGGCCGAATGGCGCACCTGGCCGGGCTCGAAGGGTTCGATCATGCCGGTGGTCTCGGCCATGCGGCGGATCCATTTGTCGCTCTTGATGCTCATCCTGGCTCCGTGGGCTGACCTGCTGATCGACTGCCGATCACCCGCGGATTCTAGGAGGCATGCGGTACATTGAGCCCTGAAGGAGAATCGCCATGCTCAAGCCCTTCCGCCCCGCCATCGACCTGCTCAAGCAATACGCCGAGTACCACCGCGACCGGCGCAACATCCTCACCCACTTCGTCGGCGTGCCGATGATCGTCTTCGGCATCGGTGTGCTGCTCTCGAGACCGCCGTTCGTGCTGGGCGGCCTCACGCTCAGCGCGGCCTGGCTGATTTACGGGCTGGTGGCGCTGTGGTACCTGACGCGCGGCCGGTTGGCGCTCGGTGTGGCGGTCAGCGCCGGCATGGGCTTGCTGATGCTGCTGGCGCACCAGGTCAGCGGCGGCGTCGGGCCATGGCTGGCCTGGGGCGGCGGCTTTTTCGCGGTCGGCTGGCTGATCCAGTTCGTCGGTCACTACTACGAAGGGCGCAAGCCGGCGTTTGCAGACGACATCGTCGGCCTGCTCGTCGGCCCGATGTTCGTCGTGATGGAGATGCTGGCCTCGCTCGGCTTCTTCAAGGCGCTGATGGCCGAGATCGAAGCGCACGCCGGGCCGACGGTCATCCGCAACCTGGCCCACCCGGCGACCTGAAATCGGCTCCCGGTTTTCAGCCTGCCAGCACCGCCGCGCCCCGTTCTTCGTCTTCCCGGTAGCCACCGGTCAGCGGCGCGACGCCGCCGCGCTGCAACTGCACCGCGCAATGCTTGAAGCCCGGAATCTTGGCCACCGGGTCGAGTGCCGGGTTGGTCAGGTGATTGATCGCCGCCTCGAACCAGCAGAAGGCGACGAACACCGCGCCCGGCGGTGAACTGCTGTCGGCACGCGCATACAGGCTGACGCGGCCGCGCCGCGACACCAGCGTCACCAGGTCGCCGGCCACGGCGCCGATGGCCGCCAGATCGTCCGGGTGCACCATCGCCACCGGGTCGGGCTCGATGCTATCGAGCACCGCGCTGCGCCGCGTCATGCTGCCGGTGTGCCAGTGTTCGAGTTGCCGGCCCGTGATCAGCACCATCGGATATTCGCCGTCGGGCCGTTCGTCGGCGGGCACGATGCCCGCCGGCACGAAACGCGCGCGGCCACTCGGCGTCGGAAATTGGTCGGTGAAGACCACCGCCTCGCCGGCGTCGCCCTCCTGCGTGCAGGGATAGGTGACGCCGTCTTCCGCCTGCAGCCGCGGCCAGGTGATGCCGGCAATGCTCGGCATCAGGCGCCGCATTTCGTCGAAGACGGCCGCCGCCGCATCGTCGCCCTGGCCATAAGCGCGCCAGTCCAGGCCCAGGTGGCCGGCGAGCTGGATCAGGATGTCCAGGTCCTGCCGCGCCTGGCCGGGCAGCGGCAGCGCGCGGCGGCCGATCTGCACGCAGCGGTCGGTGTTGGTGAAGCTGCCGGTCTTTTCGATGAACGCCGAGGCGGGCAGCACCACATCGGCGAGCGCCGCCGTCTCGGTCAGGAAGAGGTCCTGCACCACCAGCATGTCCAGCGCGGCCAGCGCAGCGCGCGCGTGGCTGGCGTCGGGGTCGCTCATGGCCGGGTTCTCGCCCATGACGAACATGCCGCGCACTTCACCGTGGTGAATGGCGTGCATCACCTCCACCACCGTCAGGCCGGGCTGCTCGTCCAGGCCGGATTCGGGCACACCCCATGCGGCGGCGAAGCGGGCACGCACGGCCGGGTCGTCGACGCGCTGGTAGTCGGGGTACATCATCGGGATCAGCCCGGCGTCGGACGCGCCCTGCACGTTGTTCTGGCCGCGCAGCGGGTGCAGCCCGGTGCCCGGGCGGCCGATCTGGCCGGTCATCAGCGCCAGCGCAATCAGGCAGCGTGCGTTGTCCGTGCCGTGCACGTGCTGGCTGACTCCCATGCCCCAGAGGATCATCGAGGCCCGGCTGCCAGCGTAGAGCCGCGCCACCTCGCGCACCGTTTCCGCGGGCACGCCGGTGATGGGCGCCATCAGCTCCGGGCTGTAATCCAGCACGTTGGCGGCCAGCGCGTCGTATCCGAGCGTGCGGCTTTCGATGAAGGCGCGGTCGACGAGACCCTCGGTGACGATGACGAACATCATCGAGTTGAGCAAGGCCACGTCGCTGTCGGGCGTGAACTGCAGCGTGCGGTGGGCGATGCGCGACAGGTCGCTGCGCCGCGGGTCTATCATGATCAGCTTCGTGCCCTGCTCGACGGCGTTCTTGATCCAGGTCGCAGCCACCGGGTGGTTGACGGTCGGATTGGCGCCGATCACGATCACCACCTCGGCCTGCAGCACGTCCATCACCGGGTTGCTGACCGCGCCCGAGCCCAGGCCTTCCAGCAGCGCGGCCACGCTCGACGCATGGCACAGCCGCGTGCAGTGGTCTACGTTGTTGCTGCCGAAACCCAGCCGCACGAGCTTCTGGAAAAGGTAGGCCTCTTCGTTGCTGCCCTTGGCCGAGCCGAAACCGGCCAGCGCACGCGGGCCGTGTGCATCACGCAGGCGCGCCAGCGTGCCGCCGGCCAGCGCCAGCGCCTCGTCCCAGCTGGCCTCGCGGAACACGCTCGCCACATCCGCCGGGGCCAGGCGGTTGACGGCGTCCTTGGGCACGCCGCTGCGGCGGATCAGCGGCACGGTCAGGCGATGCGGGTGGCGCGGGTAGTCGAAACCGTAGCGGCCTTTCACGCACAGCCGGCCGTGGTTGGCCGGGCCGTCGCGGCCTTCCACGTGCAGCACGGCCTCGTCCTTGACGTGGTAGGTCACCTGACAGCCGACACCGCAATACGGGCAGAGCGAATCGACGCTGACGTCGGGCTCGACCAGCGCCACCTTGCCCGCCGGCGCCAGCGCGCCGGTCGGGCAGGCCTGCACGCATTCACCGCAGCCCACGCAGCTGGAGTCACCCATGGTGTCGTCGAAGTCGAAGACGATCTTCGCCTGGCCGCCGCGGAAGGCCAGCCCGATGACGTCGTTGCCCTGGGCGTCGCGGCAGGCGCGCAGGCAGCGTGTGCACTGGATGCAGGCGTTCATCTCGACGGTGATGCCGGCGTGCGAGTTGTCGGCGGCAACGGCCGGCCGGGGCGCGAAGCGGGGCACGCCGACGCCTGAGGTGCGCGCCCAGTCGTTCAGTTCGTGATGGAGGGTCAGCGCCTCGGCGGGCTGGTCCGCCAGCAGCAACTCCAGCACCATCTTCTGCGCCGCCAGCGCGCGCGGGCTGTCGGTCTGCACCTTCATGCCAGCGGTCGGCCGCCGGCAGCAGGACGCCGCCAGCACCCGCTCGCCAGCCACTTCCACCATGCAGCTGCGGCAGTTGCCGGCTTCGGGCAGGCCTTCCTGCCAGCACAGGCGCGGCACGGCAAGGCCTTCACGGTCGGCCACCTGGAGAATGCTTTCGCCGGCCCGCGCCTGCACCTCCCGGCCGTTCAGATGGAAGCTCAGTTCACTCATCGGCGGTCAGCTCGTGGGGAAAATATCGAATGACGCAATCGACCGGGTTCGGCGCCGCCTGGCCCAGGCCGCAGATCGAGGCGTCGCGCATCACCTGCGAGAGTTCGGCCAGCAGCGGCAGGTTCCAGCGCGGCTCGGCGATGAGGGCGCTGGCCTTGATGGTGCCGACGCGGCAGGGCGTGCACTGGCCGCAGCTTTCATGTTCGAAGAAGCGCATCAGGTTGCGCGCCGCGTCGACCACCTTGTCGTGCTGCGACAGCACGATCACCGCTGCGGACCCGATGAAGCAGCCGTGCGGCTGCAGGGTATCGAAGTCCAGCGGCAGATGGTTCAGCGAGGCCGGCAGGATGCCGCCGCTGGCGCCACCCGGCAGGTAGGCGTAGAGCTGATGACCCTCGAGCATGCCGCCGCAGAATTCGTCGATCAGTTCCTGCACCGTGATGCCCGCCGGCGCCAGCTTTACACCTGGCTCGTGCACGCGCCCAGACACCGAGAACCGCCGCAGCCCGTGCCGGCCGTGCCGGCCCTGCGCGGCGAACCACGCGCCGCCACGTTCCAGAAGTTCACGCACCCAGAACAGCGTCTCCAGGTTGTGCTCCAGCGTCGGCCGGCCGAACAGGCCCACCTGAGCGACGTAAGGCGGGCGCAGCCTGGGCAGGCCGCGTTTGCCTTCGATCGATTCGATCATCGCGGACTCTTCGCCGCAGATGTAGGCGCCGGCGCCGCGCCGCAGTTCGATGTGCGGCAGCGCGCGGCCGGCCACCGGCGGGGCGGCGCGCAGGTCCGCCAGGGCGCCTTCGAGCAAGGCACGCGCGCCATGGTATTCGTCGCGCAGATAGAGGTAGACGGCCTCGATGCCGACCGCCCAGGCTGCGATCAGCACGCCTTCCAGGAAGCGGTGCGGGTCGGTCTCAAGGCACCAGCGGTCCTTGAAGGTGCCGGGTTCGCCTTCGTCGATGTTCACCGCCAGCAGGCGCGGCGCCGGCTCGGCGGCCACCAGACGCCACTTGCGGCCGGCCGGGAAACCGGCGCCGCCCAGACCGCGCAGGCCGGCCTCGTCGAGCACCGCCAGCACGCTGGCCAAGCTGCGCCGGCCTTCCAGGCAATCGCCCAGCAAGACGTAGCCGCCGCCGGCGATGTAGTCGTTCAGGCCGATCGCGCCGCCCGGCGTGTCGTGCCGGGTGCCGGCCCGCACCGCGCGCAGCACCGTGTCGACATTGGCAAAACCCACCGGGTGCTGGTGCACGATGGCCACCGGCGCCTGTTCACAGCGGCCGACGCAAGGCGCGGCGATGACGCGCACCTCGCGGCCGAGCAGCGCGGGCAGGCGGGCGAGCAGGTCACGCGCCCCAGCCAGTTCGCAGCTCAGGCCGTCGCAAACGCGCAGCGTGAGCGCCGGCGGCGCGGTGATCAGGCCCACGGCGTCTTCCTTGACGATGTCGAAGTGGTGATAGAAGCTGGCCACCTCGAAGACCTCGGCCAGCGACAGGCGCAGGCACTGCGCCAAAGCCGCCAGATGCGGCGCGCCAAGCTGGCCGTATTGATCGTTGATGCGGTGCAGGTATTCGATCAGCAGGTCGTGGCGCGGCGGTTCGTCGACTGCGGCATGGCCGAGCAGCGCCCGCACTTCGGCCAATGCGCCGGGCTCGACCTGGCGGCCCTTCGGCGCCTGCCGCTTGCGCTGGCGGTCCGTGGACAGCACGGCGATGGGAATGATCGGGTGGTTCACGGGCGGGCGATGGGGCGACTGATCCCCGACTATCGGCCGGTCGGGCTGGCCTTGTCCAATGGGTTCTGCAAAGGGACCGATTCAGCTTGCTGATGAAGACAAGCGGAGAACACAACGAGCGAACGCAACGAGCCGGGACACGCCTTCGGCGCTTCCACGAGCGCGCGTCCACGGGCCAGGACATGGGTGCGCCCTGGCGTCGATGTGGCCACACTGTCGATGAATGCGAACCACAAGTAAAATGCATACAAACGCTTGAACCGTTCGCTGGAAATGAACACGTCGCCATGGCTCGGCTGAACTATCACCACCTGCACTACTTCTGGTCCGTGGCCAAGGAAGGCAACCTGACGCGGGCGGCGGCTTCGCTGCACGTCTCGCAGTCGGCGTTGTCCACGCAGATACGGCAGCTGGAGGATCAGATCGGCCAGCCGCTCTTCAAGCGCGAGGGCCGCAGCCTGCAGCTGACCGAAGCTGGCCGCGTGGCACTGGGCTACGCCGAGACCATCTTCAGCACCGGCAGCGAGCTCATGGCCCTGCTGCGCGACGGCGTGCGGCGCGACCGCCAGGTTCTGCGCATCGGCGCAGTGGCCACGCTGTCACGCAACTTCCAGGAAAACTTCATCCGGCCGCTGCTGTCGCGCAACGACGTCGAACTGGTGCTGCAGTCGGGAAGCCAGGACGACCTGCTGGCGCGCCTGCAGTTGCATGCGCTGGATCTCCTGCTGTCGAACCGGCGCATTCACGCCGACGCCGAACACGCCTGGCGCTGCCGGCGCATCGCACGCCAGCCGGTCAGCCTGGTGGGCAAGCCGCGCAGCCGCGGCAAGGCATTCCGGTTTCCGCAGGAACTGGCCGAGGTGCCGCTGCTGCTGCCCAGCCGCGACAACGACATCCGCGCCGGCTTCGACCTGCTGTGCGAGCAGCAGGGCCTGCGCTGCCAGGTGCTGGCTGAAGTGGACGACATGGCGATGCTGCGCCTGCTGGCGCGGGACTCCGACGCCGTGGCGCTGCTGCCGGCGGTGGTGGTGCGTGACGAACTGGTCAGCGGCAGCTTGTCGGAGTACTGCGTCGTGCCCGACCTGTACGAGAACTTCTATGCCGTCACGGTGGCGCGGCACTTCGAGCCGCCGCTGCTCAAGGCCCTGCTCAAGCGCGACGCCGATGAAGTGCTGGGCATGAAGCCGGCTTGACGGTCGTCTGAACCCATTTCCGGCAGCGGCTTGCCGGCTCGCGATCTCTCAGCCGCTCAGCCGTTCAGACGGCTTGCAGCGGCCCGCTGTGTGCCTCGGCGTCGGTAAGCCAGCCAGGGTCGGCGGCCAAGTCCAGCGCGGCCTGCAAGGCACGCGGCTGTGGCGCGCCGGTGGCGGCCATGAAGCCGATCGGGGTGCGCAATTCGGGTTCGATCAGGGTCCGCGCTTCCAGCCCGCCATGCCCCGTCAGCGTGGCGACCAGGGCGCCCGGCAGCACGGCCGCCAGCGGGCCGGCCTGCACGGCGGCCAGCAGGGCGGCCACGGAATTGGTTTCGAGCGCCGGCCGAACCTTCAAGCCCAGGCCGGCGAACACCTGGTCGAGGATCACGCGGTTGTGCATCTCGGGGCTGAGCATGCACATCGGCAGCGTGGCCGCGTCGGACCAGCGCAGCGGCGCGCCGAATTGCAGGCGCGGCAGGCGCGGCGCGGCTTCGTCGGTGCGGCGCAGCAGATGGTAGTGCTCGACGTACTGCGGCCAAGCCTGCAGCCGGCGCGACGCCGCGACGCTGAGGCGGCTGGTGTAACCCAACCCGAGATCGACGGCCAGGGTGTCGAGGCCCGTCTCGAGATCCTGCGACGACAGCGACTGCAGTACCGGCTGCAGGCCAGGGTGGCGCTGCACGAGCAGCGAGCAGAAGCGCGCTGCGATCGGCAACGCCGTCGGCACCGCGCCGATGACCAACCCGCCGCTGGGGTGCTGCGCGCTGCCGGCCAGTTGCTGCACCAGCATTTCCTGCTCACGCAGGATGCGGTGGGCCGCCGACATCAGCAACTCACCTTCCGGTGTCAGACCTTCGTACTGCCGGCCGCGGCGCACGATGGAGATGCCGAAATGCTGTTCCAGCGCCCGCAGCGCATTCGACAGCGCGGGCTGCGTGATGTGGCAGGCGGCAGCGGCACGACCGAAGTGGCGGTGCTGCTGCAGTGCCGCCAGGTAGCGGTAACCGTCGATCAGGTTCATCGCAAGAGCATCGCCCCGAACGGCCGCGAAGGCGAGCAGTTCAGCGCCTCAGGTGTCCTTCGACACGCTGATGGTCGGGAACTTGGCCGAGAAGTCGCGAGCCTTCTTCGCGATGGTGACGGCCACCTTGCGCGCCACCGCCTTGTAGGTGGCGGCGATCTCGCCGTCGGGGTCGGCCACCACGCTGGGACGGCCGTTGTCGGCCTGCTCGCGGATCGACATGTTCAGCGGCAGCGCGCCCAGGTAGTCGACACCGTACTCGGTGGCCATGCGCTTGCCGCCGTCGGCGCCGAAGATGTGCTCGGTGTAGCCGCAATTCGGGCAGCAATAGACAGCCATGTTCTCGACGATGCCGAGGATCGGCACGCCGACCTTCTCGAACATTTTCAAGCCCTTTTTGGCGTCGAGCAGCGCGATGTCCTGCGGCGTGGTGACGATCACCGCGCCGGTCAGCGGCACACGCTGGCTGAGCGTGAGCGCGATGTCGCCGGTACCCGGCGGCATGTCGACCAGCAGATAGTCGAGATCGCGCCAGTTCGTCTGCCGCAGCAGCTGGTCGAGCGCCTGGGTGGCCATCGGGCCGCGCCAGATCATGGCCTGATCGGGCTCGATGAGGAAGCCGATCGAGATGACCTGGACGCCGTAGTTTTCCATCGGCTCCATGCTCTTGCCGTCCTGGCTCTCGGGGCGGCCGCTGATGCCCATCATGGTGGGCTGGCTGGGGCCGTAGATGTCGGCGTCGAGGATGCCCACGCTGGCGCCTTCGGCGGCCAGCGCCAGCGCCAGGTTGACGGCGGTCGTGCTCTTGCCGACACCGCCCTTGCCCGAGGCCACGGCAACGATGTTCTTGACGCGCGGCAGCAGCTGCACGCCGCGCTGCACGGCGTGGGCGAGGATCTTCGTCGTCACGTTGACGCTGACGTTGTCGACACCGGGCACGGCGCGCGCCGCCGCCACCAGCGCCTTGCGCAACGCCGGCACCTGGCTCTTCGCGGGGTAGCCGAGTTCGAGGTCGAAGGCGACGTCGCCGCCCTCGATGCGCAGGTTCTTCAGCTGGCGGGCGTTGACGAAGTCGGCCCCGGTGTTGGGGTCGATGACGGTCTTCAGCGCTTCGAGCAGCGCGCTTTCGGTGACGGCAGTGGACATGGCCCTCGGGCTCCTGGATCGGTGGTGCGCGAGTCTAGTGCAGGCGCCCCTGGGCACCTGGCGTCAGGGTCGGGGCAATGCGAGTCTTGCAGCCACTACTGCACCCGCCGTACCCGCGCTACATTGTTCTTGCCGACGACATGCAGCAGGAAGCTGCCGAGCGACGCGCGCTCCACGCGCACGGTCGGGTTCTCGATCCACATCACGGCCCGGCTGTCGTCGATGATCCGCCACACCTGCCCGTTGGCCAGCGTGATGCGCGAGTTCGGCTCCCAGCCCTCGAAACGCCCGGCCACCGTGCTTTCGACCGCGTCGATCTCGTTTTTCAGGTCCTGGTACTCCAGCCCGAAGCGGGCGCCGGCCACCACGCCGGCAGCGGCTGCCGCTCCGGCGACCGGCGCGGCCGGCGCGCCTGACACCGGCAGGGCGTCGTAGCAGGCCAGTCTGGCGGCAGCGGCGAGTTCGGCGCGGCAGCGTTGCACGTCGGCATCGCTGACGGCTGCGGTGGCGGCGGCCAGCGGCAGGAGCGCCGACACGGCAAACGCCAGCCATGCGGGCAGCCGGCGTGAAGAGCGGCAAGAGCGGCAGGGGCGGCAATCGTGAGTTGCGGGCATGTGGCGGCGCACCTGGAAGAGTTCGACGCATCGTACCCGCCGCCTAGAATCCGCGGTCCCCATCCCACTGCAGGCCGGCCGCCATGACCCGCAAGCTCTTCGTCACCACCGCGCTGCCCTACGCCAACGCCGCCTTTCACATCGGCCACATGATGGAATACATCCAGGCCGACACCTGGGTGCGCTTCCAGCGCCTGCTCGGCCATGAGGTGAACTTCGTCTGCGCCGACGACGCCCACGGCGCGCCGATCATGATCGCGGCCGAAAAGGCCGGCATGTCGCCTCAGGCCTTCGTCGCCGGCATCGCCGCCGGTCGCGAGCCCTATCTCGACGGCTTCCACATCGCCTTCGACAACTGGCACAGCACCGACGCGCCCGAGAACCACCAACTGGCGCAGTCCATCTACCTGGCGCTGCGCGAGAACGGGCTGATCGCCACGCGCACCATCGAGCAGTTCTTCGACCCCGACAAGGGCATGTTCCTGCCCGACCGCTTCATCAAGGGAGAGTGCCCGAAATGCGGCACTGCGGACCAGTACGGCGACAACTGCGAGAACTGCGGCGCCGTCTACGCGCCCACCGATCTGAAGAACCCGTACTCGGCGCTGTCGGGCGCCACGCCGGTGCTGAAAACCAGCGAACATTTCTTCTTCCGCCTGTCGGACCCGCGCTGCGTGGCCTTCCTGTCGCAGTGGACGCAGGACGGTCGCCTGCAGCCCGAGGTGGCCAACAAGGTCAAGGAATGGTTCGCGCCCGCCGACGACGATCAGCCGGGTCTCGGTGACTGGGACATCAGCCGCGACGCGCCCTACTTCGGCATTCAGATCCCCGATGCCCCGGGCAAGTATTTCTATGTCTGGCTCGACGCGCCGGTGGGTTACCTCGCCTCGCTGCAGAACCTGTTCGACAAGCGCGGGCAAGACGTGAACGCCTACCTCGCCGACCCCGCGCTCGAGCAGGTGCATTTCATCGGCAAGGACATCGTCACCTTCCACACCCTGTTCTGGCCGGCGATGCTGAAGTTCTCGGGCCGCAAGTTGCCCGACCACATCTTCGTGCACGGCCACCTCACCGTCAGCGGCGAGAAGATGAGCAAGAGCCGCGGCACCGGCATCAGCCCGCTGAAGTACCTGGAACTCGGCCTGAACGCCGAATGGCTGCGCTACTACATCGCCGCCAAGCTGAACGGGCGCGTCGAAGACCTGGACTTCAACCGAGCCGACTTCGTGGCACGCGTCAACTCGGACCTGGTCGGCAAGTACATCAACATCGCCAGCCGCGCCGCCGGCTTCCTGAGCAAGCGCTTCGGCGGCCTGCTGGCGGCCGATGTCGGCGTCGAGGGCCGCATGCTGCTCGACACCCTGCGTGGCCACGCCGGTACCGTGCGCGAGCTCTACGAGACACGCGAGTTCGGCAAGGCGCTGCGCGAGGTGATGTCGCTGGCCGACCGCGTCAACGAATATGTCGACCAGCACAAGCCCTGGGAACTGGCGAAGCACGAAGGCATGGAGGCCGCGCTGCACGATGTCTGCAGCGTCTGCATCGAGGCCTTCCGCTTGCTCACGCTCTACCTGAAGCCGGTGCTGCCGGCGCTGGCCGCGCAGGTCGAGGCCTTCCTGAAGATCGCGCCGCTGCAGTGGAGCGACAGTGCGCGCGCGCTCGGCCACCATGCGATCGGCGAGTACCGCCATCTGATGCAGCGGGTCGATCCGAAGATGCTCGACGCGCTCTTCGAAGTCCCGGCCGATGCCGCCTCGGCCTCAACGCCGCCGCCAGCGCCACCGGGCGGCGAGTCGCTGGCCGCCGAGATCGGCATCGCCGACTTCGCCAAGGTCGACCTGCGCATCGCGAAGATCGTCGCCGCCGAGCGTGTCGATGGCAGCACCAAGCTGCTGCGTCTGACGCTGGACGCTGGCGAAGTGAATGACGCCGACGGCAAACCCAGGCTGCGCAATGTGTTCAGCGGCATCGCCAGCGCCTATGCGCCCGAGCAACTGGCCGGCAAGCTGACCGTGCTGGTGGCCAACCTGGCACCGCGCAAGATGAAGTTCGGTGTCTCCGAAGGCATGGTGCTGGCGGCCAGCCACGCCGATGAAAAGGCGCGCCCGGGGCTCTACGTGCTGGAACCCGGCGTTGGCGCGCTGCCGGGCATGCGGGTGCGCTGATCGCACGCGGCCCCGCTGACGCCGCACAGCGTCGGCGCGGTTTTCAAGCGTTGCAGAGCCGACCCGAGGCGGTCTCGAAGTCGCGCTTGTGCCGTCTTTGGGGTGCTTATCCGCGCATCGCGACGCGGGTCGAGACCTATCGTGCAGTCCTACGCCGACATGCACTCCCCAGCCCAAACCATGCCCGAAGCATCCCCGCTGTGCAAATCGCCGGCCCGCTCGGCATGGCGCCGCTGCGTGGCGTGCGCCACAGCCGCGCTGCTGATGATGTGGCAGCCGGGTCAAGCACAGCCGGCGCGCCCGCCGACGGCCACCTACAGCCTGCGCGCTGCAATCAATGACGCGCTGACCCGCAACCCGGCGCTGGCGATCAGCCAGGCCGAGCGCGCTGCCGCCGGCCACCTGCGCGAAGGCGCGGAGTGGGGGCGCTACCCCACCGTGTCGGCCGAGGTCGCGCCGGGCACACAAGGCGGCACCCAAACCTTTCGGGTAGAGCAACCGCTGTGGAGCGGCGGGCGCATCAGCGGCCAGATCGATGCGTCGCGCGCGCAAGAGTCCGCCGCTGCGCTTGCCGAGACCGAGACCCGACGCCAATTGACAGAGCAGACCTCTGTGGCCTATCTGGGCTGGCTGGGGGCGCACAGCCGGCTGCAACTGGCGGTGGACGGCGGTGCGGTGTTCGAGCGGCTGCTGGCCCATGTGCGGCGCCGCGAGGCCGCAGGCGCCGCTGCGGCGTCGGACGTGTCAGTGGCCGTGGCGCGGCTGGCGGTGGCGGCGGCGCAGCGTGAGCAATTGGCCGCAGAACTGGACCGTTCGGCCGCCGAGTTGCAGGCACTTGTCGTCGGCGAGCTGGGCGCCCCGGTGCTGTTGAAAGACCCGGTGTTCGCTGGCACCGACCGCGAAGCCACCGAAGTCGCCTACCTGGCGCAGTCCAACACCGTCGCGCGCCGCCAGGCCGAGCTGCAGGCGGCTCAGGCAGCAACCGTGGTCAGCAAAGGGCAGGCGCTGCCGACGCTGGCGCTGCGCGTCGAGCGTGTGCAATACACCGGCAACAGCCTGCCCGGTCAATCCAGCCAGACCCGGGCGCTGCTGGCGCTGAGCTTTGCGCCGGGCGCCGGCCTGTCGTCGCTGTCGGCCGCCAACGCAGCGGCAAGTCGCGAGCGCGCGGTTGCCGACCAGGTGCGCGCCGAGCAGATCAGCGTGCAGCTGCGCGCCCGCTCGCAATGGTCCGAGCACCAGGGCGCACAACGCCAACTGGCCGAACTGCGGCCGCAGATCGATGCGCTGCAGCTCACCGCCGATTCCTACATGCGGCAGTTCGAAGCCGGCCGGCGGACCTGGATCGAGGTGCTGAACATCCACCGCGAGGCACTCGACGCCCGCATTTCCACGTCACGCACGCAAACCCAACTGGCGCAAAGCGCTCTGCGGCTGCTGGCCAACACCCAAGGACTGGCCCCATGGATCGACACCACCCCGCAGTGAGCCTGGCGGCTGAAGCGGCGGGCACAGCGTCCCCGCCGGCCGTCTGCGCTGTGGAAGCCCTGCCGTTGCAACGCCTGCTGGTGCTGCTCGGCCACGCGCTGGAGCTGGGCGCCGTGCGGCTGGCGCTGGCAGGCGCCGGCCATCCGGCGTTCAGCAACGGCACCGAGCCGCTGCGCCAGCTCGACAGCGCGCTGGCGCGACTCGGCGTGGCCGGCTGCGAACTTATCACCTCGCCGGGCCGCGCCGTCGAGGCCCGGCACTGCCCGCTGCTGGTGGAATACGACGGTGGCTGCTGGGTGCTGCTGGCGCTGCGCGACGGCCTGGCCGTGCTCGACAACGGCAATCAGCGGCTGGAACTGCCGCGCGACCGACTCGACGCCGCACGTGTGCTGTGGATCAAGCCGCCGCCCACGAAGGCCGCCACGGCGGCGGACAACCCCCATCCGGCGCGGCGGCTGCTGGTGCAGGCGCTGCTGCGCCGACGCCGCGTAGTTGCCGAGGTGGTGGTCGCCACCCTGCTGACCAGCCTGCTCACCATCGCGTCAGGGCTCTTTTCTCAGCAGGTCTATGACCGCGTCGTGCCGTCGTTCGCCTACGCCACGCTGTGGGCGCTGGTGGCCATCATGGGCACACTGATGGTGTTCGACTTCGCGCTGCGCGTGGTGCGCGCCCGCATGCTCGACCGGGTGGCCTGCGACATCGACGACGAGGTCTCCAGCGAGGTGTTCCGCGCTCTCGGCGATGTGCGGCTGGATGCCCGACCGCGGTCCATCGGCACGCTGGCGGCGCAAGTCGGTGGGCTGGAGTCGGCGCGGGCATTTTTCACCTCCAGCGTGCTGTTCACACTGGCCGAGATTCCGTTTGCGCTGATATTCATCGCCATCATCGCGATGATCGGCGGGCCGATCGCATGGGTCTACGTGGTCGCCGCCGCAGTCGCGCTGGTGGTCGGCGTGGTCTCGCAGGCCCGCATCAAGCGCCTGGCCGGCGCCCAGCAGGTCAGCATGCACGCCCGCAACGGCCTGCTGGTGGAGGCCATCGCTGGCAGCGAGACCATCAAGGCGCTGGGGGCCGGCTGGCGTTTTGCCGACCGCTGGCGCAGCATCAGCCACGACATCCTGGGCAGCGCTCGCCAGTTGCGCTCGGTCAATGCGGTGGCCTCGTCCCTTGCCACCAGCCTGTCCAACCAGGCCTACCTGGCGATGATGGTGTTTGGCGTCTACCTCATCGAAGCCGGGCAGATCACGGTCGGCGCCCTGACTGCGATCGCCATGCTCGGCAGCCGTGTGGTCGGCCCGATCTCCAGCGGCATCATGCTGCTGACCCAGGCGCACTCGGCGCGGCTGGCGATGCAGGCGGTGGACGGCGTGCTCAGGCTGCCACCAGAACGCGAGCCCGGCCTGGCGACGCTGCGGCCACCACAGCTCGGCGCCCGTATCGCGCTCGACGGCGTGCGCTTCGGCTATGGCGAAGGCCCGACGCCGCAGGTCGACATCGACAGCTTCCAGCTGAGCGAAGGCGATCGCGTCGTGCTGCTCGGCCCGCCGGGCTCGGGCAAGTCGACGCTGCTGCGGCTGCTGGCCGGGCTGTACCGACCGTCGGCAGGCCGCGTCACGCTCGGCGGGATCGACATGCAGCTGCTCGACGCCGAACTGGTGCGCCGAGCGGTCAGCCTGCTGCCGCAAGAGGTGCAACTGTTCCGCGGCTCGCTGCGCGACAACCTGGCCATGGGCTCGATGGCCGACGACGCCCGCCTGCTGGACGTGACGCGCGCGCTCGGCCTGGACAGCCTGGTGGCCGAGCATCCGCGCGGCCTCGACCGGCCGATTGCCGAGGGCGGCAGCGGCATGTCGGTGGGCCAGCGCCAACTGTGCGGCATGGCCCGTGCGGTGATGCGCAAGCCGCGTGTGCTGCTGCTCGACGAACCCAGCAGTGCGCTCGACCCGATGTCAGAGAAGCGGCTGTACGAGGCATTGCAGTATTTGCTCGAGCCGCGCGACGTGCTCGTCGTGGCCACCCACCGCCCGGGCGCGGCCACGCTGTGCACGCGCGCAGTGGTCATGCAGCAGGGCCGCATCGTCGGCGACGGCGACCGTGCCGCGCTGATCGCCCGGCTGCGAACCGCCTCCGCCCCCGCACCCGCCGAAGGAGCCACCCGATGAAAGACACCACGCTCGACACCTTCATCCACCGCCCGAGCGGTGCGCAGGGCTCGGTGGTGCTGTGGCTGGTGGCGGCCACGCTGGGCGGCCTGCTGTACTGGGCCAGCGTGTCGCAGGTCGACCAATCGGCGCGGGCCAGCGCCACCGTGATCGCGAGCCGCCGGGTGCAGGTGATCCAGGCCGTCGACGGTGGTGTGCTGGAGCAGATGGCTGTTGCCGAGGGCGACCGTGTGCGCCGCGGCCAGGCGCTGGCGCGCTTGGACCCGGTGAAACTGAAATCGGAGTCGCAGGCCGCTGAATCCCGCCATGCCGCGCTGCAGGCCACGGCGGCCCGGCTGCGTGCCGAGCTGCACGGCGGCGCACCGCAATACCCCGACGCGACGCGACGCTTTCCAGAGTTCGTGCAGGGGCAGAACGAACTGCTGGCCGGCCGCCGCGAGAACCTGCGCGCCGACCTGCACAACCTGCAGGCCATGCAGCGGGCTGCCACCGACGAGCTGGCGATCACCGAGCGCCTGGTGCAGGGCGGCGACTCCAGCGGCGTCGAGCTGCTGCGCGCGCAACGCCAGTTGACCGAGGCGCAGGCCAAGCTCGACAGCCGGCGCAATCAGTACGTGCAGGACGTCAACACCGAACTCGCCAAGGTGCGCGACGAGATGGAGCAGGCCGAACAGCAGGTCACACAGCGCCGCCGGCTGCTCGAAAACGTGGTGCTGGCGGCGCCGCTGGACGGCATCGTGAAGAACGTCCGCTTCACCACCCTGGGCGCGGTACTTCGGCCGGGCGACGAGCTGATGACCATCGTGCCTGTCGACGACCGCATGATCGTCGAGGCCAAAGTGGCACCGCGCGACATCGCACTCATCCGGCCCGGCCTGCCGGCGTCGATCCGCTTCGACGCTTACGACTCAGGCACCTATGGCACGGTGGAAGGCCAGGTCGCGTACGTCAGCGCCGACAGCATCCGCGAGGAGTCGCAGCGCAGCGACGGCCAGAGCAGCACCTTTTACCGCGTGCATGTGCTGACCGACGCGCCAGCAATCACCCGCACCGGCCGCCGCATCGAAGTGATCCCCGGCATGACCGCCACGGTGGACGTGCAGACCGGCCGCCGCACGGTGCTGGAATACCTGCTCAAGCCGGTCAACAAGGTGATGGCCGACGCCTTCGCCGAGCGTTGACCCGGTCCCGCCACCGCCCCCCCCACGCCAGCCAGAACGCCATCATGAACAAACCCCAGCCCGCCCCTGCCCTGAGCCCCGCGCAACGGCTGGCCCAGACCACCGACAAGCTGAAGCGCGCTTTTCCGTCGTTGCCGGCGCCGCTGATCGACGGCCTGGCCGCCGCCGAAGTGGCGCGCAAGCAGGGCTTGTTTCCGCTGGCGCGGCAACACCTGGACGCCTTGCTGCGCGACCACCCCGATCAGGTGGTGGTGCAGCGAGAGCAGATCCTGCTGCACGTGGCGGCCGAGGAGTTCGACGCTGCCGAGCGGCTGCTGGACGCCGAAGCCAGGCGCGTGCCGGCCGACCGCTGGGTCTGGATGTCACTGGCGATGGCGCATAACGCCCTGGGCAACCGCAGCGGCGAGACTGCCGCGCTGCAACGCGCATTGACGCTGCGCGCCGAAGAGTCTCCGGCGCGCCGGCTGTTCGAGCTGCACCGAGAAGCCGGCGACATGCAAGGTGCGCTGGACGTAGTGGTGATGCTGCGCGCGCTGCGCGACACGGACGAGCTGGCCGTGGCGCACGCCAAGCTGCTGATGCGGCTGGGCCGCGACGCCGAGGCGCTGGCGCTGTGCACCACCACGCTCGAACGCGAGCCGCCGCTCGGTGGCGCGGTCGAACTGTGGGCGCAACTGGTGATGGGCCGGCCCGGCGGCCCCGAACAAGTGCTGGCGACGATGGACGGGCTGATCGCGCAAGGCCGGCGCCACGCCGCCTTTCTGATGGCGCGCAGCCGCGCCTGCAACCGCATGGACCGCAGCACCGAGGCCATCGCCACACTGCAGGAGGCGCTGGCCCTCGACCCCCAGCAAAACCAGTGGTGGTACGACCTGGCCGTGCAACAGCGCCAGGCCGGCCAGTTGGCGGCCTCGCAGCGCAGCTTCGAGCGCGCGATGGCGCTGGACCCGCTGAATCCGACCACCCTGCGCGTGCACGGCGTGGAACACAAATACGTCTATGGCGACGACGCTTTCCGCCGCATCAACCAGGCGCTGGCGTCGATGGAAGGCTACCCGCGCGACCACCAGGTCGAGCTGCACTATGCCGCAGCCAAGGCCTGCGAAGACGCCGGAGAGCTGGAAGCCGCGTTCGACCACTACCGCGTCGGCGGCGCCAAACAGACTGCGCTGGTGCCGTACCGCCATGCCGCTGCGGTGAGCCTGCTGCGCACCCTGCGCCAGGGCATGCGGCCGGCCACCTACAGCACCTTCAAAGAGCCCACCTGTGACAGCCGCAAGCCGGTCTTCGTATTGGGCATGCCCCGCTCGGGCACGACGCTGGTGGAGCAGATCATCGCCAGCCATCCGCAGGCCTTTGGCGCCGGCGAGCTGAAGCTGCTGCACCGCGTGCTCGACGGCATCGCGGTCAACGGCACGCGCATCCAGACCAACGCCGACGGCGGTGTCATCCCCACCTACATCCCGGGCGTCGACCTGAACTGCAGCGCTCTGGGCTTTCGCGAGCGCGGCGAGCGTTACGTGCAGGCCGTCAGCGCGCTGGCCGAAGGTGCGGGCCGGGCCGACGCACTGCGGGTGGTCGACAAGATGCCGGGCAACTACTTCTGGGCCGGCATGCTGCCCTTCATCCTGCCGCAAGCGCGCATCGTGCACACCCGGCGCCACCCGATGGACTGCTGTTTGTCCAACTACCGCATCTACTTTCCAGACGGCATGCCCTGGAGCTACGACCTGCGCGACCTGGGCAAGTGCTACCGCGCCTACCACGAGCACATGCAGCACTGGCAGACCAACCTGGCGCCTGGCCTGCTGATGTCAGTGATGTACGAAGAAGTCGTCGCCGACCTGGAACCGACAGTGCGGCGCATCCTCGACCACGTCGGCCTGGACTGGAACGCCAACTGCCTGCGCTTCCACCAGACCGAACGCGCGGTGAAAACCGCCAGCCTGAGCCAGGTGCGCCAGCCGCTCTACAGCTCGTCGGTCGGCCGCTGGCGCCGCTACGAGGGCTATCTGAAGCCGCTGCTGGCCGAGATCAAGCCACTGGTGGATGCCTATGAAGGCGAGCTGGAAGTTGCCGCCTCGTCGCGTCGGCAGCCACTGCCGGCTGCGGCCTGAGCGCATCAGTTCGTGAACTTGTGACGGCCCCTGCGTCAAGTTGCTGGCACATCGGGCCGATAGCCAGCAAGACCCATGGAGTTCAGCGTCGGGTCCCCCCTATCACTTTCCAATGAAATCCGACCCATCATGAAGCCAACAGACGCCGGAAAACTCGACTCCGTTCAAGCTGACACCCGGCCCCTGCTGCCCAGGCTGCGCCGCCGTGCCGGCGAACCGCTGGACGAACTGCTCGCAGCGCAAGACGGTGCCAGCCCGGCCGACGAACAAGGCCATGCCATCGACGGCGATGCCGACAGTCCTGCCGTCGACAGCGCAGACAGCGCCGAAGGCGACACCGTGGTGGCGCAGGCCGAAGGCGCCGCCGGTGCAGGTTCTGGCGCAGGCGCAGGCGCAGGCGCAGGTGCAGGTGCAGGTGCAGGTGCAGGTGCAGGTGCAGGTGCGGCAGGCGCCGGTGCGGCAGGTGCCGCCGGCGCCGGCGCAGCGGGCGCAGCGGGCGCAGGGGCTGCAGGCGCAGCGGGGGCCGGTGCGGCCGGCGCGGCCGGCGCGGCCAGTGCCATCGGCATGGCCAGCGCAGGGGCCATCGGCGCAGCCGCGGTACCGATGGCCGGTGTGTTGGGCGGCGCAGTCGGCATCGCCGCCGCCGCAGGCGGCATTTCCGCTGGTTCGACCGCCGAACCCGACGCTGTCAGCGTGCCGCTGCCGTTGACGACGATCAGCGCCATCACCATCAGCCACGACACTGGCACTTCTGCCTCCGACTTCATCACCCGGCTCGCGCCGCAAACCGTCGGCGCCACCTTGTCGGCGGCACTGGCCAGTGGTCAGACGGTGTGGGCTTCGGTCGACAGCGGCGTGACCTGGGTCGACGTCACGGCCAGCGTGCAGGGCACCGAACTGAGCTGGGGCGAGGCCACGCTGGTGGCCGGCGGAGGACTGGTCTTCGAGGTGCGCAACAGCACCGGTGCGGGTCCGACCGCCACGCAAGATTACGTGCTGGACAGCGGCACTGCGGCGGCCATGCTGTCGCTGAACAGCGACTCCGGCAGCAGCAGCGCCGACCACATCACGCGCACCGGCAGCCTGTCGGTGCTCGGCACCGAGGCCGATGCCACATTGCAGTACAGCACCGACGGTGGCAGCACCTGGACCGATTCGTTCACTGCCGTCGAAGGCGTCAACACCGTGTTGGTGCGCAGCACCGATGCCGCTGGCAACCAGGCCACGTCAGCACCGTTCACGTTCACGCTCGACACCCAGACCCCCGCACCTACGTTGGCGCTGACCACGGACTCCGGCACGAACGCCGCCGACCACGTCAGCCGCACCGGCACCTTGTCGGTGGGTGGCATCGAGGCCGGTGCAACAGTGGCCTACAGCAGCGACGGCGGCAGCACTTGGACCGATTCGTTCACTGCCGTCGAAGGTGTCAATACGGTCCTGGTGCGCAGCACCGACAGCGCCGGCAACCAAGCCACGTCGTCCCCTTTCACCTTCACGCTCGACAGCCAGACCCCAGCGCCCACGCTGGCGCTGGCCAGCGACACCGGAAGCAGCAGCAGCGACAAGCTCACCCGGACCGGCACCTTGTCGGTCAGCGGCGCAGAGGCTGGCGCAACGTTGGAATACAGCACCGACGATGGCAGCACATGGACCGGCATCTTCACCGCGACCTCGGGCGTCAACACCGTGATGGTGCGCAGCACCGACAGCGCCGGCAACCAGGCCACGTCGGCCCCGTTCACCTTCACGCTGGACACCCAGACCAGCCGGCCCACCCTTGCGCTGACGACCGACACCGGCAGCGGCGCCAACGATCGCAACACGCGCAGCGGCGGCTTGTCGGTAAGTGGCGCCGAGGTCGGTGCAACGTTGGCGTACAGCACCGACGGCGGCACTACCTGGACACCCACTTTCACCGCCAGCGAAGGCGTGAACATCGTGCGCGTGCGCAGCACCGACGCCGCCGGCAATCAGGCCACGTCGGCACCATTCACCTTCACGCTGGACACCCAGACCCCCGCGCCCACGCTGGCGTTGACCAGCGACACCGGCAGCAGCGCGACCGACCACATCAGCCGCACCGGCACGGTGTCGGCGAGTGGCGCCGAGGCCGGTGCCAGCCTGCAATACAGCATCGACGGCGGTAGCACCTGGACCAGCACCTTCACCGCCAGCGAAGGTGCCAACACCGTGCGCGTGCGCAGCACCGACAGCGCCGGCAACCAGGCGACTTCGGCACCACTGACCTTCACGCTCGACACGCAGACCCCCAGCCCCACCCTCGTGCTGACCAGCGACACCGGCAGCAGCGGCAGCGACCATCTGACCCGCACCGGCACCTTGTCTGTGGGCGGCGCCGAGAACGGAGCGACGCTGCAGTACAGCATCGACGGCGGCAGCACCTGGACCAATACCTTCACCGCCAGCGAAGGCGCCAACACCGTGCGCGTGCGCAGCACCGATGTCGCCGGCAACCAGGCCACGTCGGCGGCACTCACCTTCACGCTCGACACCCAGACCTCCGCGCCGACGGTGGCGCTGACCAGCGACACCGGCTCCAGCGCGTCAGACCGCATCAGCCAGACCGGCACGCTGCTGGTGAGCGGCACCGAGAGCGGTGCCGTGGTGCAGTACAGCATCGACGGTGGCAGCACCTGGAGCGGCTCGTTCAGCGCCGTCCAGGGCGTCAACAACCTGCGAGTGCGCTCGACCGACGCCGCCGGAAACCAGGCCACCACCGCGTACAGCTTCACACTCGACACCGTGGCGCCAGGCACACCGTCCGGACTGACGGTACCGGAGGCGCCGTCCGGCGTCTCCGATGCAGAAGCCGCATCCAACGGCGGCGTGCTGGTGACCGTGCCGCTGCCAGCCGGGGTGCGGGCCGGCTTCGTCATCACGCTGACCGTCGACGACCCGACCAACGGCGCACCTTTCACCTTGACCCATACGCTGACGCAGGGCGAGATCGACGCCGGGCATGGCAGCGTGACCATTCCGACCGCGCAGGTCGGCGGCTCGGGCACCTACAGCGTGACCGCCACCGTCACCGACTTGGCCGGTAACATCGGCAATAGCAGCGGCCCGGCCACCTTCGTGGTGCTGCCGGCGCTGGTGATGGGCGAGGACTGTGTGATCCTGGGCTTCGAGCGCCGTGATTACGCGCCCGCCAACCTGCTGGAAAGCGCTGCAACGAGCAACGTGTTCATCGTCGCCGATGGCCTGGACGCCGCCAGCGGCGCCGCCTTCAATGAGATGGCTGTCTATCAGCACCGGTATGACGTGCACACCGGCAGCGACCTGCCGAACACCTCCAACACGCTCGAAACCGATGCCGGCGGCTTGCACATCCAGGCAACCGGTTCGCTGGCCAGTCGCAACATGGTGATCGGCGGCGTGGCTGCGGCCGCATCGGCCAACGCCACCGCCGCACTCGCCACTGGCGGCACCGACGCCATCTGGGTCGACAGCCTGCGCTTGTCGATGGACAGCACCGACGACGCCAACGGCGCGGTTTACGTGATGGCGAACGCGACCGGTGCGGACAGCGTCGCCCACTTCGGCGCCTTCGCCGCCGGGGTCGAGGCATCGGCAGCCGGCCAGGCACAGGCGACCGGCATGGTGCTGGCCCATGCCGACGGCGACCGGGCTGACGCAACCGTCGAGCTTTGCAGCATCGAGGTCGAAGCCGAAGGCACCGGCAACGCCACCGCGACGTTCAAACAATCCCCGGCCAGTCTGGGCGACATCGCGCTGCCCGCGCTGACCAACGCCTATGGCCTCGTGGCCCGGGCGGGCGCGGGCGCTGCAGCCAGCATCACCATCCACGAGGCCGCGCGGGCGGCAGCCGCCAGCAGCGGCGGCACGGCACACGCCGAGATGGGCGATGTGACGGCCATGTCGCAGGGCGGCACCAGCCCGGCGGAGGCCATGGTGTCGGTCGGCAGCATCGAGGTTGCCGCCCAAAGCGAGGTCGGCGCGGCACAAGCCGTACTGGGGGACCTGGTCGCGAATGGCCAGGGCACCGGCTCGCGGGCCACCGTGGAGATTGACTCCGACATCGTCGTCACGGCACAGACCGCTGGCGCCAGCGTGGCCGCAGACGCATCGATGGGCTCGCTGTCGGCAGATGCGAATGGCGACGCCGTGCTGAGCCGTGTATCGATCGGCGGTGACGTCATGGTGTCGGCCAACGCAGCCAGCGGCACCGCATCGGTCGACATGGACGGCTTGAACGCAAGTGCCAGCGGCATCGTTGCCAGGGCCGATATCAGCATCGCGGGCAACTTCATGTTGCACGCCAGCGCGTTGTACGACGCCGGCGTCTCGATGAGCTCTCTCCAGGTCAGCACCGATGGTGTCGGCGCAACCGCCACGATCGCGATCGGCGGCGACCTGACCCTGCTGGCCGAATCGGCCAGCGGCTCGGCCGCCGCTTCGATGGACTCCTGGAGCGCCAGCGCCAGCGGCACCAGCTCAACCGTCCGAATCGCCATCGGCGGCGACCTGAAGATCGAAGCGCGCGGTGCCACGGCGGCCTCGGTGCAGGCGAGCTGCACCTTCGCCGCCTCGGCAGGCGACGAGAATGCATTGGCCGAGATCATCATCGGCGGCAGCATGTTGCTGAACGCCGTGGCGGTCAGCGGATCGGCCGATGCCGGCTTCAGCGGATTCGCTGCCACCGCCAGCGGCGCGAGCGCCGAGGCCCGGGTCCAGATCGGCGGCAACCTCAGCGCGACCGCCAACGGCAGCGCCAACGCCAGCGCCAGCATCGACGCCCTGGAGGCGCGGGCCAGTGACGTCGGCGCACTGGCGAGCGTCACCATCGGCGTCTTCGACAGCGGCGACGAAGACAGTGGCAAGATGCAGGCCTTTGCCAGCGCCTCCGCGGGCACGGCGACCGCAGAGATCGGCCCATTGAAGGCCCAGGCGTCGGCAGCCGGCGCCTCGGCCAGCATCAGCATTGTCAACTGCGTGTCGGCTTCGGCCAACGGCGCCTTGGGCGCAACGGCCCTCTTGGACACGCTCATCGCCGACGCTTCCAACGGCGGCACGGCCCGCGTCGACATCGGCACGTGGGCCGGCGCCAGCGCCAGTGCCAGCAGCGGCATTGCCAGCATCACGCTGCGGGGCTTCGAGGCGGTGGCCGATGGCGCCGGCTCGATGGCCGACCTGGCGATCGGCAGCATCGGTGCCAACGCCACGGGTGCCGCCGGCGCCAG
>Ga0209181_10000217_pt1 | contig 106465 bp, 76 predicted proteins | sample MAT05_FD_187208 | JGI IMG/M metagenome (GOLD analysis project Ga0209181, IMG submission 187208) | Freshwater microbial communities from Lake Fryxell liftoff mats and glacier meltwater in Antarctica - MAT-05 (SPAdes) (version 2) | ecosystem: Environmental > Aquatic > Freshwater > Ice > Liftoff...
AAACTCCGCCTCCTCATTGATGAAATCGGCAGCGGCTGGCCCCGCGCCAAGCTCATGGAAATCTTGGAGCAACTGGAGGAAACACAACGAGGAGATATGCCCAATGCTCCATACGATTCCTAATTCTACGGAACGAGCCCGCTTGCTGGAGGTGGTGCAGTTACAGCGCCAACTGATGGAAGCTCTGTGTGGGCTGCCGGGAAGTTCGGTGGTAGATCAAGCGTGGGTGCAGGGAGTTTGGCCTGCGCTTCCACCCAATTGGGTCAGGAGATTTTGGGAAAACGATAATGGCAACCGAGCAGATTGGATTTTGGCAATCGCAACCGCTTCGCTTGATGACAAACAAACCATCCGTACCCTGCTGGATGAGCAGCTTCGGTTTGCGGAACTTTATGACAATCCGCCGGGAGTCAGGCTTACCAGACACGTATGGTCACAAGGTGTCTTCCATGCCGTCAACAAGCTCCTCAAATCCTTCTACGCACCAATGTTCTATAAAGACGAGGGCTTCCCCGATGCTTCACGTGACACGTTTCACAAAGACCAGTTTATCCTTGGGTTTAATCCAGCCGTAAAAATTTGTCCTTATACAGACACAACATTCCAAGACACCAAACTGGATCATTTTTTGCCACAGGATCAGTTTCCCATGCTGACCTGTCACCCGGACAACTTGATTCCCTGCTCTACCGACTCAAATAGTGGCAGTCATAAAGGAACAACCGTCCCGCTGGATTTCAATGAGCTTGATCAAGCTGGTGCCTGGTTTCACCCGCGGTGGAGGAACTCGGTCGGAGCTTATCATTTGACTTTCCCATCCGGTCCCGCACCTCAACCACGCATCAATTTTGTAGCACACGCACCTCGCGACCAGTCAAAAGTGGACAATATGGCGCGGATTTTCGGGCTCAGCGAATTTTGGGGAAGCTACCTAGGCGACGCAGTTCAAAACGTGGCCACCGATGTGAATGGTTTACTGAAATTCGATAATTTATTTCCGACAGTGGCGAATGTTCGCTCCCGGGTTGAATTATTAGCCCGGCAGATACGAGGCAAAATCGGCCGTGAGGACCTCGCAATTTCTAAATCCTTTTTTTACGAGCATATCGCCAACACGCCGGTGCTATTGGCCCAGATCGTTCGAACATGCACTCAAGGGACTTGAGCCAGCAGAGGAATTAATATCCACAATCTTACCCATCCCGCTGTCGTTCCAGTGTTGAAAGAGCGCTATGGCTCCAAGCTCCCTCTGGATATGCCTATCGTTGCGCCCTCAGATCTGGTATCGTCCACGGCACTCATCAAACTCTGAGCAGAACTCGCTTCACTTCAGATAATAAAGGAAGACTGCAAATTCTACGAAGCGACCGATGACATCCCGGGGAACATCGGGAAATTTCTTCACGGTAATATCGGCCAATTTTTCACGGTCAAAATCCTCCAGATCAACGTAGTGCTCTCCTCCCGGCAGACGTTTCCCATGCGGACTGGTGTAATATGCTGACTCATTTCCACGTAACACCTCCTTCTGAATCACATCCTTCAGCCGGCGCAGCAAATCCACCCGCTCCTGATCGTATTCCCCCAGTTTCTTACGCTGAAGTTTCTGCCGGATTTTTTCCTCGGTGTCGCTTTTCTTGCTGGAAGAAAACTCGTCTGCAAGCATCCACAGGACGGTGTCGTCGTAACCATGAGAGCGGATGGTGTGTTCACTCATCTTTTCAGAACACGTTACTTTCTCGTCGCCATATACTCCACTAGATCACGGAGTTCGGTGCGGGTAAGTTGCTCGCGGATTTGATCGGGCATTGCCGATGGCGCGCTGGTGCGGTTTTTAATGGTGTCCGCCGCAACGGTCATCGTTTGGGGCTGTCCCTTCTCATTCACGGTCTCCACCTGCAACTGACCATCCGCCTCGTTCAGAAGACGTCCTGCAACGGTCATCCCGCTTGTAAGCTCGAGTACCACGATCTGAAATCCTTGGGCGATCTTGTTGTTTGGGAAGACAATGCTTTCCAAAATATATTCCCGGTCTTTGGTCACTGCGATCTTCGTGAGATCAGGGCCCACCACGCTGTCACCGATGTCGCACTTGTGGCAGCGGAAACATTGGACTTCAAGTTTTTCGCGGAAGATCTTCCTGCCACGTACCATGTCGCCGCCGTTGAGCGAGAGACGATAGTTGGCAAGCGGATCCCCGGTTTTCACACTCTCCCGCCATGCCAATATCTTCGGGCTGAGCAGCTCCCGCGTTTTGGATGATTCGTAAACGTCCAGCCAGACCTCCTGCGCCAGCTTGCCGCTGATCAAGTCATCCAAAAGACTGCCGAGCAGTTTTTCGGCTTCCGCGTTTTTACTCTCTGCCAGCGCCACGATCGCACCCTGTTTTTCTCTGGCCGAAACATTTGACGCCAGAATGTCGGTGATCGTTTTCATCGCCATATCAGGATCTGTGGTGACGAGCGTCTTCAGCGCTTCGGCGCTTAGTTTGGAATCATTCCCCACCAGCGCACTCTTCGCAGCCTGGGCTAGAGCGGGATCGTGGAGTGCATTCATCGCACGCAGCGATTCAAGACGCGCGGCAGGCGCCGCCTTGTCATTCGAAATCACTTTAAGAAGCACCTCGCCGCAGCCAGTCAGCGCTAGCTTCGCGGCTGCAATAGCCGCAGCCTCCTGAATACCAGCGGAACTGCTTTCGAAAAAGGCGTTGAAGTGTGGTTGCAACGCGGCGGTGGCATCGGTTGCCGGACGCGCGGGGAGCGGTCTCCATTGAAAACTCAACCTGTCTTTTGCGTTTGGATTTTCCCAGGCAGCCAACGTCTTTAATGCCTCCAGACGACCTGCTTCGTTCGCGCCCGCATCGGCTGCATAAGCAGCGAGCGCGTTTGCATGATCAGCCTGCCCGAGACGGTAATTGGCATTCATCACCCGCAGCAAAATGTTGCGGTCCGTGATCCGTTTATCGGCAATGAGCCCGGCCAGCGCTGGCATCGCTTCGGGAATCGGCACGTCATAAATCGCGCGCGCCGCCTCCAATACCACGGACTGATCCTGATCTTTCAAAAACTCGGCGACCTGAGGATTCTTTTGCCGGCGCAGTGCAAGCAGTGCCCCCGCGCGAACCGAGGCGCTGCCATCCGATGTCTTCGCCAGAAGCTCGGCAGGTTCCGCGCAACCCGTCAATCCCATCACTCCGCCATGACGAAGAATCGGGTCGGCGTCATCATTTTCAGCCAGCATGACGAACAAAGCAGCCACTGCAGGCTTATGCTTTGCCTTGCCGAGCGCCAGTGACGCATAAAAGCGGGCACGCGGCGCAGCATCTTTTAAAAGAACAACCAGCGCGTCGTTTGCGCCGGTAAACTGATGATCGCCGATCACCCGCGCGGCCTGAGCGCGCACCTCTCCATCACCATCAGTCAGCAGCGCTGCGACAGTCGCTAGCACTTCAGGTTGCTTTACCGCGAGCTGTCCCAGTCCCCAAATTCCATGAAACCTCGCCAATGTATTCCCGCCTTTTTGTGCGGCATTGGTGAGCTGCGGTGCCCCACCTTTGGCTGCGAGTGTAAATTGCGCTTCCTGCCTCACTCGCATGTCTGCATGCCCCAGCAGCCCTTCCAATTCCGCTTCGCTACGTTGTTCAAAACCTTCCGCCAGCAATGTAGCCACCTGCTTCTGCAACCCGACATCTGCACCTGCATCTGAAAACTTAAAGATGCGCCCCTTGTCCACACCGCTCCAATCCGCCACCCAGTCGAGCGCGTATAACGCACCGTCCGGGCCAAACTCCGCATCGGTCACCAAGAGTCCTTTAAGAAAATCGTGCCGTTCCTGAAGTTTGAACCATGCACCAGCCGGGCTGATTTTGATCTGATGAATACTGCTCGCCGAGGCGCTCCCCCGGAAGTCGCACATGAAGAAACTGTTATTGTAACGTGCCGACAGCGCCGTGCCGGGATTGTAGGTGAGACCGCTCGGGCCGTTTCCAATATTGGCGATAGGCGGGATGATATAACGCGCTTTCACGCCTTCTTTCTCATCCCACAACATCTCACGATTCCACGGGCCGCGGTCATCCATGTATTGAAAAGGCATCCGCCATCCGCAATCGCCGCCTTCCACGAGGTGGATGAAGCGTGCCTTGTCGCCACTGTCCGAATTATTGTCGCCGGTAAAAAGATTGCCCAGCTCATCAAACGCAAGCTCCTGTGGATTCCGCACGCCCGATGCAAAAATCTCGAACCCGGTGCCGTCTGGATTACAGCGCATGATTGTCCCCATATCACTCGCCTCCCATTCCTTCCCCTCCTTGCTTTTCACATTGATCCCGCGATCCCCGATGGAAAAGTAGAGCTTCCCGTCCGGTCCAAAACGCAGCCCGTGCATGTCGTGACCGCGAAACGCAAACTTCACACCGAAGCCAGAAAGCATCTTGTCGCGTCCTTCAGCCACACCGTCGCCGTCCGCATCGGTAAAGCGCCAGAGATCAGGAATGCAGGTCCACCAGACATCACTGCCACGCGCAATGATTCCCGCGCCAGTGCCAGTCAAAGGATCGTTAAAGCCATCCGCGAGCACGGAGGTCTTATCGGCCACGCCGTCTCCATCACTGTCTTCCACCCGCACCACGCGATCGGTGTATTTTTCAAAGCCGTCTTTAAAGACCTGCGGATCAGTGTAAAATTTATGCATCATCGCAAGACGATCGTCTGTCGTGCGTGCAGCGATGTCGTCGTCGAGCCAGTTCATGTGACCGCGATTATCGAGCACGCCACCGAGGATCGGCTTGTCGTCTACCCGACGCCCCTCCTGCCGGTAAGTTTCCGCAATATACCAGCGTCCCTTTCCATCCGGCGAAAATGCCACCGGGTTCGCCAGTAAATTTTCGCCTGCAAAAAAATCCACCTTAATACCTTCGTCATGCTTGAAGGTCTTCATCAGTGCCGAAACATCCGCACTTGCTGCTCCCGAGGCTGCGGCCGCGCCATCGCCATGTGCAACGGCTGCATCCGCTGCGAAAGACGGTGAAACTGCCAAAAGAGAAAACAGGGGGATAGAAAAATAAAAAACCTTCATGAGAAAATACGGTTGGACTCAATACAAACCATAAGAGGAGACAAGCTTATAGGTTTTTTCCCGGCTTCTCCGGGTATGTTGGTGTGTGATTAAAGCCATCCCTCCTGCATGGCAAACGAGAGACGCGAAGCTCGCATAATCCAAAAGGCAGGCTGCTGTCGTTGAGCGTTATTCCGCCGGCTTTATGCGCAGGTCGCGGAGGGAGGAAAGAACGTCGTCTGCATGCGCTAAATTCTCCCGTTTCAATACACGAATGAGTCTTGCTCCGCCCTTGCGCTTGGCACCGAAGCGATGACGTTCGACTTGGAATAAAGCGTTCACAAACGCCTTATACCAATTCGTGATTGAGAACGAAGCATCGTAGTAGCGGCGTCACTGTAATCAGCAATACCGACAAGTATTCATGCTCTGCGTTGAGCCCCAACGGGTTTCCTCAAGAATATCTGTCTTGGTCGCAACCCCGTTAGGCCCGTTAGGGTTAATGCGCTGCATTACTTTTACCCAGGGTAGTTCCGCTGCGGAACAACGTTCTCGCCCGCCCACCGACCTCCCTATTCCCTGCCGCCACCTCGCTGGGCTGGAGGGCGGAGCCCCGTTGGGGCTTGGAGAGACGTTCCATTCTCGATGGAGAATTGGTATTACCATCAACACAGCCCGACAGGTGCTTGGATCTGAGCAACGCTCGTCTCCTCAGGCTTAACGTCCCCTGGAAGCTGCGAACCTACTTCGCATGGAGAAAACGAAAGCTGTAAATGAGGACTCAATGTAGCCCGCCGCGCGACTTCTTCGAGCTGATCGAACGAAACTGATTCTGCGCCTTTATTTCGTGGCCAATTTTTTGCAGCGTTACGGCTCCTCTGCTGTCGAATAAAAGTCAATTATGCAGGATTGCGGATAAATTGATTTATAATTTTTTGAACAGGGCTTTTCACCGGGCTGTCGCAGTAGAACAGCCATTTACCATAAAACCCAAGATTTATGAGCCCAAGCATCGCCCTCAATACCACGCTATTCCCAAGCATCACTGGCACGCCAGATTCGTTGTTCCCCTCAACGCAAGCGCCTGTTAAAACTAACGGACGCACCATGGAGCAGGAAGAATCACGCCGCGAAGACGAATCCCTAGTGGCCCGAGCTAAAACGGGCGATGCAACTGCGTTTGACGCCCTCGTGATGAAGCACAGCTCCAGACTTTACCGGCTGGTCTATAATATGACCTCTAACCACGAGGATGCGAATGACCTGATGCAGGATGTGTGGGCGAAGGCTTACCGGAGTATCGGCGGCTTCTTGGGCAAGTCACAATTTTACACTTGGATTCATTCGATTGCGGTCAACATGTGTATCAATTTCCTCAAGAAAAGAGGCCGCCGCTACACACTAAGTCTTGATGATGTGGATTCTGGAGTGCAAAACGACAAGGAGTTCATCGAGCTGACCGCCGCCAGCACCCCCGTTCGCGAAACTGACCTCGGTGAACTACAGAAAAAAATTACTGAAGCGATGATGAAGCTTACCCCAGAGCACCGTGCAGTCGTGACGATGTTTGATATTCAGGGGATGGCCCATGCCGAGATTTCAAAAATCACGGGCGTGTCCGAGGGAACTGTGAGATCGCGTCTATTTTATGCGCACCGGCAATTGCAGGCATGGCTTGCAGAGTTCGCCCCATCCCAATCTCAAACCGCTCAATAATATCATGGCTGACAAGCAACTAGACGAAAAACAACTCCAGGCTCTACTCCGGCTCAAACGCTATGAAGAGCCGCCTCCGGCATACTTCGACAGCCTTCTTGTCAGCATCCAGCTTCGTCAACGGGAGGAAATCCTTCAGCCACGTGGCTGGCGTCGGGCTGGCTGGGACCGTCTGAAAACGTATCTCTCGTTGTGGAAGGTGGACTGGGCTTACGCGGGCTCGATGGCTGCAATTTTAGTGATCGGGATCGGAGTGATCCAGATTGTGCTTCCTTACAAGTCCATCCCCTCTATTCAAACGGCATCTACACAACCACCGACAACCACCGTGGTTTCCCGGGAGTCACTACAGCCCGCCAATTCGCCCATGCTAACCTTGCAGCCTTCGCGCTCCCCGATGTTGCAAAATAATTTTGAACTAGCTCCGCTCGAAACCACGAGAGGCAGCCATCTGGGTCCGGCTCGTTACGTGATCGATGCGCAGCCTGTAAGCTACGAGTCCACCCAGATCCGTTTTTAGACAACCCATGCGCAACAGACTCCAGCATCCCGTTCATTTTGTTGGAAAAGCTGTGTTTGGAGTAATGACCCTGGCAGCCACGCTTGCGCTGTTTCCAAAAACCGGGACTTGCGAAGACGCCACCACTCAACAGCCACCATCTGCTCTTGAAGCGATCACTGGCGAGGTGAACGCGGTATTTGAAAAATGCAAGGGGGCTGTCGCGCGAATTCAGGCGGAAGACGGGCACGGAACGCTGGTGGGAACCGGTTTTTTTGTCGATCCCAACGGCATCCTTTTCACGACTTACAGTATTGGTGGAGAAACTCGTAATATCGTGGTGACCGTTGGTCATTCCAAATATCCCGCCCAACGCATAATCGCAGATGCCCGGAGCGGCATCGCCGTACTAAAAGTGGATGCATCCACTCCCTTTCTTAAACTCGGCAAATCTCGTGATCTAAAAATCTGCTCACCTATCATCGTCGCGGGATATCCGCTTGATTTACCGATTTCTCCGAGCTTCGGATGCGTGGCCGGCTTTGATATGGGGCGGGAAGGAAAATGGTTTGCAGTGCGGCACATCAGGGCAAATGTGCCGGTTCAGCGAGGGGAAAGCGGTGCACCAATGCTGAATGTAAAAGGCGAGGTCGTGGGATTAGTCGTCAGCACCATTGATCAAAATAGCGGAATTCTCAGCCTCCCAGCCGAGGCAGCAGATAAGATTTATCAGGACTACTTGCGTTACGGTCGTGTGAAACCAGGCTGGCTCGGGGTTGATGTCCGACCGTCCGATGCCGTCCAGCAAGGCAGCAGCGCTCGGATTCGCACCCTGCAACACAACGGCGCAGGCTACAAAGGCGGGCTCAGACCAGGTGATGTGATTACGCATGTCGGAGGCTGGTCCGTAAAAAGCCCCGAGGATGTCATCAATGCAGCCTTTTATCTCGTTGCAGACGAGAAATTGGCTGTTGGAGTTTGTCGTGCCGGACAGAATCTCGAGCTTCATGTCACCCCGGTAGAACCACCATTCGCACCGGGCAAACTACCGCTGGAAGCCAGCTTAAACCCCCAGTTTCTTGAAAAATAGTGAGCATGCTGATTTGAATAATCAGATGATTTTGCTTGGACTGTTTTTTACATTGCGTATGGGGGCATATGCCACGAGCTAAGCGTTTTCTCTTTTTGTGTTTATGCACTGTCTTTGCGACGGACTTTAACGCACTAGGAAACAAGGACCTCGCCCCTTCCCCGAATGTGGAAGTAACGGTCACACTCGACCCTCCTCCTATGCCAACCATAGAGGAAATGGAGGCCGCGACAGCTCCGATCCCCCATGCGAGCGAACCGGCTACATCCCCCGTCGAGCCGCCCGCGATGCCTTTCTTGCGCGTTCCAAAAACCGGGCTTCGCTCGGAAACACCAGCACCAACAGCTGCTGAAACTTCTCCAGCGCCTACCGAAGAACCTCCAGCACCTACCTCCACGGAAGAGCCTCCCTCAAATCAGCCGCCAGAGCCAGGCCCTGCACCCACGCCAACTCCAACACAGACTGCTCCGCCTGTTAAAAAAGTGGATCTTGAGATCGAGCTGCTAGCAGCGCTTGAGCAGGGACTTATCAAGTCGCAGATTAAAGGAAATGGCCGGGAACAAACGCGTGTCATACTCCGTAGCAACTATCCCGAAACGATCAAAACCGCAATTTTACCGGGACAGATTTTGGAATCAGGGCGTAACGCGGTAATGATTTTGCGTGGCACTAAAGTGGAGATTCCTCCTGGGAAATCTTTCGACCAGCAAATGGAGACAGTCGCTCTGCACAGTGCGAATAAAGTCGAGGACGGCGATTACAAATTTTCCTATCAGACCTCAAAAAAGCTCGATCTCCTTTTGATCCACCTTGCCGACCACCCCGAACTGTCAGCGCAGGCTGCCCAGACAGCAGCCCTTGCACTCACCGAAAACCTTCCCCTTTACGCCGTTGCGAAATTCGAATGTATCAGTGCGCCAAAAAATCGCTTGGTTACGGAAGGATTCCGCGTGGAAACCAATGAGATACTGGCTGCTCTGACTACCCTCAAGACCATGGGGATCGACATGACGACCGTGGTCATGAACAACGACCCGCAGTTAAGGATTGAAGCGATGATTGAACCGCTTTCTCGTGAACTGGCGAAACGCTATTACGGAATCAGCGAGAGTCAGGAATGGGATTTTTGGAAAAAAGAGCTTCTTCAAGGCCCTCCAGGAACACGGCATTATGCGCTCTATGGGATTGCACGGTTTTATCCTGACATCGCCATCGAGATGCTTCCGAAATGGGCGCGTGAAACCCAGACGCACACGGTGTTTCGTCTTTCGGCGATTCAGGCGTTAGCCGACACCCAACGTCCTGAAGCGATTGCCATATTACGACAGCTCGCGAATGAGCTGGGACCGAATACTGAGCTAGGAAAAGCCGCCGCCGAAACTGCCAAATACCTGGATGCGAAACTCAGTTCGAAAGAGGCGACAAAGCCACAAGGGCTGAATTTCCGAGGAAAGAAGGGGCTGAAAGGACTGTAGCTGATTACCTAATTTACCGGGCAAACCACTTGCCTTTTCTGGTGCCCGCCGGAAAGCTGCCGCATGCTAATAGAAGGCTCCGAATCCAGTTCGCCGGAATGGTTTTGCCTACGTTCTCAAGCAGGCCGTCAAAATGTCGCCGCTGCGCATCTGCGCTCCTTTGGTGTGGAAGTTTTCAACCCCCATCTTCGTCGCAAACATGCCACGCGGCGTGGCGTTGAAATGCGTTCCGAGCCACTGTTCCCAAATTACCTTTTTGCGCGTTTCGCATTTGAGCAGCATTTCCGCCGGGTGCGTTATGGGTTCGGCGTCAGTAGTATCCTCAAGTTTGGCAATCAATGGTGTGTGATCTCCGATACAGAAGTTCAGAATCTCAGAAATGAATGGGGCCCGGGCGAGGCACTCGAACTTCCCGTTGATTTCCATGTCGGACAGCAGGTCCGGCTCAGCGGTACTCTATTTTACGGGGTGGAAACCGAAGTGCTCTGCCTGCTCCCTGCAAGACGACGCGTGCGCGTGCTGCTCGATCTTTTGGGAGGCCCCAAGGTCATCGAAGTGGCGACTGACGCCGTCGTTCCCGTTCTCTCTCACCCGCTTTCAACGTAGCTTTTGCTACTTCGTTTGCGAATAGTCCGTGGCTTTCAAAAAGAGCGACTGCACTCCGTCCGGCACCGTCAGCGAACCGCCGCCTTCTTTTTCCGAAGCAGCTTTGGCAGCAATCCAGTCAGGATCAGCCCGAAACGTTTTAAACGATGCATCCGCAGCTTCCTTGCTGGCATGCGCGAGCATGTAAACGAGCGTGTTTTCAGCCTCCTTTTGATCGGACATCAACTGCCAGTAAAACAGGTTTGTCATCCCGTGTTTGGTGAAAAACCCGAGGGTGTGATCTCGAAACCGCGCCTGGAGACGCTTCAGATTGCCGGGTATCGTCTTGTAAGTGCGCAGTTCAAACACGCGATCCTCGGTGGCCATGGAGGGTTTGATTTCAGGAGAAAAATCCGTCGCCGTAAAAAACTGGCTCTCTGCATTCGCCACCAGCGGACCGTTTACCTCGCTGGCCTTATGAGCTGCCTGCCACGCTGAATCAGCCTGAAAGTTTTTCCAGGATGCCGCCGCCGCCTTCCGGCTTGGATGCGCCAGCACATAAATCAATTTCGACTCTGGATTCTCTACCGGCGTCCAGTAGCCGATATTCGTCATCCCATGTTTCTCAAATAGTGCGCAGGTATGATCGCGAAACCGGGCGTTCAGCGCACCCAGCTTCCCTGGCGCAGCATGGTAAATACGCATTTCAAAACAGCGAGTGCCTTCGGCGGATTGAGAAAACGGGCTTGAGGCAATCAGCGAAAGTAAAAGGAGGAACAAAAAGCGGATCATCATAACAGACTGGTTATAGAAACTCAAATTGACCAGCTTGGAACCACGCGATGAAAAAGCCCTGATCTGCCGCAACCCTCGTTGGGGTTGATCTCGTTTACACGCGCTCGATCAACGCGAGCGCCTTGTCGAAGCTGCAGTTTTCCAAAAAATGCTGAAGCTGCCGATCGACCGGAGGCGGCAGCGCATCACCCAACACAGTAATCCGTTTGCTCACCACTTTGAGTTTCTCCAAATGAGCGGCTGAATCCCGCTGATACAGCTCCCTGTCTGCAATCACAGCGAGTCGCTCACGAAGCGCAGCAGCAAGTTCACGGTAAGATTCGGACATCATCCCGGCAATCTAAGCAACAGGTGTTAATCGACGCCACACTTTCCACATTAAACTTCATGTGGAAACGTCGGATAAAGTGAACGATTCTGGATAGTCAGCTTGCCCAGTGCGAATGAGGCGGTAAGGTGGCGAAATGTCCGAGGCGACCACTCCAATGATGCAGCAGTATTACCGTATTCGGCGGACGCTGCCGCCTGAAACGCTGTTGATGTTTCGACTGGGCGACTTTTATGAAATGTTCGTAGAAGACGCAGAAATTGCCGCCTCGATTTTAAATGTGGCGCTGACAAAACGGAACGGGATTCCCATGTGTGGCGTCCCGCATCACGCTGCAGAAGGTTATCTAAGGAAGCTAATCAAGGCGGGGAAACGTGTGGCGATCTGCGATCAAGTAGGTGAGCCGCGTCCGGGACAAATTGTAGAGCGAGAGGTTACGCACATCGTCTCGCCGGGCACGGTGACCGATCTGGAAATGCTTGATTCTAAGCGAAGCAATTTCCTCGCTGCGATCCATCCCATCGAAAAAGGCGGGCATGGGTTTGCTTATCTCGACATCATGTCGGGCGATTTTCGGGTCACGGAGCTGAAGGATGATCGCGAGCTCGCCGATGAGCTGGCGCGCGTGCAGCCGACCGAAACACTGGTGAGCGAGAATCACGCGCCGCTTTATCGCGAAGTGAAGGGCTTGCAGACACGCGAAGGCTACGTATTTCTGCCGGATCAGGCGGTTTACGCGTTGCGCGAACATTTCAAAGTGCAGTCGCTGGATGGTTTTGGATGCAGCGATCTCCCGGCGGCGCAAAGTGCAGCCGGCGCGCTTTTGCATTATCTCAAGGAACTGCGCCGTTCCGTGCAGCACATCACGCGACTGACTGTTTATCGCAACTCCGAGTTCATGATTGTGGACTCCGTCACGCAGGCGAATCTGGAGCTGGTGCAATCGCGCGGCGAAGCACGCGACACCTCGCTGGTGGGATGTCTCGACCGCACACTCACACCCATGGGCGCACGCAAGTTGCGCGAGTGGATTCTGCATCCGCTGTGCGATCTCGTCGCACTGAACGCCCGCCAGCAGATGATCGCCGATTTGATCAGCGAGCCTTTCCTGCTCGCAAATATCCGCGAGACGCTGCGAGGCATCCGCGATCTCGAACGGACAGTCGGGCGTCTCACCCAGATCGGAGGCAACGCGCGCGATCTCGTTACACTACGCGGCGCACTGGAACAGATCCCTCAATTGAAGGCGGATATCACAGCCCTGCTGAAAGCGCACCCGCACGGCCCAGCCGATGTCTTGAATGTTCCCCGCGAAATGGATCCCGCCTCCATTGGCGTCCACCTTCTCGCAAATCTGCATGAGCTACCGCATCTCGTGGATTTACTGGGCAAGGCGATCGTGGAGGAGCCGCCCGCAGTCACCAAGGAAGGTGGCATTTTCCGCGACGGCTATTACGAGCAGCTCGATGAACTCCGCCAGGCATCGCGCGATGGCAAAGACTGGATCGCCAAGTTCCAGCAGCAGGCAATGGATGACACCGGGATCAAGTCGCTGAAAGTCCGTTACACTTCCGTCTTCGGCTATTTCATCGAGGTCACGAAAGCGAACATCAGCATGGTGCCGCCGACCTGGCACCGGAAACAGACCGTGGCGACCGGCGAGCGGTATATCACTGCGGAGCTAAAAGAGATCGAAGGCAAGATTCTCGGCGCAGACGAACGCTCAAAGGCACTCGAATACGAGATGTTCATCCAGCTGCGGGAACAGATTTTGCAGGATCTCACCACGCTTCAGTCCACTGCAACGGCGATTGCTACGCTGGATGTCCTAGGGTCGCTCGCAGAGACCGCCCGGCTTTTTGGCTACTGCCGCCCGACGCTGACCAATCAGCCCCGTATCGAAATCGTGGATGGACGTCATCCTGTGCTGGATCAGGCGCTGGTAGAGGAAAAATTCGTCCCCAACGACGTCACGCTCGATACGACCGCAAACCGTCTCCTCATTCTCACCGGCCCCAACATGGCGGGCAAGAGCACCTACATCCGGCAGGTCGCGTTGCTGGTTTTGCTTGCGCAAACCGGCTCCTGGCTCCCTGCGAAGTCGGCGGAGATTGGAATCGCCGATCGTATTTTCACCCGCGTGGGGGCCAACGACGATCTCTCCAAGGGACAGAGTACTTTCATGGTCGAGATGAACGAGACGGCGAATATCTGTAACAACGCGACGGCGCGCTCGCTCATCATCCTCGATGAAATCGGGCGCGGGACATCGACTTTCGACGGACTGAGCATCGCCTGGAGTGTCGCCGAGTTTTTACACGACGACATTAAATGCCGGACACTTTTTGCGACTCACTACCATGAGCTTACCGAGCTTGAAATCACCCGCACCGGAGTGAAGAACTACAACGTCGCGGTGCGTGAGTGGAATGATGAGATCATTTTTCTGCGCAAAATCATCAAAGGCGGCGCGGACAAAAGCTATGGCATCCAAGTCGGACGACTGGCGGGACTGCCTCCTCAGGTGATCGCGCGCGCCAAGGAAATCCTCAGCAACCTCGAGCATCACGAACTAAACGCCGACGGCCGACCTGCCATTGCGGAGACGCCTGCTCCACAGAAATTTGGGAAGCCAAGGAATCGCAAGAAAGCTCAGGAAGCACTCGACACGATGAAGCCGCAGATGAGGTTATTTTGAACAGGTGGGGGGTATAGGTCATATAGGACCCATAGGACTTATAATTGCCGCCACTGACCGGGATACTAAACAGCCACAGGTTCCGCAGGCTCCACCCATTTGCCGTGCTCACGGATCAGATCCTTGAGGCGATCCACGGCCTCGTCTTCGGGGATGTTAAACTTCACCGGCTTCTTGCCCACGTAGAGATTGATCTTGCCGGGCGCTCCACCCACATAGCCGAAATCCGCGTCCGCCATCTCACCGGGGCCATTGACGATACATCCCATAATCGCGATCTTCACCCCTTTGAGATGTGCCGTTGCAGCCTTGATCCGCGCCGTGGTGCTTTGCAGGTTAAACAAGGTGCGGCCGCAACTCGGACAAGCGACATAATCCGTCTTGAAAATCCGGCATCCAGCCGCTTGCAAAATGTTGTAACTGAGACGAAGCGCCTGACCTGGAGCGTCCTCACCCTGAACCATCACGGCATCGCCGATCCCATCACAAAGCAATGAACCGATGGAAGAAGAGGCGGTGAGGAGCGCAGGGAGGAATTTAGGATTTAGGATTACCGATTTAGGATTTTCAGAATCCCACGACGCTGTGGGGTTTAGAGTATCTTTTAGGAGAATCGGGTGCCTCTCGCTGAGCTTTGCAGCCAATAGCCGGAAGGCAACGATAGGGGAGAGGTCGAGCCCATCCCTCACGGTGACGAGCTTTGGCGCACTGGAGTTATTCACCTTCGCAATGGCTACATCATCCTGGGGATCAATCTCTACGACGTCTGCTTTTTCATAAACGATCTCTGGCTGATAATCGCCGAGTGCTTTCAACTTATGTGCGACTTTGTCGAAGCTGGCCTGACGCACCACCACCCGCACTAGCTGTTCGCCGCCTAGCTTCACGTCATTTGCCTTTATGGTTTCCGACTCACGGCGTTTGTAAGAAAACGGATCCCAGCTTGGAGCCGGGGCGTCTTTTTCCAATCCGTTATCTGGCAATTGCGATTGCATCTCCACCAGCGCACGAGCGACAGGGATTTCATGCACACTGTCTTCTGTGAGGGAGACACGAATGGTGTCGCCGATCCCGTCCGCCAGCAGACTGCCGATTCCGATCGCGCTCTTGATACGTCCGTCCTCTCCGTCGCCTGCTTCCGTCACGCCAAGATGAATCGGATAATTCCAATCTTCGCCTTCCTCTGCGAGGCGCGCCACCAGGAGACGATACGCCTCGATCATCACCTTCGGGTTGCTCGACTTCATCGAGAACACAAAATTATGGTAGCCCAAATCGCGCGCGATCCGTGCAAACTCCAACGCGCTTTCCACCATCCCGAGCGGCGTGTCGCCATAACGGTTCATGATGCGATCGCTCAGCGAACCGTGATTCGTCCCGATCCGCATCGCAATGCCGCGCGTCTTGCTAAGCTCGACCAGCGGAGTGAATCGCTCGCGAATCCGCTCAAGCTCCTCCGCATACTGCTCGTCGGTGTATTCCTTCACCGCGAACTTTTTGGAGTCGGCATAGTTTCCGGGATTAATCCGCACTTTTTCCACCCACTTTGCCGCCTCCATCGCAGCGTCGGGCTTGAAATGAATGTCGGCTACAATCGGCACCTCGCAGCCTTTCGCACGCAATCCGGCGACGATATGTTCCAGATTCGCCGCGTCCTTCACAGTCGGCGCCGTGATGCGCACGATCTCGCAGCCGACCGCCACTAGATCGAGTGTCTGCTGGATGGAACTCTCCGTGTCCATCGTGTCGCAAGTGATCATTGACTGCACACGCACAGGATTTTCGCCGCCAATAGCCACCTTCCCCGCAACAACCACTCGCGATAAGCGCCGCGCTGGCGCAAATGGTGATTTGCAATACTCCATACCTACGGATTGGCGGTCGCCGCAGGTGGCGTCTGCGGTTTGAATCGCATCTCCCCGCGCTTACTCCCGCCGCCAAACAAATCCTGCACATCAAAGAATGTCACGAAGAGCATGAACCCCATCAGTAACATCGCGCAGGCACTGGAAACTGTCTCGAGCAACCTCACGTTTATCGGACGCCGGAACAGTCCTTCCAGCAACGCAATGGTAATGTGTCCGCCGTCGAGCACGGGAAGCGGCAGCATATTGAGCAAGGCGAGGTTGACGTTAATGATCACACTAAACCAAAGCACCATCCGCCAGCCTTCCGGACTATCGAAGAGGAGATAGTAAATCCGCATCATCATCACCGGACCACCCATCTGCTGGATGCCGATGTGTTTGCTGGCGGTCACCGCCTCGATCGTGCTGACGATCTGTGTCACCGCGATAGAAAGCTGCTCAGGTGGTGTCGGATAGACGCGTGTCATTTTACCATAGGCGTCGAATGCAAATCCTCCATCCAGCGCAACGACCGCTCCAATGCTGGGCTTGTTGCCTCCTTCAATTGGAACTTCCGGTGTAATCGAGATCGTTTTCTTTACGCCGCCGCTTTCGATGTCCATCTGCAACGCCTGCTCATTTGAGCCCCGGATCACATCTATAAAAATTTCAGGGAAATGCGTGGGTTTACCATTCACGGAGAAAACACGGTCTCCTTTTTTGAGCCCGGCCCGGGAAGCGGGGCTGTCGGAGATAACAGATTCGATCCGGAGGCTTTGAGGGGCGTAATTCAAGTCCACTTTCTGTCCTTCGCGCTCGACTGTGATAATCAGCGGCTCGCCAGGGTGAGCCTTGGCCCAGTCGCCAATGGTCGCGTCGTCATAAATCTCCTGCCCACCCACATGTGTAAGAAGATCGTTTGGCTTGAAGCCAGATTTCTCGGCCAGGCTGCCGGGTTCAATTTTGGCGACTAACGGCCGCCCCAAGGGAGCGATGCCCAGCTTGCGAATGCCTGCGCGCTGATACCATTTTTTATCCGGCATGATCGGGCGCGTATCGATGGGGACAATCTCTCCTGCGCGCTCCACTTCCATTTTCACCACTTCGCCATCACTCCGTGCGATCCGCCAAACCACACTGTCCTTGCTCTGACCACCCCAGCGATTAACCGGAATACCATCGACCGAAACGATCCTGTCCCCTGCCTGAAGTTTGGCATCCGCCGCCGGGCTGCCGGGCTCCACGTAGCCGATGATGGTTTTGCTTTCACCTTCGCTTACCGGACGTCCCACCTGCCAGACGATCACCGCAAACACTGCCGCCAGCATGAAGCTGAAAAGTGGGCCTGCGAATGCGACGATGATTTTATCCAGCCCGGAAATCCTTTTCAGCTGCTCCTTGGGAATGCTCGTCTCGCCTTCCAGCGATTCCATCGGCGCGAGCTGTGGCAGTTTTACAAAACCACCCGCCGGGATGCACCCGAGTGAATACCAAATTCCGCCGATCTTTTTCTCCCAGATTGGTTTTCCAAACCAGATGCCGAACCGCTCGATCACCAGGCCTCGCCATTTTGCCGCGAGGAAGTGTCCCAATTCGTGGACAATGATGAGAAGATTGAAGATGAGAAGCACCTCTAGGAGGATGCCGAGGAATTTTAGGGTGCTGAAAAACATGCGGGTATAGTGGGAGGGTGATTATAGAGCATGGATGGAGACGAATTCACACCGTTTTGTTTAAGAGAATGGGGCGGGCGAGGATCCGGAAAAGGAGCTCGGGTTTGCAATCTGTGCGGCAAGCGGGTCTCCGATCCCGCTGAACCTTGTTTGAGAGACATATAAGTCTGGATAATTCCGCTGAAAACACAAAAGGCGAAGTCTTGGACTGTAAACGGATGAAACATTAACAGCGGTATGGATTACCGCTTGCCGAACACTCTTGGTTAAAAACCTATGCTCCCTTACTGCCATTCGGCGGGTGAGGCCCATTCCTCACCCGCCATGTGGCGATTGATTACGTTTCAGGTTGCTGGTCGGCAGCGGGGGCTGCTTTTCCCACCGAGACGAAACCGGCAGGCACACCCATGACGTAAGTATTAGCTCCAGCACCGAGAGTCTGCAGCAGACGCAGATTCATCAGCGCGGGATTGTTTTCCAGCATGCGCGCGGCATTCGCCAGATTGCGCAGGGAGGCGGATTCACCACGTGCACGCTCAAGAGTCGCTTGGGCTTCCTTTTGAGCACGCAGCACTTCGGTAAAGGCCTTCCTCAGTTCACCGGGAAACATCACGTCGCGCACTTCGGCGGAAGTCACAAGGATGCCCACAGGCTCCATCGCGGCTGCCACACGCACGGTGATACGGGAGCTGATTTCATTGCGTTGCTCCAGCAGCGTTTCGACTGCCAGCGCACCGATTTCGGAACGCAGTGCAAGCTGCACCGCATTATGCAGGTGAATATTGAAATCCTGCACGCTGTGCACCGCACGATGCGCGTCGGTAATCTGATAGGTCACTGCAGCGCTGATCTTGATGCCAACATTGTCTGCACTCAGGAGTTCCTGACCGGTGACTGCGGCCTGGCGCTGACGCAGATCAACCTGCGTCACGCTCCAGCCGCCGCCCCAACGCACATGGCGTCCAGGTGAGAGCTGGTCCACAAATTTTCCGTGACGGTAGAGAAGGCCTGAGAAGCTTTCCATAATAACGAAAGTCGCGCGGAAATGCTGATACACTTTTCGTGCAATCAGGGCTGCTACGACAACAACTCCAGTGATGGCGAGGATGATAATAGGTTCTGTGTTCATATTGGATGTGGTTTTAAATTGGAATCCGGGGCGGAAGACCGTCGTTTCACAGTGGAAGTTGGCTCGGAAACCAACCTGCTGGACTGTTTCTGGACTGCGTTCTGCACGCTGGTCTTCCGGCCGGATTGTTTGCGGGCTTTGAACCCGCTCTCGATCTCTCGATTACCATTTTGGGTGTTGTCGCTGAACCGATATGCGGAACCTGACCGGCTGATTGCCGGAAGACCGCTGGTCACTCCAGCAACAAAAGGAAAGTGAAACGACGGGCATTAGGGATTTGATGCGGCTGCCTGTGTTGCCGACTGTTTTTGATGACCTGCTGGAGATAGGGCTCATGGTATTCGGAGTGTTTTGTTTTTTTGCTTCAACCGGTGTGGCTGATTGCTGAAAACCTCTATTGCTCGTTACGTGCCACGGATTTACGATAAAGTATCGAAGATGATGCAAAGCTCTAATGGTAAACAGCTTGTGACGTAAAAATTTACCATAACGGGAAATCTGTCGGCTAAAATACACCTTGTAATCATAGCTTATAATCTAGTAATTAGGCTATAAGCTATGCCTGCAAAGAAACTCGTCGTTCTCGGCCTACTCGGCACCCAGCTGGACCGTGGGACGGACCAGCGTCGCTGGGAATTCTGGCGTCCGACTGTGTCCTTGTGTCAGCACGATGATCTTTTGATCGATCGTCTTGAGTTGATCCATAGCGCGAAATCGCAGCCGCTCGCGGATTCGGTGATTGCGGATATCCGCAGTATTTCGCCGGAGACGGCCGTGCGGAGTCATCTCATGGAAACCAAGGATGCGTGGGACTTTGAAGAGGTGTATGGCGCGCTTGCGGACTTCGTTCGCGGCTACGCGTTCAAGCCGGAGGAGGAGGATTATCTCGTGCATATCACGACAGGTACGCACGTCGCGCAGATCTGTTTGTTCCTGCTCACGGAGTCGCGTCATCTCCCAGCACGCTTGATCCAGTCTTCTCCCCCGCCTGAACGTGAGCGCGGCCCAGGCAAATACGCGATCATTGATCTGGATCTGTCTCGTTACGATCAGATTGCCGCGCGTTTTGCCGAGGAGCAGCGTGAGGCGCGCACTTTTTTGAAAAGCGGTATCGCGACACGCAACGAGTCATTCAACCGGATGATCGAACAGATCGAGCAGGTGGCCATTGCCTCGCGTGAAGCGATATTGTTGATGGGTCCGACCGGTGCCGGTAAATCCTCGCTCGCGCGACGTGTGTTTGAACTCAAGAAGCAGCGGCATCAGCTGGAAGGTGGATTTGTCGAGGTAAACTGCGCGACGCTGCGTGGGGATACGGCGGCTAGCACGTTGTTTGGTCATGTGCGCGGATCGTTTACCGGCGCGCAACGGGATCGTCCCGGTCTCCTGCGCTCTGCGCATGGCGGACTGCTTTTCCTGGATGAAATCGGCGAGCTTGGAACGGATGAACAGGCGATGCTTTTACGCGCGCTGGAGGAGAAGCGCTTTCTGCCGGTGGGGGCGGACAGCGAGGCGCAAAGCGACTTCCAGCTTATCGCAGGAACCAATCGTGATCTCGGCGAGGATGTACGCAAAGGACGCTTCCGTGAGGATTTGCTGGCACGCATCAACCTCTGGACCTTTCAGCTTCCGGGGCTGGCGCAGCGCCATGAAGACATCGAGCCGAATCTCGATCACGAACTGGAAATGGCCGCCCGTCGGCTCGGTCGCCGCACGACGATGGCAAAAGATATTCGAGCGACGTTTTTAACTTTTGCAAAATCGTCCGATGCGCGCTGGAGCGCTAATTTCCGGGATCTGAATGCCGCCGTTACGCGCATGGCCACGCTTGCGCCGGGCGGACGCATCACGCGCGAAGTGCTGAACGCGGAAGTCACGCGCCTTTGTTCAGCCTGGCGGAAAGCTCCTTCCGGCGATGCCGATGAAACCCTGTTGCGTGAAGTCATGGGTGACGCTGCGGAAACGCTCGACCTCTTCGACCGCGCCCAGCTCGCGTGTGTGATTCGCGCCTGCCGCGAATGCGCAACGCTCAGTGACGCCGGACGCAAGCTTTTCGCCGTGACGCGCGGTAAGCGTAAAGTCTCCAACGACGCGGATCGGCTACGCAAATACCTCGCCCGCTTTCAACTCACTTGGCAAGCCTGCCGGTAAAAACCAGCAATCCAAAGCTTGGGGCTAACCCGTATTTCTCACATTTTTTGGTAGGTCGAAGTGTTTGGATTAATCCGGCGAAGCCGGAATTCACGGGTAAGGCGGGCGTCTTGCCCGCCGTGTTTGGCGTCTCGCCAAAGACCCCCCTATAATGCGGAGCATCACTTCGATGGAAAGGCGCTTGGTCGCAAACAACTTCGTTCTACAACAACAATCAGGATAGATTTTGTGCGGAACATGCCTGTCTGCAACGTCTGAAACTGCTCGGGCAAGATGCCCTCGCAGGCGGGCGGGACGCCACACCCGATCCCGCGAGCGTAGGCTTCGCCGTCGCGTTTACACCCTGTCTGCTTTGCACAGAGACTGTGAGAAATACGGGCTAAAACTCAAACAATCCGAGTTGTAGTTCATCCTGCTACAAACCAGGCAGTAAGTAAGGAGTCGCCTCTGCACTTTGGCGTTGTTTTATTTGGAAAGTCCCCTTGCAAGAAGCGATAAAAGTCTTTAATGCCAACGCCTCCCACGCCAATTTTTATACATTAAAAACAACCAAGCTTTATGAAACGCTACCAATCTGTCGAAATCCTCGAATCCCGAATTGCACCCGCCGTGTTTTTTGTGAACGGCGCCAACATGACAGTTACTGACGCTGACGGCGTTGCGCAGATTGGTGATGCTGCGGCGGCGACAACAGTAAATGCGAGTTTCGCGCTCTTGTTGGATCAAGGTGACAGCCTGGTTTATGACTTGGATGGAGATCAGAAGCTGGATGCCGGGACGGACTTTACGATGATCAAGGTAGGCGCTGGACAGGCGTTGGCGTTTTTGACCGATCTGAATGGCAATACCAAATTTGACTCGCATGAGCTCACCGGCATTGCGCTGGGCGATGGCGGCGGAAGCGGCTCGAAGCTGGCGATCGTGGGTGGAGTGCGCGGCAGTGTGGATACGCTTTTGGATGACGCCGGAGTATTTGGTCTGACGCGTCAGGACGTTTCAATCACCGGCTTGACCGTGACAGGAAGCATTGATGGAGATTTGCAGGCAGGTGGCTCGATCAGCAATGTGGCATTTACCGCACCCAAGAGCGGTTTGGGTTATCTGATCGAAAGCTATGATGTGGAAAATGACATCGCGACGGGCGAATCCTCAAATACCAGTATCAGCTTTAACGGAGGGGGGAATTTCATCAACCCGACCTTCACGCAGGCTCAGGGCAGCAACGGTGGCAGCATTACCAACATCAAGCTGAACCGCGGTGTGGACGCAATCAATGCCGGTAAGGGTGGCGATCATGTCTCGGGTGAAGCCGGCGCGGGCGGAAATATAAGCGGAATTACCATGGTGGGCGCTGTGATTCAGGACGGAATTTATGCGGGTGACGGCGGTATGACCACGGCGGGAACAGGTGCTGGCGGAGCGGGAGGTACTCTCAGCAAGCTTTCGCTGACTTTGGTTGAGGGTGGCGGGAGTGTAACTTTAGAAAGTGGTGACGGCGGAGACAGCTTTGGAGGCAATGGCGGCGCAGGCGGTGCGGTATCCGCAATTTCGGTCAAGACAGCTTACTTGGATGGTGATATTGAGATATATTCTGGTTCAGGCGGTAACGGCGGCACCAATGGAACGGCAGGCAACGGTGGCGCTGGTGGTTCTATCACCGGGGTAAACATCACTGCCACAGGATATGTGGATGGTCAGATTTACATATTTGCTAGCGACGGTGGCAGTGCGGGCACGGGTGGCGGTAATGGCGGCGCTGGTGGATCGATCTCCAAATCCACGATCAATGCGACGGGTGCGGAAGGTTATATTTGGATGGACGCCGGTGATGGTGGTTCTGCAAACGGAACCGACTATGTGGGTGGCGCAGGGGGTAGCTTGACCGGGGTGAGCATTAAAAATATCAACGCCCCTGCCGAAAGTGGCATTTATCTTTATGGCGGTGACGGTGGCAGCGGTGGCGCTGGAACGAGTGCCGGAGGAGCAGGTGGTGCTGTGAACGGAGCATCCATTACCACTGACATGTCGTATGATAATATTGCGATTATTGCGGGTAATGGCGGGAGCGGTGGAACCTTGGGTGGTAATGGTGGAAATGGCGGGGCAACCACAAAAGCAAGTGTTAGCGTCCTTGGTTATGTGTCTGGCAGCATCGGTCTGTATGCTGGTAACGGTGGAAGCGTGCTGGCTGGCGACGGTTTTACCGGTGGTGCAGGTGGTTCGTTGACCTCAAGCAGTGTGAAGGTTCTTGGTTATATCGGCGACGGTGTATATCTTTACAGTGGTGACGGTGGTAACGGCGGAACAGGAAATAGTGCCGGGGGCAATGGTGGAAGTATCACTGGCGTTACAGCCAGCCTCAGTAATACCAATGATGGACTTACTGCGGATGCCGGTAATGGCGGTGCTGGTGGAACTGGCGCCGGCACGGGTGGTAATGGCGGAAATGGTGGAAGCGTCAGCAAGCTCACGGTGACCATTGGAAATACTTTTGGTGATGTTGAGGTGAATGCTGGTAACGGCGGAACTGGCAACACCACGGATGGCGACGGTGGCGCAGGCGGAAGCCTTTCGGCCATCAAGGTCACAACCGGAATTTTGGATGGAGGAGCCTATTTGAATGCAGGCAATGGAGGCAGCGCAACTGGAGGTGGTAGCGGTGGAACTGGCGGAAGCGTCAGCAGTTCATCTCTGACCGTTGCGGGAACCTTGGATGGTTCGGGTGGCGCTGGGATTTATGGTGGGAATGGAGGCAGTGCAGCCGGTGATAACTTCAATGGCGGAAACGGTGGCTCCATCACTTCAGTTTCACTTAGCGTTTTAGGTTATGTGTATAAAGAAGTTAATATTAATGCGGGCAACGGAGGCAGTGGCGGAACAGGGAACAGTGCTGGCGGAGATGGTGGATTGATCAACAAGGCCACCATGTATGTGAAGTGGGGCGAGAAAAATGCCGATGTGGAAGCTGGTGACGGTGGCGCAGGGGGTACCGGCGCTACAGGTGGAGATGGCGGAGACGGTGGCTCAATTTCCGCAGTAACTGTAGAGGTGGATTATCAGGATGATGTGGTTCGTATTCTTTCAGGATCAGGCGGTGCGGCAAATGGCACAGCGAACATAGGTGGCGCAGGCGGGGCAATTTCCGGAGCGACGATCAAGGGCAAAAATATTGATAGTAGTGTAGAAATTACAGCTGGCGGCGGCGGCGGTGGAAACGGTAACACCGCAGGTGGTGCGGGTGGTTCTGTGAGCAAGGCAAGCATTACGGGGGAACAATTTCAAAGCTCTGTCCTGATCCGCGGGGGCGGCGGTGGTAACTCCACCAGCGGCAGTGGTGGTAATGGCGGAACGGTGGTGACTGCAGCAATTAATGCAGGCTATGTTGGCTCGGGCATTGATATTGATGGCGGAAACGGCGGCAGCGCCGGCGGCAGTACCTTCTTTGGTGGTGCAGGCGGTGCGGTAACCGGAGCAACCGTGAAGGTGCTTGGCTATGTGAATAGCGATATTGATATCGATGGAGGCAGCGGTGGAAGCGGTGGCACTACGGATAGTGCCGGTGGTGCGGGTGGTGCCGTGAGCAAGGTAACCGTGACAACCGGGCAAGTTGACGACGGAATATATATTTACAGTGGAAATGGTGGTAACGGTGGAGCCACTGGTGGTAATGGCGGTCGCGGTGGCGATCTCACCGGAGTGACACTGTCTGCTTTGGGTTACGTTCATGAAGGTGTTTACATGGGCTCCGGTAGAGGTGGTCACAGCAGTGGCGCTGGTACAGGCAATGGTGGCGACTCTGGTAATTCTTCCAAAATTACAGTGACCAACATCGGTGGTCTGGATGGCCTGGGTATCAACTCGGCTAATGCTGGAATCGCCAATGCAGCTACGGGTAACGGTGGTAATGCAGGTTCATTGACTGGCGTAACGGTGAAAAATATGTCCCACATCAGCAGTAACAATATTGTCATCGGTGGTGACAATGGTGGTAGCGCAAACAACTCAGGCAATGGCGGACGCGGTGGTAATACCAGTGGCATCAAGGTGTCCGATTCTTATGGAACCGAAGGCGTCTGGATTATTTACGCAGGCACAGGTGGTAGCGGTAACGGCGCTGGAAATAGCGGCGGCGACGGAGGAAACCTGAGTGCGGTGACCTTCACCGGCTCCAAATCCAATGTTAGCATCGGATACGACTTCTCTACTGGTAACGGAGGCAATGGTGCCAATGGTGGCGATGCCGGTTCGGTGACCAATATCAAAGGCACAGCAAGCCAGCTTCGTGTGACCAGTCATGACGGTGGTTCCACCAGCGGTGGCGCCGGTTTTGCAGGTGCAGGCGGCAACATTAGCGGCATTACCTTTAACGTGACCGAATTCGCACGAATCATCGGCGCAGGCGACGGTGGTTCTGCTAACGCTGGCGCTACGGCGGGCCAGGGTGGCTCTGTCAGCAAGGTGAAGATCACCGGCGATATCGGCGATTTCCGCAGCAACTTCTTTGTGGATGGAGACAGCATCAGCGGCATGGGCGGCTTGATTGCCGGACAGGGTGGGGCGGTTAACGGTGTGTTTGACAATGCACGCAACGGCAGCATCAGCAGCGTATCCGCAACCCGGATTGCAGCAATCTTGGCAGGTCAGAATGCCGGCAGCGCGATCACGACCTTCAATGCAGTGAACGGAATTTCCGGCATCAGTGCGAACTGGATCGGAGCAGACGTGGATAATGATCGCGTGTTCGACTTCGCGGAAGGAACGATGGTAGCCGGTTATCAGGTGCAAGGTCAGGGTGGAGATACCGACGACGTGCCAGTGGACGGTTTTGTCCTCGTGGTGGATGATGGTGCAGGCACCTTCACCTTCCCGGCTGAGAAAGTCTTCAAGGACGGAACGAACGGCGGAATTATTGTCATCTAAACCGTCTCGCAGTTTAACGAATTACCAAAGCGCGGAGGCCGAAAGCCTCCGCGCTTCTTGGTTTGGTGGTTTGGTTGAAAAGGACCCAGAGAGGAAAGGTTTAGTAGGACGGAGGAGGCGAGGCCATCCGCCATCAAGAGGAGGATCCATCCATTCTTTTTCTTCGCGTCTTCATGCAATTCGCGGTTAATTCTAAATCTCGCTTTCAGGTTCACCATGAAACTCGCACTCATCACTCCCGGCACCGGCAGCTATTTGTGTGGCGTGTGTATGCGCGACAATGCGCTGGCGAAGGAGTTGTGTCGTCAGGGAGATGACGCGGTGATGGTGCCGATGTATCTGCCGCATCAGCTGGATGAAGAAGCGGCGACTACGGGGTCGCGGATTTTTTTTGGCGGGATCAGCACGTTTCTTCGGGAAAAATACCGGGTGCTTCGCAAAATGCCGTACTGGATGGATCGGGCGCTTAGTCAGCCGTGGTTGCTGAAAATGGTGGCTGGAAGGGCGGCGGCCCAAACGGGCGGGCCGGATGTCGCGGAGATGACGCTTTCGATGCTGCGTGGCGAGCAGGGGAATCAGGACGGCGAGGTGAAGAATCTCACAAACTGGCTTGCTACAGCATTTCAGGGAGAGAAACCGGATGTGATCTGGATTTCCACGGCGCTTCAGGCGGGATTGGTGCGCAGTTTCCGGAAGCAGCTTGGCGTTCCAGTGATCGGATTTTTACAGGGAGAGGATACTTTTCTGGATGGATTGGGCGCGGGCTACTCGGAGCAAGTTTGGGCGTTGCTTGCGGAGCGGATGCGCGATGCGGATGGGTGGATCGCCCCGAGTCGGTATTTTGCGGACTTGATGGCAAAGCGGCTTGGCTGGAGTGCGGACGAGGCAGCGAGGCGGATTGCGGTGGTGCCGAACGGGATTGGGACGGAGGGATACGGGGAGTTTGCTTATACGCCGAAGCCTGAAGCACCGGTGATCGGCTACCTGGCGCGGATGATTCCAGCAAAAGGGCTGGGTCTGCTGGTGGATGCATTTTTGGAAATTAAAAAGCGCGGAACGATCCAGGGATTGCGGTTGCATTGCGCGGGCTCCATGACGGCGACGGACTCCACCTTTGTGGATACACTGAAAGCTAGGATTCAGTGCGCCGGGTTGTCGGATGACGTGAAATGGCTCCCGAATGTAACAAAAGACGAAAAGATCGCCTTCCTGAAGTCGCTGACGGTTTTCAGCGTGCCCGCGATCAGTAGCGAGGCGTTTGGTTTGTATGTGCTGGAGGCGATGGCGGCAGGGGTGCCGGTGGTTTTGCCCCGGAGTTGGGCGTTTCCAGAGATCATCGAGGCTACGGCTGGCGGTGTTCTGTATGATCCGGCGGGGAACGATCAGGAACGTGTGAAGTCGTTAGCGGATGGATTGGAGAGACTTCTGATAAATAAAGACGGACTGCCCATGTATGCGCGGCAGGGTCATTCTGCTGTTCATCGGGACTACACGATGGCCGCGTTTGCGAGCAAACTGAGAAAACTGAAATTCGTCGGAGAGATGGAGTGAAGCATGCTAAAAGCATTTTAATAATAATTTTTCAACATGGGATTTAGTTCAACCTCAGAAATGGAAGTAATAATTTAGTTCTGCGCATGCTGGATCAAAACGGCGTGGAAGTGATGTAACGCACCGCGATAATCACGTGGAATCGGGCACTATAACGGCAAATTAAAAAAGGGGACTATGAACGTGGAAATGAATGAAAAAGAAATGCTTTTTGCTGAGCAAAAAGCCTGCATCCAGACCCCTTGGCCCAAGGCACCCGCGTTTATAAAAAAATCCCCCGTGAACAAACTCCCGTGATTGTCGCGGCGTGTAACATTACTTCTGAATCAGAATCACAAGCCCGCGAGTTACAAAAACTCGCGGGCTTTTCTGTGAATGTGATTTTCTACAACTCATTGATCGGTTTGTCGGATGCACGCTCGCGAAAGGTCAGTGCAAATATCACGAATACCAGTGCTGCGATCGCGGACATTCCTCCCCAGAAGTATTGCCAGTTGGTGTGGTTTCCGGTCGTTGTTTTTGCAAAAAACCAACCCGAGCCAAGGTAACCAAAAAGATTACCAAAACCTCCAAACATCAGCGTAAAAAGAGCCTGGGCGCGTGCGCGGTAATGGGTGGCAACTTCGCGATCGAGATAGATCGGCACGGTAATGAAAAAGAGCGTGAACGCAAAACCATGGAGCGCGATTCCGATGAGCAGACTCGGTTGATTATCCAGCATGCAAAGCGCGTAGCGGAATGCACCGAAACCAATTCCGGCGAGGAAAAGCGTCTTGATGCGGAAGCGTCCCATCACCCAGGCAAGCCCGAGCATGGCGATGATTTCAGTGACTTGCCCAAGCGTCATGATCGCGGACGTTTTCTCAAACCCCAGCGCCTCAAGATGCAGCGGTGTGTAGGGATAAAATGCGGCGAGCGAAATATTGTAGAGCGCAGCAGTGACGAAGACGACACAGTGATTTCGATTTTTTAAAAGTCGCCAGGCGTCCAGTCCGAGCGCTTCCTTCCAGCTGCGCTTTGAGGTTGGAGCGGAGGGGGAAACACTGGGCACCATGTAAGTCGATGCAGCAACGAGCAGCCACACTGCAGCCGCGGTGTAACCGGTGATGATCGAGCGATCCGATTGCAGCACGTAGCTCACAACCCAGCAGCCGACTATCCATCCGAAAGTTCCGCACGCGCGGATAGGGCCAAACTCACGGGCGGCATTGTCGAGCCGGGCAAGCACCAAAGTGGTGGAGAGACTCCAACTCGGAGTGACGCAAAGTGCGTGCAGTTGGAAGAGAATGAGAATCCAGGTTACGCCCCATCCCTTTTCAATGGCGAGCGAAGTGAAAAGTAAACACACGGCTGAAGCGACACTCAGCCATCGGAGCAAAGTGGCTGGCGCGAAGCGTTGATCCGCCAGCGCGCCAAAAATCAGCGGGGAGATAAATGCGGAAATCGCCCCGGTCGCGTAGATGTAAGGTTTGTAAGCCTCGAGTCCGTACGCAGGCAACAATGTGCTCAATGGCACAAACCACATCCCCAACGCCATTCCATGAATAAAAAAAAGCCCGATCAACCGGGCCATTTCCGAATTACGCGACTGCACGCCTGAAACTCGCATGGACGGGGTGCGAAAAGGAAGACGGAAAAAGGAGGAATGATGACGGAAGAGTGGAAGGAAGCCGGAGCCAGCCTAACAGAAACAGTCCGTGAAGGTATTATCGTGTTCCAATGGCATCCCATACTTTCCTCACCCGTCTCATCTTTCTTTTGTTCTGTGTCTTCAGTCTGGTTCCGAGCGTGCGTGCGGAGGCGCAGACGAAACGCCCAGATGGCACAGTAAATCGTGCGGCGTGGATGGCCCAGGGGACCTTTGGCATCATGGTGCACTATCTCATGCGCGGAGAGGGCAATACTCCGGAGGAAAGAACCGCGAGCATGAACAAGCAGGCGGATCAGTTCGATCTGAATTTCTTCATGAAGCAATTTGATGAGACCGGCGCCGACTGGTTGATTTTTACGCTCGGGCAAACGAGCGGCTATCTTTGCAGTCCTCAACCGGTGGTGGATGAAAAGAACCCGGGCCATACGCCACGCCGCGACATCCTCATGGAGGTTGCTCAGCAACTCAAACAGCGCGGCAAGCGGTTGATCGTTTATTTCCCGTCCGACTTTGATGCAGATCCTTCTGTGAAAGCGGCGATCTCACATGGCACGCCCGGTTATGCGGAGCGGTACTTTGAGTTTCTGCAGTATTACTCGGTAAAGTTTGGCCCACTGATTTCCGGCTGGTGGTTTGATACCTGCATGGAAAATCCCGATGAGCATTGGGCGAAGTGGGAGGCGGCTTTGCGCGCTGGAAATCCCGATACCGTCATCGCGTTCAGCGGCGCGGAGTTTTGCACCGGACGAGCGTTGAAATCGCTGACCGAACGCGTGGATTATTTTGCCGGAGAAATCCACCTGCTGGAGGACGGGAAAATACGCCGTGATTTTCTGGCTCCTGGCAGCAACATCATCACGACACCCGATGGAAAATTACGCAAAGAAGGTCTGGAGCCGCAGTATCATATGCCTGACGGTCCTTTCATTGGTAATGCACAGCTGCAGTGTCTGCTGCCGATTGATCTGACTTTCAATCCGGCTATTCCGAATTCCGCCGTGCGCTACAGCGATGAAACACTGGTCAAATTCGTGAAAGACATCCGGGCGGTCGGCGGTGCCGTGACGATCAATCTCCCGATAGTATTTGAGAACGGGCATATCGCTGCTGACAGTCAGGCGCAGCTCGTGCGTATGTCCAGGGCGCTGGGATTTGTGAAGTGATTACGGTTTAAAAAACTCGCCCAGATGTTCGAGGATTTTGTTGCGGAGTTCCTCGGCGTCAACAGGGCCATTATGGCGCCAGATCACTTTACCGTTGGTATCGACCAAGATCGTGTGTGGGATTGGTCCTGGCGCTTCACTGTCGAGTGCTTTCATCAAGATCTCGCTGTCGCCACCATTCCAGATGAAACTGTTGGTCTGACGTCCCTCGGCTTTCGTGGAGGCTTTGAGTTTGTCTGACAAACCGGCTCCACGCTTTTCGAGAAAAGCCTTCACCTTGCTTGCATCCTTTGGGTCATCGGTGCTGATGGAGATAAACTCGAAATCGCGCATGTCGAACTTCCGGGCGGTCTTTACCAACTCGGGAAACTCAGCAACACAAGGGGCGCAATTCGTGGCCCACACATTGAACATCCGCAGTTTCTTTGTGCCGTTTTTGCGCAATGCAGCTACACCAGCGGTATCAATCATCGCCACATCCACAGGGGTCTTGTCCCACTTCTCGGTCTGCTCGCTGATCATCTTTTTCCTGCTCCTCCATTTGGTTGAGCAGCCGTGAGGTTTGGTGATATCGACCGGCGCTGGTTTTCCGGCGAGCAGTGCTTCCACTGCATTCCGTGCGTCCTGGGATTTTACCGTCGCAGGATCCTCAAAACTGGAGTCATCGAAGCGGCCCCGATAACGCAGCTTGCGCTCTGCGTCGAAGACAAAAATGTGAGGGGTGGCGAGACAGCCATAAGCCTTTGCGATGGTCTGGGTTTCGCCATCGTACAGGTAAGGGAAATCGAAGCCGCTATCCGCTGCATATTTTTTCATGTCCTCGAAGCCGTCGTCATATTTTGAGTAACCAAGCTCATCAATACTGAGGCCATCGGGATGATTGGGATTGATGGCAACGAATTTGAAACTCTTGCCCTTCATATCCGTGATAAGCTTCTTGAACCTTGCTTCAGCTGCGTGTGACGACGGGCAGTGATTGGAAATAAACGCGATCATCAGCACCTGCGGATCCTTGTATTCCGAAAGGGTATGGTTTTTGTCGTCGATTCCCACGAGGGAGAAATCCGGCGCAGAATCACCAATCTTCAATTCTGTGATGTCCTGAGATTCAGCATGGCTGGCGGATACTCCAAACAAGACGGCAAACACGATAGCGACGAGGGATTTCATTTTTATAAATTGAGAAAATCCGGGAAAGCGCGCAAGGCATTATACAGAGCCTTGTTGGAGTGCGCTTTCGCTTCACTCCGCACTCTAACGGATATGATTAAAAATCGATGAGGTGAGTAGCGCCAAATCCCGGTCGCGTATCCTCATTACCAAGCCAGAGCTTGGTAACAAGATACACTCTCATTTGATCACATCCTTTTTCTTCCTTTTGCCCGGCATTTTTCACACCTTTGAACAGATGAAACGAATTCTATCCGGCATCAAGCCCACGGGCTCGCCGCATCTTGGCAACTACTTTGGAATGATGCGCCCTGCCATCGAATGGCAGGATCAAGGAGAGGCTTTCTATTTCATTGCGGATTATCACGCGCTGACAACCGTGAAGGAGGGTGGGTTGATGCGTGAATATACGCGCGGCGTTGCGCTGGATTTTCTCGCTTGTGGACTGGATCCCCAAAAGGCCGTTCTATTTAGACAAAGCGATGTGCCCGAGCATACCGAGCTTGCCTGGATTCTGTCCTGCAGCACGCCAATGCCGATGCTGGAAAACTGCCATGCTTACAAGGATCACGTCTCGAAAGGACTGACGCTCAATCACGGGCTCTTCGCTTATCCAGTGCTGATGGCGGCGGACATTCTAATTTACGATTCCAACGTGGTGCCGGTGGGACGGGATCAAAAGCAGCACGTTGAAGTTACGCGGGATATCGCAGGCGCTATGAACCGAACATACGGCAATTTGTTTGTCGTCCCTGAGCCGAGCATTCTACCGCAAAGCGCGATGATCATCGGGCTTGACGGACAGAAAATGAGCAAGAGTTACAATAACACCATTCCGGTTTTTGAAGAGGAGAAGGCTTTGCGCAAAAAGATCATGGGAATCGTCACCGACTCCACCCCGGTCGAGGAGCCGAAGGATCCCGCGAACTCCAGCATCATCGCCCTTTACCGGTTATTCGCGACGGAAGCCGAAGTGGCGCAAATGGAGGCGGATTTTTGGGCTGGGGGAACAGGCTACGGCGACTTTAAGAAACGGCTCTTCGAACGAATCTGGGAATACTTTACGCCGATGCGTGCGCGTCGTGCCGAGCTGGAGAACGACCCAACCTATGTTGATCGTGTGCTGAAAGAAGGTGCTCAAAAGGCACGTGAAGTCGCAGGTAAAACGATGGCTCGTGTTCGTGCGGCAGTGGGCATTGGAAGCTAGAGCGGCTGGCTGCGCGACGCGGTCAAGGAACTCTCCGGCTTTTTGAAGCTCAGCGCCGTAAACAAACGGAAACCATTTTCGGCAACTGCTTTAGTTAGAACCGGCCCCCTTACCCCAACTTCAGATTTTTCACGATCTGCGTAGTGGAGCGCACTTTGTTCAGCGTGTAGAAATGAATCCCGCCCACGCCAAACTTCAGCAAAGCCTCACATTGTTTGGTCGCGTATTCGATACCGTATTCGATCACGGCTTCGTCGTCATCCCCCAGCTCATCCAGTCGTGCTACGAAACTTTCCGGGAGTCTGGCTCCGCACATCTCGGTAAACTTTTTGGTCTGCTTCGCTGAGATGATCGGGAGGATGCCGGGAATAATAGGCACAGTGACACCATGGGCACGCAGATGATCGTGGAACTGGTAAAAGTCTTCGTTATCGAAAAAGAGCTGCGTGATGACAAAGTCCGCACCGGCCGCAATCTTATCAGCGAGAAAGCCCCAGTCCACCTGTTTGCCAGCTTGCTGGGCAATGTGACCTTCTGGAAAGCCGGCGGTGCCAATACTGAAGCCACCCATTTGCTTAAGGAAAGCCACGAGCTCGCGTGAGTAGGTGAAACCGCCTTCGGTCGCCGTCCACTCGCTGCTGCCAGCAGGCGGATCGCCCCGGAGCGCCAGGATGTTTTTAACGCCACACTTGCGCGCTTCCTCGATGACACTCTGCAATTGCTCGCGCGTGGAGTTCACACAGGTCAGATGCATCATCGTCGTGAGGTGATGCTCCTGCTGAATGCGATCTACAATCATCAGCGTCTTCTCGCGGGTGCCGCCCCCGGCACCATAGGTCACCGAGCAATAATCCGGCTTCAGTGTCATGAGCGCGGGAATGGTCTTTTCCAAAAGTGACTTGTCGCCCTCGTCGGTTCTCGGCGGAAAGAACTCAAAGGAAACCGCGGGTCTTCCGGCGGCTTTACACTCGCGATGAATGTCGCTGATGAATTCCATGAGAGGATTACTTTTTGTCTGTGCCGGGCGCGCGATAAATCACCAAAGCCACTGCAGGTGCGCGGAGAATGAGGTTAAACGGTTCGGAAGCCTTGGCAGTAACAGGGGGCAGGGGGGCTGCGAGACTGTGCACCTGGTTTACAAAAAGCACCTCGCGTGTCACTCCTGCGGGGAGGTTTGAAGGAGCGATGTGAAACTCCGAATCATCCCCGCGATAATTGCTGATCAAAATGACGCCTTCTGTTTTCGCGTCATTCGTGGCGGCCATTACACCAACCCGACCCGGAGTCGCGCCCTGCACTTCCACACGCTTTCCGAGGTCGAGGAGGTGACGGAAGGAGAGCATGCCGAAGTAGCTTTTATTGGGAGCGCCGTTCGAGCTGAAAAACCCCATGCTTCCCAACTCTCCATGGAAGAAGTTGCTGACATCAATCGGCGAATCATGCATTTCCGCAATGACGGTGGTTAGGAAGGCCGCGCCAGCTGGTCCGGCCATATAGGCAAAGTAGTCGTCCTTTTCCTCGGGCGTGCTGCCTTCTGTCCAAGTGTTGCCCGGCAGCAAATTCCATTCGTTCAAGTGGCTCTCGGTTTTCTGGAATCCATAGGAATCCAGCATCTCCCGCACGTATTTTCCCCGCATCGGAATCTCTGCCGGATTATCCGTGTAGCAGTGCCATGAGAAGAAATCCAAAGGAACGCTGTCGTTTTTGCACATCTCCAAAAATGCCGCCGTGAACGGAACGGGTTTGAAGCCACCTTCTTTGAGAATTTGGATATAAGCTCCAAATGCGGGCCCGCCGACTTTCAGTTTCGGAAACTCCTTTTTGATTTTCGTCGCAGCGGTCTTGTAGAGACGCAGAAAATCCTCGTCCGTGCCCGACCACATCACAGGTCGATTATCGGGCTCATTCCAGATCTCCCAATATTCGATGTTGTGATGAAACCCTTTCGCCCAGCCTTCGTTATAGTGGCGGATGATCCCGAGACAGATTTGCACCCATTTGTCGTAATCCTTTGGCGGATGCACGTAGCGTTTTGTAGAAGTGTGTTCGATGCTTTCGCCGAGACGGAAAATGACCTGCGCCCCGGTTTTGAGAATGCCATCGATATACTCGTCAGTGAGCGCGAAGTCGTAGCTTTCTGGCTTGGATGGATCGGCCTTGAAATCAGGGAACACCGCATGGATGTCCACCACATCGCTGTTTGGCCAGTGACTGTCGTGTGGACGGATGGAATGAAGTCCCAGCGCCTTTTGGCGTTCGATAACCTCGACACGTCCGCCCCCTGCAATGGGCCCGCGGTTAATCCCGTTGAGTGCTTTGATCGGGCCGGTGACTTTTCCGAAGTCTGCACGAATGACAACGGGATCGGCAGTCGCAGTGGTAACCTGAAGCCCGATAACCAGTGAGGCGAGTGTTTTGAGAAGATGGAATTGGCGCATTCATTAACTTCAACCTAAAACCCGCCAGCCGTGCGAACACTTTCTGTGGTGTTCGGGGATTTTGTTGCCGCCGGGGATCGGGGCATGGTAGCCGATTTTTAAGTGTTAAGTTTTAAGAAGCGGCGGCATGTAATAATCCAAACGGGAGTTTTCAGAGTAAGATCAAGATCAAGAGCAAGAAAAAGAGTAGGAACCTTCGGGCTCACACACCCATTCCGTAATCAGGTTTTTTAACAGCCCCTTAAAACTCGCCTACTAATCAGTGCGAGCTTTCCGACTTCCGGGGGGCGATGGCTTTTTGCAGTAGAATAAAAACGAGGAGAAGGAAACCGACAGCGATTTTAGTCCACGAGGGATTAAGATTACCCTGAAAGTTAATGAGTGTCTGGATGACACCGAGAATCAATACGCCCAGCAGGGTGCCAGGGATGAAGCCCGCGCCGCCGGTGAGCAGCGTGCCGCCGATGACTACTGCCGCGATGGCATCAAGTTCGAGGCCGACAAAAGAGGCCGGATTTCCTGACTGCATATAAAATGTGGCGACGCAGCCTGCGAGAGCGGAGAAAAATCCTGCCATTGCGTAAGTGCCTATTTTGGTAAAGCCAACCTGAATGCCCATCAGTCGGGCGGAATTTTCGCTGGAGCCTATTGCGTAGATGTTGCGTCCGAACCGGGTGTAGATCGCGAGGAGACTGGCGAGGAGGATGGTGACGAGAAGACAGGTTGCAGTGAAAGGAAGCACTAGCTTTTCGCTCAATGGGATTGCCAGCTCGCGGATCGTTTTGCTGTAAAATTCATGTTTGATGGCGAGCGACTGTTCGTGGATGACGAAGCCGAGTCCACGCATCAGGAACATCCCGCCGAGCGTTACCAGAAACGGTGGTAGCTCGAAGTGATGGATGAGAAAGCCCATGGTGGCACCAAAAACAGTCCCGACGCCGAGTGCGATGATTAGTGCAAGCGGTGGCGACATTCCTTTTTCAATGAGCGTAGCGATGAGGATGCTGGTGAAGGCGACGACGGAGCCGACGGAGAGATCGATACCGCCAGATAAAATAACAAACGTCGCGCCAATCGCGGCGACACCCAGGAATGCCTTGTCCCCGAAAAGGTTCACGAAAACCCGTAGCGACCCAAACTTCTCACCAAACATCAAATAGCCTGCGATGTAGAGCCCGAGAAAAACGAGGGCCGTTGCGGCGATCGGAATGTATTTTGGCTTGATGCGGTTCATGCTCTGATCATGGGGTCTATCCAGTTTGCTTTTTAGCGGGTAGCAGACGGGCGAAAAAGCGGCGGACCTTTTCGCTTTGCAGGAGACAGACGGCGATGATGACGAGCGCTTTAGGCACAGGCGCAATGTCGGCGCTTACGTTACGGGCATACATGGTCGTCGTGAGCGTCTGGATGAGTAGCGCGCCCACCAGTGAACCGACGAGATAAAAGCGTCCGCCAGTCAACGCGGTGCCGCCAATTACGACTGCGAGAATGGCGTCCAGCTCCAGGTAAAGCCCGGTGTAATTGGCGTCGGCGCGACTGATATTGGAAGTGGAAACGATGCCTGCGATCCCCGCGCATAGGCCGCAGAAAATATAGACGCAAAATTTCACCAGACGTGCATTAATGCCCGAAAACCGACTCGCCGTGTCGTTGTCTCCAACCGATTCGATGAACAAGCCCAGTGCGGTTTTCCGCGTGAACAGGCAGGTGATGCCGAGCATGATCAGCACAATGGTAAGTGCGAAAGGCAGGCCGAGAAAATATCCGCTACCGATAAAGGAGAGCGTCTCGTTGGAGAAGGGGATGGCTTGTCCATCTGAGATAAGTTGGGCGATGCCGCGGCCGGCCACCATGAGGATGAGCGTGGCGACAATGGGCTGGATGCCGAAGCTTGCGACAAGGAGACCATTCAACGCACCTGCGGCCAGTGCGACCCCCAGTGCGGCGAGAATGGCCACCGTGGGGGAGCACTGATGCATGACTACAAGCTGCGCCATGACTGCACCTGCTACGGCCATGATTGCGCCGACTGAAAGATCTACGCCGCCCGTCCCGATCACCAACGCCATGCCGAGTGCTAGCAGCATGACCTTTGTGCTTTGCTGGAGAATATCAATCCGGCTTCCGAAAAGACGGCCGTCGCGAATCTCCAGGTCGAAGAAACCGGGGGTGAAAATTTGATTAAATAGAAGCAGTAACGCGAGTGCCAGGAGGGGCCAGAAGATGCGTTGTTTGCGCCAGACGAAAAGGATCGCCGCGTAAACAAGCCAGAAAACTACGTGGCCGATCAATAGCATGCTCATGCTGCGGTTCCCTCCGGTGTGGGTGCGGCGATGGTATTCATAATGGCGCGCTCGGTGATTTGATCACCGATCAGTTCGCCGACGACCTTTCGATCACGCAGCACAAGGACGCGCTGGCTGTCGCGCACGACTTCCTCCAGTTCGGAGCTGATAAAAAGAATCGCCATTCCGTCTTTTCGAAGTGAAGCGATGAGTTTTTCGATCTCGGCTTTTGCTCCGACATCAATCCCGCGTGTCGGCTCGTCGAGAATCAGCAAATTCGGTTCGGTTGCCAGCCAGCGCGCAAGCAGCACTTTCTGTTGATTGCCGCCGCTCAGGTTTTTAATGAGCTGTTCCGGCCCGGGCGTCTTGATGCCGAGTGCTTTGATGAAGCGGTCTGCCAGTTCGTCCTGTTTTATACGCGAGATTTTGCGCCATGCGCCACGGCTCGCTTGCAAGGCGAGAACGATATTTTCGCGGATGGAAAGATTCGGGATAATTCCCTGCGCTTTACGATCCTCTGTGGTGAAAGCGATTTTGTAGCGCATCGCCGCTCGGGGCGAATTGATACGCACCACGTTGCCGCCGACCTGCATCTCGCCGCTATCAGCCTTGTCCACGCCGAATAGCAGACGCGCGATTTCGGTGCGTCCGGAACCGAGAAGTCCTGCAAGCCCCACGACTTCACCGGGACGAATCGCTAGATCAAAGGGCTGAATGCTGCCGGTGCGTCCGTAATTCACCACCGACATGAATGGAGTGCTCGGCAGTCGCTCTTCCTCGTCGCGATGCGGATGACTCATTGCTTCCACTTCCTCGACAGGCTTGCCGATCATATGGGCAATGAGATGCAGGCGTGGCAGCTCGGCGACTGGATATTCACCGACGAGCGCGCCGTTGCGCAGTACAGTGATCCGGTCGCTCACTGCATAGACCTGATCGAGAAAGTGCGTAACGAAAACGATCCCCATCCCTTCGTCGCGCAGTTTGCTGATGACTTTGAAGAGTTCGGCTACTTCGCGTTCGTCGAGACTGGATGTCGGCTCGTCGAGAATCAGTAGCTTTGCAGAGACATCGAGCGCCCGGGCCAGCGCAACCATTTGCTGAACGGCAATAGAGTAGGACGAAAGCTGGCGGTTGACGTCGATATTGAGGTCGAGACGGGCGAGCGCTTTCCGGGCGCGTTCGCGAATCGCACCCCAGCGGATCATTCCGATGCGCGTGGGCTGGCGTCCGAGACAGATATTTTCCGCCACGGAGAGATGTGGGATGAGATTCACCTCCTGATAAACCGTGCTGATTCCGCAAGCTTCTGCTGCGCGAGGAGACGCGGGATTGATCGACTTGCCCTCAAACTGGGTGTCTCCTGCGTCACGCTGATACACGCCCGTGAGGACTTTGATCAGCGTGCTTTTACCCGCGCCGTTCTCTCCCATGAGCGCATGCACTTCGCCTGCGCGCACCGTGAAATCCACGCCGTCAAGCGCTCGAACACTTGGAAAGCTTTTGGATAATCCCCGGGCTTCCAGCAGCACTCTCATGTGACTAAGCCGTAATTATTCAGATCTGGTCCACGGAACACGCGGAATGACACGGAAAAAGAAGGATTACGCCGATTCATGTGAGGATGTTGAAAAAATCAATACTGCTAGAGGGAAGTCACCGATCAGTGAATTGCTTCATGAAATCGGCTCGGCATTTTCTGTCTTTCTCTTCCGTGTCTTTCTGTGTGTTCCGTGGACCCATCTTTCTCGCACCCAGCGTGTTTCGCGGATAAGAGGGCTTAATACTTCCGGGTCGGTAGCGCCTCGGCGGCCTTGGATTCGTCGAAGACGCCTTCTTCCATCAGGATACGCTTTGGCACCGTCTGTCCGCCAATGATCATGTTTACTGTGTCAAAAAGCGTTGGGCCAAGGAGCGGGTTGCACTCGACGGTACAGTTGAGGTTACCTTCGATCATTGCTTTAAACGCTCCTCTTATACCGTCCACGGAGACGATGATGACATCCTTGCCTGGATTGATGCCGGCTTCCTTCATCGCCTGGATTGCGCCCAGCGCCATATCGTCGTTATGTGCATAAAGCGCGGTGATCTGTTTACCTTCGGGCGATTTGATAAATGCCTCCATGACTTCCTTACCTTTATCCAGTTTGAACTCGCCGCTCTGGGACTTGATGATTTTCATGCCGGGGTGCTTTGCGATAGCTTCTTCGAAGCCTTTTTTGCGATCAATCGCCGGAGCTGCACCGGGAGAACCCTGGAGTTCGGCAATTACTGCGTTGCCCTTGGTCTTTTCTGCAAGCCAGTTTCCAGCGCGACGGCCTTCTTCGATGAAGTCCGACCCGATAAATGTCGCGAAAAGTGAAGGATCGCTGACGTTTACGGTGCGATCAGTGAGGATGACTGGAATCCCCGCCTGTTTGATCTCCTGCAAAACCGGTTCCCAGCCTGTCTCGATGACGGGTGAAAAAGCGATGACATCCACGCCCTTGGCGATAAAGCTGCGCAGTGCTTGGATTTGATTCTCCTGCTTTCCTTGGGCATCTGAGAAGACAAGGTCCACGCCCCGTTTGTCGGCTTCGCTCTTGATGGATTCGGTATTCGCTGTGCGCCAGTCGCTTTCTGCGCCGATTTGCGAGAAGCCGACAGTCAGTTTTTTACCGGTTTGAGGCTGGCCGGAATCCGCTGCTTTTTTGTCGCAGGCGGAAAAGAAAAGAATAGGCAGAAGGAGGAGGGCGCTCAGTTTTCGCATGGTGATATGGGGTGGTTGAAAATAGTGAATCCCAAGCTAAAACCAGAACCCCACCTGAAAGCCAGCAAGATACTCAGTGAAGCGGAATTTTTTCGGAGACGATGAAACCTGTTCACCTAGTATGGGTGAAACTGAAATGGAAAGGGAACTAAAGGAAAAGGGAGGAAGTAATAAGGATAAAGAATGCGGCCCTTTGCGCTTGGGTTGAGTTGCGCCACTCAGAAAGCCCGTGAATATCGCCTCATCACACTCAATCCGCCATCAGCAATCCGAAATCCTCCCCAGCTTACTCCCCTGCAAAAAAACCAATTTTACGGAACTTCTCGTAGCGCTGCTTTAGAAGCTCTTCGATCGGGATTTTACTCAGCTCGTCCAGATTGCGGGAGATTGCTTCGCGTAACTTTGGCATCCGAGGTAAAAAGCTTCTACGGCAGTAGAAGCCATAGGATGCATCATATTGGTAAGATGCGAACGCGAGACTTCGACTCGTCTACGGTAAGCAGAGCGCCACTCTCTAAGGATGTGCCGTGTGCTCGCAGGGCACTCAAGATAAGCGGGCCAAGGTGATCGGGAGATACATCCTGCGTGCGAACTTGAATGACGCTCGGTCTGCCGTCCTTGCTGTGTGCCAGAAGAATACCAAAATCGAGGTCGTGGGTGAAAACCACCCAATCGTTGTCGCGTGCCCACTGCATGATTTCGGTGTCAGGAGCGTTACCGGCACCGATGGACGACCAATGAATCACCTCGAAGCCGCCGCTTTGTAAAAACGTCACCCACGCTGGCGACAGATTCATGTCAATAAGCAGTCTCACGCCACAGCTAAAGGCACCTCAAGCTCCTCGACACGCCAAGCGGCGTAAGAAAGTGCTTCGCGGATATCGTCGCCTGCCAGGTAGGGATACAAACGCAGTATCTCCTCATGGGAGTGGCCTGAGGCTACGAGGCCGACAATGGTGCCGACGGTGACGCGGAGGCCTCGAATACATGGCTTGCCCCCCATGATATTTGGATCGTGCGTGATTCGGGTGAGTGCAAGCATGGTGAAATACTACTGCAAAGTGAGCGACAATGCACGCCGTATTCTAAACCTCGAAGAATATGCGATTCGAATGTGAAAGGCGACGTGCGCGCTACCAATCCGCCATCAGCAATCCGAAATCCTCCCCAGCTTACTCCCCTGCAAAAAATCCAATTTTACGGAACTTCTCGTAGCGCTGCTTTAGAAGCTCCTCCATCGGGATTTTACTCAGCTCATCCAGATTGCGGGAGATTGCTTCGCGTAGCGCGTTGATCACCACGTCGTGATCCTGATGCGCTCCACCCATGGGCTCCGGGATGACTTCATCCACAAGTTTGTATTCCTTGAGGTCAGTGGCGGTCAGCTTTAGCGCCTCGGCAGCTTCGGGCGCGTGTTTGCGGTGTTTCCACAAAATCGCGGCGCAGCCTTCGGGGCTGATCACCGAGTAATACGCATTTTCCAGCATGAGCACGCGATCACAGACGCCGATCCCCAGTGCGCCACCTGAGCCGCCTTCGCCAATGACGACTGCCACGGTTGGCGTGCGCAAGGTCATCATGTCGCGGATGTTCACAGCGATGCTCTCCGCGATGTGACGTTCCTCGGCGCCGATTCCAGGATATGCGCCTGGGGTGTCGATGAGCGCCACGAATGGAAGGTTGAATTTTTCCGCCATGCGCATGAAACGCAGGGCCTTGCGGTAGCCCTCGGGGTTGGCGCAGCCGAAATTGCGGACGATGTTCTCCTTGGTGTCGCGACCTTTTTGCTGACCGATCACCATGCACTTATGTTTACCCACAGTTGCCATGCCGCCCGGCATCGAGGCGTCTTCGGCGAAAAGCCGGTCGCCATGGAGCTGGATAAAATCGCTAAATGAAAGCTGGAGGTAATCGAGCGTGTAGGGGCGCGCCGTGTGCCGGGCGATCTGCACGCGCTGCCATGCAGAGAGATTGGAATAAATGGTCTTCCGGGTCTCATCGATCTTTTCCTCAATGCGACGCACCTCGGTGTCGAGGTTCACATTACTGTCCGAGGAATGACGGCGGAGATCCTCCAGCTTTGCCTCGAGTTCAACGATGGGTTTTTCAAAATCCAGTGGTGGGAGTTTCATGGCGGGTATTATTCGATGCTCACCGGAGTGTTCTTTGGAAGCAAGAGCGCGATTTCGGCAATATGGGCGGGAGCCAGCCCCGCTCCGCCGCCCGGCGGACGGTGTACCGTGGCCTCCGGATCTTCCGGTTGGGAGTAAAGCGAACAGTTTGGAATGGTCACAATGATCTGGTGTGAAGCGGACATGAAGCCGGGGTCGGTTGCTTTAACGACCCCCTTTTCGTTAAAGACGCGTTTGTCGGTGAGCTTTCCGTTTTGCTTTGGATACACGACCGTTTTCTTTGCCGAGCCTGTGCCGGAGAGAATGGGATACTGGCGGAAATACTTCCCGTTTTTGCTTAAAATCACGCGCTGAGTCTTTTGATTGATCACCATCGTGAAATCACACTTTACCACGAGCAACTTCTGACCGGGAAAAATCATGCCCGTGTTCAGGCGGTTGAGATGATTGAAAAGCTCCATGGTCATTTTGGAGCGCAACACGATGCGTCCGGGCGAGTCGCCGCTTTTCACCACATAGACTTCTTTGTCCTCGGTCGTATCTCGCGAAAAGAGCTGTTCGGAATTAATCTCTCCCAGCGCATCAATTGCGGCGACGTATTTCGGACTGTTTGGGTTCTGGCGGATGAAGCCTTCCAGATTCAATTTTGCGGCTGCGAGCTGACCGGCACTGCGCACCGCCATGATTTCCTCAAACTGTTTGATCGTTGGATCCGGCGGCAGTTCTGTAGGGAGTGTTTTGGCCTGTTCGCGGATGATCCGGTCCGGCGCGACATAAAGCCGGTCGTAGGTTTTATAAGCCCAGTTAAAAATCCCGACAGCGAGCGCCAGTATGATGAGAAGACGGATGATCACGGGTTGCGGCTCACTGGTGGTTTAAACTCGGAATACAACGAATCATCATGGGCGGGAGATTCTTACTCTTTGTCTTGCTCTGAAAAGACGTCCGAGGGATTAAGATCACGAGCAAGACAAAGAGTAAGAGCAGCGCTTCCATCGGTTTTAATAGTCTGGCTTAGATCAGACCCCGTCTCCGCCAGTCTTCGATATTGGTCCCGGCGGATTGCTGGATCATATCGGTGGCAAACTTCAGCAGACAGACCTCCCAGCCTTCGTCCACACCATGGATGATCGCGCAAAACGCGTCCTCTTCTCGGTTTACCTGTTCGCGCAGACGCTTCACGACGTCTTCCATTTTGTTGTCAACGGTCTGCTCTTGGACGTCCGTTTTCCGAAACTGAAACCCATATTTCAAAACAGCCAGCTTGTCGCCGTGCTCCTTGAGCCAGTTTGCAAACTCCTGCGCTTTTTCTCCGAAATCTTCATCCAGCATTTTGTGATAATTCGGAGGGGAAATAATCATCGGCCGCTCGGCATGAAGACGTCCATTGCGGATGCGGATGCGGTTTACGTCATCCATCAGCTCACTCACCAGGAAGAACCGGAAAATCGTGGAGCCAAATGTGTCGATGCGCCGCTCCGGTGCAAGAATCACCTGCGTATTTTGGATGGCAAACTGGATGTCGTCTTCGTTGAGCATGAAGGGCGGAAAAGGTAGATGCCCGCGCCAGCACTGCAATGAAAGTTTTTCGGCAAGAGGGTTCTGGGGGTTCTGGATGCTGGGAAATCTACAGCAAGTTCTTGGATTATGGGAGTTATGGGAGCGTCATTTCCATTTATCCCATTATTCACATTCCTCCCATAGGGCCGCCCCATGCGGAGGCGCTGATCGCGTTGAAGGACAAGTTCAATCTTAAGATCCGGCTGTAATGGGATTGCGGAAAATAAACCTAAATTCGCGGTTCATTCCAAACGCCGATTTAGGATAAAGGAAACGCCGCCCTGCGGGTTGCAGAACGGCGCTTCGTTGTAAGCCTTGGAGGTTTCGCTGAGCTTCCTTACAGGATCTGAGTCTTTACTTGATAAAGAGCATCTCCTGGTAGGTCGGAAGCGGCCACGCGTCGTCGGGAATCAGGCCTTCCAGTGCATCCACGGTTTTGCGGATGTCGAGCATTGCGGGCAGCACTTTGAAGGTCCAATCACTGATCTCCGCAGCTGCGGTATGCGCGGATTTCAGCGCGGTAATTTCTTCTTCGAGTCTGGATGCCAGGCTGGCAACGGCTTGTAGGGTCACGGTGCTGGAGGTAACTCCTGCGACTTTAAGTTTTGCTGCACTGTCGGCCAAGCTGGACGCGTAGGCGACTGCGATCGGGTAAATTTTCGTCTGCGCGATCTCGGTGGTGAGGTTGGCTTCGACGTTGATCTGTTTGATGTATTGCTCGGTGGCGATTTCGTGGCGGCTGTGCAATTCGGTTTCGTTGAGGATGCCGTATTTTTCAAACAACTCTACCACTTCGGGTGAGCTCAACGCCGCTAGGGCGTCTGCCGTGGTCTTGAGTTGTGGAAGGCCGCGCGTTGCCGCTTCTTCATGCCATTCTTCGGAGTAGCCGTTGCCGTTGAAGATGACTTTGCCGTGCTGATCCATGATTTCCTTCAGGACGGACTGGATCGCCTTGTTGAGGTCCGGCGCGCCTTCCAGCTTGCCTGCGATGTAGTCGAGGGAGTCGGTGAGGATGGTGTTCATCGCAGCGAGGGCTGGTCCGATGGACATATTGGAGCCTACTGCGCGGAACTCAAAACGGTTGCCTGTAAACGCAAATGGCGAGGTGCGGTTGCGGTCGCCTGCATCCTTTGGAAGCTCAGGCAACACGTCCACGCCGATGGTCAGTGTGCCGCGGCTCTTGGAGTTTGTCGCTCCGCCGCCTTTGATCTGCTCGTAAACATCCGCGAGCTGGTCGCCGAGGTAAACGGAGATGATTGCTGGGGGCGCTTCGTTTGCGCCAAGACGATGATCGTTTCCTGCCGAGGCGACCACTGCGCGAAGCAGTTTCGAGTATTTATCAACCGCACGGATGACTGCGCCTGCGAAGACGAGGAACTGCGCGTTGGAATGTGGCGTGTCGCCTGGATCGAGCAGATTGCCTTGTGTGGCGTTGCCGAGTGACCAGTTGACGTGTTTGCCGGAGCCGTTGACGCCTGCGAATGGTTTTTCATGGAGAAGACAGGCGAGACCGTGCTTGTCGGCTACTTTTTTCAGCACCGACATGATGAGCTGCTGATGATCAGCTGCGACGTTTGCGCTTTCAAAAAGCGGGGCGATTTCAAACTGGCCGGGCGCGACTTCGTTGTGGCGGGTCTTGGTGGGGATGCCGAGCTTGTAGAGCTCACGATCCACATCGAGCATGAATCCCATTACGCGCTCAGGAATGACGCCGAAATAGTGATCTTCAAATTCCTGGCCTTTTGGCGGCGGCGCACCGAAAAGCGTGCGGCCTGCTGCAAGCAGATCGGGACGGCTGTAGTAAAACGCCTTATCAATGAGGAAGTATTCCTGTTCAGGACCCGCGGTTGCGGAGACTTGCGCGATTTCTTTGTGACCGAACAGTTCCAGAATACGGCGTGCCTGTTTGTTCAGCGACTGCATGGACTTGAGCACCGGGGTCTTGGTGTCGAGCGATTCGCCAGTCCAGGAGACAAACGAAGTGGGAATGCAAAGCGTGATACCATTGGTGCTCTCTAGCAGATAAGCCGGGCTGGTTGGGTCCCATGCGGTGTAACCGCGGGCGCGATGGGTGGCGCGGATACCGCCATTTGGGAAGGACGATGCATCGGGTTCGCCCTGGATGAGCACTTTGCCTTTAAACTTCGAAATCGCGGTGACTCCGTCCGTGCCTGGATCGTAAAACGAATCATGCTTTTCAGCAGTGAGACCTGTGAGCGGGTAGAAAACGTGGGCGTAGTGCGTGGCACCCTTGCTCACGGCCCAGCGGCACATGGCGTCGGCAACTTCATCAGCAACCGTGATGGGAAGTTTTTGTCCGTCTTTGATGGTGTTCATCAAAGAAGTGTAGGTATCCGGCTTCAGCTTCTCCTTCATCAACGCGTGGCTGAAGGTATTACTGCCGAAGATCGTTTCGGGCGATTCGGTGGAGAAGTTAACAGTGGAACCGGACAGCGAGCGGGAGGCGATTGCGGCGATTGCGCTGTGGCGGCTGGAGAGGGTGCTCATAGTTGCTTTTTTAGGTATGGTTTTGGTGACGGAACGACTTCCGATGTTGATAAATGCGCACGTAATCCTACTCGCAGTGAATGGTTCCCGGGCGCATGCCAGAGCGGCTTAGCATCCGGTATGCCATTTTGCACGTCGCAACTCTTCCTATCTGTAGAATTTTTAATCCATGGGAAAACCAAGCTGAAAAGTGGCTTTATTTATACACGGTGGATATTTTGCATCAGTAAGCGCGCAAGGGGCACCGCAGAGACGGTCTGTGCCACTCGAGCCACAGTAAAGAGCTTTTGTGCTTTCAAGAGTGCCTTTTTCCCGGCAGTAAAACCGTCCTCGAACTGCGGCATAATGTCAGTTCTGGCCTCCTTTCTCTAAAACCCAAAGCAAACACCAAAACCATGTCTGAAATTCTCTATCTCCGCGCAAAAACGGCTGATGAAGTCATCGCCTTCGCAAAGAAGAACAACGTCAAATTCGTGGACTTCAAGTTCTGCGATCTGCTCGGCACCTGGCAGCACGTCACTACCAGCGCCAACGAAGCTTATGAGCGTTGCATTCCTGACGGCATCCCGTTCGACGGCTCTTCGATCCGTGGCTGGAAGGCGATCAACAACTCGGACATGCTTGCCCGCCCGGATTTCAGCACGGCGATGCTTGATCCTTTCAACGAGATCACCACGCTTTCGCTTGTCTGCTCGATTTTCGATCCGATCACCAAGGAAAAATATGAGCGCGATCCCCGCAGCATCGCGGAAAACGCCGAGGCTTATCTCAAGAGCACAGGGATCGGTGACGTCGCCTATTTCGCACCGGAAGCCGAGTTTTTCATTTTCGACGACGTGCGTTACGACCTCAAAAGCAACGGTTGCTTCTACAGCGTGGACAGCAGCGAAGGCGCATGGAACACCGGCAACGATGAATATCCAAACCTCGGGTATAAGCTCCGTCACAAGGAAGGCTACTTCCCGGTTCCTCCGGCGGATACCCAGCAGAACATCCGCAACGAGATGTGTCTGCTAATGGAAGATCTCGGGTTGCCGATTGAGCGTCATCACCACGAAGTCGCGACTGCGGGACAAAACGAAATCAATTTCGTGTATAGCACGATGGTGAAGACGGGCGACAACTTGCAGCTCTACAAATATGTGATCCGTAACATCGCTCGGAAGCACAACAAGAGCGTGACGTTTATGCCGAAGCCGCTTTTCGGCGACAACGGCTCGGGGATGCACTGCCATCAATCTATCTGGAAGGACGGTAAGCCGACTTTCGCAGGCGACAAATATGCCGGTCTCTCGCAGAACGCGCTCTATTACATCGGCGGAATCATCAAACATGCCCGCGCGCTCACTGCGATCACGAACCCGACGACGAACAGCTACAAGCGTCTCGTTCCCGGCTACGAAGCACCTGTGAATTTCTGCTACAGCGCGCGTAATCGTTCTGCGGCGATCCGTATTCCGGTTACCGATTCACCGAAAGCCAAGCGCGTTGAGTTCCGCACGCCGGACGCTTCGAGTTGCATCTACCTTTGTATGGCTGCGCAGGTCATGGCGGGCATTGACGGGATCATCAACCGCATTGATCCCGGCGACGCCGTGGACAAAAATCTCTACGAACTCCCGTCTGAAGAGCTCAGTAAAATTCCATCTGCTCCCGACTCGCTCAAAGGCGCAGTCGAGGCGCTGCAAGCCGACCACGACTTCCTGCTCAAGGGCGATGTGTTCAGCAAGGATCTGCTCGATACGCTCATGGAAATGCGCATCAGGGATTACGACGAACTCCGTCTCCGTCCGCATCCGCTCGAGTTTCAGAAATATTACGACGTGTAAGACTCACCTCGAATCACCTCACACAAGGCCGCTCCGAAAGGGGCGGCCTTTTGTTTTGGAAACACTTGATCAGGTAATCAGCTCTTCGATGAATGGCGTAGCGTACGCCCGGGTGTGATTGGAAGTGGTGAGAAAAACAAAACAGAACGGGGCACAGCCGAGACGGACTGTGCCCCGTTCGCGCACCTTCGGTGCACTTCGTTTTTCTCACCACTACCATTCACACCCGCGTTACGGATCACTTCAGCCCAAAGCTTGCACGCAATGAACGCGCTGGCTACGGTGCGCGCCCTTTTCCCTATTATGAGCCAGCAGACTGCAATCACTCCACGCCGCGACGAAAACTTTCCAGAATGGTATCAGCAGGTTGTTAAAGCCGCCGATCTCGCCGAAAACTCCGATGTGCGCGGATGTATGGTCATCAAGCCATGGGGCTATGGCATCTGGGAAAACATGCAGCGCGCACTCGACGGCATGTTCAAGGCAACCGGACACAAGAATGCTTATTTCCCGCTCCTGATCCCGCTGTCGTATCTCGCCAAGGAAGCCGAGCATGTGGAGGGTTTTGCCAAAGAATGCGCTGTCGTCACTCATCACCGTCTGGAGTCCGACGGCAAAGGCGGCTTGCAAGTTGCGCCCTCTGCCGCACTGGCAGAGCCATTAGTAATCCGTCCGACGAGCGAGACGATCATCGGCGCTACGTATGCGAAATGGGTGCAGAGCTATCGCGACCTGCCGATTTTGATCAATCAGTGGGCAAACGTCATGCGTTGGGAGATGCGTCCACGTGTCTTTTTGCGCACCGCCGAATTTTTATGGCAAGAAGGCCACACCGCACATGAGACCGAAAAGGAAGCGCGTGAGGAGACGATGCAGATGCTCAAAGTCTATGAGACCTTTGCGCGCGACTGGCTGGCGCTGCCGGTTTTCACTGGCGAGAAAAGTGCAGGCGAGCGTTTTCCCGGCGCGGTGCAGACGTTGTGCATCGAAGCCATGGTGCAGGATCGCAAAGCCATTCAGGCGGGCACGTCGCACTTCCTCGGACAAAACTTCGCCAAGGCGAGCGGCATACAATTTCTCTCCCGCGAAAACAAACAGGAGCTGGCGTGGACAACCTCATGGGGTGTTTCCACACGGCTCATCGGCACGCTCATCATGGCGCATTCGGACGACGACGGCGCGGTGCTCCCGCCACGTGTGGCGACTTCACAAATTGTGATCATCCCGGTCACCCCAAAACCCGACACCCGCGATGCTGTCTTCGCTGCATGCGACGATCTCGCTGCAAAGCTCAGCGCTCGCTCTTTCGGCGGCGAACCGATCCGCGTGGAAGTGGACAAGCGCGATCTGGGCGGTGGTGGAAAAAGCTGGGAGTGGATCAAAAAGGGCACTCCGATCCGTGTGGAGATCGGGCCTCGTGATTTGGAAAAAGGGTCCGTTGCCGTTGCCCGCCGCGACCGTGCGCACAAGGAGAAGACATTCCCTACCACGGCGGATTTTGTGGCTTCAGTGCCGACGGTTTTGCAGGAGATTCACGACACCCTGCTCACCCGCGCCACCGCTTATCGCGACGAGCACACCGTGAAGGTCGATTCCAAGGACGATTTCGTTGCCTTCTTCACCAGCAAAGACGACGCAAAAATCCACGGTGGCTTTGCAGTCGCACACTGGGACGGTTCCGCAGAAGTGGAGACAGAAATCAAAGAGCAACTCAAAGTCACCATCCGCTGCATCCCATTCGATGCCCCGGAAGAAGACGGCGTATGCGTCTGGAGCGGTCGCCCCAGCAAGCGCCGCGTGATCTTCGCGAAGAGCTACTGACCTACTTCCCCTTCAGCTTATCCAGTTCCGCAATGAAAGCCTTGGGGCCGCCGGGCATATAACCGAGTTCGCCGATCTTTTTGCCTTCGGAGTTTAAAACGATGATGGTTGGGTATCCCTGCACTTTATACTGAGCCTGCAGTTTTTCGTTCTGTTCCTTGAGCTTGTTCGTTTGCTCCTTTTTCTGCGGGAAATCCACCTCTACCAACACCAAGTTTCCATTGGCGTAGGTTTTGAAGTCCGGCTTTGAGAAAATCTCCTTATCGATCTTGATACACCAGCCGCACCAGTCCGAGCCGGTGAAATCCAGAACCACCATTTTATTATCTGCCTTGGCTTGCGCGAGCGCTTTCTCGTAATCAACGCCCCATCCTTCGGCGGCAAAAGTGAAAGTTGCGGTAAAAAGGAGAGCAACGAGAAGAGCGGTGAATTTTTTCATGCGCTGGGAATGTGCCCAGTCAAATAAGGAAGACAATGCATTTATAATTTGGGAGCGGCTTTCGCGAAAGTGGGGAAAATCTCAACAGGATGATCTTATGGAATTTGTCCGCGAGAAAATTCATGGATCAGGTAGTTAGTAAAAGACGGCGAATACGGTCGCCAGAGATGCGCTTACGAAAACTTGTCATGCATTTTGCAATGAGGCTGAAACCCGGAGGTTTATTGGACCGTAGCCGGGGGTAACACCCCCGGAAAAGGTTAGAGAGGCACGCACGCTTGAGGTGTGCTGGAAAGGTTTTGTTCACCACCCCCACAGGCCCTACCGGGGTGAAATCCTTAATACATCATAATCCCTGGGTGCTAACCGGGGCTACGGTCCGTCAAACCCTCCGGGGTTTCTTCCACACACAGAGTTGTCTTTGATGCGCAATTTAATACTTTGATAACTCCTTGCCGCTACCCCCTTTTTCTCACCACTCCCATTCACACCCAGAATAAAGAAACAGGATACAGAAGGCTTTACCGCATTGTTTCTTCCGTGGTGTTCCGTGTCCTTCCGTGGACAAATATATTCCCAATAGGTGTGCTGCCTCGGACGTCGTGGAAGCGTCTCAAATCATCAATCCTAAATCATAAATTCATTGCCTTCCCCGCTTTTGCCCGCAATGTCGGCGGCTTTTTCCCATGGAAACTACAGCAAAAGCCATCGGCATTGATTTTGGGGGCACCGGCGTAAAGCTGGCGGTCGCGCAGGACGGAAAAATCATCGCGCGTGTCGAGACGATTGAAACACAAAATTTCACAGCGGAAGGCGCGCTTTTCGAGGCAATCCTGAGCGAAGTCGCCACATTGCGCGCAGCCCATCCCGACGTGCAGGCGGTAGGAATGGGGCTCCCGGGGTTTGTGGACAGCGTGAAAGGAATCTCCAACGGGCTCGCCAATGTGCGGGGATGGGATGGCGTCCCGGTTTTGGAAATCCTTCGCGCCCGCACCGGACTCGCAGCCGCCGTGGAGAACGACGCGAATGCAATGGCGTATGGCGAGTTTATTTACGGCGCTGCCAAAGGAACCCAGCATGTCATTTGCATCACGCTCGGAACGGGCGTGGGCGGCGCTCTGGTTTTAAACGGGAAGCTTTATCGCGGTGCACGCTTTGCAGCCGGTGAATTGGGACACAGTAGCATCGATTACCGTGGAACTTCCGGCGTTTACAACACGCCCGGCGACTTGGAACGGTATGTCGGCAATGACGCCATCACGCGCCGCACCAGCGAACTCTTTCAAGCCCAAGGACAGACGCGCCCGATCGAACAATGCACGCCAGCCGATCTCGCAAACGCCGCCAATGCAGGTGATGCAGACGCGCTTGCTCTGTGGGATTGCATCGGCACCGAAATCGGCGCAGCGCTCGTGAACGCCATCTGGCTCCTCAATCCTGATGCCATTGTGATTGGCGGCGGCGTGGCGAAGGCAGGCGAGCTGGTAATGGCTCCCATCCGCAAAACCATCATCGATCGAACGAGCGATTTTTTCCACGAGACGCTGCGCATCGTTCCGGCAGCGCTTGGCAACGATGCCGGAATCTTCGGCGCCGCAGAGCTCGCACTTGAAGCCCGAAATCAATAACGAATATGGACCTCCTCTCTATCAGCCAGATCAAACGCGCGGCAGCAGAAAACCGGGTTGAAGCACTGGTGCATGGTCAGGTCGATACACTGAATCGCAAGGAGACCAAAGATGGGAAACCGTTCTTTGAAGTCATCATCGCCGACGCCGAAACCAAAATGTCGCTCCGCGCCTGGAGCGATTCGCAGGCGTATCCTTTTTGCGAGCGTGCCTCGAGCGGCGCTTTCGTGGAAGTGAACGGGGAGTTTTATACTAATGGCGCGTTCGGCCTGGATGCAAAGCGCTGGACGATCCGGGAATTAAAGCCGGAGGAATGCGAGGCGCTGCTGGCTGGACCGGGCGGGCTTCATGAAAAGCAGGCGACGGATTACGCCTTCATCGTGCATGCGGTGGAAGACATCCGCGACCCGCGACTCCTGGCAATGGGAAGGATGTTTCTCGCGGATTTTGGCGACCGCTACCGTCGCGCAGCGGCGGCACGGAACAACCATCACGCCAGACGCGGCGGTCTTGTTGAGCATGTCGCCCAGATGATGCGCAGCGCGCTCGCCATCGCGGCGGTCTATCCTGATTTGAACCGCGACCTCCTTGCAACCGGCGTGCTTTTTCATGACTGCGGGAAAATGTGGGAGAATCACCTCCCGGCGGACGGTTTCGCCATGCCTTACGACGAGCGGGGAGAGCTGCTCGGGCACATCACCATCGGCATCGAGCTGGTAAACACGCTCTGGCGCAAACTTCAGCACAGTGAGGAATGGAAAAGCTGGCACGGGCTTGAGCCTGCGAGCGAAGATGTGCGCCTGCATTTATTGCACCTCGTGGCATCGCACCACGGCGAACTTCAATTCGGGAGCCCGGTTTTCCCAAAAACACCGGAGGCCTGGGCGTTGCATTACGTGGACAATCTGGACGCCAAAATGGAGATGATTTTTTCCGCCTACAAGACCGCCAAAAAACTGGCTCCTCGCATTCAAGAACGTGTCTGGCCGCTTCCGGGCAATATCGTCGAGCCGCTCGGGCATTTCCCGGGACCGGCTCAGCCGTAAACCGACGGAGTCGGAAGGAAGAAGGAGAAAGGGCGGGGCGCGTTGCGCTTGGTCAGAAAAAGGGGTTTTTAGCCGCTGAATTTTTGTTTTGAGCAAAGGACTCGGAAAGAACATGCTGCGCGGGAATACACGGCTTGAAACCCGGATGCGCGCTCCCGCGCATTGCACTTTTCATCTGCCGCAAGATTGATGGCTTAATGACAGAAATTCAACTGATCGGAATCCTGGCTTTGCTGGTAATACTGGCGGGTGCATCCGTCTTCTTTTCCGCAGTGGAAACCGCGCTGTTTGCCTTGCAGCCCTCGGATATCGAGCGCTTGAAGGCGGCGCGCAAATCCTACTCGGGAACGATCTCGCAACTGGTCGAATCACCCCGGCGTCTCATCAGCGTCATTTTGCTAGGCGACGTCCTGTGCAACACCCCGCTCATCGTGGTGGGACTAGCCATCCTTCAGGAACAGGGTATCGCGGAACTACCGTTCTGGGCGTCGGCCCTGATGATTTTCGCGCTCATCGTGTTTTTCTGCGATCTCGTCCCGAAGATTATCGGACTAGGCCTGCCCTTTCGCATCGCGCGATTTGGGGTTGCGAATCTGCGCTGGATAATGCCCTTGCTCGATCCCATCGCGCGAAATCTGGAGCGCTTGAGTGAAAAACTGGTGAATCTTGTCACGCCCGTCCATTTACACACACAGCGCCATCTGGCTGAGGACGAGATCACTACGCTGGTGGAAATGAGTGCGGAAGATGGAACCCTGCATGAAATCGAACGGGAGATGATTGCGGAGATTATCAAGCTTGCCGACAAAACCGCGAAGGATTGCATGACCCCGCGTGTGGATGCCTTTGCCATTCAGGACAGTCTCACGAACGAGGAAGCGATTGAACTCGTGAAGCAAAAACGTTTCCGTCGCGTGCCCGTTTATGGGGAGACGCCCGATGCCATTGAAGGGGTGCTCGACGTCGGCGCACTTTTGCGCGAGCCCGACAAGCCTTACACGGAACTGATGGACGTGCCTTCCTTCGTTCCAGGAACCATGCCCGCCTTCAAGCTATTGAAGAGTTTTCTGAGTCATCCGCAGGGAATCGCCATCGTGGTCGATGAACACGGCGGAGTGGAGGGCGTGGTGACCCTTGCTGATCTCGTCGAGGAAATCATCAGCGACGCCCTGCCCAAAAAAGAAGCCGGGCTTTATATAGAAAGCATCGGGGACGGCCGTCTACTGGCAAACGGCAACGCGCGCCTGGAAGACATCGGCGAGGAATTTGACATCACACTAGAGGAAGAAGGCATCGATACCATCGGCGGCCTCATCTTTAATCACCTCGGGCATCTGCCGAAACCGGGGGCGACGATCAAAATCGGAGAGCTCCATATTCAAGTGCGCCGGGTTTCCCGCAAGCGGATCGAGGAAATTCTCATCACTCACGCAGCCCTGGACGAGGTGGCCGCATGATCTGGTGGATCATTGCACTCTGTCTCTTCGTCTCGTTTGTCTTCTCGGGCATCGAAGCGGGCATCCTTTCCGTCAACCGCGTGCGACTCGCACATCGGGCAAAGCTGCGCGACAAGGCCGCCCTTAAACTAGCAGCCATGCTCAGGACACCACACCGACTGCTGGTGACTGTATTGATCGTGACCAACCTCGCCCGGATTTTTGCGCTCCTTCTGCTCACCCTTGAGATGGTAAAACTCTTTGGAAACACGGGCTATTTTTATGCGCTCGCAATCTTCCTTCCCATCGCGCTGATCGGTCTGGAGTTTCTTCCAAAATCCCTCTTCCGACGTTTCCCCTATCGAGCGCTCGCCGTTATTGCCGGGCCTTTACGAATCGCCAACCTGATTCTGTCCCCCCTGCATTTTATCGGCGAATTCGTTTATAAATTCGCCGCGCGTAACCGCGCGCCCGACCGTCAGAAGCTTTTCATTGCACGCGAAGATTTTAAGTTTCTGACCGCTGAAAGTGAGCGCACCGGGGTGCTTACCAAAACCGAGCGGGAGTTGATTCATAACGTGGTGGATTTCCGCAGCCTACTGGCGCGCGATATCATGATCAATGTGGACCCCAAGCGTATGATCAGCCCCGACACCACCGTGGACGAACTCCTAGCGCGCAGCGATGCCAGGAGACAGGACCGATGGCTCCTCATGGATGCAAAGCAGAATATCTCGGGCATGGTGAGCGTTTTTGAAGTGTTGCCGGAGCGTCGCCGGAATGTGCCGGTCAGCGTTTACCAGCGTCGGCATGTGAGCGTGGGCGCAAACGAGCCCGCCTATCGCGTGCTTCGCAAGCTGCGAGCCGCCCGCACCACGCTCGCGCTCGTTACCAACGAAGATGAAAAACCGGTCGGGCTGATTGTCTGGGAGGACATCATCCGCAGGCTGGTGATATAAAAGGGGAAAGGAAAAGGGACGAAGGAGAAAGGAAGAAGAGCGAGGCGCTTTGCGCTTGGGTTGAGAACCTCCTCATCTAAAAGTTTGTGTGTTTACGTCGATCAGCGAAGCCGACGCATCGGGAGCGCCCGCGACTCGCGGGCAGTCTTTGGCGACTCGCCAAAGACTCTTTTACAATCCGGAGCATCACTTCAATGGGAATTCGGCAGGTTGTGCACAGCTCTATCCCGAAGCTATTGTCAGGCATTCCGGATTCGCCGCGCGTTGAGCGACCAAAAAGTGTGAGAAACACGGTTATAACCCGGCCACTGAGAACGATTTGAAGCAAACTGGAGTTTGACGCGGAAGGGTTTCCGGAAAGTATGAAAGGAATGCTTTCCCGCCGTCTCCCCATCCTTCTCCCGACGCTTGCGCTAGCGCTTTTTCAGACCGATGCCAAAGCCGTCATCCTGGCAGGTGGCATTGGCTCAGAAAACATCACCGCACCCGGGGACGATTTCGGCTTTAACAATGTGGGGGTCATCAATGCTGCAAGCGGAGTGTATCTGGGCAATGGCTGGGTGATCTCCGCCTACCACGTCGTGCAGAACGGTTCGGGAGGCTTTAGCTTTAGTAACGTCAGTTTTGCAGGCACGCCTTATACGGTGAATACGCCCACGGCCGTGCGGCTTCAGAATGCCGACACCAGCCTCACCGATCTCGCGCTTTTCCGCCTAAACACCATGCCCCCGCTGCCGGAGATCACACTCTCGCTCTCCACCCCCGACGTAGGCAGCAATGTGAGTATGCTTGGCTTTGGACGAAACCGTGAAGCTGCGGAGACGCACTGGGATGTGAATACGGGGCCCGACCCAGATGTCTGGACCGAGACACCGAGCGCGGGGGACCAGCAAGGCTACAAGTGGGCAGGTGGAAACGCCATGCGCTGGGGCACCAACAACCTGGCTACTTTCAATGCTTTTCCACTCCCTCCACTGGCGCAGGAGACAGGCGTCATCAATTACGGGCTCGGTAATGTCACCACGATCAAAAGCAATTTTTCCGACACCGGCGGGAGCGAGGCACAAGCTGCGGTCGGAGATTCCGGAGGAGGCGTCTTTTTCAAAAACGGAACCCAGTGGGAACTCTCCGGGCTGATGCTCGCAGTCAACGGCCTTAACGGACAGCCCGCCGATAACGCCGTGTATGGAAACGAGACCTTCTCGGCGGACATCGCCACGTATCGCGGTCAGATCGTAGATATCATCCCAGAACCCGGTTCTGCGGTGCTGCTTCTCATCGGCGCCGGGACGTTGCTCCGTCGGCGGCGCTGATTTTTCACGCCTATTTTCTCGCTATTCCCGGAGTTTCCGCGCACTCCTGCACTCCACTTTGAACCAGAGAATCCCATGAGCGAGGAAGCGAATACCCAAGAAGAGACCAACATAATCACCAGCGAGGCTGTTGTACAGGAGCCAGCCGCTAGCGAGCCGATCGACACAGCACAAAGCCAAGCCCCCGAAGAGGCGGCAGACGCTGTGAAAGACGAAGTCGCATCCCCCGCCCCAGAAGGCGACGCCAAGCAGGAACTAGCACGGCTTGCCGATGCCGCAGCCACCGCACGTCTGTCTCCCGCCGATGAGGAGACACTTACCCGGCTGGCAAAGGAAAGCCTTCTAGGAGGACGCGCTGGTGTTACCGCCGCCATCGATGCACTTCCGAAAATGCCGTGGATTTTAGGCGTCCGCGCCGTCGAAGCCGCCTGGCCGGATCTGACCAGTGGTTTTCGCACCCAGCTTCTGTCGGGGCTCGCCAAGATGGAGACCGATGCCTCGCGTCGCATCCGCCTCAGCCTCGCGCGCTCACTCTCGAAAATTGATCTCCCTGTCGGCATCAAGATCGCTGGAGTCGTCTGCAAGGAGATGTGGGACAAAGAGACTGCCTCGCTTTCAGCCGAAAATTCCAAAGTCATCGGCAATGTCTTCATCGGACGCGGCAAGCCGTGGATCCTCCAGCTTCCTCTCGCGGAGCTGAAAGCAGCCGAAGCCGACGCGCTCCTGCACTGTGTCGTCGCCTCCGCTTTCAACTATAACAACCCGCCAATCACCCAGCTGAGCATCCTGCGTTATGCGAGCCAGGATGGACGTCTGGGCAATCTGCATCCCAATCTCCTCACGCTCATCGCCAAAAGCGTCGGACGCTGGAGCCCAAAATGGCAGGACGGTTTACGGAAAGACGTCCCTGAATTGCCGGAGACGATTTCCTCGGCATTGCGTCCGCCAGGCGCACAACCGCAACCCGCACCACAGCAGCCACGGAAAGAGACGGCCCCAAGACCAGTCGCTAAGCCACAAGACAACAGGCACGACAACAGGCACGACGACGACCATGAACCCGAGCTTCCGCCTGAATTGGAAGAGAAGCTGGAAATGGCGGCGGAGACCGGCGACGCCGAGCTTTTGCAGGCGGTTACTTTGGAAGTAAACACCTGGAAGGAAGCACATCGCCAGGCAAACGCAGAACGTCACGATGCGCATGCGGAAGATGAGCGGAGCGTTGAAGAACAGAACGGCGGCGGCAGATATCGCAACGATCGCAATGATCGGAACGACGACCGGGAACGTGATCGCAAACCCAAGAGTCGCAAGGAACGTCCCGTTTATGTCTCCCGCGAACAAGAAGCGCGCGGCATGGGCAGCGGCGGCGGCAATTTCAGCCTTTCTACCACACTCAAGCAGATCGAAAACTATTGCCAAAATCTGCGCAACGATCTCGCCGCAGCACAGAACAGACTTCGCCATGCGGAGGATGATCAACGCCGCAACCGCAGGCCCGAACGCGAGCGCGCGGTCGTCACCGCAGAAGACGTGCATCTCAGCCCCGAGGAGTTGCAACGCCTGAACCATCAGCTCGAAGGCAGGATTGCCGAGTTGCAAATGCGCGTCGAGGAACTCACCAATGACAGTGAGGCACGCGCCGTGAGTATGAAAGCAGGCGGCGACACGGAGGCACCAGATCCAGCCACGCAGCTACGCACGCTCATCTCACTCAAGCTGGAGGAAGATTATGCTGACTTTCTGGCGCTCGATAACGAAGCTCCGGACATCATCGTCCAGCAACATTATCGCGATCTTATTCGCCACGTTTTTGCAGTGCTGGCCGGAGAAGGCTTCGAGCTCAAAGTCCCGCCCACGGACGCGGTGCAGTAGCAGCTTTATAGGTAAAGCTAGGCCCCAAGGGTCATATAGGACCTATCAATCCCCAGCATGTCTCAAGACCGTCTTGCAGGCGTCCGCAAAATGCCGTTTTGTTTTCCAAATCGAAACAAACGAGTCTCAAAACCGTAACATATCTGACTAAGTTTCGGCATCTTCCCGACACCAAACATTCATTTATGCCTCAATTCAAATCCATCCTGACTTACAGCATCATTCTCGCCTCCGCCGCTTCAGCACTTGCCGGGACGCCCGTCCAGCCGGTCCTCAGCAGCAAGGAAAGCACGAAGGAGGAATCCATTTTCGACAAAATTTGGAGTATTCCCACCCTCTACAAAAACGACGACAATCCTTATTTGCAGGAACTGCGCATCGTTGGCCGCGCACACTTCGATGTTTTCTCGCTGGATTCAAGCATGGGAACAGACAGCGACTGGATTGTCCGCCGTCTCCGTATCGGTACCAAGGCAAAGCTATTTCACAACCTCGATCTCCATGTGGAGGTTGATCTGGATGCCCAGAATCCCGATCCGCTCTATGCTCGCCTTACGGATGCCTATATCGCCTGGAAGTTTTGCGACGCTCTGAAGCTTTCAGTGGGAAAACAAAGTGTGAAATTCACGTTGGACGGCGCGACATCATCCAATGAGTTGATTACGATTGACCGCAGCAATATCGCGAACAATTTTTGGTTTTCGAGTGAGTATGTAACTGGAGTCAGCCTTTCTGGAAAAGCAGGGGGGGTTCAATACAACACGGGGCTTTTCTCGGGTGGCACTGTTTCGCCTGAGTTTGGCAATATGGATGCCGGCAACTTCTTCCTCATGAGTGTCGGATATGACTTTGGCAAAATGATGGGAGTAAAAAAGGCGCTGCTTCGTGCTGATTACGTTTACAACGATCCAAATATCGAAAGCAACGCGACGCGGAATTTTGAATCTATCGCGTCCCTTGTATTTGTTCTCGAAGATAAAAAATGGGGGGTGTCTTCTGAAGTTACCGCAGGGGCTGGTTCTTTGGGACAAAGCGATGCATGGGGATTTTCCATCATGCCCTGGTATAATATCACTGAAAACCTGCAAATTGTCGGGCGTTACACCTACATGGATAGCGATGACGTTAACGGCATCCGCTTCAACCGCTACGACAATGTGCTGACCGGAAGCCGTCGTGGGGATGAATATAACGAGCTATATGCCGGGCTGAACTACTATATCTACGGTCACAAGCTGAAGCTGCAAACTGGTTTTGCTTTCGTTGACATGGCAGACAGCGCGAATGATGGAGGTGAATATCATGGTTGGTCCTGGACGACCGGCCTCCGCATTAGCTGGTAAAAATTGATTCTGGTTTTGGTGTCTCATGGCCGCCATGCGCAAGCGTGGCGGCCATGTGTTTTTTTGGCCGGACTCCGGAATTCACGGGTGCGCTGCGGCTTGGAGTCTTTGGACTCAGCCGCAGTGATACCAAAATGGGCCAATACAGCCGCCGAATTAAAGGCCGTCTCGGCAAAGCCGAGGGACTGACGGCTGGAGCTCATAAACTGGGGCGAATCATCTACGGGATGATTTTACATCAAACCCCTTACGATGAAGCTACCGCTTTCAAAACATCTCCCTCAAGTCTCGCCAGACAGCGTAAGCACCTCGAAAAATAAGCCGCAGCACTCGGAATACAACTCTCTCTGCTCCATTAACTTGTAAATGTGCTAGTCAGGAGATTCATGTGTCTGTAAGCGCTGGGCTGGAACTTTGGCAGGGACGTTCCATTCTCAATAGAAACCTGAGATCACTCAGCCAACAGGAACTGGAAGTCTTCGAGCGAGAGGGATTTTGCGAAGGCTTCTTCACCAAGGATGTCTGCGGCGAGCGAGCTCTTCTGCTTTTGCAGGGCGCGGATTTTTTCCTCGATGCTGTTCTTGGTAATGAGGCGGTATGCGATGACTGTGTTCTTCTGGCCGATACGATGGGTTCGATCGATCGCCTGATTTTCGACGGCGGGATTCCACCATGGATCAAACAACACCACGTAGCTTGCAGCCGTGAGGTTGAGACCAAATCCACCAGCGCGAAGCGAGATCAAGAAGACAGCAGATCCTTCGTAAGTCTGAAATTCATTTACCAGCGCTCCGCGATCTTCGGTCTCGCCTGTGAGTACGAAGTGTTTCCACTCGCGTGCTTGCAGCTCGGCCTGGATGAGGTTGAGCATCCCGACGAATTGCGAGAAGACGAGGACCTTGTGTCCTTCCTCGATAAGCGGCTCCAGCATTTCGAGCAATGCGGTGAGCTTTGCGCTGTCGGTCGGGATATCTGTTTCATCCGGCACCGCTTCGGCCTGCTTTTTGAGCTTCGCGCCAACGAGTTTCGGGTGACAGCAGATCTGCCGCAGACGCATCAACGAGGTCAGGATATTGAAGCGCGCCGAGTCGAACTCCGACTTCGTCTGGATATTCAGCAGTGCGGCACGGGCACGCTTGAGTTCGGCTTTGTAAAGCGTGGCCTGTTGTCCATCGAGCTCACAGAACATGTCTTCTTCAATCCGCTCCGGAAGATCCTTCGCGACTTCACCCTTGGTGCGGCGGAGCACAAATGGACGTACCCGAGCGGCAAGACGACGGCGGGCGAGCGGATCGCTCCGCATATCAAAATGGCGTCCAAACGTAGCGCGTCTTCCCAAAATACCAGGCATGGCAAATTCCATGATGCTCCACAAATCCAGCAGACGGTTTTCAATCGGCGTGCCGCTGAGCGCAAGACGGTGTTGCGCCTTGAGCGCCCACGCAACCTTGGCGGTCGCGGAATCTGGATTTTTAATCGCCTGCGCTTCGTCGAGCACGATGGCATCCCAGGTCACCGAAGTGATTTCCTTTTGAAGGATACGAAGCTGCGCGTAGTTCAGCACCACAATATCGGTCTCCTCACGCGCAGTCACGAGGTCCTTACCTTCCGCCCCGCGTTGCAGGACGGCGATTTTCAAACCGGGCGCAAAGCGCGCTGTCTCCGAACGCCAGTTATCCATCACGCTCTTGGGACAGATGACAAGCGACGGCCGGGGCTTTTCCCCATCGGCAATCGCAGAATCCTTGAGCCAAGCGAGCCAAGAGAGAGTTTGCAGGGTTTTACCAAGACCCATGTCGTCGGCCAGAATGCCTCCAAAATTATTGGCACTGAGATAGGCGAGAAAATGGAAGCCTTCTACCTGGTAGGGACGCAACTCCGCAGAAATCCCAGCCGGAAGCGGGGGCGCAACACGGGTGCGGATTTCCTCGGCACGCCGTTCGATAACACGGACATGCGCTTCATCCAGGAGACGCTTCGCCGCAGATTTCCCTGCAAGCTGAAGCGCATGGAGGCGCTGTGAATCGTTGGAAAACTCCTGTGCATTGAGGCCGAGTTCTGCGAGCTGCGCGTGATCTTCATCACTGAGATCCACCTGGAGCCGCCGCCAGCCTTTGTTGCCGAGACGAACGAAGCCGCCCCGCGCTGCCAACAACACCTTGATCTCAGCTTTGGTAAGCGTGGTGTCGGTGACATTCAACGCCACCTTGAGATCGAACCAGTCAATGTCGGTCTCCTTCACCTCCAGCTTTACCGTGGCTTTGACAGGTGCGGCGCGTAGCGAAGCCAGAATGGTATCGAGCACAAAAACCGTCTCCTTTGGAAAGGATGCGATCCATTCTGAAAACTGTTCGGGAAATTTTTTGACGATGTTTTTCTGCCAGTGCGAATCGGCTTCCCACCATTGCAGCTTGAGCGCAGAAGCAAGATCAGGAATGCAGGTCAGCAGACTCTGGTCATGACGCACGATGATATTGTCCCCTTCAGGAACCACCGGCTCATCCGGACCTTTCCTCCAGCCATTCCGTTCGTAGGTTTGAACCAGGGTGCCAGGCGATGTCTCGGCGAATATTTCCACGCGCATCCGCTCGGTGTCGTCCCACTGGCTTTGCTCGATGGAGCAGCGCAAAAGCGGATGCGGTTTGATGACGCGAATACGGGCCGCGAGTTCAAGAGGGGGCGCCACGTGCAGACGCTCAATCATCGCAACGCCTTCAGGCGTCTCCACAGCCTCGACAGGGATGGTCACCACCACATCGCGCTCCCAACCCGGAAAACCAGGCACATCAAAGATAGTGTCGTGAGTAATATACCATGAGCCGTGACGGCTCGAGACGGTCACGAGCGGCTCAGGCGGTTTATTGCCGTCTGCCAACTTTAATACGAGCTCGTAGTTTGGCGGAACTGCATCGGTCGTCGTCATCTGCCACATCAGCTTCTCAGTGCTGCGTGCAAGCGTCTGAAGTTCCGAGCCAACAAGACGATCCAACAGCTCCGAGCGCCGCAACAACGCGATCAAAACTGCCTGACCGCTGTCGTCCGCATAAAGACGGTAGGGTTTACTTTCGTAGCCAGTCTCAAATGCCGCCCAGACAATCCGCGAAGTATCGTCGATGTCTGCCTGTCCGTCATCAATCTCCCTGGTAAGCTGCGCATAGACGCTCGGCGTCAGCCCCTTGAATTCCCCGATGGAATCTTTCTGCCACTCCATATGCGCGCCGTCAGCGTCCAGCCGCACACGCAGCGTATGAAGCTTAGGTGATTCAAACTCGACGGCGGTTTCCTCCAGCCAGTCGCGCCATTTTTCCACCTGCTGATTCCGAAGCCAGCCTGAAGCAAGTGCATCCACCTCTTTTAAATCGGTAGCCTTGGAAAGTCCCTTGGGAAGCGGTTTACCGACCGTGCGCAAATAAGCCGCGATATACAGCCACATTTCCCATGCAGAGTTCGGCAGTGTCGGCCAGAGGTTGAGCGATTCATCCTCCCAACCGGCATCGGAACCAGCGCTGATGAGATAATTGACGTCGTCAGCGTCCACGCTCAACTCGTCCTTAAACTCCTCGTAAAACTCATCCATCCGCCGCGCAAAACTGGCTTCGGCGCCTTCCAGTTTCTTCCCAAGCTTTGCGCTCAGGATACTAAAAAACGTATCACCACTCTCCTCCGCCGCCTCTTCGTCCTGATCATTCTTCAAGTGCGGGTTCGTGGCCGGGTCAAACTCCGGCGCAGTTTTGCCAAATCCTGTGTACATCAAACCCACAGCGTGATGACAATCCTCCACCATCGGGCAGGTGCAGGAGCTCTTCCATTCGTTCTTCCAATACAGCTTCGTCATGAAACGACCGCGGTCGTCTTTGATCACCCCTCGCCAGCCGGTCTGTCCGTAAATGTTCTCCCATTGCAGAATTTTCCGCGTGTTATGGATTTGTTCACCGCGTTTACGCGTGTTGCCATCAATCGTGGCGAGCCACCGGTAGGCGGCGTCAATAAGGGCGGAGGTAATTTTTACAGGGGCCGACATGGCAATCGGCCATCCTCAAGGAACTCTGGCCAAAGTGCAAGCGTGGTGCCAAACATGTTTACGCACGATAACGCACGATAGGAGGTAACGAAACAGAGGCAAAAGAGGAGAGCTAGAACGCCTCCTCCACCATAACTTGCGGCTACTCAAAATCCTCAGGGATTTTCACCTCGCAAAACCCCCGGCTTTTGTTCTCCGCCTTCATTCCATGCCTTTCATAGAGATGAGGGCAGGCTCTAGATTTACGGGAGCTGAGAGGTGTTTTTTGATTTTTGGGAACTGGACACTTCAGGGCTATCCTAATCCACATCCAACTTAAGACTGCCGGACTGCAATCCACTATTAAACGGATTTGAACCGAGGAATACGCCAAATCCCTCATTGGATTTTTGCGACACTGCACCATTGATCACCGTGATCTTACTTGTGGAGGGATGTTTAAAGCTGCCTTTGATGACACCGGTCTTTGCATTGATTGAGAGTTTGAAGTCGGGAATTACCGCCACGTTTTTGGTGTTAAAAACCACGCTCTTCGTAAGCTGGGAGGTGAGATTTCCTGAGAGTAGGATTGCATCTGCGGCACCATTGGCTGCATCCAGTGAAGCAATAGCGCGCATGTTCTTGCCGCGATCCATATAGATGGAACCGTAGGGAGCGATACCTTCCACGGTGAATCCGGATGAATAATAACGATCTGTAATGAGTGGCAGCTTTTTCCAATTGATTACGCCGTTCAGGTCGCTTTCCGTTTCATCCGCATGGGTGATTTCGCCGATTACCACGCCCTTGCCTTTATACATCACCTGGAATAGCGGCCATGTGTTTGCCTTGGTGATAGACGCAGACAGGCTGAGTTTGTTGCCATCGGGCATCATGCCGACTAGCTTCACCACGCCGGTATTCGCAATTTTTACCGTCGCAAACCCATATCCTCTCGGGTGCAAACTCTCCGAATCCGGGGGAATGATCATGGTATAGCTTTTTACCAGCGCAGCTGGGGCCGGATTTAATTTTGCGTGATAGACAGCCCTGTCAGCCACCACGGCACAGGTGAATTCGTCATTCCCAATTGTCCCCGTGATACGATCTGTTGCGTTAGCGACGACATCCAGCGTGAGGTCGAGCACTAGAGGTGATGTATTTTTGCGGAGCACCGTACCTTTGTAGCTGCCATCACCGGTAAACTCACCTTTGACCGGAAGAATCACCCCATTAAACGTCAGTTTTCCTGTAAACGTGCCGTTCTGCGTAAGCGTGATTTTTAGAAACCCCGAGGTTGTTGTATCAAATGTAGTTGCGCGAACGAGCCCACTGTAATTACCCGCTATTCCACCTCCAAACGGGGTGGCTGCAAAATTTGCGGCAATGGTCGTATCCACATCCGGCATGGTAAATGTAAAGCTGCGCCCGTTGAATTCCAAATCACCGCTCCATCCGTTAAAAACGAATCCTTTGTCAGGAATAGCCGTGATTTTGTACACCTGACCGGCTTCACGGATACTCGATGGCTGAAACCCCGGGCTCACACGTCCTCCCGTTGCGGAACTCACGGAAAGCGTGTGCGTTTGCACGTAGGTGAACGGGCGGGACTGCATTTTTGAAAGATTTTCATCATTATCTTCAGCCAGCACTTCCAGTAAATTTGGGCCAGGCGCAAGATCAGCGGTAATATCCGCATCCCATGCAGTGCCGCTGAGGTTGGCCAGTTTCCACACGCCACCATTTAAACGATAAAGCACCCGTTGCAGTTCCTGGAGATTATCGGTCGCAGTGCCAGATGCAGTCACAGTCTCGGGAGCATTAATGCGCACCTTGTTTGCAGGGGATACGATCTTTAGGACTGGAAGCACAGAATCCGGAATCGGATCAATATGAACAATACTGACATCCGCCCGAGTCTGTGCACCCATTGCGTATTCGCTGCTTTCACCGAGGTTGACCTGTATGGTCTGGGTTGGGTGATACTTGCCATCGTTTTTTGCGGTCACAGTCAAATCCACCGTTGTCTCTCCTGCTGGAATTTCCACTTGTTCCGGAAGTTCGATGTAATTAACTCCGGGAATCGCTGCTCCTGTGACATCCAAGTCCACGATCAATGGCAGTGTCGTGGGGCCATTGCTGCGGGTCAGGCGCAAAGTCCCGGTATCCCCCGCTTCAGATGCACTGTTGTCAGGAGCGGTAATATCCACTTTGGGACGATCCGCTGCATCATCGAAAAGCACCACAGTAGCGGAAGGCGGCGCACCAATACCGTAATCGACATCCGGCAAGAGAGTCAGTTCCAATGTCTCTGCACCTTCAGTGTTTGCATCATCGATTGGATTTACAAAAATAAGCGCTGAACTCGTAGAGCCGCCGGGAATGGTCACCTGCCTACTCATTGTCGAAAAGTCGGCTCCCTCTGTTGCGCTTCCAGTAATTTCAAAATAGACCACCAGAGGATCTATGGTCGCCTGGCTGCGCGAAATCACAAATGCTCCACTGTCTCCGCTGCCGCCTCCGAGAATCTCCGTCGCCACTGCATCCGTTGCGGTCACGCTAACAAGATTTGATTCATCATCCGCCAGTTCGACTGTGGTAAGGGAAATGCCCCCAAAAGTGACGCCGACGGGATTTTGCAACACCACACTAAACCGCTCCGTTGATTCGATATCTAGATCGTCCAGCAAAGGAATAGTGATTTCTTTGAACTGTTCATCCGCATCAAAGGAGAGCGTTCCAGAGACAGTCGTGTAATCCGCGTCCACAGTGGCAGAGCTTGGAACAGTCGTATAATCCACGGTAAATGCGCCTGATTCTCCCACACGATCAACGCGAACCGTGATGGACGCTGCATTTTCCAGCGAGGAGTAACGTTGCTGCGCGAAACGGACCCTTGTCTTGTTCGCAGGTATTCCAAACAACCCGACTTTTGCCGCTCGTAAAGTTCCTGTAGTCCCCGTTCGTTTGTCGAAAATCTGCACCTGCCATGTGCCCTGGCTGTTCTCCCCCCAGTGATGCGTGCTCGTAAATGTCCAGCCGCCATTCAGACCGGTATAGTCATGATCAAAATCATAATAGGTAGCCACATGTTTTTCAGCAAGACGGCTAGTGGTTCCGCCTGGCGATACGATCCGGATATCCAGATCGCTTCTGCGGTTATGCCGGATATCCAGAGTCACCTCCACATGCTCCACGCGGATGTTGTTCGACGTCGAGAAGTCGAAGTTTTTGGTCAGCATGGAATTAGTTACCTCCGGTATGGATTCGCTGCCTCCAGTAATGGTCGCCGTTCTGGTCACTTCCTCCTCTGATGGTAGATTATTCCAGGTCATTGCACGCCTGACAGCCGCACTCGCATCCACCATTCCTCCTCCATAATTATGGTGAAACTTAAATCCCGCCTCATTCTCAATCCAGTCGCTGCTGCTTGCGTGATTCTTACGTGCAGTCGTCGCCATAATTTCATGCACGTCACGCCATCCTAGCAAAGGATTGGCAGACAACACCAGACTCACCACGCCTGCGGTCAAAGGGCTGGCAGACGAAGTGCCGCCGAAAGAATTGGTGTAGTCTTTGTTGGAGGGTTGCCCTGCTCCCGGATTATACCCACCACTGCCAGTTACATCCGTTGTAAAAATCCCGAGCGAACCGCCGTTAGACGGCGCACACACGAGAATGTTGGCTCCTGGTTCGCTGTAATAAGAGGATTTCCCTGTGTTATCCACCGCACCAACGGCGATGACATGCCGGGCATTTGCATACCCATCGTAATTTGAATTATCATCTACACCCTTGCCGTTACCTGCTGCGAAAATAGTAATGGTTCCCAGTCCGCCCCGGCCCTGTTCCGCTGCATCCACCAGTGCCTGACGCGCCAGCACGCCAGGGCCATAAACCCCGGAGCCATCGTATGGCCCCCATGAATTATTAGTCGCATGCACGGTGATTCCCGGTTGCCAGAGAAATGCCGCCGCCTCATCGGCATCGCTGCTTGGTCCGGCAATCAATCGCAGCCCTAAAAGCTTGGTTTCCGGCGCGGCACCAGAAACTCCGAGATTGTTGTTTTGTCGTGCGGCCGCCACTCCTCCGACCGAAGTTCCGTGGGCGTCTCCATTTGAATTATCAGGCGATGGGTCATTACTGGGGCCGTTGTTGAAATTATGATGCTGGCCGCTCGCGATGCTTGGCGTGTTGGCGTCAAGATCAGGATGCGCGACTTCAAGACAGTCATCAATAATTGCCAGGGTCACTCCGTTGCCCTTCGTGGTATCCCAAGCTTCCAGCACATTTGCATCCGCCCCTGGCGTTCCGTTGCCCTGTCCTGTGTTGCGCAAATGCCACTGCTGCCCAAAAAACGGGTCGTTAGGTAAAATAGCTCTTGGCTGCTGCTGACGCTTCAATATCGGATCGGCAGAATAACCAGCGGCGCGAAGCCCGACCGCCCCTTCCAGCGCGCTCCAAGGCGAATCAAACGTGACTAAAATGACGCCTTTTGCCCTAGTGGATTTCCAGGATTTCGCACCTGTTTTTTGCATGGCTATGCGGGCGGCCTCCGCCGGGGTTTGATCTTTTACTTCGAGAAGTAATTCATGCGTGGCAATCCGCCTTGATCTGACATCGCGCACACCCTGCACATACAGAACAGGGAAGACTTCGACACCAGGCATTCCCATGCTGAGTTCATCCTGTTTGCGGATCGCCTTCTTTCTCTCCAGCGGCTTCGCCGTTCTCACCAGAGCGCTTGAGCCTCTCGCTTCTATCACAGTTACTCCTGAAACCTGCGTGGAGATTACTGATTTTAAATCCCGACTACTCCCAGAGGGGAATATCAACATTGCCTCGTCTTCCGCCAATTCCAGATTACGAAGCGCGCCGCCATCGTTTATCTGATATTTCGCCTGCGCAGCAGCGGACATTACCGCCAACGTTAAGAGCACCAATAACACGCTCCACCGAGGAACTGTGGCCGGCATATGGAGAGCGTTTTTCATGGACGCAATTAAAGCGGACATTTTGCAAATCACCCACGCTTTTTACTTACCCGAATCAATTATCTCACAAGCGGTAAAGCTATGTTGTTTTCATCGTCTAGACTGGCCTTTGATTATGAACTGATTACCTTATCGCGTCCGCCAAAGGTTTGACGGTCATTTTTGCCGACAATTGCCCCGTCAATCAGGAAGCCACCCAGTTCAGGGAGGGTTATCAACACTCCAGATGGATCAAAGTAATCGAGCACGTTTAACGTTCCTACACCAAATAATGGCGTCCCATCATACTCAATATCTACATCGGCCTTATCCGCACCGAAGACAGCACTGGTGCCACTGGATGAGCGAATATTGGTGATAGATTGAATAGATGCGATACGGGAAACCGAACCGGCTATTGCAGAAAGTAAGTTGGAGAATACCACATTATCCAACTTACCATTAATGCCTAAATTTGTCGGATCAAGCACCCCATCATTATTGCTGTCCTTCACACGGCCGGATTCTCCGACCACTATACCGACATTACCCAAGAGATCATTTACCTGCACATCAACAATATCATCACCAATAAGGACAGTTTTTACAAACGAGCTCATGGTTTCGAAGGTGAATATGTCGTTGTAGGATTTGATGGCTACATTATTATCGATATTACCAATATTGCCTTTGGCAGCGATGTTCTTGATGGATCCCCCCACTCCAACGTAGCTCTTTGTGGGGTTGTAAACTTGGTTGACTGTACCGCCTCCGTTACCGGCAATAAGATCAATACGCACGTTATCTCCGTCCTGGACAAGACCGATAATACTGCCTCCGTTACCGCCTTTTCCGTTACTGCCACCATAGGCAAGCGGGTCTGAAGACGGATCGAGGGTTGCACTATAAACATTGCCACCCTCACCAGCAATCACCAGTACCTTGGAGCCGGAAGTCGCTGCTGCAGAGAGGCGCGCATCGGTAATGTTTCCGCCATTACCTCCTAATTTTAATCCTACCCCGCCTTCACCGGAAACAGCTACGAAGGAAGTAGCGGTTGTAATCCCCACAATATTGGAAAGTGCTCCACCATTACCACCTGCGCTGCTATAGCTGCCACCTCCAGAACCCGCAATATAGCGGTTGAACTCGCGAACGAATACATCGGAAAATCCACCAGAAGTGACATTCACCTTACTGATCGTCCCGCCACTGCCTCCGTTGCCCGAATAACCAACACCTCCGTTGCCTCCGAGGATTTTAACGGAAGATGGATTAAAACGCCCAGGACTATTCACAAAATCCGTCACATTCCCACCACTACCTCCAGTGGAGCCATTTCCGCCATTACCGGCAAATACAGAAATATCTCCAGAAAGAAAGTTACTGCCTCTTGGATCATTTACCACGACCGCAGGACTGCTGCTGATCACTGAGCCACCATTTCCACCAGAACCGGATATGGAGTTTCCGCCATTACCAGCCTGATAGATGAGATAACCATCACCGTCTTCAATAGGCAGGAAGTTTGGCTGGAATTTTGTAATGCTACCTCCATTACCACCCTTCTTGATGCCAGAGCCACCATTACCAGCATAGACCTCGATAGAGCCAAAGTCACCGCTTGAGGTGTTATCTAGCACGTCTTTGAGATTGTTACCAATGACTGAACCACCCAGTCCACCGTAAACCCCGGATCCACCATCACCTGCTATAAATATATAACCCGCCTGAATGGCTAGATTGGACAGATTCCCCCCGGCTCCTCCGGTTCTAGTAAGACTGTCGCCCCCTGCACCTGCTTCCAAATAGACACTATACGTATGCCGGCCTGCAAAAGTTTGCACTGCAACACCGGTGAGCGATCCGCCCTTGCCGCCATCCAAGTAACCATCCCCGCCAGCACCAGATATCAGGCTGACGAAACCATTGTATCCTGATTCCTCAGGAATAATAACAGTGAGACTGCCGGTCGGTAATTCATCAAAGGAAGCTGCATTTTTAAGGGTATTACTACCCAAGTTTCCACCATAGCCACCTTTGCCAGTGATTGAATCCCCTCCATCGCCAGCGGTAATAGACAATCCATTATTAACTATAAAAACCAAGTCGAACCCTGCATCGAAAGAAAGTCCCACCAAGGCATCATCGAAGTTTTTTGTAGGAGCTCCAAAAACAAATCCATAATCATCACTATCCGGCGAAATGCCGTCATCGACAGATACCGAACGATAAGTATCCCACACTCTTACTGTATCGTCTAAATTAATGTCACCTATCGCAATATCGGTAGATCCAGGAGTCGGGTTGTAATATTCACCGGGCGCAAAATTCAAATATTGGGAATCGAGTATATGTCCGAGCGTGAATAGCATGAAGTTTATGCCGTTCATTTGCGTTCCATCTGGAGAAGCATTTCCGACCAGAATTCCGGCTATATCACTGTTGTCGTCATCAATATTTTCAGAACCATCCTCACTACCGGTGAGTTTGATGCCTAGATTTTGGGTAATGTCTGGAACGCCCGTTGGATTAAATGAAACAATGCTGAAATTACCAGCGCCATCACCTTTCATCAGAATCAAAAAGTGGCTGCCGTCAGCTTCACTCCAGACCCCAATGTCGGTAAATGCATCCCCATCCATGTCAAAGAGGACGAAGTCATGCATCTTTGCGTCTTTAAGATTAATGTGATTACCATCGTCTCCTGGTAGTTTTCGATCCACATCCACCTTCCCAATTGATAAGGAACTCGAAAATAAGGTACTAAAGCCGTCAAAATAGATGTCTAAATCACTATAGTCCGCTTTGAAAATCAGATTGGATCCATCCGTTCCCTCTTCGCGGCTGAAGAACAGGTAATCGGGACCTACTCCACTAGTTTGAGCACTGGTATGCATCCGTATGTCAGCCTCATCGTTTGTGGTGGAAATTAAGGCAGGGATACCATGTATAAAGTCTGCATAAAAGTGGCCATTGCCTTTTGTGGGATCCTCAGGGGCGGCGTCACCACGGAGAATAAATATGACCTGCGCATTCCCGGAATCCTGCTTGGTATTCACCGCAAGGTCCATGATTCCGTCACCGTCATAATCACCAGCATTCAAGTCCACCACTGCGATGGCTTGATTTGCGAAAAACCCAAACGTCCCATTCTGAACATTATGCAAATCCTGATAGCCGAACAGCCCAGGAATCGAAGTATAAATGGCGTCGGTGAAACCCACAAATTTGCCAGACTCATCCGCCTTGTTCAAATACACCGCAATCCCGCTTTGGTTATTTTCGCTCGATGCGACGACGATATCCGGGCGTCCATCTCCGTTAAAATCCGAGACGAGCAAACTGCCCGGATTTTCCATGGTATTGAGGTAGATGGTGGGTGATGCCCCAGCCGCTCTGACTCCTGTTGGATCTAAGGTGCCTGCAAGACCGCCAAAAACAACCACGAGTTGATCGGGCCGTGCACTAGTATAAACGAAATCGTTAATCCCATCGTTATCGAAATCAATATCGCGGTGTGAGCCCACTACCAAAGGGTTCATGGGGTCCAAAACATTTGTAGGATTGCCCACGGCATTGCCAATATCGCCAGCGAGACGCTGACCTGAAACCAAAGCCAAAACAAAGGGATCATCCAAGTTACCTGTAGTTTCAAACGTAGCCTTTGGAATTGATCCTGCGTTTCCGCCATTTCCAAATCCATCTCCCCCATTGCCTAGTGTGATGATAATGCGGCCCCCGATATCAATAGGATCTGCTGGGTTTAACTCAATAATTCCACCATTGCCACCTGCCCCGGAAGTTCCTCTGCCGCCATCCCCTGTCTCTAGTCTCACCAGGCTTGTGACGGATCCATGATCTGAATAGCCAATAATGGAGCCGCCAGACTTACCGACAGGACCAACACCGGCATTTCCAGCAATCAATGCATAGCCACCTGCTGTATCACTCGGAATGGCGATATTTTTCACATTACCGCCCGCTCCATTATATCCACCGTTACCTGCTCCAAAAGTCCCTACATTGACCGGGCTTATTCCATCCACCACTTTAAATCCATTGATGCTCGCACCATCCTGGTTTGCCGGCTGAATAAATGGCTGCAAAAAGCCGACGATGTCCTTATGGGTCACTGGATCCAATCCAAACCCGTCAGGGGAGGAACCAAACGAAAAGTGTTCACCACCTGCTGCCGAACCAACCTTGATGGATCCAATCGTTGGATTGGTTTCTATGTAGTGATAGCCAGTATAAGCCGGTGCAAAAACCACGGACTGCAAATTCTTGCCAGAAGTATTGATAATCAATCCCCCGTCGTCCGCCCCAAAGCCGCCGCCTGCATAAATATTTCCCATGATGGAGTAGTTACTCAACGCCAGCACGTTTTGAATAGCGGTTTCCGCTGAAATTTCATCCGTTCTAATAGAGCGCAGTTCGATCTTTTCGATTTTGTTGTTTAACAACACCTTGCCGTCACGGCCATCCGTAGCGTCATTATTGGAGTCCGTCAGCGTGTAATCCGAATTCAGATTGGTGACAATATCTCCATGGATATCCACAAATGAAATCATACGCATCCCGTCGCCTGCAGCGATCCCGGTGATTTCATCATAATCAATCTGACTATTTCCGTTAATATCCGTACTGAAAACCAGCGCTGCGCCTTTCTCTAAGTACATCATGTAGGAACCCCCTGAAGATGATGTTGCTAGCCCGGCGTGATCCGTGCCTGCAACTAACAGAGTCGCAGAACCAACCGTAGGCACGACAAAACCATTCAATATCGCCGGGGCGATACGTGATTCCAGAGGCTCAACGATGCTGAATTTTGAAGCGAGGGGAAACTTCTTTGGTGTTTTCATATGATGTAACTGGGAAAAATTAAGCGGGGGTCTGACCGTTTGCGTTTGTGAGATCAATGAACTCGATGACTCCTGTGTCTGCGTTCACTCGAAGCAGTGCTTCTGGGCGCACGTTTCTCTCACTATCCTTGAAGACTTTCGCTGCTACAAATCCATCGGTTTCTGAAGTTATGGAATCGCCGATGCTAAAGAAGCCGCTGCCGTCATTGTCTGCAAATTCGCCATCCGCTAGACTAAAAGTATTTGCGCCTGCATCCAAAGGATTGACCACGCCTCCCAGCACGTTCGCAGTGTCGAAGTTGGCGTAAGAGCCATCCGGGTTGGTTTTCGTCGGGTTTTCAAGTCCCAGCAAGGTAACATCAGTCAAGGCCTCCACTATGTTCCGCGCTTCAAATACGTCTCCAACATCAGGACGTCCGGCTACAATGGATGCAATCGAATGTGCAATAATCTTACTAACACTTCCAGATTTACCATCGGTCGCCGCAAATTGTGTGGGGGATGCAATAGTCAGAATGTTCACGTTTGCACCGCCAGCTCCCGCAAATACACCACCCATGGTGCTGAATCCGAACGACTCTCCGCTTCTTACGCCGATGTCTCCATTGACACTGACACCGCTGACGCTTCCGCCAGCTCCACCCTTACCGTTGATCAGGCTGGTATTGCCGCCATTTCCAGCTGCGATGTGACGGATGATTGTTCCTGGATCCATTGAATAAACACTCGTGCCAGGCAGATCAATTCCGATGTTAATATCGGTAATATTGCCACCAGCCGCACCAGTCTTCACGGACGCTATCTGCGCCATTCCGAAGTTATCCCCACCATTTCCAGCAACAATTTCAACCTCAGCCGTAGCCGAGCCGCCGCCGAATATGTTTACCTGACTGATGGAACCGCCTTTGTTCGATTTCGCGTCAATCGCGCCGCCATTGCCTGCTTTGATTTCGGTGAGGCCTGTGATTCCGATGAAGCCTGCGATATCGGTAATCGAACCGCCTAATCCCGCGACTTTTCCGCCTCCCGAACCGTTACCCGCTAAAATACTGACAGAACCCGTTGGGGCGGATCCCAAATCCGCTGTAAGCACACCGATCATATCTGCATCACGCACAGCGCGGAATACGCCTACGCTTTTGATATTTCCACCAGCGCCTCCAAAAGCACCGTCACCGGCTTGAACAAATGCATTGGTTCCGACTGAAAGATTAGCAGATGTAATATTACCGCCAAGAGACTTCTTACCTCCAAGACCCGCATCACCGGCAGTAAAGGTTACCGCTCCGGCATAGGTTTCGCCACCGACTGACAAAAGTGAACCGCCGCGCCCGCCCACGCCGGCTTGTGCGTCTCCGCCTGAACCTGCAGTGATACCAATATCACCACCACTGACCGTGCGGATTATGTCATCATCCAAATCAACTCCTGTTATATCTTTTCTCCCCAGAATAATATTGATCGTGGTAATATTTCCTGCGGCTCCGCCGGGGCCAGTTTGACGTCCACCTCCACCACTGCCTGAGGTGACAACCGCAGATACAACCACTGGCGCGAGTTCGTTCTCTTCTTTTCCGTTAAAGGCGATTGCCTTCAATGAACCGCCGATACCTCCATTACCTTTAAAGACTGCGTCGCCACCATCGCCCGAGACCACCTCAAAACTCAGTCCCACGGTTTCATCAAATTGAATATTAGAAATGGACCCGGCTGCACCGCCATTCCCTGCGTTTCCAAGACTGCCCGAGTCGCCGCCGCTGCCGGATTTAATCAATGCCAGCCCCTCATTACCCGTTCCTTCTCCTTGAGATTCATTGAGATTTATCCCCGCTACAGACCCGCCCTTACCGCCTACCCCCTTCTGGCTTGCTCCGCCGTTCGCGGCAAGTGCTGTTCCATTAATTGAAAAACCCTGAATATCCGCATCCGTTATCGTAATATTACTGATTGAACCACCATTCCCGCCCTTACCCGTGGTTCCGGTTCCGCCACGTCCTCCATCAATAATAGCATTCTGAATTTTTGAGCCGCTCGCTCCTTTTTCAAAAAGAAGATTGGATAGTGAACCACCATTACCGCCGGTTTTACCTCCATCAGACCCATTCCCACCGCGAATATCCACGGAAGTGCCGATTAGTTTAGAGGATGTGATGTTGCCACCGTTGCCACCCGCTGACTGGAACAATATCGTAGCTCCACCATCGCCGCCCTGGATAATCAGCTTAGAATCCACGGCAAGAACATCGGGATTCAGCAATTCGACTGAACTCACTGAGCCACCGCTGCCGGCCTTGCCTATAATACTGGCATAATCGCTGTTGCCACCATCGCCGGCATAAACCTCGATGTGCTCACTTGCTCCGTTAGGGGAGGCGAAAATTTTTGACTTGGTCACTGCTCCCCCGTTGCCGCCTATTTTGCCGGCACCACCGTCGCCGCCCTGCACCAGAACCTGATCTCTTAACGGAACGGCGGAGATAACCGGTGTCGAGCTTCCAGAAACACGCTCGTAGCTGATATAAACATCTTTGATAAAGCCGCCATTGCCTCCCTTTCCTAGCTTTGTAGTCGAGCCTGCTCCCCCAACTCCTGCACTAACTTCGATTTGATCATTCTGGGTGGTATCTTGAGCATCAATATCGCGTCCATTCGCTAAAATATTACTCACCGATCCGCCAGTTCCACCGGAGGCGACGATGCTGTCGCCTGCCCCACCAGCTCCTGCGCGAATGATAAATCCATCGGTATCATCCAGTAGAGTGATGTTGGATATTGAGCCGCCGATTGCGCCTTCACCGCCTCCTCCAGCCTCCATCAAATTCAAGCTGCCCAGTGTTGCCCCCTTAATCGAAATACCCTTCACTTTTGCCGAAGGAGATACTGAAAGGGTGTTATTTGCCCCACCTGAATTCATGGACGTATTGAAATCAAAAGTGACTGCATTCGCTGCCGCGCCAGCAAGCACTCGATCCACGGAACCGATCACTTTTAAATTGATGATGTCCCCACCGCTGATGACGCGTCCTTCTACATTCCCTGAAACCAGCAGATTCCCGAGTGTATTTAGAAGCAGATCCTCCGCGAATCCTAAGCTTTCAGTAGTGCCACCGATTCGGCCGTTGAAGTCATTGTAGTTGGTAACGATATCGCCATACACACTTCCTGAAATTGTGGCCGTCACATTTTTACCCAAGGAAAGGCCAGTGAGTTCGTTCAATTCAACGATATTGTTGGAGTTTATGTCAGTAAAGACGGCAACCATATTACCTACGATGCCCTTGCTCGAGGTGACCCCGCCGATCAAAATCGTTTGCGCAGATATGCCGTCATTGTAAATCACCTGATCGCCCGACTGTAACTGGAGGTAAAATGCGTTTTGTCCAATGACTTCTGATATTGGATCATCAACACTCATCCCGGTGTCTGTATCTACAAACCCACCCGTTGTATTGTATTGTAGTGTTCCCGATGGGCCGACTAAAAAAACTGCTGGCGCTATACGAGTTTCGAGAGGCTCGATGACACAACATGGGATACGATTCTTGCTCATTTTTAAGTGGGGGATGGTTACGAGGGGAAAACTCAGGCTGCGTGCTGAAAAATTATAATCTCACTACAAGGGGGAATAGCTGGGGTAATCGGATCATTCCGACAATTTATTAGGAGCAGACCGTAAAAATTTGCCCCCCAAGCGGGCCTTAGAATTACACAATTCTCACTGACTGCAACCCACTATTATGATTTGGACGAGAGTTTATTGCTTAAGACGTTTCTGTAAATCGAGTTCCAGCACCCCAAAACGCTGCTCGTAAGCAGACAGTGTCGCATTCAAATTTAAGCAGAGGCGTTTTGCAGCATCCGGCGTCATGATAATACGGCTCTCGATCTTCACCGGCTCGGTAGGTGCGGGATTATAAGGATCCACATTCACGCCGAAAGTCAGGTAAACTTCATTAATGTTCGCAGCGATACCTACCACGTTGGCGTAGCTGGTTTTCGCGTTGGAGTCGTCGATCTTGATCTGAGTTTGCGGGGGAACGGCTGTAGGATTTTCTTCGCTCATAATTTGGATTGGTATTTTGGTTGGATTTGGGGTGCTGGCTCATAGCTGACGCCTCCAGTCGACGCAACCGATTTGTCATAGGAGTCTGTTGAAATACGCAGCGGCGCATATCGCCGGGTGAAATTTTAACAACCTCACAGGAAAAGCCGGGCACTGGACAAACCTACGCCTGACCGCAAAGCTGCGCGCTTGGAAAACACGGACGCCATCCTCATGCGGAAAATCCGCTTCAGTGACACGAGTCTGATTCTCACCTGGTTCAGTGCGGATTTTGGGAAAATCAAAACGGTCGCGAAAGGCGCGTTGCGTCCGAAAAGTAAATTCAGTGGCGTAATCGATCTTTTCTACGAATGTGAAATTCAGTTTGCCCGCAGCACGAAAAGCGAGCTGCACACACTGCGCGAGGCCGGGTTGCTCAACGCCCGCGACGGAATCCGCAAAGACTACACCCGCGTCGCACTCGCCTCGTATTTTGTGGAGTTGCTAGAGCTCACGACAGAAACCGATCATCCCGCGCCCGACCTGCACGACTTGTTCAAGCGTGCACTGCATCATCTCGACGAAAAACCGCCGAGCCGCCGGGCGTTCGATCATTTTGAAGCCGAGCTCGCCCGGCTTCTCGGAATCCAGAACCCGGCCGCCACACCAGTCGCCGCCCTCATGCGCGTCTATCACAAGCTGCCTTCCTCCCGGAAAGAGATCCTTCGTCTGCTGGATAAACGTGCATAGGGGACAAGGAAGGAAAAGGAAGAAGGAGTAAGGAGAAGGGAAAAAGGGCGAGGCGCTTTGCGCTTGGGTTGAGAGATTCATTCCACCGACATGTAACGATTCAACCGTCCCTTCAGGACTAATGCAAACTGCCGTTCCCCCGGCGTTGAAACGCCGGGATATTGTCACACATACCAATTCTCCATTGAGAATGGAACGTCTCTCCAAGCCCCGTTGGGGCTCAACGCAGAGCATGAAAACTTGTGGGTAATGCTGATTACAGTGACGCCGCTACTACGATGCTTCGTTCTCAATCACGAATTGGTATAAGTCCCTCCGGGACAAAGCGGGCAAAAAGAACGACGACCGGAAAGAAGGGATTAATCGCGGCCAGCAGGAGCTTGGTAATGAGGATGCGCCGCCCGGGTTTTGACGCTACTTACAATCACTCACTTTTAGTGCACCCATTTCCAACTCTGTCATGACGCGCGAGCAAATCGCCTCGCCATTTTTCCCTTCCTCCTTTTTCCTTCGCTTCGCTCACAACTCCTTCACACGAATCCATGTCGAAACCGTCTGCCCGCTTTTCGGATCCCGTGCGGTGAGCTTGTGCTGGCCTTCCTCGGCGATGGCGTAGTTACGTCCGTCGCGCTGTTGAAATTGCAGTGTATCGCTCTGCCACTCGATCACCTCCGTCCCTTTCGCGGTCAGCGGCACAAACCGGCTCGTGGAAATATCGGGATCGACAATAAAAGTGGACCCGGGCTGCGGAGAGACGAGATGCAGGCGGCCATCCGGTGCGGCCACCACACGGGACGTCAGATTATTATCCGCACTTTCCGCCCAGGCGGCATATTCAGGTCCAAGTTTCACCCGACCTGACTCGTCATAATCCTCGGGTGATTCTACGGGCGGCAGACGGCTCTGATTAAACTTCTCAGTCACCATTCCCGAGCGCGGCTCGTTTACGATTTTTCCGCTCAAGGGATGAATGTTCCGCTGCACGATGCTTCCTGGTTTTGCATACCAGCTCGTGCCGAAACGCTGATGCAGATAGCGCATCACATCGTGCATGATCGGTGCCGCCCCAGTGATCCCCGAAACCTCACGCATCGCGCTACCGTCGAAATTCCCGACCCAGACTCCAACCGTATATTCGGGCGTGAAAGCCATCGTCCAGTTGTCGCGAAAGTCCGTGCTCGTTCCCGTCTTGCAGGCGACAGGGAAATCAAAATGTAAAAGGGAATTAGTGCCAAAAGCCATGGAGCGTGCGGCGTCGTCTGAAAGCATGTCGGCAAGCAGCCAGCAGGATTCGAGAGACGGACGCTTCGGCGCAGGAGCCGTCGTCGGTGCTTTTACCGGATCGTCTTGCAGAAAACGATAGGGTCGCCACTCACCCAGACGAGCCAGCGCCGCATACGCATTTGCGAGCTCCAGTAAACTCACCTCCGCATTTCCAATCGCCAGTCCCAGCCCGTAATAATGCGCCTCTTTCGGAAAGGTCGTCACGCCCCATCCCTGCATCTGCTTTTGTAGCGCACCCGCACCGCCAAGAGATTGCAGCAGCTTCACCGCCGGGATGTTCAGTGAGCACGCGAGCGCATTGCGATAACGCGCCGGACCGCAGCAGTGGCGGTCGTAATTATCAGGACGATACGGACCGCTCTCCGTCACAAATTCCGTGGGCACATCGGCAATAATCGTCGCGGGCGTATCGCCACGTTCCAGCGCCAGGAGATAAATAAACGGCTTAAGTGTGGACCCTGCGGAACGTCCGGAAAGCGCCCCGTTAAACTGTCCGCTAGCCGGCGAAAAATAATTCTCAGAACCCACCAAGCCCAGCACGCCACCCGTCTTGTTATCGATCACCACCACTGCGGCGTTGCGCACGTTTTTGTCGTGCAGTCTGCCAAGCTTATCCTCGATGACCTTTTCGATATGCCGGTTCAAATTCAGATCAAGCGTGGTTCGAAATGCCGTACTGTCTTCCGGTAAATTACTTTGCAACAAGGCGTCCACAAAATGCGGCGCGTTGAAAACTCGGGACGACGGCTTAATCCGCAGTGTCTCACTGGAGGCCCGTGCATACTGCTCCATACTCAACCACCCATTCGCTTTCATCCGCAACAAAACGGTCTGCTGACGCTGCTTCGCGCCTTCAAGATTGCGATGTGGATTCAGTCGCGCTGGATTCCAAGGCAGCCCGGCAAGAAACGCACTTTCCGCCTCGCTCAGATCCCCCAGCGGCTTCCCAAAGTAATAGTCCGCCGCAGCCACAACCCCGTAGTTCAAATTCCCGAAATCGAGCCGGTTGATATAGGCGGTGAAAATCTGTTCCTTCGTCCAAAGCTGCTCCAACCGCAGTGCGGTGACTATTTCCAGAAGCTTTGTCTTCAACGAACGCACACGCGGCACCGCCGTCTTCACGAGCTGTTGCGTAATGGTGGATGCTCCGGAAACCGTCCGCCCGGCTTTCACATTGTCGCGAAACGCGCGCGCAGCAGCGAGGGTGTCCACTCCTGAGTGATCAAAAAAGCGCTTATCCTCCGCAGCCAGAAACGCATGATGCAAAATCTCCGGAATTTCCTGGTAGGTGAGCACACTTGAAAAGCGCTCATTTACCGGCGCCTCCCGCAGCGACACCCCGTTGCGATCCAGAAACTCAACGCTCTGAACTGGCTTCCTAAGCAAACCCTCCGGGACCGGCACCCACTTCAGCGCAAACCATCCTACAATCACCAGCCCCGCCATTATTATAGCTCCACGCACGAGCCAGCGGCGGATTAAAAGCCGCCATCGTTTTGCCGATGTCTTATTCATGCAAATTCCTCACAGACATATCAAAACCATATCCGGAAAGTAAGTTTTGTAACGGCCCTGATTCCTCGTGAGAAGGGGTATCCCCAGCACCTGAGCATGTGCGCCGATGAAAAGATCCGGTAGACCAGTTGTTCTTGAGCCACCTCTGTGGCGATAAGCCAGATGCGCTTTTGCCGCGAGGAATAATGCCTCACGGGGAATCCCCGATAGCTGTATTTCCATAGCAGAAAAAAGCGCGTCCACTTCGGCGGGCGACCCTGAGTTACAACAAAGCTCCGCATAAACCATAGCGTTTACCACAAAACCCTCTCCCGCATATTTCTCCAAAGCATCACGAGACCAATCCAGCCAAACTGGGTCCTCGTTCACCGCATCCAAGATTACATTACTGTCTACAAGCACCGGCATCCTTACTCCCCCCGTGTAGCTTTCATGATTTCATCGGTGCTCATACGCCCTTTCCACAGTCCTATCACACTATCAAACTTCCCCTTCTTCGGTGCTGTTTGCTCACTGCCATCCATGTGCACCTCACGCGCCAGAATCTCCCTCACTTCAGCCTCCATCGATCTCTCATGCATCGCAGCCAACACGCGCAGCTTTTGTTTTACGATTTCATCTAAATTACGAATTGTAAGAGTCGCACCCATGCAATCGATGTGAGCAATGAAAGCATTGCGGTCAATGCCTACTTACTCATTCCAACGAGCTTTCGAGATCAGACCGTCAACTAGGGGAACCCACGCGCTACGCCGTGGCTTCTCATACCAATTCGTGGTTGAGAACGAAGCATCGTAGTAGCGACGTTTTCATGCTCTGCGTTGAGCCCCAACGGGCCCAACGGGGTTGCGACCAACACAGATATTCTTGAGGAAATCAGCACACCTGCATACCCACCAAGTCTGTCGCAACCCTGTTGGGCCCGTTGGGGCTTAGAGCAACGTTCCATTCTCAATGGAGAATTGGTATCACTTCTCATCCATCGCCCCCTCTTCCTTTCATCTTAATCCTTCTTCCTTTCTCCACTTCCCCACGCTTGCCCCACGCCAAGGACACTGATACCGACATCGCATGTCCGATTCAAATAGTGCCGCCGAGCAACACACTTTTGGTCTTTCGAGCAATACCGCCAATTCGCTGCCGATTGATCCCATGGAAAATCCTTTCAAGGTCGTGGTGGATCCCGCCGTGCGAGCACGTCTCATCCAGGCGATCGGCGAACTGATCGATACGCGCGATCAGGAGCTCGCTTCGCATGTCGGCGAAGGCGTTCTCGCGCTCGATAGCTACAAGGAATACATCGAACTCTTCGCTCGTAATCTCTGCGATACACTGGGCAGCAAGGACGGCATTTCATTTCTTTTGGAATCCTGCGGGTTTCACATTCCTGACGAAGAAATCAATCTTCATCCGCAGCCGCGCTGGCTGGTGCACCGGTAGTCGTAGCCGTGGATAACACCGCACGCGAGCCGTCCGCGATCATCGCACGGGCGGCATCGCGGCTGGATGGTTTCCACGTCGCCAGCGGGAAAGTGATAGAGGTGGACGGACGTCACTTCTGGCTGAAGCGCCGCCCATTAAAGGCGCGTCTGATTATGCATGGAGCCAATGTCTTCTTTCGCCTGACCCGCAATCCGGTGCGCGCTGTGGCATGTCGCAATGACTGGACTACGTGGGAGACGCAGACGTTTCAAATGCTGCACGGGCCAGATTTCACAGGAGTGGTAAATAACGATGGCGCGGTGCAATTCGATATACTCCCGGGTGAGGATACGTCGGCTTTGCTTGCCACCGGAAAGCTCACCCCTGAGATCATTGCATCCATCGGCATCGAGCTGAAACGCGCCCACGGTTTTGAATCCGGCTACTATGGTGCGGCGTGGAGTCATGGCGACTGCCACACTGGCAATTTCCTGTTTGACCCCTCAGAAAACCGGGCGCGTCTGATTGATTTTGAAATCCGCCATCTTCGGAGCCTTCCGGAGGATGTGCGTCACGCCGACGATTTATTGATTGTGCTACAGGACGTCTGCGGACGCTGTGCTGAGCGGGACTGGCTTCCGCTCGCGCATGCTTTTCTGGGAGGCTACGCGCCTTCAGCTCCGATAAAGCAGACGCTCAAAACGCGGCTGCATATCCCGCATGGATTTCCCCGGTTATGGTGGGCGGTTCGCACGACCTGGATGAAGCGGGAAGAATTAGAGAGCCGGATTGGAGCACTCAGGGAGTGTTCGGATTTGGGATTGCGGATTGCGGATTAGCTGCCTTTGAGTTTTAAGTGTGAAGTTTTAAGAATAGGCAGTGCTCATCCATCGTCTGCCGCTCCACTCAACCATCCACTATCACCCATCAACTGCGTTTGATGCCCTAAGATCCAGAGCAAGACAGCCGAACGCAGCGAGACAGACGCAGGCGCAGGTGGGTCAAAGAGCAAGATTTTTCACCAGCGAAATGCGCTGCCGAATATTTCAGCAGTCTCCTAACCCCCGCATCCGTTCCGAGCCGCCACCCATTCCTCGACAGGCACGTCACCAATCAAGTGCTCATTCAGGATTCGCTCAAAACGCTCCTCGGTCATGTCGCCATACCAGACGCCTTCCGGATACACCACCAGCCAGGGGCCGCCCGTGCAAATGCGCAGACACTGGGCCTTGGTGCGCATCACCTTTGCATCGCTTTTTTTCACCCGCTCCTTGATGTGTTCCCATAGTTTTTCACCCACCTTCAGCTTGCAACAATCCGGTCCTAGACAGAGGAAAACGTGTCGTGCCGCCGTGGCGATCCCCGCCTTTTTTAAGCCTGCGTTCAATGCGTTTTGGTTCATTTGGCAACTTTGCTCCGGGCCCTCTTTGCCGTCTGCTTCTTTCGCATGGATGATTTTGCAGTGATACTCGATAGCCAGCGGCAATCTATGACTGAAGCACCCAAGCGATAACCGTCTTTTGAAAGTTTTATGGCTTGGGTCCCAAAATACTTTTCAGCGGACGCAATCGTTTTCATATCCACAATGCCACCCGGTCTGAAGTGCTGGCAAAAATACCAGCCCACCACGTAGATACCGTGGGTTTCATTGAGTTTTTTAAGATAGTTATCCCGGAGTTGAGTCTGCATTGCAGCTTTCAGTGGACGTTCTTCGTCTTTGGAATGTCCCATCTTCACCTCCACGGTGACCACATACTGACCATCGCCCGCTTGAACGCGTATGTCATTACCCTCCTTGCCTTCGACTTTGGTTTCCATGTTTACCACGCTGGATTTGAGGTCACGCCGTAGATGATCGGCAATCTCGAATTGCAATGTCGCCTCACTACGTGGCGCTTTTGGATCTTCATTCCAGAGACGTAAAATGAGATTTGGGTGTAGCGATTTTCCAAATCTGGACAGGGATCTGAGAATGGCTTGTTGCAGTGAATCATTATCTCGGACAAGCGTGCCTCCTTTCGTTTGGATAAGGCTGAGAAACTCGGTTGCTGAAGGTGGATGTCGGCGGGCTGTCAGTTCGTTTTGTTTTGCACGACTCAAAGATTCACCAGTCCGCCATTTATCACTCAGTCCATATGTCTGATGAATATGCTTCAACTCCTGAAGCGACCCCCTCGATTCAAGTATTCGCTGTAAACTGGCGTGTAGATCGTAAGCTAAATCCAGAGGCGTGAGAATATGCGTACCTTTGCGACGAGGGGCCTCACTAAGGGGAAAGCTCTGGATAAATTGGCTAAATAAACCAGCGAGCAAAGAAGTGCTCATGCGTTCAAACTGTCCCTTAAACTCAGGGGCGTGTAGCCATTCACTCTGTTCCAATAGAAGCTGTCGGGCAGCTCCAGAATCGGCAGTAAAAAATGGCCAGGCTTTTTCCCATAAACTATGAGAGATGAACAGGCATGCAGCGATAGCCGTTCGTCGCGGTGCGCTATCCTTCTGGTTGGTGTATTCCTCAAGTCTCCATTGCGCGATCTGGGTGGCCAAAGTTTCGTTTTGTCCAAACATCAGCATGAGTCCGCTTCTAAACGCTTCAGGTTGAAGCGAAGCGGTCATCAAGGTTTCTGCTAGAGCAGCTTCGACTTCCGGCGACCATCCAGCAGGTAAAAGTTGATTGTATAAGAAGCGGTTAATACCCCACCTTTCCTCGAACTCAGTCTTCCAAGCATTAGTCACAAATCCTGGATTCAAACCCGCCAATATTTTTAATGCTCTCGGTGGCTCCGTGCTTTCTGAGGCACAATGACGCACCAAAGCCAAGGCCCAGACTGGTTTCATTGCCGCAAGCAAATCGCTGTCCAGAGTCAGATTAGCTGCATGAATGCTCAACGCATAAATCACCCCCAGCATTTTGTCGGTGATTTGCTGTGGCTTAGGGATTGAAACTTCCACATGCAGCAAAAAATTGCGTGCAAAGCTTCTAAGCTCATCTCGGAACGATTCCGATGCACTTTGCCATCCTGCTAATTCCCTGATGTCAGTATGTGCTAAAAACTGACGGTGATCATTCGCGGAGACCGGGGCGGAAAGTGCAAAACACACATCTAGCCAAAGTTCGTGTCTGCCTTCACGGCAAAGCTCCACGGTTTTATTAAAGTAAGCTTCGCAGTCAAAAGCTGGTCTGCCTCTCTTACGATTAAAGTCTTGGAATTGGATATCTCTTTGCCGCTCTTCTTCTTCGCGGAGTCTTTGAAGGGTAATAAAAATTCCTTCTCGTTCTGCCGGAGGAAGAACAGCTCTTAGCTCTGAAGAGACTTCGTATGTTCGCTCAAAGCATTCCCTATAACGCTCATCAAGATTCCATAAATAACCTCTGATTGTTTTTGATAACATCCGTGCAACTAGTCCGTTTCGTTGTGCAATCTCCTCCAATACCCATTCGATATCCTCGGAGGAAACAGGACATGAGTGCCACAGACGATGAATTTGAATTTCTTCACTCTCTGGCCAGACTTCCATCACGGTCAGCAACAAGGCTTTGCGTGACTCGGGTTTTTCTAACCCAAACTTGGATAAATTTTCGCGCGTGTGCGGAACTAAAATCAAATTGTCCTTTTCATGCTGGTGAAACAGAAACCTCACCAGTGCATTTTGAATATCCGATCGATTTAGATTACTGACTGCTTTCCGCACTAGAGCTTCAGTTAATGTGGTCGCGCCACTTACACCTTCGGATACAAACCAAGGAGTGATCTTTTCCAACAATGGAGCCACGTCATCCACATCCATCCAATTTCCAATTTCGCGAAGCAGGGAATTATATGAATCAAACGCTTCGGGATCCGGTTCTCTTAAGTAGGTAACGATCTCACGTGGGCGTACTCCGCGCTCCAAAAGCACTTTCATTGCGCTTCCAGCTACTCGGTTATCCTTAAATGCGGCGATGGAAAGCAGTCGATGTTGAGGCCAGTCTTTCCCGAAACGCCTGATCACAATAGGGAGGCGTCCTCTTAGAAATGGATCATCGCAATTCCCCGGCATATCCCAGCGCTTTTCCCAGAAGCTAGTTTCAGCACAAGCTAGGGCGATATCGAATGCAAAGTCCCTTACAGGCCATTCTTTCTGCTCATCAAAAATCCAAGGTTCAATTTGAGACTCGATTGTCGGATGTTTCAGGGTTGCAAGATGTGAGTGTTGGGAATGCTCACCAGTGGAATTGGCTTTATCCACACACTCTAGAATGGCCTGCACTGCCCGTTTCTTTTTATCCCCACTCATCTTTCCGAAATCTGACCGCATGAGCACCCGGGGATCGTGTTCGAGGAGATAATCAAAAAACTCCGGTGATTGTGCAGCGAGATTTGCCGCAGTGGTCGCGAGTTGTGGAAATACCTGCCAGTCCCCATCGCTGGAGAAGGTGCCAAACAGTTCTGCAATTTGCTCAATCGGCAGCTCCGCCAGCATTGAACTCGCCAGAAACTCCATGTCTGACTGGTTTTGAAATCGGTAATAACCCCCGTGTTTTTCCGTAAGATGACTCTTCTGCAAAGCCTCGCGAATATGTTCACGGGTAAGCTTGGGATGTCCTTCCATTTTCAATTCTCCACTTTGGCTGAATATTTCATCCATTGTAAGGCAATCAGCTTCCCCCAAGACCAGAGAAACTCCTTTGCGTCCGCAGAAAACGAGGACTCCCGCAACCACCATGATTGCATGACTCCATGCTTCGACATGCGGTGTCTGCCCTGCCGCAGCATATCGCTCATCTTCGCCAAAGCTTCGATACACACGCCGACGGCATAGTTCCGTGTAAGTGAGCTTTTTTGCCTTATCTGGGCCGTTAAATTCCTCTGCAAGCCACTCCAGAGAACGTGGCCATTCGGCAAACTCCTCAAAGTTGTTCTTTTCCACCCACTGAATAAACTCTTCGGAATTTGCCACTCTTTTCTGGCGAATTAGTTCCTTTTGATTGTCTTCTGACAAGGATTCCAGCGCGAATACTTTGGGGGCCGTCACACAATTCCACATCTCATTAATGGTTTCCGCCGATGCCCGCGACCATTCTGCCGGACGACAGGTAAGAAGTAATCGCAGTGCTGGGTTTTCCGAGCGAAGGCATTTAAGAACTTTAATGATCTGTTGAAAGTAATTGCCGTCTTTGAGTAACCCTTCATCTAGGCCATCAATAATCAAACGGACTGGCTTGCCGGACTTATCCCTTTCTTTCCATTCAGGAGAGCGGGTAATATCTCCATAGATATCCGGGCTGAATTCTCTGCATTCAAAACGAATAACATTTTCATCAGCAAATCCGGGAACCTCTCCTTTGGTTAAGCGCTCCACTTCTTTGGATTTACCCGCACCAGGGCGTCCGAGAAAAAACAGGCAATGGTGTTTTGCTAATGCCTCTAGCTGGTAATATCCAAATGATCCTGGATCGATACTTCCTCCATTAAACATCCCACGGAGGAACCGATGGGGATCTGACTCCGGTGCACGATCCACATCCCTCCAGATCCGGCTTAGATTTAAGAGCGGTTTGTTGCTCATCAAGTGAATGTTATGTCATTAAATTATTAATTCAATACTTGAATATTCGCAATTCGCGAATTACGAATATGCCAATGTTGAAACCGCAAGATATTCTCGTGGTGCTCAAGCTTGCTTCTTTAGAGGGCCAGCAAATGTCGTTTGCTGCGCTGGCTGAAAGTCTATCGATGAGTGCCTCGGAAGTCTTTGAAGCGACTCGTAGAGCGACCATCTGCCGGTTGCTGGTTGAGCAATCGGAAATTAGCGGTGCTGCACGCTTTCGTCCGGTCGCCACAAACCTCAAAGAGTTTTTGAGCGCCGGATTACGATACGTCTATCCCGGTGAAATTGGGAAAGCAGTGCGGGGCTTTTGCACCGCACAGGATGCTGCTCCTCTGTCGGCGCAAATAGTCCGACCGCCTGGAGAGTTGCCGTATGTCTGGCCGCATTCAGAAGGGGATACACGAGGTTACGAGATCAAACCCCTCTATCGTTCCGCACCTGATGCAGCACTGCACGATCCCAAACTTTATGCCCTGCTTGCACTGGTAGATGCCTTGCGTATGGGAGAGGCCCGCGTGCGTGCGCTGGCTGTAAAAAAACTGGAACATCTGTTAATAAAACCCGCTTATGCTTCCGCCGGATAACCTCATCCGTGTCGCCCGTGCAATTCAGCCTCTCCGCGAGTATCGCTTCGTTTTCGCAGGTGCGAGTATTCTGCCATTATTAATTAACGACCCAGCTGCTGCGCCGCCGAGATTTACAGTGGATGTGGATGCCGTGGTGGATGTGATCAGTTACGGTCAGTGGGAAAGACTACGAATTCGGCTGAGTGATGCCGGAATAAAGATCAAAGCTGATCCCACAGGTAAATCGAGCCTGTGCCTCTTCTATCTGGATCAACTCGAAGTGGATATTATGCCCGTGAAAATGAAACAACCAAATCTTGGCTGCCCCAGCCGGATGCTGGAGCTTGGATTCGATTTTGCGCTGCCGTATGAGCTAGCGGAAGATTTGGAGATTTTTGCGCTCTCTGCGCCTGGCTTACTTGCAGCCAAGCTCGAAGCTTTTTCAGACCGTGGTGCGCGGCAAGGCCACATGAGCAAGGATCTGGAAGACATTATTACGCTACTGGACTGCCGCATTGGTCTTGAGGAAGAAGTCGCGGAATCTCCTATGGAAATGCGCTACTACATCGCAGGTGAAATGAAACGTGTGCTCTCCCACAGCCTCGCGCTCGATGTTATTTCTGACACTATGCGGGATCTTTTACGGGAGCAGAAGTTATTGAGTCTTGTCGGACGTCTATCTGTAATAACGTAACTTTTCTTGCGTGGTTTTGCCGCTCGCCTAGCCTGCGCGGCCTTATGCAGAGCCTGCCTGGTTTTAGTGAATTTTATCCCGATGATTGTGCGCAGAGGAATTATATCCTCGAAACATGGCGCACTGTCGCGCGCCGTTACGGCTTTGTGGAATATGATGGCCCCACTGTGGAACCGCTCGCGTTATATGAAAAAAAGAGTGGTGGAGAACTGGTGGGGCAGCTTTTCGCGGTGACCGCACTCGCAGATGGAGCCGCTGCAAAAGGGGCATTGCGTCCGGAAATGACGCCGACCCTAGCGCGGATGGTGATGGCGAAAGCGCGCGATTACAAAAAGCCCATGAAATGGTTTTCCGTGCCGAATTGCTTTCGTCACGAACGGCAACAGCGCGGGCGGCTGCGCGAGTTTTATCAGCTCAACATGGATATTCTGGGCGAGACGGCAGCGGCCGCTGATGCGGAATTGATCGCTGCTTGCGTGGACACTTTGCGAGCCTTTGGTTTCACCGAAGAGGATGTTGTGGTGCGGCTTTCGAGTCGTTCAGCGTGGCAGCAATTCTTTGCGAATCTTGGCGGAAAGCCGGAGGATGAATACGCATTCTTCCAGGTTGTGGACAAATCGGAACGTAGTCCCGAGGAGAAGACCACGGAAGCGCTCGCGCAGTTTAATCTGCCCGGTCTCACCACAGAAAGTGTCCTGACTTTTATGCGAAGCAAGGAGCCGGTCGCAGATTTGAAGGGCGTGCTACAGGATCTCGAAGCGCGCGGTCTTGGCAAATACGTCGCGGTGGACTACGCGATCATTCGCGGTCTCGCTTATTATACCGGGGTGGTTTTTGAGGTATTTGATCGCTCAAAAAAAGAGCGCGCACTTGCGGGCGGCGGACGCTACGACGGGCTCATCAAACTGCTCAGCGACGGGAAAGTGGATTTGCCTGCGCTTGGCTTCGGCATGGGCAATGTGGTGCTCGGCAATTTAATCGAAGAAAACGCTATTGCGAAAGAGAAGCGGACGGCCTGGTGCAAGACACAGCACAGTTGCGACGTGTTTGTGGTGCTCACACAAGAAGCACAGCGTCCACAGGCGCTCAAAATAGTGCAGCAGCTTCGCGAAGCCGGCTACCGCACTGAGTTTGCGCTTACTGAGACCAAGGTGAATAAACAGTTTCAGTCCGCAGAAAGCCTTGGTGCGAAAAGCGCCGTGGTGATCGGCGAGGAATGGCCGCAGGTGAAGCTCAAGGTTCTGGCCAGTCGCGAGGAGCAACTGATTGCCTCGGATGCAATCCTGTCAGCGCTCGCGAAGTAAAGACCGAGCGAAAAAGCTCCTTCCTTTCCTCGGAAAAACGGATCGACCTAAGCCGTAAGTATGCAAAACCGGAGAGCGGAAAGCGGAGACCGGATGAGCACTGCCTTTTCTTAAAACTTCACACTTAAAACTCGGCCACTGCTGACGGATAGACAGCCCCTTACTTTGTCCGCTGAACGCGGGTTGCGACTTTAAGGCGCAGCGCGTTGAGGGCAATAAAGCCGGTGGCGTCGTTCTGGTTGTAAGCCTTGGTCGGATCAGCCTCCATCGTGGCGATTTCCGGATTGTAGAGGCTGAGCGGACTTTTGCGACCGGCGGCGATGATGTTGCCTTTGTAAAGCTTTAGGCGGACGGTGCCGTCGACGTGCTTCTGGCTTTCAGTGACCAGCGCCTGCAATGCCTCGCGCTCAGGTGCGAACCAGAAGCCGTAGTAAACCAGCTCGGCATATTTCGGGATCAGCGAGTCGCGCAGGTGCATGACTTCACGATCCATGGTGAGCGATTCGATCTGACGGTGAGCAAAATGAAGAATGCTGCCGCCGGGGGTTTCGTAAACGCCGCGCGATTTCATGCCGACGAAACGGTTTTCCACCATGTCCACGCGACCGCAGCCATGGCGACCCCCCAGCGCGTTGAGCACTTTCATCACCCAGTAAGGCGAGAGCACTGCGTGTCCGTCGGAGTTGAAAACGGGCTCGTCTTTGAAACCGAGTGTCTTGAGTAATTCCCCCGCGCCCGCACAACCGACGGCGATGCAGTTGCCTTTATCAAAAGTCAGTTCCACATATTCGGCTTTGTCGGGAGCCTCCTCGGGCGAGACGGAAAGCACATACATGCCGCGCGCATCGTCGGCGCTGGCGTCATACCATGGGTCTTCCAGAATTCCGGCCTCGAAGCTGATGTGGAGAAGATTGCGATCCATCGAGTAAGGCTTTTTCGCGGAAGCCTGCACGGGGATGTTGTGCTTTTCAGCGTAGGCGATCATCTCGGTGCGTCCTGGGAATTCCTCGCGGAAACGATCTTGTCTCCATGGAGCGATGACCTCCAGCTCGGGTGCGAGCGCTGCGGAGGTGAGCTCGAAGCGCACCTGATCATTTCCCTTTCCGGTCGCTCCGTGTGCGACGGCATGGGCACCTTCCTTTCTCGCGATGTCGATCATGCTCTTTGCGATACATGGACGCGCGATGCTGGTGCCGAGAAAGTATTGTCCCTCGTAAATCGCCCCCGCCTGCATCATTGGGAAAATATAGTCGCGGGCGAATTCCTCGCGCAGATCTTCGATGTAGCATTTGGAAGCCCCGGTCTTCAGCGCCTTGGGTTCGATGCCATCCAGTTCCTCTTCCTGACCGACGTCTGCGCAGAAGGCGACGATTTCAGCCGAGTAAGTTTCTTTCAGCCAGGTGAGTAGGACGCTGGTGTCGAGACCGCCGGAGTATGCGAGGACAATTTTCATGTACAGTGGTAAAGTTTTAAGTTTGAAGTGTTAAGAATGGACTGTGTGCGTTTGTAGATGATTTCGGATTACCGCAGGTTCTTACTCTTTGTCTTGCTCTTGATCTTACTCTCAAGGCATCGGTTGGTGATTGAGAAGAGCTATAAATAATGAGCAGGCACGGGCTTTTCTTAAAACTTAACACTTAAAACTCGGCCACTGAGGAGGAGTAAGATCAAGAGCAAGACAAAGAGTAAGAGCTGCAAGGTGAACCTTTTCGCGACGAGGTATATTGCTAGTCCCGGCTATCCGCCGAATACTGGATCGGATCGGTGGGGTCCACCCGAGTCTGCGTGAGGCGCTTGATCTGGTAGCCCTTCCGCTCCTCGACAAACTTGGCGAGGGTGCTGTCGCTTTTCACGATATATCCATACAGCGCGGTGTAATAACGCTTGAGCGCCTCCCGGCGGTCGTAATCCGTTTCTGCTTCGCGGGATTCCGCCCAGGCTGACTGCACATCCGGCTTGTTTTGCGCCTTGGTCTTCGCTTCGCGGTAACGGATGCGTAGGTCCAGTTCCTTGGCGTCGGCGGGTGCAGTGACCTCCTTCTTTTTCTTCTTCTTATCCTTATCCTTGTCTTTGTCTCTGTTACCGACCGCATCGAAGTCGGGAAGAATGGCCTCCTCCTTTTTCGTCTCCTCTGCCTTTGCTTCATCGGGAGCTATCTGAGTTTCAGGCAGATCGTTCGACAGCTTCTCCTCGGTTTGGGCGAAAAGGTTGACTGAAAGCAGGCCTAAAAGAGCGGCTGTTAAAAAATGAAAACGCATGGTCGCCGGAGCGTAAGTGGAAAAAATGATTTGAAAAGCCTCAGCTTTCCCCAAAATCAGGTTCCTGTGTCATTGCAGTCTCTTCATTCTTCATCGCGTTATCGTCCCCGGCGAATCGATCTCGATTTGCCGCCCAACGAAGTGGCTGCGCGCTGCAGGCATCTCGGAGGGCTGGTGTTTTTCGATACGGCTCGGAATGACGGACGATCCGAGGCGCTTTCTATTATAGCCGCCGCACCGTCTCAGGTGGTGGAGGGTCACATTGATCGCGACTGGGAGCGGCTGCGCGAGACGCTTGCGACGTATCAGACCGACTCTGCGGATGATGACGGGCTCCCGCATGGTTTCGCGGCAGGCTGGGTGGAATATGACGGCCGTTTCAGTTTCGGCTTTTATGAAAACGCGCTGATCTTTCGCCACAGCGACCAGCAGTATTACGAAGTGGGCGATATGGCGTCCGGGCTTGCAGAGGAGTTACCGGCGGCACGCAGCGGCGCGGTCAGTTTCCGGTCGGCAACGACCATGGAACGGTATTGTGAGCAGGTGCGGACGGCGCAACGCTACATCGCGGCGGGCGACATTTATCAGGTAAATCTGGCGCATCGTTTCGAAGCAGAATGGAACGCGGATGCGTGGGGATTTTACGAGACACTGCGGCATTATTCGCCTGCGCCGCATTGCGCTTTTTTAGATGTGGGCGGACGCCAGGTGCTCTCCAGTTCACCAGAATGCTTTTTAAAAATGAGCGGGGCTTCGATCTGCACGCGGCCGATCAAAGGGACGCGGCCGCGTCGTTCCGATCCACTTGCGGACGAAAAGAGCGCTTACGATCTCATCACCTCGCCCAAGGAGGTCGCCGAGCTGGTGATGATTACCGATCTCGAGCGGAACGATCTCGGCCGGGTGTGCGAGTATGGAAGCGTCACCGTTTCAGAGCTGCTTAAGTTGGAACGTTACGAGCAGGTGTTTCATCTCGTCTCGACGGTGCAGGGACAGTTGCGTCCGGAGATCGATCAGGCCGAGGCGCTACGGCTGTGTTTCCCGGGTGGGAGCATCAGCGGAGCGCCGAAAAAACGGGCGTGTGAGATCATCGCCGAACAGGAAACCACGCCACGCGGGTTATACACTGGCGCGATTGGCTGGCTAGGGTTCAACGGCGAGAGCCAGTTTTCCATCGCGATCCGAACCGTGGTCGTAGAAGGAGACCGCGCCCATTTTCACGTCGGCGCCGGAATCGTTGCCGACAGCATCCCTGAAATGGAATGGCAGGAGACCCTGGACAAAGCCGCGGGGATCATCCTCGCCGCAGAGCGGATGGAAAAGTGAGAAGAGACTTTACTGCTTCCAATCACACCCAACGACACAACCACACCATCGACCCGCTTTGGCACTTGTCATGGCGAGCTTCGCTGCTAGCTTCCCCGCCCCTCAAACATGAGTCTTCATCCAGACAAGGAAGTGATAACCAGTTCTTCTGATGTTGAGCAGATTGCAACGCGTCTGCTCGACCGGATTCGTGTGGAACTGCTTGAACTGGATGAATCGTTTGGCGTGGACTCGGATCTTTTTGCGGCTGGGCTGGATTCCATGGCGATCATGCAGGTAATTTTGATCGTCGAAGAGGAGTTCGCTGCAAAGCTGCCCGATTGTTTGATCAAGCGCACGACGTTTGCCAGCGTGCGCCAGATCGCAGAAGCCGTGCGCACCAGCGGCGCTCAAAGCTGATGAACCCGCCATGAATCCGCCAAAAACCCGGCGGGCAGCATTGACCGGGGCGGACTGGTTTCTGGTTGCGTTGGAACGGTTGATGGCTGGAGCGAGGCAGGGGAGACATTACGGACTGACGGTGTTGCGACTTGGAGCCGGTTTTTCCGTGGATGCGTTCAGGGCTGCGGCGGAACGCATGGCGGCGGAGAGCCCGATTGTGAAAGCGCGCTTGAGTAAAATGCCTTTTGGAATTCCGTATTGGAAATGGAGCGATGACGGGCAGGTGAGTTTTCCCATTCGTGTTCATGAAGCAGGCGCACAGTGGGAGACGATTGCTCATCAGGTGCTCGGCGAAGAGTCAGGCGTTGCGATTGGGTTTGATGTTGTCCCGGAGACAAACGGAAGGACGACGATCTTGCTGCGTTGGCGGCACCTTCTTCTTGATGGAAAAGGCGTGGAGCTTTTCTTGGCAGAAATCGCCCGTCATGCGGATGGCCCGGATGTGCAGCCGGAAAAGACGGAGTCCTGGGGGCCGATGCCTTTGCGGGTGAATGGCTGGAAGCAGCAGCTTGGAGAGGCGGAGAAATTCAAAGACTACTTTTACGAGCTCTCGAAACGGAAGATAACTTCACTCGGAGGATCGAAACCGCAGTCTGGTGAAGCAAGATTTTGTGTGGAGGAGTTTTCTGCGGAAGAATCACAGCGGATTCGCGACCGAATTTCGAGTTCACAGGGGCTATTTCAAATCGGCTGGTTTCTCGCAGTTACGATGCGGATGCATCATGCTGTGCTTCAAGATCGTGGCGAAACGACGGAGGCGTTTCAGTCAGGCTGCGCTATTCAAGAGCGTAAGCGTGGGGCGCGTTACCCCATTTGGCAGAATCATCTCTCGCAGCTATTTTTCAGTATGAAACCCGAAGAGCTCGGAGAACTGGCGGAAGCCGCCCGTCTCATCCAGAAGCAATTTACCGACATGTCGCGACAGAAACTAGACACTGCGTTTGCTGTGGTGAGCCGGTTTTGTCGTCATCTGCCAGCCTGGCTTTATCTGCGAATGTTGAGGAGGAATTCCGGCGGTAATATCACCTCGTTCTTTTTTTCGCATACGGGTGATTTCATGCCAGAGTCTAAAATGTTTTGCGGTGCTGGTATTGAGCATGGCTGGCATATTCCGACAGTGAGCCAGCCGCCGGGAACCGGTGTGTTTTTTGGTCAAAGAGCAGGAAAGATTACTGCCACAATTTCATGGCGTAACGGTGTAATTAGTGACAAGGAATTGAAGTTGATGCGCGCACGAATGCGCGCCGACCTACTCGAAATATGAAATGTGATGTACTTATACTCGGTGGAGGCGGAGCAGGAATCGCTGCGGCGGTAGCTGCGGCGCGTCAGGGCGCACACACGGTACTCGTGGAACGCAACGGAACTCTCGGCGGCATGGTGAGTGCCGCGTTGGTTCATTCAGTTTGCGGGCTCTATCTGCTCCGTGAAGAATCCGACGCAATCCTTGCACACCCCGGGCTGCCGACTGAAATAGCAGGCCGACTGATCAAAGAGGGCGCATCTTCCGGTCCGGTGCGGATGGGGCGTCTGGATGTGTTGCCGCATTCGCCTCCGGGATTTGCCGCCATGGCCGACGGGCTCACGGCGGAGTGCAAAACACTCGAGGTGCTACTTCATTCGGAACTCATTGCGGTGCACGGGCTGGAGTGTGTGGATGAGGCGGAGGTGATTTGTCGGGGCTCGCGGATGAATATTGAAGCGGGTGTCGTGGTGGATGCCAGTGGCGATGCCGCGTTTGCGATGCTGGGTGGGGCAAAGTGTGAGCAGGCCGATTCCTTACATTTGCAAAGACCCGCTTTTGTTTTCCCGCTGCATTCAGTGGATGTCTTGCGCTTTGATGATGAGGCAAGGATTCGTCTTGCTGCCCTACTGGCCGATGCCGTGCATGACAACAAGCTAGCCGCCGGAGCGCTGGGCGCACAATTCCGGGCGACAGGACGTGGCAGCGAGGTGTATGTCACCGTAGATTTGGCATGCGGGGAGGACTATGATCCTACCGTTCCAGAACAGCTTGGGCAATTGGAGCGGACGGGACGCCTGCTCGCCTACCAGCTCACTCATTTTCTGCGGAAAAACGCCGACGCATTTGCGCATGCCGAGATCGCCGCATTTCCGGCGCGCGTGGGTGTTCGCGAGAGCCGTCGCGTGTGTGGAGAGGCAACGGTCACTTCAGAAGATGTGCTTCTTGGAAACGAACATCCAGACTCCGTGGCGCTGGGCACATGGCCGATGGAGCTTCGCGAAAAGGCGACGGGGCCGCGCTGGCGCTTTCCGGAAAATTTACGTCCCACCCATATCCCGCTCGGCGCGCTGAAAGTTGCCGGACTGGATAATATGTGGACGGCAGGTCGTTGTATTTCGTGTGAACACGAGGCGCAGGCGGCATTGCGGGTGATTGGAACCTGCATGGCGACCGGGCAGGCGGCGGGTGTGGCGGCGGCGCTACATGCAGCTGCTGATAAAGCACCTTTGGCGCAAGAGGTGCGCGATTGTATCGAGCGGTTGAGGCTATGAATGTGGCGGATATTGCAGCCGAAAATGCGGTTGCCCATCCGGAGCGCGCAGCGTTGATTCATAATGGAGTGACCCTGAAATTTGGGGAGCTGGTGAGCAATGCGGATGCTTTTGCAGCGAGACTAAACGAGCTAGGTGTTATTAGGAATACACGCGTCGCCTTGTTTTGTCCGAACAGCCCGGACTATGTCGTGATCGCGTTTGGAGTGCTCCGTGCGGGGGGCTGTCTGGTGCCCGTCGCGATCGAGCTGGCGGTGCCCGAGCGGAATGCCCAGCTAGCACTCACTGCTCCGAAGCTGATGATTGCAGCAGGAGATCACCCTTGGCTCCCCGTTCCGGGTGTTGAGGAAGAAGTCGCTGGAATTCGCTTTTCGTGGTGTGAATGTAACGGGGCGGCGGAATTCCCTGAAGATCGTCTCGCCGCTTTATCTCCGGCTTTCATCCGCTTCAGCTCAGGAACGACCGGCACGAGTAAAGGCGTGGTTCTCGGACACGAGACACTGCTCGCTAGGGTGCGCTCGGCAAACCGGCGTTTGAGACTGACCGGTGATGATCGCGTATTATGGATACTACCGATGGCTCATCATTTTGCCGTTACGATCATGCTCTATCTATTGGAGGGTGTGACGATCGTGCTGGAAGATTCGCATCTTGCGGAGGCAGTGCTCAGCACGGCCATCGCGTCGCAGGCAACAGTCATTTATGCTTCGCCATTTCATCTCGCGTTGCTGGCAGCAGAGGATTCCGGACGTCCGTGGCCTTCATTAAGACTGGCAGTGGGAACGGCGGCGGCGGTCTCAACCACGGTTTCCTCGGCCTTCAGCAAGCGCTTCGGAATTTCTCCGTCCCAGGGCATGGGAATCATCGAAGTAGGATTGCCGTTATTAAATATAGACGCGCAGATTGAGAAATCGGCCAGCGTGGGAAGGCCAGATGATATCGCCGTGCGACTATGCGATGAGAATGGCAGCGAGGTGTCTGCTGGCGAAATCGGTGAGCTGTGGCTGAGCGGACCCGGGATTTTCGACGCCTATCTCCACCCATGGTGCGAGCGTGCGGACGCAACGAAAGACGGCTGGTTCGCCACGGGTGATCTTGCGAATCAGGATGCCGACGGGCATGTATTTCTGCTGGGTCGCTGTAAGACAGTGATCAATTTCGGGGGGATGAAATTTTTCCCTGAAGAGGTGGAGGCAGTGTTAAATATGCATCCCGATGTCGCGGGGTGCCGGGTGAACGGGGAACCGCATGAGCGCTGGGGTACAGTGGCGGTGGCGGATGTCATTCCTCGTAATGCCACCATGCCGCCCAAGATCGTATCATTGGCGAAATTCTGTCGGGAGCACCTGGCGAGCTGCAAGGTGCCGGTGCGATTCCGAGTGGTCGCTGAGTTGCCGAAAACGGCGAGCGGAAAATTGAAGCGATGAATCCCGACAGCGCCCGTCTCAGAATCCGTGTTGCGCGTCGTTATGTCTGGCCGTGGCTGGTCGGCTACGCACATGGGAAGCTGTGGTTCGATCCGATTTACCCCACGGTTTGCGAACGTCTGGGCGGATCGAGCCAGCCCTTGCTCGATATTGGATGCGGGATGGGGCTGCATGCGTTTTATCTCCGTGATCGTGGTTTTGAGCCCGAAATCATTGGCTTGGATGTGGATGAGAAAAAAATCCAGCGCGGAGCGAAAGTCGCATCCCGGCATTATCCAGGGATCAAGCTGCTGCCTGGTAGCTGCGAGGAGCTGCCGGAGTTTTCTGGCAATGTCACCATGCTGGATGTGCTGCACTATCTGCCAGCTTCGAGACAGGCGCGCGTGCTGGAAGAAATTGCGCGTCGTGTGGCGCCCGGTTGCTGGTGTGTCATTCGCACCTCGCCGCGTGATGAAAGCTGGCGTTTTAAAGGCACGCTTGCCGTGGAGCGACTGGCCCGGACAATCTCCTGGATGACTGAACCAGCCAGGGAATTCCCAACCTTGGAGGCGATCAAAGCCAGTTTTCCGGAGTCCGAATTTACCCACGAGATCCGCCCGTTATGGGGCGTGACACCTTTTAATAGCTGGTTACTCGCGTTTCAGCGAAAGCAGTGAACGAACTGACCTTGGAAAAGATGGTTCTTACGCTTTGACCCACCTACGCCCGCATCTGGCTCGCTGCGCTCGGCTTAAGTGTGAAGTTTTAAGAAAAGGCAGCGCTCAAACGCAGTTGATTGGCGATGGTGGATGGTCGATTGAAGCGGCAGAGGATGGCTTCTTTTGAATATCATCTAAAAAACCGTTGCTTATACCCCCTGGTTTTTGGTGCCATACACGGCTCATCCGGCTCATCCCTGCCCCGACAACTAGTATTTCAAGCTTATGATTTCTCCCTTCATCTTCCGCCATCTTGCATTCGCCCTTGTCGCTGGGTTTTTGTATCTTCCTTTTGCGCACTCGCAGGAAGCAGCACCTAAGATCGCGCTCCCTGTCTCAACTCAAACCGGGGTGCCTATTCAGTTTGAGCTTTGGTCATGGGGTGCAGATGAAGCCGGACGTAAAAAGCTCCGGGATTTAAAAGACGGCGACCAGATTCCGATGGAAAATCTTCCCGAAGATGTGCAGTTCCGCTTTCGGGTTCCGGCAGATCATAACGGGATTATTTTCAAAGCTCGCTCCGAGGACGGTGAGCACAAAATGAGTTGGGATTCCAAGGATTTGAAGCCAGATGGAGAACCCATGGCTGAACGCCTTTATCGAGGTCAATCAAGCCCTTACTATCCCCAGGAAGGAAGGTATTGCCTGGAAGTGAAGGCGCTCAAGGGAGGCGCTTCAGTTGGAGAGACAATCGCCAATATCAAGTTTGTCAAAGCACCGGCCAAACCCGTGGTTTGGGATGCGGTTTATGCGAACTCGGTAGGCATGCTAACGCCGTTTCCAAAATCCATTCATCAGGGTGCTCCTGTGAAATATGAGCTTTGGGAGTGGACCGATAACAAGGACAGAAAACGACTAGGAGAGATTAAGGATGGCTCCAAAGTCGCAGTGGAGTCGCTCCCGGAAAGTATCCAATTCCAATTCCGCGTGGAGACCAGTTTTGATAAAATCACCTGGCTTTGTCGGACCAGCGATGCAGCTCCTGAGTCTGGATGGAGCAAAGACGAGATGACCGCAGCAGAAGGTCAGGCGAATCAATTACTAAAGGCGAGTAATATGGGATTTTTCCCGCAAATCGGCAAATACTGCTTAGAGATAAAGGCGGAGAAAGGCGGCAAGGTGATCAGCCATGACATCACGAATTTTGAAATCGTAAGCAGCAAGCCGGTTCCCAAAAACACGAACTTTCTCGTCGGGAAAAAAGATTGGAATGGCAATACGATCACTACCTCTAAACCGGTGGAACTCGGCCCGCTCAATGAGACGCCCAAACTCAGGGATAATGATTATCCTTTCGAGCCGCAAAGAGCCTATTACGTCATAAACTGGGAGCGATTCCCGCCGTTCCATTTAAACCCACGTTTTCCGATGACCTGGGCCTCTCGACGCTTTGATGAGGAAGATCAGTTTGGAGGTCCGTTGAATCGTGGATTCAACACACTCGCGGTGATTGATAACAAGCAGGACAACCTCAAAATCAGCGAGCGGTTTTGGTTCCACTACCCCGGTCAGTTGGAAAACATGGTGGACGAACTAGTGAAGAAAGATCCGGTGAAGTATAGCGACGTGAAAGGTTACAAAGACAACCGTTCCGCATTCATCTCCGAGAAACACTCTATATTGCTCGGCAAGATGTGTTACGAAGGCTGGGGTGTGGCGGGATGGGCCCCGTATGATCCCGGCATTTACGGGTGGGATGAGGAAGAAATGTTTCCGCCCATCGCCACCAAGATGATGAAGGAATGCCCAGACAAGCTGCCGCCGTATCTTTTGAAATATAAGGAGAAAGTGCTGGCGGGAGACAAGGGGGCGATTGCGGATTTAGAAGGGGAATACAGCAATGCGATGGCAGCTTTCATTGGAAACACCTACCGAGGCGCGCGCGAATCCGCCGCCTCTAGGGGACGCACTTTAAAAATCTGGCACTACGGGTCCAGAGCGCCCGCTAACGAGTTGTTTATGTATGATGCCGATAACGTGAAATTCGATGCGCAGCTCGGAAAGTATCGCTACGAGGATGTCGGTTACGGCCTGAATGAGTGGTTTAAAAGAGGGAAGAATATTGATTTCAACGCCACTGCGTTTGCGCGCGAGATTGATTACTTCCATACCGATTTTTACTACCATGTGCTCTTCCCTCAGGAGGCCAGTATGTATGAAAAGGATAAAGGCGCTTACGTGCTCGACGAGAAGGGACGCCGTAAAATCCGTCAGAGTTTCATTCCAGAAACGCTATATGCCGATCCAGTAAAGATTGGCCAGGAGGACTGTGAAATTGGCCCTGTTTTCCTCAAAAGCTTCATCGCCAAGGGTGAAAATAATCAGTTTTGGTTCAATGGCGGCAAATACTACAAGACGCGCGGTTCGCAGATTACGAACAAACAACTTGGACCTTACATCCGCCCAGGAAGTCAGGAAACCTGGGGTGAAGTCAAAAAACTGGGATCGCGTCCCATCAGCCCGTATATGGCTGAGGCGTCTTCGATCTTCACATTCATGATGGGGAATGAGGCACTGTTTATTTGGGACGCCCGTAACCACAGTGCTCCGGTCGGGTTTCCCAGAGTAGACAAAACAAAGACCCCTGAAAAAGATACAATTGGCGATTTGGAGTTTGTGGTCAAAGGGCTCCACCGCGTTTCGCAGTTTAACAAGCTGTTCGATGGCAAATACTCGTTCATCCGTCCTACGCGACATTACCGGACTTATGACCGCGACCATCCCATTATCCGCGGACTGGTAAACGGACAGTATCTGATGCTGGGAATGACCAACCCCTACCTCGATCCAGGTGAAAAGCAGGAAGTGGAAATCTGGTATGACAGCCCCTATTCGATGAAGGCATCGAAGTGGTCGGACAAGGTGGCCATTCAAGCGCGCAAGAACCACATCTACCAGTGCAAGCTCCCGGCGCTGCCTGCAGGCCAGGCATACGATCCCGACAAGCTCTACTTCCGCTACACGCTCAAAGACGGTAGACACACCGAGACCTTCACGGTCACCGGGAATTACGACGTTAAATATCCGTTTCCGAATTGAGGACGGGGGCCTGTTGAAAAATGCACCTATTTGGAAATCTTACTCTTTGTCTTGCTCTTGATCTTACTCTGAAAATTCGGGAAGGGAGTAAGATCAAGAGCAAGACAAAGAGTAAGAACCTCCGACAACACACTTCGCAGTATTTCAACAGGCTCCTAGGACACGCTATTAGCGCGAACTAGGAGAGACTCTATACATTTACCTAGGTGCTACTGGCTTGTGCGGCGGTTTGAGCAGGGTGGGCGTAATAAAGATTAATATTGTATGTAACTGGTCGGGCTCATCAAACAACCCAGTCAGCGCCAGAGTATCTCCACTTTTGAGGACGTACGAAACTCAGGAGGCAGAGGAACTGGCAATGAATCCGTTTGCCCGGCCTGTTTCCTTCCCGGGATCAGCTGAATTTGTAGCGTTACTTCATCGATCGAACTCATTGTAGGCGTGACTGACAGAGCGTTGGCAAAGCCACCGAATACTGCTCTAGGATTGCGCTCGTTGAAATTCAGCTGAGGTACAGCCGGCCTTTTTGTCGGCGTGACTGTGGCTTTTTGTCCGTCGCCCGTGACCATGCGGGGATTGGCAAGAAATTCGACATCCCCGTCTTCATTGAGCTTTCTTAATGTCGTCGAAAGCTGAGGCGTGGTGAGAATTGCAACAGTAATTTTGGAAGGGGAACCTTCATTTGAATCGCTGCGCTTCCAATCTATGCCATATTTCTGAAGTGACTCCGTTTTGATCAGAACAAATCGTGCTTCGATCATCACTTGCTTCACCGGCTTGTCCTGCTCCTCTAAAAATTTCCTGATCTTATCCACGTTCGATTTGAATTCCTGATAGGTGATCGTATTCGTGCGCAGATCAAGCGCAGGCTCAACTCCGCTGAGTATCTCTTTGCGAAGTAATGGCAGCACAACTTCCCCACTGGCGTATTGCAGAGTGTAAGACAGAGACTCCACTGGCTCTTTTGAATCAGTCTTATTAACCTCTGCCTTGGGCCTTTCGATTGCCCCGCTGTTGGGCGTCTCTGCATTTGCAAAACCGGAGATAAGGAGGATTGCCAATGAAAGTCGGCAGAATAAGTGAAGCATCGTTTTGGATGGTTGAGGTGACATGCGTAGCCGTTTTGTTTCCTCCTAGCCAGCACCGATCCCTCGCGAAGCAATAGGGTGTGATTAAAAGCTGATGCGGTTGAGAGAGAGCGGCGGCGAAGCCGCCAATGGTGCGCATGCTTCCAGCTTGCGCATGCCCGCAATGCTACGCGTAGTGTTGCAGGCGGGCATTCCACGGAGATCAAGCGGCTTGATTCCAATCGGCAGTGATGCGCGGCGCAAGCTGGAAGCATACGCTACTTTGCTCCGCCCCCCCTGGCTCCGCCTGTAATCACGCTTTCACCGCACCTATTTTCAATCACACCCGAAGCAATGGTTTGCAAGCAACCGCCCTTTTTCCATAAGCAGTAGCAAAGTGAGCGCTCCCTCTTCACCTGCCTTCCGTGCAAATCCCGAACCTCCACGGGTTCTTCGTACGCTGGTGTGGTTCACTGGCCTGATTATCCTCCTTTACGGCTGCAACATGATGCTCGAGCAGACGCTGCAATATCACATGATCCGTGATGACGTCGGCTTTCTGCGACTCAAGCGACGCTATCATCATTTGTTCCATTGGAAGGCGGCGTTTTACGCCCACGTGTTCAGTAGTATTTTTTGTCTTCTTGCTGCGTTCACCCAGTTTGCCCCCATCCGAACACGCACGCTTGCGCTCATTCATCGGTGGTCTGGAAGAGCGTATGTCTTCATCATCCTGCTAGTCGCCGCCCCGTCGGGTGTAGTGCTCGCATGCTACGCGGAAGGCGGAATCATCGGGCGCATCGGTTTTCTGACCCTGGCGCTGCTTTGGTTTACGACGACGGCGATGGGATTGATCGCCATTCGTAAGCGGAAAATTCAGTCGCACCTGGAATGGATGACCCGGAGTTACGCGCTCGTGTTCTCAGCAATCACGCTACGGCTATGGCAGCACTGGCTGGATGTTCTCCTGCCTGCTCACATTGACCTACATCCCATCACTGCCTGGCTCAGTTGGATTCCAAACCTCCTGCTCGCGGAAATTTTGATTCGTCTGGTGTCCCGGCGCAGGCTGAAAACGGCAAAAGGTCAGCAGAATGACGCCCGGTCTTCCGGAGTCATGCCCCTTTGAATGCTTCACGGGCATATCAAAACCACATCTGGAAAATACGTTTTGTAGCACCCTTGATCCCTCGTGAGAATAGGGACCCCTAAAACCTGTGCATGCGCACCGACAAAAAAATCCGGTAACCCGGTCGTCCTTGAACCACCTCTGCGGCGATAGGCTAAATGCGCCTTTGAAGCGAGAAACAATGCCTCGCGAGGAATCTCGGCTAACTCCATTTCCATCACAGATAAAAGCCCGTCCACTTCTGCGGCTGCTTCAGCGTTGCAACAAAGTTCAGCGTAGATCATGGCGTTTACGAGAAATCCCTTGCTTGCATGTTTCTCCAAAGCTGCGCGCGACCAATCCAGCCAAACCGGATCCTGATTCGCTACATCCAGGATTACATTGCTATCAACAAAAACAGGCATGGTTACTCTCCCCGGGTGATTTGCATGATTTCATCCGTACTCATGCGCCCTTTCCATAGCCCTATCACACTGTCGAATTTGCCCTTGGTAGGAACTGCTTTCTCCTCCGTTTGCACCTCACGCGCGAGAATCTCCCTGACTTCTGCCTCCATTGATCTCCCATGCGTCGCCGCTAACACTCGTAATTTTTGTTTCACGGTTTCATCCAAATTACGAATGGTCAGCGTAGTGCTCATATTGCTGTCAATGTATTCATTGCTAGCATTGCTGTCAAATTGTCGTTTTGCCCAGCGGTCTGTTCGCCGCCCTTTGTCATCGCAGCAAAAAGGGGCAGTAGAGCGAGGTCTAGTTCTGATGACTTACCGTAACAAAAAGCAGCCAGTTGTAGTCATTATCCCCGTCTCGCCCGAATAGCGCTGAAGGCAACACTAAGCAGTCACCAATTTTGAGCGTATACTCCAATTCCTCCACTTCTGGTATCTTCATCCGATGATCGAGGGAGTAATGAAAAACTAGATGATCATCATTCTCGGAGAACTCATTTTTGCTCAGAGACTGCAATAGAAGAATGCGGACAAATCCGTCCGGTTGCAGTGTAGGAATGAGGTAAAGAAGATCGCGTTTTCGAGTGACTACACCGTTTTCATCTTTCTCATCCGAACTGGGTTGATTGCCGCTGATGTTTATCTTGGCGATTTGCTCCTGACTCACAGTGACGCTGGAAGCAGTTAGAAACTTCACAGCCTTGTCTTCCTTAAGCATTTTGAGTGTGTTTGCCTGTTGCGGTTGAGTTAGAAGCGCCGGAAAGATTGTCCTGCGACGGATAGTTTCTGATGGGGGTCCTGGAGTTGCTATGAAAGAGAACGCGCCCCCCCAATTGATGCCATAAGACTGTTTAGGATTCGTTGGGATTCGAACCAGAAGCGTTTTTATCTCGAATGCTTTCACCGGCTTGCTCATGTCGTCTGCATTCGCGATGAGTGCCAACGATAGAAAAATGACCCAATAAAGCCTTCCGAGTAAATGTCGCATGTGTGGAGTGGATTAGAGTGCGCTTGAAATGAGATGCAGCCCGAATGACTACCTACCGT